>WASW01091258.1_pt1 | contig 56334 bp, 58 predicted proteins | sample 5698521 | NCBI WGS metagenome assembly WASW01 (sample SAMN11175560, study PRJNA528189) | sponge metagenome | isolation source: marine sponge | host: Leucetta | place: Antarctica: Western Antarctic Peninsula, King George Island | collected 2013-01
AGTTGTTGTATCGTGTGTTGGCTTATAATTGTCACAGAATGTGTTTGATTTCTTTAGTTTGGTTGATGATTTCTAGGAAGCCGAGGTTGGCTAGTCTAACATTCTAACCAGAATAATTTTTTCTGATTGCCCTATTTGCAATATTTGCAGCTATCCCTCCAGCAGCTATTCCGTTATCGATATTTACAACTGATAATCCAAGTGAGCAACTTTGAAGCATTGATGCAAGAGCAGCTATTCCTTCCCCCCCATATCCATATCCTACAGAAGTTGGAATTCCTATGATTGGAATATCTACTAATGTTGATACAAGCGTAGCTAAGGCACCTTCCATTCCTGCTGCAACTATGATACAATCCACATCTTCATTTATCATTTTTTTCAAAATTGGAAATACTCTTTGAATCCCAGCTACTCCTACATCATAACTTGTTATACATTTACAATTCATTGCTTCACACATTAATCTTGATTCTTCTGCAACTCCGATATCTGATGTACCTGCAGTCATAATTCCTACTTTTCCTCCATGAAATTTAATTGGTTTTTTAAATAATAACAATGATGATGAATTCTTTCCAGTTTTAATTTTTACTTTTAATTTCTTAGAAAAAGATAATATTTTTGGATAATCTTCTTTCTTAATTCTTGATATTATTACTGAATTTGTTTTTTCTAAAACTTTTTTTTCAATTTTTTTAATTTCATCTAATTCTTTTGTTTCTGCAAAAATTACTTCTGGAATCCCCCTTCTCTTTTGTCTGTTTATATCAATTTTAGCAAATCCTTCTACTTCTTCAATTGAATAGAGGGACAAAAGCTTTTTTGCATTATTTACAGAAATTTTTCCTTTTTCTAATGATTCTAAAATTTCATGAATTTCCATTGATGAATTTTATTGCTTAGTCTAAAAAAATGCTTAGATCTCAATGCCTGAAATGGCAGTCTTTACACTTTCAACTGCTTTGTCAAACACTTGTCTTTCTTCATCATTTAGGTCCAACTCAATAATTTTTTCTACACCTTTCTTTCCAATAATTGCTGGAACTCCTATTGTTACATCTGAATGACCATACTCTCCATCAAGATATGTTGAAACTGGAATGACTTGTTTTCTATCTCTTACAACTGATTCTAGAATTGCAGAAATTGCATTGCCTGGAGCATGAACTGTGGCACCTTTTAATTCAATTACTTTTGCTGCCACTTGTTTTGTATTTAGAACCAATTCATCCAATTTTTCTTTTGGAAGAAAAGTTGATAGGGGAATTCCTGATACAGATGAAAATCTTGGCAATGGTAACATGTTTTCTCCGTGTTCTCCAATAACTAATGCTCTGATTGAATCGCGTGAATGTCCAGTTGCTTCATGAATAAATTGTCTAAATCTTGATAAATCTAACATTCCTCCCATTCCGAACACTCTACTTCTATCAAATCCTGATACCTTGTATGTTATGTAAGCCATAGGATCCAATGGATTAGTAACTGGAATTATCATAGAGTCATCTGCATATTTTTTTACATTTTCAACTACACTTTTTACGATTGATGCATTTATTTTCAATAAATCCATCCTTGTCATCCCTGGTTTTCTTCCAGAACCTGCTACGACAACGACTGCTTTTGAGCCCTTCATATCTGCAAAATTGTTTGAACCTTTTACTTCAACATCTATTCCTTGTTCAGATAACATGTGGTTGATATCCATTGCTTCTCCTTGAGGGAGTCCTTCTGCCACATCAAGCAATAGTATTTGATCATCTAATCGTTTCAATGCTGAGAATAATGCTGCATCTCCGCCTACTTTACCTGAACCAATTATAGTAATCATGAAAATCTGTGTTGATTTTGAATAATTAAATCTAATGAAATTCACGAAATATTAGTCGAATTTATAAGCATTTTTGATAATTTTTAATCATGGTTCTTGTAATTGATCCCCAAATTGCTGGGATCTCTGGAGATATGCTTCTCTGTTCATTAGTGGATCTTGGTGCTGACAAAAATAAGATTATTACTGGAATCAAACAATCAGAAAAATTTCTTTCTAATTCTTCAATAAAAAAAATTGATTTTGAAAAAATCCAAAAACATGGGGTTGAATCTCTCCATTTGATTTTAGAAATTGATGAAGATATTCATGAAAGAAAAGGCTCTGAAATTAAAAGTGCTATTATTGAATCTACTCAAGAAATCAAATTGTCCCCAAAAGCAACATTCTTTGCAGAATCATGTATTGATACTTTAATTTCTTCAGAATCTAAAATTCATGGAATTCCTAAAGAATCTGTTCATTTTCACGAGGCATCTAGTATTGACACTCTAGTGGATATTATTGGAATTACAATTGCATTAGAAGATTTAGGATTATTTGATGAAAAAATCATTTGTTTACCTGTCGCAGTTGGAGGTGGTTCTGTAACTTTTTCACATGGTACTATGTCAAATCCAGCAAGTGCCATTCTTGAGATTTTTAAAAATTCAAATCTTGAAATTAAAGGAACTGATGCAAATGAAGAACTTACAACTCCTACTGGAGCCTGTATTTTAGTAAATTTGGTAGGTGAATCTGTAAAATATTACCCTCAATTGAAGTTGGAATCTATTGGATATGGTGCAGGGCAAAAAGATTTTGAAACTTTCTCTAATGTTCTAAAAATTGTAAGAGGAATTGATGATAATTTTGAAATGGATTCTGTAAAAATACTTGAAACAAATGTTGATGATATTTCAGGTGAGATTTTAGGAAATCTGATTGAAAAAATTATGGAAAAAGGAGCACGAGATGTTTCAATTTATCATGGAATCACAAAGAAAGGTAGACCTACAAACCTTGTTTCTGTAATTTGTACTAATGACACTGTTGATGAAATTATTGATATTTTGGTCTTAGAAACTGGAACCTTGGGAATTAGAATTTCAGATTCTGATAGATTCATTGTTCCTAGAACAAATCATGATATTTCTATAACTTTGAATGATCAGTCATTTCAAGTTCACTACAAAAAATCATCATTCAAAGGAAAAACTGATTTTAAAATAGAGTTTGATGATTTGAAAAAAATCTCTAATATTCTTGATAAATCAATTAAAGAAACAGAGGTATTGTTGAGAAAAGAAATTGAAAAATTGGAGATCAATAAATGACAAAACTTGATGATCTTGTAAATTGGTTTGGTGATAAAAATAAAGTCATTATTGCACTTTCTGGCGGTGTTGATAGTGCACTTGTTGCATACGCTGCATTTCAAAAACTTGGAAGTTCAGCTATTGCAGTAACTGCTGATTACAAGACTTTGTCTAAAGAAGAACTTGATACCTCTAAACAAATTTGTTCAGAAATTGGGATTAATCAGATCTTTCTGGATTACAGTGAATTAGAGAATGAAGAATTTACAAAAAATGATTCAAATCGATGTTTTCATTGTAGACTGGAATTAGGTGATCATCTCATTAAAGTTGCAAAAGAGCATAATGTCGAGATGATAGTTGATGGAACAAATTTGGATGATTTGGGTGACTATAGGCCTGGAATTGAGGCATTAAAAAAAAATGGAATTAGAAGTCCTCTTGTTGAGACTAAGTTTTCAAAATCACAAATCAGAGAATCTGCCAAGTTGATTGGATTGTCTGTATTTGACAAGCCATCAAATTCATGCTTGGCTTCACGAATTCCATGGGGTCAAAGAGTAACTGCTGAAAAATTAATCCGAATCGAATATGGTGAAAATATAGTCAAACAACTTACAAACGTGAAACAAGTTAGAGTTCGAGATATTGATGGTTCTGCAAAAATTGAAGTTGAAAAAGACATGTTATCTAAATTTGATAAAGTTATTTTAAAACAAATCACTGAAAAATTAAAGATGATTGGTTTTACTTCTGTTGAAGTTGATCCGGAAGGCTATAAACCCGGAAAAATTAATGTGATTGCAGATTGATATATCTAGATAATGCAGCATCAACGCAAATCCATGAAGATGTTTTAACTTCAATGCTACCATACCTTAAAGAACAGTATGGAAATGCCTCATCCATCCATAGATATGGTAGATTGGCAAAAAAGGCTATTGAAAAAGCTAGGAAACAAATTGCATTATTAATCAATGCTGATCCTTCTGAAATTTTAATTACTTCTGGTGGTACTGAATCAAACAATACTGTTCTAATTGGAATATCCAAGGATGCTAATTCTAAACATATGGTCACATCTTCAATAGAGCATGATGCAATTTTAGAACCTTGTAAAAAACTAACTCAAAATGGATTCCATGTTGATTATTTACCTGTTGATAAATTTGGAACTGTGGATCCATTGGAATTAGAAAATCATCTATCTGATAATACTTGTCTTGTTTCGATAATGTTTGGAAATAATGAAGTTGGAACAGTTCAAAAAATTTCTGAAATTGCTAAAATGTGCAATGAACGAAAAATCCCATTTCATACAGATGCGGTGCAAGCAGTTGGTAAAATCCCAATTAATGTTAAGGAATTAGGCATAGATTTACTATCTATTTCTTCTCATAAACTTCATGGTCCAAAAGGAATAGGTGCATTATACATCAAAAACGGAATCAAAATTGATCCTGTAATTTTAGGTGGTGGTCAAGAACATGGATTACGTTCTGGTACTGAGAATGTTGCTAATATCGTTGGATTTGGTAAAGCATGTGAAATTGCCAAAAATAATTTGAATGACAATATGGGATATGTTACTAAACTTCGAGATATGTTAATTGAAAAAATATTGGATGAAATTTCAGAAGTAACTTTGAATGGTGATCCTAAATCTAGATTATCAAATAATGCTCATTTTACATTCCTTGGTGTTAATGGGGAGGACCTTATAATCAAACTCGATGAATATGGAATTGCTGCTTCTACAGGTTCGGCATGCTCTGTTAATACTCAAAGAGCATCACATGTTTTACAGGCTATGGGGTTTTCTCATGAACAGATAACTGGATCGCTTAGATTGACTATGAGTGTGTTTAACAATGAAAAAGATATTGAGCAAACCGTAACATCTCTAAAAAAAATAGTTGAAGAACTAAGGGCTTTTTCACCTTTTAAAGAAAAATATTCTTTTGGTTCTAAAACTTAGATGCTAATTTGGAATTTGTTTCTAGTAACTAAAACTGTCACCATGATTCCAACAATTAAAATCATCATTACAATTGTACCAAATTCTGGAATAACATAAGTTCCAATTATTTCAATATCTGAATCTCCCTGTTCAAAGTTAATTGTTATGATTCTTGATTCTGAATGAACTACTGATTCTTGACTTGCAACTTCTATATCGTCTATCAGGATAATGAAAGTATCATCTTTGCCATCTTGTTTTTCTGCTCCTATGAATTCTCTGGGGAGTTCTAATACTATTTCTCCTTCATCTGTTGCATCAATTTGCACTATGATTGCAAAATTTTTTGAATCCACTACCATATTTTTGACTGTACCACCTTTGATGCTATATTCAACATCAAATGTTCCACGACTTCCCGCATCTACTTCAAAATTGTTTGTAATTTCAGATGCTTCTGATTTAGATGAATAAGTAAACTCTGTTTCTGAAATTGTTACTCCACCTACTTCATATGAAGCTCTTACCACATATGTGCCTGATTTTTTCCATAATGGGCCTTCTGCAGGTATTGTATGTGAAAATGTTCCATCTTGCGCAATTGGCTTTTGTGCAACTGCCACCATATTACCTCCTGAAAATAATTGTATTACAACATCTACTCCTGGTATGGGAATGCTTACTTGACCTGAAATTACAATTGTATCCCCTTCATCATAATTATCATCATCTGTTTTAACCAAAACTGAAAATTCTTCTGCAAATACTGTTCCAGTAGAAATTACTAGTAACAATGCAAGACTGTAAAATATTCTATAATCCATAAATATTTCAATTCTCATTTGTATATCTCTTTTACTATTAAAAAATGAAAAAATGAAAAAAGTTGTGTGACTTTTAATATCTTGGTATAATGCTTAGTCTTGACTTTGCAGAGACTGCAATTATTGAGATAATTGCTACTGCTAGAATCATGGCTGCGATTGTACCAAATTCTGGAATCACAAAGGTACCAATTATTTCAATTGTTTCAGCGCCTGCTGGGAACATTATTGTTACTCTGTTTGCAACAATTTCTACATCATCCCATTCTTCTCCATCAACTAGTACCATGAAGATACCGTCTTGGACTGTTTTTGATGGTGATACTGTTAATGTTCCATCTTCTTCAGCGTTGATCATAATGACAATTGAATTATCATTAGTATTGAGGGTTGCACTTGTTACGGTTCCACCTGAAATGCTAAATGGTACACATTGACCACTTGCAGATAATTGTTTATCACTACATTGTTTGTTTGTAGTTGGTGTATCGTAATTTGGTGAATATACAACTCCACCCGTTAGTTCAACTTTTGCACTGTTACTTTTTGCAGCACTTCCATAGTTTACTTTAATGGTATAGGTACCATCGTATTTCCACATTCCACCTGCTGTGTTTAGTGTTGTCTCAAAACTACCATCATCTGCTACAATGAGTTGATCTATTGTAACGATAGAGTTTAGAGGACTAACCACAGTAACTGTGATTGGAAATCCAAAAGCTACATTTGCTACTTGGCCTGTTACCATAATCATGTCATTATGCTCATAATTTGTTTCATCTGTCCAAACAGAAATTGGTATGTCTTTCAACAACATTTCATTTGCTGTTACTCTGACATCTTCCAGAGTACAATTTGGGCATGATTCTTCAGCATATGCTGATGACACGGTTAAAGTACCGACTGTAGTCAATAAGACTAGTAGCGCGAACGTCGTACGATTGTTCATCTTGTTGCGATTTACACCTATCTCTATTTATGTATATTTAAAAATAGAAAAAAGTTGTGTGACTTTTAGTATCTTGGAATTATGCTAAGTCTTGATTTTGCAGAGACTGCAATTATTGAGATAATTGCTACTGCTAGAATCATTGCTGCGATTGTACCAAATTCTGGTACTACAACTCCGTCTTTGATATCTACTTTAGTTGAAGCAGTATATTTTGGATCGTCAAATTGTTGTACAGTTACAGTGTAAAAACCATCTTGTTTCCATAATGATCCACCTACTGTGATTTCAGCTAAAAATTCTCCACTGAGCATTGGTGACACTTGAGCTACTTTTACCACATTATCATTTGGTGCAACCACCTTTAATGTGATATCTTGACTCACTCTGTCAGTTGTTCCGGTAACTTCAAACATTGTAGAACCATTCTCGATAACTATTGCATCAAGGATAATCCCTGTATCTCTTGTAGCATTGTTTTCACTTGGTGTGAAAATTCCTGTTTCTAAATTAGATTCAGTTACAGAAGTGCTTCTTAGAGTTACGCCGTTTGTTACTTCAACAAGTACTTCTAATTCATACAATGATGATGTACCTTGTTTTGCTTTTATGGAATAAAATCCATTTTCTTTCCAACTTGAACTGATTGTAAATGTTGTAGCAAAATTACCATCATCATCAGGAGATATTTGATCAATACCTACTACGTTATTTCCACTTGGAGACATTACTGTGAATGTGACATCTCCGTAATCTGAAATTGTTTTACCTGTGACAGTAATCATGTCTCCTACTTTTTCAGTTGTTGCTGTAATGGACATTCCCTGAATTTGAGCAAAAGCTTCTTGTTGAATTGAAGTCATTGAAACTAATGACAATACCATGAGGGCTATTGCCATTGATGTTGTAGAACGTTTAAAATTCATCTGTTTCCACCCTACATTATTGTTATTTATGTATATTTAAAAAGAGAAAAAAAGATGAAATTTAGTATCTTGGTATAATACTAAGTCTTGATTTTGCAGAGACTGCAATTATTGAGATAATTGCTACTGCTAGAATCATGGCTGCAATTGTACCAAATTCTGGGACTACAAATGTACCGATTATTTCAATCTCTTCAGCACCTGCTGGGAATGCTATGGTGAGTATTCTGTCTGTTGAAGATGTTGTTTCTTCAAAGTTTACTTCTTCTCCATCAATTAAGATGAAAAAGTCGTCATCTACACCATCAATTAATGCATCCAATACTGATCTAGGGATTGTGAGTGTAAGTGAACCATCGCTTGTAGCATCAATAGATATGATTAGTGAATTATCTTCTACACTAGGTGTGATACCTAATATTTTTCCACCTGTAATTTCATATCCTATCAAATCAGTTGAACCCTGAACTGAAACTGTTTTGTCAGTTACTGTGGAAGTATCAATAGGTGTTTTTTCTACTGGAGTACTTCCTCCGAATTGAAATGATATTTCTGCTGAACGATTTGGAGTTCCATATTGAACTGCAATTATGTATGATCCTTCTACTTTCATCAATGAACCACCAGCTGTAGCTTCAGTACTGAATTTTTTATCCGCACCTACTGTTACTTGTGCAATTGATACCAAGTTTCCGTTAGGAGCTTTGATAATTACACTTACTGGAGTTCCTGCATATAGATCTCTTACTTCACCTGTTACTAAGATTGTTTCACCTTCTGAATAGGAAGATTTGTCTGTAGTAACAACAATCGAGCTTTGTTGTCCAAATGCTGGTGCCATACCAATACTTGCAATTAAAATTGCAGATATGGCAAACACTGCTAAATGAGCTTTCATTGTTTTTACGCCTAAATTTGGACTATTTAAGGTTGCGAAAAAATTTATTGACAAAATAGAAAAATAGTGTTTTCTTATACAGTTGAAATTACATATATATTAACCAGAAAGCGAATTTTTGACAGTTTGTGTGTATTATTTTCTGTTACATTTGATGTTCAACATGGAGAATTTGTAAATGGCAACTAAGAAAAATCAAGTTCTAGTACCTGATCATATCTATGTTCCAAAACATGAAATTATGACTAAACAAGACGGTGAAGAAATTTTAAAAAAATATAATTGTAAGCCAACTGAATTACCATTAATTTTTGCCACTGATCCTGCAATTTTGGGACTAGGTGTAAAACCAGGAGATATGATTAAGATCACTCGAACAAGTTCGACTGCTGGTGAAAGTTTGTATTATCGATATGTGGTGGAAGTCTAAATGGTAGATCCTTCAACTAAAAGATGGCCAATAATTCAAGATATCTTGAAACGTGAAGGTATAGCACGTCAACATTTAAACTCATTTGATGAATTTTTAGAAAGAGGACTTCAAAGTATCATTAATGAAGTTGGACAAATTGATATTGAAAATGCAGAGTATCCTTACAAGATTCAACTAGGTAAAGTAAAACTTCAACAGCCAAGAATGATGGAGCTTGATGGTTCAATCACTCACATTACTCCAGCTGAGGCAAGATTGAGAAATGTTTCTTACTCTGCACCAATTATGATGGAAGCAAGTGTTATAGAAGATGGAAAAATTTTAGAATCTCGATTTGTACATATTGGAGATGTACCAGTTATGGCAAAATCAAATGCTTGTATCTTAAATAATTTCTCTACTCAAAAATTAATTGATTCACAAGAAGATCCAAGTGATCCTGGTGGTTACTTTATCATCAATGGTTCAGAGCGTGTAATTGTTGGATTAGAAGATCTTTCTTATAATAAAATAATTGTAGATAGAGAAACTGTTGGTGGAAACATTGTTTTCAAAGCCAAGGTATATTCTTCAATTGTTGGTTATCGTGCAAAACTAGAACTTGTAATGAAAAATGATGGATTAATTGTTGCTAGAATTCCTGGTTCTCCAGTTGATATCCCAGTTGTCACATTAATGAGAGCACTTGGATTAGAATCTGATAGAGAAATTGCATCTGTCGTTTCATTAGTTGATCAAATCCAAGATGAATTAGAAGGTTCATTTGAGAAAGCAGGTGATGTGCCAACATCAAAAGACGCAATTGTCTATATCAGTAAAAGAATTGCACCTGGAATGTTAGAGGAATTTCAGATAAAACGTGCTGAGACATTACTTGATTGGGGGCTCTTACCACACTTGGGCAAACATCCAGAAAACAGAAAAGAAAAAGCCCAGTTCTTGGGTGAAGCAGCTTGTAAATTATTAGAATTAAAACTCGGTTGGATTACTCCTGATGATAAAGATCATTATGGAAATAAAGTAATCAAATTTGCAGGACAAATGTTAGCAGATCTATTTAGAACTGCATTTAGAAATTTGGTTAGAGATATGAAATATCAACTAGAACGTTCTGGTCAAAAACGTGGAATTAATGCAGTTGCTGCAGCAATTCGTCCGGGAATTATCACTGATAAACTAAACAATGCTATTGCAACTGGAAACTGGGGACGAGGACGTGTAGGTGTCACACAACTACTTGATAGAACTAATTACCTTTCAACAATTAGTCATCTCAGACGAATTCAATCTCCATTAAGTAGAACTCAACCAAACTTTGAAGCTCGAGATTTACATGCAACTCATTTTGGAAGAATCTGTCCAAGTGAAACTCCTGAAGGCTCAAACTGTGGTTTGGTGAAAAATTTAGCATTATCTGGAATTATTTCTGTAAATGTCCAATCTGAAGAAATCGTAGAAAAAATCTTTGATCTTGGAACTGTACATTTCTTTGATGCAAAAGAAGATTTGAAAAAAGATGGAACTAGAGTATTCGTAGATGGACGATTAATTGGATATTACAAAGAGGGTGGAGAGTTAGCACAATCCCTTAGAGAATTAAGAAGAACTTCAAAAGTTCATCCTCACGTTGGAATATCATTCCATAAATCAGACATTGAAGGCTCAACAAGAAGACTATACGTTAATTGTAATGCCGGTAGAGTGCTACGTCCATTAATTATTATCAAAGATAACAAATCATTACTAACATCAGAATTACTAGATAAAATTTCAAAGAAATTACTTTCTTGGACTGATCTTTTGAGAATGGGAATCTTGGAAGTGCTTGATGCAAATGAAGAAGAAAATTGCTATGTCGCTTTGGATGAAAAAGATACAAAGAAACATACTCACTTGGAAGTATTCACACCATCAATATTGGGTGCAGGAGCTTCTATCATTCCATATCCTGAACACAATCAATCTCCAAGAAATACATACGAATCTGCAATGGCAAAACAAAGTTTAGGATTTTCAACACCAATGATGAATACCAGTACATATGTTAGACAACACCTTATGCTATATCCTCAAGTTCCAATTGTTAATACAAAAGCAATGAAGCTTTTAGGATTGGAAGATAGACCAGCTGGACAGAATTGTATTGTTGCAGTATTACCATTTGATGGTTACAACATTGAGGATGCAATTGTATTAAGTCAATCATCAGTTGATAGAGGATTAGGTAGAACTTTCTTCTTTAGAATTTATGATGCTGAGGCAAAACAATATCCTGGTGGAATGCGTGATAGCTTTGAAATTCCAAATGCTGAAGATAACATAAGAGGTTACAAAGGTGAACGTGCATACAGATTACTTGAAGATGATGGTGTAGTTGCATCTGAATCTCCAGTTAAAGGTGGAGATATTTTAATTGGAAAAACTAGCCCTCCAAGATTTATGGAAGAGTATAGAGAATTCGAATCTTCTGGTCCATACAGACGAGATACTTCTATTGGTGTAAGACCATCAGAAGCTGGAGTAATTGACACTGTAGTTATGACTCAATCAAATGAAGGTGGAAAAATGTACAAAATTAGAGCAAGAGACATGAGAATCCCTGAAATTGGTGATAAATTTGCATCAAGACATGGACAAAAAGGTGTACTTGGAATTTTAGCTAAAGCTGAAGATTTACCTTATACTGCAGAAGGAATGTCTCCAGATGTTTTGATTAATCCACATGCATTCCCTTCAAGAATGACAGTTGGAATGATGATGGAATCTATCTGTGGCAAAGCAGCTGCATTACGTGGAAAAAGATTTGATGGTTCTGCATTTGTGGGAGAAAAAATGCCTGAAGTTAAAGAAGTAATGGATGCACACGGTTTTGAATATTCTGGTAAAGAAACAATGTATGATGGTAGAACTGGAAAAGCATTCCCAGTAGATGTTTTCATTGGAGTTGTATATTATCAAAAACTACACCACATGGTTGCAGATAAAATCCATGCAAGAGCTCGTGGACAAGTTCAGATGTTAACTAAACAACCAACTGAAGGAAGAGCAAGAGGTGGTGGATTAAGATTTGGTGAAATGGAGAGAGATTGTTTAATTGCATATGGTGCTTCAATGATTCTTAAAGATAGATTGTTAGATGAGTCTGACAAGTCTGATATTTTTGTATGTGAAAGATGTGGTCTAGTTGCATACCATGATGTTAAACAAAGAAAATACGTTTGCAGAGTCTGTGGTGATAAAGCCAAAGTATCTTCTGTATCAGTAGCTTATGCATTCAAATTATTGTTACAAGAAATGCAAAGTCTTAACGTTGCACCAAGATTATTGATCAAGGAGAAAATTTAATGTCTGTTCAAGCAATTAAAGCAATTGATGGAATTCGATTTTCAGTATGGTCACCAACTGAAATTAGAAAATATTCTGTAGCAGAAATCACTGCTCCTGAAACATATGATGAGGATGGAATGCCTGTACAAGGAGGTCTTATGGATGGTAGACTGGGAACCCTTGAGCCTGGACAAAAATGTCTTACATGTGGAAATACTGCTGCAAGATGTCCTGGACACTTTGGACATATTGAACTTGCAGAACCAATTTTACACATTGCATTTATTGATAATATTTACAAACTATTACAATCAACATGTCGTTCATGTGCTAGACTCAAAGTCCCTCAAGACGACCTTAATTCATTTCAGAAAATTAAAGATAAACATGCAGCTTATACTGTAATTTCACAAAAACGTATTCCAGAACAAATTATTGAAAAAGCTAAAAAAGCAAAAGAATGCCCTCACTGTGGAAAAACCCAATACGAACTAGTCTTTACAAAACCAACAATCTTTGTAGAGAAAACTGAAATTGGTGAACATAGATTATTGCCAATTACAATTAGAGAAAGATTTACACAAATCCTTGATGCTGATTTATCATTACTATCTTATGATCCAATCACTGCTAGACCAGAATGGTTTATTCTACAAGCATTACCTGTTCCACCTGTAACTGTTAGACCTTCAATTATTCTTGAAACTGGAATTAGATCTGAAGATGATTTAACACACAAAATGGTAGATATCATTAGAGTTAATCAAAGACTAAAGGAAAGTAAAGAAGCTGGAACTCCACCATTAATCGTTCAAGATTTAGTTGACTTGTTACAATATCATTCTACAACATACTTTGATAACGAGGTTTCTGGAATTCCTCAAGCACATCATCGTTCTGGACGTCCACTCAAAACACTAACTCAAAGACTAAAAGGAAAAGAGGGAAGATTTAGAGGTTCATTATCTGGAAAGAGAGTTGACTTTTCTAGTAGAACTGTAATTTCACCAGATCCTAACTTGGATTTATCTGAAGTTGGAGTTCCTGAACAAGTTGCAATGAAACTAACTATTCCTGAAATTGTTACTGATTGGAACATTGACAGAATGAGAAAATTAGTAATCAATGGACCTGAACAACATCCGGGTGTAAACTATATTGTAAGACCAGATGGTGTAAAGATTAGATTAGATTTCGTAGAAGATCGTTCTACAATTGCTGAAACCCTTGAGGTTGGATATTTGATTGAAAGACATCTTGCAGATGGTGATATTGTCATGTTTAACAGACAGCCATCACTGCACCAAATGTCTATCATGGCTCACTATGTGAGGGTACTTCCAGGTAAAACTTTCAGATTACATCCTTCTGTATGTCCACCATACAACGCAGACTTTGATGGTGATGAAATGAATCTTCACGTTCCTCAAAGTGAGGAAGCAAGAGCAGAAGCAATTCTTTTGATGAGAGTTCAAGACCAATTGATTTCTCCAAGATATGGTGGTCCAATTATTGGAGCACTAAGAGACTTTGTAACTGGTGCATATCTTCTAACTAAAGATGATACCATTCTATCTGTTCAAGAATTTTCAAACTATGCAATGCTTGGAGGTTACAATGATACACTTCCAAAACCTGGAACCAAAACAAAAGATGGCCCTGCATACACTGGAAAACAATTATTCTCATTATTCCTTCCAAACGATTTCAACTACGTCCTTACATCAAAATGGTCAAAAGGAACAAAAGGTCCAGAAAAAGATGTTGTAATTAAAAATGGTGAATTAATCAGCGGTGTTATTGATAAAACATCTATCGGTGCTGAAGAGCCAGAAAGTGTTTTACACAGAATTACTAAAGACTATGGAAATGCAGCTGGTAAAAGTTTCTTAAACTCTATTCTCATTATGGTAAAACAATTCATCACCCACTATGGTTTCAGTTATGGATATGGTGATCTTGAAGTACCAGAAAAGAATGTACAACAAATCCTAGATGATATTCAAGCAACTTATGATACTGTATCTGATTTGAGTGATCAATATGAAAAAGGAACTCTAAAACTAACCAGAGGTATGAAGGCTGAGGAAGCATTAGAGGCATACATTGTTAATGAATTAGGTAAAGCAAGAGAAAAAGCAGGAGCTACTGCAAATGATTCTCTTGATGATAGTAATGCTGGTAAAATTATGGCAACAACTGGAGCCAGAGGTTCAGCACTTAACGTAGGTCAGATGGCAGGTGCCTTGGGACAACAATCCAGAAGAGGAAATAGAATGAGTTTTGGTTTTAGTAATCGTGCATTAACCCATTACAAAGAACATGATAGTAATCCTGATGCACATGGATTTGTAAAATCAAATTATAGAACCGGTCTTACTGCTTTAGAATTCTTCTTCCATGCAATGGGTGGTCGTGAAGGACTAGTAGATACTGCAGTTAGAACACAACAAAGTGGTTACATGCAACGTAGATTGATTAACGCATTAGAACACATTAGATTAGAATATGATGGAACAGTAAGAGACCCACACGGTCACATTGTTCAATTCCTATATGGTGAAGATGGAATAGATGTGCAAAAAAGTGATCATGGTGAGGCATTCAATGCAAGTAGATTAGCAGAATCACAAACAATGACTGATTCTGGTAAGAAAGCAACCAAAGAAGAAACTGACACTTTAACTAAAAAATACACCAAGACGTTTAATCCAAGATTAACTAAATTGGTAACTGAGGCCTTACAGAAATCTAACTTGAGTAAAGAAGGTGTTGAGGCAGTATGTAAGAAAGGACTTTCACTTTACAATAAAGCCCAAGTAGAACCTGGTCAAGCAGTAGGAATTGTTACAGCACAATCAATTGGTGAACCTGGTACTCAGATGACATTGAGAACTTTCCACTTTGCAGGAATTAAAGAAAGAAACGTTACCTTGGGTCTTCCAAGATTAATTGAACTAGTTGATGCTAGAAAGAAACCTGTCACTCCAACTATGGATATCTATCTTGATGAGGAATCAAAGAAATCTCGAGAAAAAGCAATTGAAGTTGCACGAAATGTATTGCAAACTAAAGTTAGTGCATTAATTGCTGATACTGAAACCGATTATTCTACAAATATCAAATTAATCTTGAGCCCTAACAGACTCAAAGAAAGAGGATGTTCTGTTGCCGAAGTAGAAGCAGTGCTTTCATCAAATAAGAAATTCAAAATGGAAGTTGTTGGCGAATTAATTACTTTGAATTTGGTAGATGAGGCTGATACTGCAATTGCTATTGCAATTAGAAATAAAGTTCTCAACACTACTGTTAAAGGAGTTCCAGATGTAGAACGAGTAACACTAGTTCAAAAAGACGATGAATGGGTTATTCAAACAACTGGTTCTAACATTGCCAAAGTACTTGAAGTAAAAGGCATTGATAAAAAGAATGTCAGAACAAACAATGTCTTTGAAATCGCAGGCACTTTGGGAATTGAGGCTGCAAGAAATTCATTGATTAATGAACTTAACCATACTTTGGGTGATCAAGGATTAGAAGTTGATAATAGATACATCATGTTGGTATCTGATTTGATGTGCTCTAGAGGATACATGCAACAAATTGGTAGACATGGAATTGCTGGTACTAAAGATAGTGTTCTTGCAAGAGCAGCATTTGAAATTACAGTCCCAACAATTGCACACGCTGCACTTATGGGCGAAGTTGAACAACTCAAAGGTATTACTGAAAATGTAATTGTTGGTAGTAACATTCCAATCGGAAGTGGTACTGTTGACTTATACATGCAAGTAAGCAAGAAAAAATAGGAGCAATTTAGAATTTAGTGATAATTATGGCCGATGAAATTTCAACATTAATGAGTAACAATAAAGATAAAGTCGTTTCACTAAGATTAAGAAATACTAAAACTATTGAGGGCGTTCTCAAAGACTTTGATATTCATATGAATCTCTCATTAGATAATGCTGAAGATGTTTCTGAAGAAAAGCATGATAAACTTGGAAAAATATTACTCCGTGGAGATAATATCTTAGCAATTTCTTTTCCTAATGATGAATCTTAGAAAATTATTCATCAAACATTAAATTTAATACATTTTAATTTTTACCATGCTACCGTTTTTACTTTTCTTTTTTATTTTACTTTCAGCATTTGGACAAACTACACCAAACTACAATGAACCATATTCTCCAATATTTACAGACAAGCCAGTTTATTCCTGGACAGATAAAATGAAAATTACTATTAATTCACCCAGTTGGAATTCTGATAGACATCTAATTGATTCAATTGGAGGAACAAGTGAGCATTCAATTAAAATTTCTACATCTGAGCATTCTCTAGATCAATATCGATTTACTGAGACTGATGTAAATTCTGGAGTTTTTACTGCAGAAGTGATTCTTACAGGTTTTACTCACGATGCTGATGGTGATGGCGCTTTTGATACCAATCCTAGAACTAGTGGAAACGGTCCTACTAGTGGATTTTTAGAAGTTGATAGAGATTCTGCAATAACAATTTCATTTGAATTTGCTGATGGGGTTGTATTGGTTGAATCAGTTCCAGTACGTTGGAATGTTGGAACGATTAATTTTGTTGAAGATCTTTTCTTTTTGGATAATTCTGCAATGGTTCGTGTGATTGATGTGGATATGAATTTAAATCCTGAAGCAATAGATCATTTACCAATACAATTTTTTTCTGATTCTGATGTTGCAGGAATTGAGGTTAATGCTATAGAAACATCTGAGGATTCAGGGTCTTTTATTGCAACTGTTTCATTATCTCAGAATTCGCATTCAAGTGGTGATAGACTCTATTCACTTTCTGGAGATGAAATTTTTGCTAAATACGATGACTATACTTTACCAAAACCTTACTCAAAATTAGATAGTTTGGCAATTGAAACTAATGCAAGAGTTGATTCACCTATCCCTCCAATTGAAAGAATTAAAAATTCTCAAATTACTTTCTCTGATGGATTTGGAAATGAATTAGAATTGTTTTCAGAAAATTCACAAGTGCAAATAGTTGGAAATATTTTAAATGAACATGATTTTAATCAAAAATTTGTTTACATGTTCCAAGTAAAAAATGATAAACATGTTGTTGAATCTCTATCGTGGATTCAAGGGGAAATTACTTCTCAGCAAAGTCTAGATGTTTCTCAATCATGGACTCCAAAAAAATCTGGAATTTATGAAATAGAAACTTTTGTTTGGAGCTCAATTAGTGATCCGACAGTTCTGTCTCCGTTAATGTCCACTTTGATCACTATTCCCTGAAAAGAATATTTCCTACGATATTATTAAATAGAAATTCACGTTTTTTTATAATGTGTTAGGAATTGTATTAGGAGTTACTCTAGTGTTAGCCGTGTTTTCTTCTGTAATTTTTACGGAGGTTTTTGCAGATTCATTAATCATCAATTTTGATAAGCAATTTTATGATCTAGGTGATTCTCTAACTGTTTCTGGTGAAGTAATAGAGGTTGTAATGCCTATTATTGCTATGAGTATCTATGACCCAGATGGAAAAATCTTATCTGCAAATAATTTAGAAATTTCATCTGAAAAAACGTTTAGTAAAACAATACTACTTGAAACTCCATTTTATGAAAAAACTGGTGAATATTTAGTCAAATTTGATTATGGGGCAATTTCAGAAAATCATTATTTTACAGTTGAAGGTGCCTATTCTGAACCTGAAATTTCAATTGAAGAAACCATAGCCCCTGAGATTATTTTACTATACACAGAACAAAAACATTACACTGACAATGATGTTGTTAAAATAACTGGCCAAGTTTCAGCAATTACTTCTCCAACTGTATTGATTGGAATTTATGATCCTTTTGGAATGCCTGCGGGATTTTATTTTGGTTCAATTGATTCTAACTTGGAATTTACTACAAGTTTTCTTGTTAAAGAAGGAGTAAATTTTAGAGTTGAGGGAACATATTCTGTAAAAGCACATTATGATGAATCTAAAGTAACATCTTTTTTTGAATATTCTAAATTACCACAAATTCCTGTTGTAAAAGATACTGTAGATGATACAGTTACAGATGACACTACTGTAAAAGATACTGTAGATGATACAGTTACAGATGACACTACTGTAAAAGATACTGTAGATGATACTGTTACAGATGACACTATTGTAAAAGATACTGTTACAGATGACACTATTGTAAAAGATACTGTTACAGATGACACTATTGTAAAAGATACTGTTACAGATGACGCTGAAAAAGAAAATAATCTATCTGTAGATGATATAGAATTAGGAAAATTACTTAATCAAATTAAATTAGATTGTGATTCTAGTACATACGCTGATACTATTTCATACTATGATGGGATGGGACCTGCATTGTACCGACTGTGTCAATTTGATAGTTCATTGAATTTTTTTAATGAATCATTAATTAAAAATCCAAACGATGTGGACATACTCATAAACAAAGGCTCTGCATTGGGAAAATTAGGGTATTTTTCTGAGGCTATAGTGTATTATGATCATGCCATTAGACTTGATCCAGATTCTCTTCCTGCAAAAAATAACAAGGCAAATGCACTTGCAAATTTAGGTGATTTCAAAGATGCAGTTTTGTTGTATGGTGAGGTCTTGGAACAAAATCCAAATTATCTAACTGCTAGAGCAAACCTTGAGATCGTATTGTCCTCAAATATTGACATCTCTGATAATCATTCTGAATTTGAAACTGAAAATATCTCTAATCAAAAACTCCTGGAATCTGAAAAAATCTTTTTAGAAAATTCTGAAAAACAAAATCCAAGTAATTTTTTTGATGAAATAGGTAATCTGTTTTCCAGTTTGAGTTCCTTATTTGGTTTACAAAACTAATTCTCTTATACCCCATGCTTAATTTTTCAATAAACCTATAAAGCCCTGAGAAGACGATCGACATAAGGAAATCACATGAGTAAAATACTTGAAAAATCATTACGAGATGCCAGAAAAGAAGATCAACTAACAATGGGCACAAAACAAGTTTTGAACTCTCTAAAAAATTCCAAACTAATTGTACTATCTCAATCAATTAAGAAAGAAATGTTTGAGAAAATTGAAACAGATGCAAAAAAAGAAAAAATACCTTTAGTAAACTTTCAAGGAACTTCAGTCGCATTAGGTAGATTATGTGGCTTACAATTTAGAATTTCAACCATTTCATTTACTTCTCTAGACGATGCAAGCATCAAATCAATTTTAAAAGATACAGTAGTTGAGGAAAAAGTTGCTTAACTATAGTTTTCTTAATGAAAATTTAAATGAGACATTTTTGTCTGGAGATAAATAGGAATTCTAATGACACAATCAATTAAACTCTCAACTGATCAAATGCGAATGATGTCACTTTTCCAAAATGTTACTGGTGCAACAGCACGTGATTGTGTAGATGATGAAAAACAAGATAGAGTAATTTTCGTAGTTAATACTGGTAAAATGGGACTTGCAATTGGCAAGGGCGGTGTACATATCAAATCATTACAAAATATTGTTAAAAGAAATGTTGAATTGGTAGAATATGATGAAGATCCTGCAAAATTCTTGTCTAATTTGCTTAATTCAAAATTAGTTTCTGAAGTTAAAATAAATACGCGCCCTGATGGCACAAAACAGGCAATAGTTATGGTAGATCCAAGAAAGAAAGGAATTGTAGTTGGTCGTGAAGGTAGAAATGCAGAAAAAGCAAGACTACTAGCAAAACGATATTTCGGTATTACCAGTGTATTGATTAATAGCCCCGAACGGGCCACCTTAGAGATGTAGAATATGAGAAAATCACCACTAGGATTATTTGCAGGTAGAGTTCTTACGATTAAAAAGAAGAAACAAAGATGGGCAATTTCCACTTACAAAAGAAGAAAATTAGGTATTGATGTAAAATCTGATCCTCTTAGAGGAGCACCACAAGCACGTGGCATTGTTTTAGAAAAAGTAGGTATTGCAGCTAAACAGCCAAACTCTGCTATCAGAAAATGTGTAAGAGTTCAATTAATTAAAAATGGAAAAACAGTAACAGCATTCTTGCCAAGAGATGGTGCAATGAATTTCATTGATGAACACGATGAAGTTCACATTCAAGGTATGGGTGCAACACAAGGTGGTGCAATGGGAGATATTCCTGGTGTTAGATTCAAAGTTTTCAAAGTTAACGGTACATCCTTACATGAATTAGTTATTGGTAAAAAGGAGAAACCAAGGAGATAGAAATGCCTGAAACTAAAAATTTACTATTATTTAGAAAATGGGATTTATCTGATGTCGAGGTTAAAGATCCTGGATTAAAAACTGCTATCTCTTTGAGAAAACAAATCTTACCTTACACTTATGGTCGTTCAGCATTAAAGCGATTCAATAAAGCAGATGTTAACATTGTTGAGAGATTAATCAACAAATCAATGCACTTTGGAAAAAAATATGCAAAGAACACTGGTAGAATGACTGGTAAGAAAACTAAATTACTCAATACTGTAAAAACTGCTTTTGAAATTATTGCATTAAAAACAGGACAAAATCCTGTTGAAGTTTTAGTTAGAGCAATAGAATTTTCTGCTCCAACTGAAGATACTACTAGAATTGTTTATGGTGGTACTACATACCATGTATCAGTAGATGTTGCTCCAATCAGAAGAGTTGACTTGGCTCTAAAATTTATTGCAGATGCTGTAAAAGAAGCAACTTTTTCAAATCCAAAACCAATTGAAGAACACATGGCAGAACAACTTATGCTTGCAGCATCAAATGATCAAAATGCACCTTCTGTAAAGAAGAGACATGAGTTGGAAAGAATAGCACAAGCATCAAGATAGTATTTTACAAAATTATTAATATTTTATCAGTAGCCCGAGGCAGATTCGAACTGCCGTCCCCGCCTATCCACTCTTGAGATCCAGAGGGCAGAATCCTTGACCACTAGACTACCGGGCTACTTGAAGAAATTTTGATGTTTTAGAATATATTCATTTGTTGTAATTATTTTAGTCTGACTTCACGAATTACAGTTGCATAATCGCATATGGCTCTTAATCGCATGTATGGAATTAATCTAAAATGAATTGAATAGATGTATCCTTCTTTTCGCAAAATTCCTTTTTGCAATAATGATGCTAATCCTCTAGAAGGAATTGTAATTGTTACATTTTTTTCTTTACACACTCTTTCACGTTTTTCTTGAAATTGTTTTAATGAAAATGCGACATCGTTAATTTCTAAAATTAAAGGCCATATGATTTCACTCCACACAAATCTTCTGTTCTCAGTAGCTGAGGCGTATTTCCCTTTTTCACTCAACATTAATAACATCTGCAAAAGATATTATAACTTAATAGTTGTCTCAAAAAGAAATTCAAGAATCATTAGATTTGTTAGAAAAAGATTGGGATCTTGATCCAATTTTACGTAAATTCATGTTGGGAAAAATTACTGATGTGTCTGATTATGCAATCAAAGTTAAAGATGTAATATTTCATGTACCTTATCTTAATTCAGAAAAAAAATATATTTTATGGAAATGCTTTTGGCCTGACTGTCACAATTGCTGTGACAGACAAGGTAGATTGCCATTAACATCTGATGATTTGATAACTATTGGCAAAGGTTTGAAATACAAAAGTACTGCTGATTTTATTAAAAAAGAAACACTCACTGTAACATATCAGGAACCTGGACCATCAGGTGAAATGACTACAATGACTACAATTAATCTAAAAAGAAAAAATGATGAAACAGTAGAGGATGATGGAACTCATATTTCATGTAGATTTTTAGACGGTGAAGGGGCCTGCTCTATGCATCCTGATAGACCTGGAGTTTGCTATTTGTATCCATTTGCAAGTTGGCTTGAAAATGAAAAAGGCAAGGCTCGGGTCCATGCAACGTATCAATTCACAGGTGATTGTCCTGGATTTTATTTGGCAGAAAATTTGGACCAAATGAAAGATGAGCTAAAAGCATATTCCACTACTATCTATGATTACAACATGGCATCAAACAGAACAAATCGTGAAGGCTTTGGTTCTGTAAGTTTTAGTTAGGCTTTAGCTACTTTCATCAAATCTGAAATTTTAATATCCATTCCAAATCTGTCTTCATTCTTTTTCATGTATAAGAAAATTGATATGAAATTTGGTAATGCCTTTAGGAAACTAAAGTTTTTCTGAATCTTTGCATGCACAAAACTAAACACCTTTGCATACACTTTGTAGTGTTTTTCTACTGCTTTTTCATACGCTTTGAAATCATGCATATTTTCCAAGAAAATCTCTACACATTGCATGGATGGAATAATTCCCTCCCCTAACAATGCGTATACTGTTCCAATAGATTCCCCAACTCCTACTACCTTACCTGAATAGTATGGCTTGCATTTGTCTGGAGTTGCTAATCTGATTGGACGGCCCTTTGTTTGAATTATTTTGCCTCCGTGTTTTTTTAGGAATGCATCAGTTGCCTTCATGTGTTGTTTATTGTAATCCCCTGCCCCAATGTGTGCCAATTTTTCACCTAATGGGAAATACCAAAAGTATCCTGACATTCCAGGAAATGGCTCTATGTAGAAATCATCATATGGAACTTTGTCTTCATATTCTACTTTGTGTTCGTATGTTGGTAGGAAGAAATCTTCTTTTAATTTTGGCAGATACACTCTGTGGAATCCTGTACAATCCACAATCAGATCATATTGTTTTTCTAATTCCTCTAACTTTGGTGCCTCACCGTAAATTACATTACTATCTTTAATGAAATCTTTGATTAATGCTAGTTTGTTATACGTGCATAATCCTTTTAGTCCAATGTCAAACTTTACATCATCATTCATTTTGACATGCATTTTTTTACCGTCATGAATTAGATAATCATCAAAATTTCTACCTGTCTTTTTACAAAATCCTGCTAGTTCTGATTTTATTGTACCCCATGCACAAATGGAATCATGTTTTTCCTCTATCATTCTTTCATATCCAGTTACTTCATGTTCAGAATTTTTTAATCTGGCCATAAGATAAGAGCCTGCTACACCCATACCCATTACTGCAATCTTCAAGATATTTTGCAATTTGTGTTTGCCTAATAAATACACTATCTGAATTTAGTCAATTACCAATAGTAGGAAAAGGTAGTACCGGTTAAATATGAAATTCACCTTACTAATAATAAGAAAAGATTGTCTTTCGTCTGATTACAAACTTTCAGACCTTAAGAAAATAGCTTTCATCAGAAACCTTTGGTTACTGATCTTAAGTGAAGATCTGTCATCAGCACCCTCTAGGGCGTTGATCTTAAGATCTGCTATCTTTTCGTTTCATTTATTTTAGATAATTTTTTATTTTTACCATGGATGTTTTTGAGGCAATTTCAAGTAGACGTGCAATTAAAAAATTTGATAGTAGTTACAAAATGAGTAGTGATGATGTTCAAAAATTAATGAATCATGTAATTTTAGCTCCAACTAGTTACAACCAACAGAACTGGAGATTTGTCTATGTTACTAACCAGGATGTAAAGGAGAAAATTTCAGTAGCTGCTAGAGGCCAGGCCCAACCAAAAGATGGCTCTTTGGTGATAGTGTTGTGTGGAGATATGACCGCATGGAAGACAGAACCACTACGCTACTGGAAGAATCATCCTGTAGAAAAACAAGAAATGGTAAAGGCTGCATTGGAGCGAAAATATTCTGGTAATTCTGAGAATTTACGCGATGAGGCAGTCCGTTCTTGCGGGATGGCAGCACAAACTATCATGCTTGCAGCAAAACAGATGGGTTTGGATTCTTGTCCTATGGTGGGATTTGAGTATGATGAACTAGCTGAATTGATAAAATTACCTGAGGAACATCTGATTGTAATGATGGTGGTAGTTGGAAAAAGAGCCGCAGATGCATCTGAACGTGGTGGTCAGTTAAGTTTGGAGCAGGTAGCATTTGAGAATTCATTTTAGATTGTATAACATCTTTAAGTTTGAAATTTTTGTGGAATAATTATGGAAGGCGCAGAACTTGCAAAACGTGACCATCAGAGAAATAAATCAGAAATTGTTAAACTGGTCAAAGAAATGTTTGATCAAAACAAGTGGGGAGATGAAGAGTACAAGGTAAAATTACAAGAATTGGTAGTAAAAGATGAGAAATTAGTTAAAGATGTGATTGCAAAAATAAAGCAAGAAAAAGGAATAGAATAATGGACTTTAATGATATCTTTGTTGGGGATAAAACTGGAAATATTTCAGTCAAGGTGAAATGTACTGGGTGTCAAAGAATTACAGTAGTTAAAATTCCAGCTGGTAAAGCATTTGAGAAATGGAATGAGAAAGCAAAGTGTACTTTGTGTGGTGCAAAAAAGTGCTGGGTACCATTTGAATAACTATTGGAAAATCCAAAACTCTTAAGTTTAGAATCAATAAAGCAAAATCATGAATATTCTAAAATGGGCTATTGTGGTAGTTGTGGCTATATCGGCAGTAACCATTGTAGCAGTAACATTTCTCATAACCAATTCTGCAAATACAATTCTTGCACCATAAATTCCAATCTACATCAATTGTTATAATCTGCCATATTGACAAAACATGAATGAGAAAAGCCAAGGCTGCAGGAATTGGTGTAGGTGTATTTTTCTTAATCCTAGTGATAACAGGGGGATTACTTTACTATTCATATACACAAATCAATGTTGAACTTGACACAGTTTCTTTTCACAGTATTGATTGGGCAAACATAACATTCTCTACTCTGATAAATCTGGGTCTTAATGCAATTACAGGAGGAGACTGGCTTGGTTCTGCAATTGATCTAGTGGATGGTGTGAATCTGAATTTATTTTTTGGGTTGACAAATAATGGGTTTCTTCCTGTGTATGTTCCTGATTTATCCTATGACTTGATAGTTAATGGTGTGAATGTGGGACAAGGGTACACTACAGTTGATGCTACAATTTACCCTGGAGATGGCAAAGAGATTATCATAGTTCAGAATTTTCAAAAGAGTGGACTAGCTCCTGTAATATCATCTATCATATCTAATGATGGAGTAATGCAAATTACAGTAAAGGGATCTGCACACTTTGAAATTTTAGGGTTGAACATTCCTGTTCCATTTGAATCAACTAAACAGATTTCAATTAAAGATGAAATTGAAAATAAAATAAATTCATTATCCTAGATGTAATTCAATCTAAATTCTATACTCACAAAATGATTTCAAATTACACGCATTACACTTGTTTACACTGTTGTGATGTTCAGGTTCACTCATTCCAAGTGATATGGTTGTGAATTTCTGCAATGACACATTCAGATAATGAAGTGAGAAAGCATCTTGTATTTCTGAGAATACTTTGTATGGTTCCCTAGTCTTTCTATCACAGATTCTAATCTGCCATTTCTTTTGGGTATGAGGCATTTCAAAGAAATCCTCTGCATTAGGCTTTCTCTTTGAAGAAAAACTAGAATTAAGATAGGTCAACACTTGGAGTAATTGGCTAGGGTAAGGTTGTGTTTTAGAGTCATAAATTTGTGGTCGTCCTGCAAATTTGTCATCTTGAACAATTAATGTTTCATCTACTCTGAGAATTTTGTCGATTCTACCAGATAGTGTAAGCAAGACATTTTCCTTAGGGAATTCAAATGGCATCAACAAAGTAGAGTAGATATTCTCCCTTGCAAATTCAATATTCTTTTCCTTATCTTCAATTTGTTCTACTGATACTGGTTCTAGTTCAACATGTTCTTGCTCGTACTTTTCTTCTGCATGATGTGCTTTTGTGCCTTGAATGAGTGATTGTGATGGTTTTGGCTTTACACCTTTGATTGATAATGGAATTTTGTATTCACAATACCCTAAAGAATCTGCAAAATCAGTAACTGATGCGTTAAGAAAAGTAATTTCGTTTTCTTTGTTAATTTTGATCAAGATACTTTAGATCCTCTTGGTGACTATTCAATATTTTCTGTTCGTTGAAATTTTTCAATTACATCAGGACTTGCTTGTGCAGTGGGCTTTTTTTCATTATTTACTAATTTTTTATTTCTTTCATCTAATTCATGATTTCCTTTTAATTCTAAAAGTTTGGATTTATTTTTGTCTAATCCTTTAGAGATAATTTGATATCCTGATTCTCCTATTTCACTGCGGGCTGGAACCACAAAACCATCTTTTTTTAAATCTCGTAAAATTGGCCTTATGATGGTCCCTTTTATTCCAAGATGTGCACCAATTTGTGATGAGGTTACAACAGCATTCACATTTTGTGAATAGCAATCATGAAGATAATTTAGAATTTGATCCTTTGTTCTTTGTTTCATGTTCCTGCATCCTTTGGTCATGGGGGTTAAAAAAATTTTCAATTATTTTTGAAAATTAAAGTTTGTATTCTAATCATTCTTTATCAAAAAAGGAGTTCATTGTGTATATAGGGACAACAAACTAACTAGTATCTTGATCTTATGACAAAGTAATTTTGAACGCGCCAATATTATTTACAGAACATATTTTTATCATTTGTAATTATTTTTCCATATCTCAAAATCCTTTATTGCTTCTAATGGTAATTCTCCCTTCACTTCAACAGGGAAATTGAATCTTTTTTGTAATTCTTTAACTATTGCTTCTTGACCAAATGGATATAACTGGGTTTTAAATTGCCATAAAAATCCACTTGAATTTTCAATTTCTTTTCTATGGTATTCTTGATATCTACATGCAAATATTGGATAAATTCCTAATTTTTTACACATTTCTAATTTTAATATAATTTCAGCTTTTGGAATCGGAGTAAGCATATTTTTTATCTCTACTCCAATTGGAAGTTCTTTTGTCTTATGTATTGCAAGAATATCTAATGTGTGTCTACTTCTAGTCCATTCTTTCTCTTTAAATCTCCTAACATGTTTTTCTGTAATGATTTCAAATCCTTGAGTTCGTAATTCTGCCTTTACAAGATAATGTAGATGTTCTCCTAACATTTTGATTGTTTTAATTCTTGAATATTTTGAAATCCACTGTGCAGATTTTTCTATTTTTGCATCTACATTACTCATATTTTCTTTGGAAAGTTTTGAGGAAAAGTAGAATTTAGCGTCACCAACTTGCTCTATGTGGTATTTTTTGGATTGTAATGTACCATTTTCTTCTAAAATATTTAATGTGTTTTTTACTTGCCCTGGTGCATATTTTCTCTCTAATGCAATCTGTATTGATGATTCATGTCTAGGGGTTTTTTTTGGTCTATTCGAACTATCTACAAAAATCTTGTAAATGTCATTTTGAATGCCTTTGTACATACAATTAGTTGCATAAAATAAATATTTGTATTTTACGCAATTATTATCTAATATTTGAGCATTAAATCTTCTTTTTCTCAATGAGCTATCAAATATAATTTTAAAATGTTATTTGATCACGATCTTAGATTGCTATTGCTTGATCACACAAGCATATAAAATTCATAAATTTTTATATTCATCAATATTATTTGCTTAATAATGTCACAAATAGCAACGTAAGATCGTGGATATGGTTGAAAAAACAACAGTTGATATCACTCCAGACAAGAGTCTGATTCAAAAACTAGGGTTAACTGGTTACAAAACTGAACAAGCTATTTCAGAATTACTTGATAATTCAATTGATGCAAGAATTCACAATAAATTCGAACGAATTGATGTGATACTTGATTTTGATGGTAGAGCCATTTCAATAACCGATGATGGAACTGGAATGAATTTGAAAGACCTAGAGAAAGGGCTTACTCTTGCAAAAGGAACAAAATTAGAAAAAAACAAACTAGGACATTTTGGATTGGGACTCAAAAGTGCATGCTCTACACTTGGACGAGTATTTTCAATACTCACCACTACAGAAGATTCTGATGTAGAATATTTCGCCCAATATGATGAAGATGAATGGCTAAATGATAATACAAAAACGTGGAAAAATTTTGAAATAGAAACTAGAAAAAAAATTAGACCATGGCATGGAACCATAATTCGCATATCTGCGTTAAATGTTGCATTATATGCCAACCAAACATCTCTTTTCAAAAAAAGTTTTGGTATTAGATATGCTGCATATTTAAAATCAAACCAAGTTTCATTATTTGTCAATACCCGAGAATGTATTCCTGTAGAAATACATATTCAAAATGATAGTAAGAAAATTATTAAAATTGAATTACCTAGTAAATATTATCTTCAAGGTTGGATTGGACTATTGGAAAAACGTTCGATTAAAGGTGATTATGGAATTCATTTATACAAAAATAAAAGACTTATCAAAGCATTTGATAAATTTGGAATAAGGCCACATCCTGAAGTAGCAAAAATAGTTGGAGAATTAGATTTAGATCACGTCCCAGTGAATTTTCATAAAACTGGATTCATAGAAGATTCATTAGAATACAAAGAAGCAATTAACGCTTTCACAAAAGATCCTGTAGTTGTAGGGATATTAAGAAGTTCAATTTCCAAGACTCCTCCTATGTCTTCTATTCAGTCTGTTGTGAATTATTTTACAGATGAAACACAGGAAGGAAAAATACAACCTAGGCTAAATGCTGTCAGTTCTAAATCTTTATTGCAGAATGCATCTGAATTTTACGTTCAAAATGATTCTAAAGAAATCAAATTTGTATTTGAAGATAAAAATGATGATGAATTATATGATGTAGAAAAACTGCGTAATGGCTACAAAATCACAATAAATAGAAAAAGCCCTATATTCAATATAGTTGGAAATCCATTATTTTTGATAGGTCTTATAGAACTTGAGGTGAAATCAATTTTAGATGAGCCTGATAAATATAAAGAATTTTTACAAAAAAGAAATTCCGCATGGGGTAAATTTGTTAAAAATTGGTCTTTAAAAAAGGAAAAAACTAGAAAGAAAAAACCTGAACTATTAGTTCCATTACAGAATTATTATTTGGTGGATGAATTGATTAATCTGCATGACTATCTTAATGACAAATTTGATTCGAGTTTTCAATTTACTGGATTAAGCACACTATCTCCATACTTACAAAATGCCTATAATAGAATGGTTTACAATCTTGAAACTACAAAAGGGTCTGGTCAACTACTTCATGATTTAATTCTAAATTTCACAGGTACAAAATTTGGTGTTCTTATCAATCCTAAACCATCTGATCTAAAAGCAATGATGGAGTTTTCTGATCGTTTAAAATTTATTGTGATTCGGGAATTCTCTAAAAAATCCTCAACGACATGGGCTCCACCTGAAAAAGCTTGGGTTGATTTGTTTGTAGAGATGAAAAGAGGCATGTCGTCAATTACTGGTGATGAATTAGCGTATCTTTTTGATTATTTGATAGAACACGCTTTACTTGAAGAAAAACGAATCTATGCAATAGCAAATCATAGAAATATTTTATATGACATCGAAGATTATCTTGGTAAGACTGATTAATTATGGTCCTTCATTTTTCAAAATACCTTAACACGTCAAACATTCAAACCATTTCTGAAAAATTTGGATTCTCAAATCCATCTTATATTGAAAAATTCATTATGGATTTTGAGATGGGATTTCATATTCTCAACAAAATGAATTGCATTATTAGAGGTGGTATGTGTATGCCATTTCATACTAATCTTGATGTGAGAAGATTAAGTATTGATATTGATTTATTGACACCCAAAACTGTTTCAGAAACTGAAATTATAATGGAAACATTGAATTCTGAATTACCTGATCTAACCATTACAAAAAAAGTTCCTAAACGCCCTTATCCAAATCCTCATATTCTATCTTTTGATGTGTCATATTCTTCATATCGTGAAGTTGATGATTTTATTAAAGTAGATTTCTTATGTAATTTTGATATCAACCTTCCACATCAAACACTATCCAAACAATTTGATGTATTGGATTTTACAATTGATTTCCCTGTGACTATTCTTAATCATGGCTCGCTAATAGGAGATAAATTAACAACACTTGCCTTAGAAAAAATAGGATTACCTGAGTGGAAATTTGGTGACATCCCTAAACAAATCTATGATATCTCAACATTAATCAAATTATCTTCTAGAGATGATATTAGAGATGCATTAGAGGTATTCCAAAAACTTACTCCACATAAAATTAGTACATATGAGAAAACTCCACCATTTACTATAAGTGAAATAATCACATCCATCTTGGAATGCCTTAACAATTGTATTGATTATTCGGCAACTCTTACTATTTCTCATGATGCAAATGACAGATATTCTAATTTTAAAGGAAGATATCTTGCAAGATCAGGTCAAGAATATGGAAAAACTCGACACATTTTTGACATCCTTATCGTTCTTAATTTTGTAAAACATTTAGAAAAATATCTAGAAAACACTTCTTTACTTGAAACAAATGTTGAAAATATTTTAAAGATTTTAGAATCTATTTCTAAACTCCAAAAATTAGAATTTGATGAAAGACGCATGCAGAAAGAAGATCTTTTAAATGCCATTCCGAGTGATTTACCTTTTAATAAAAAAATTCTAAATGGTTCCTCTATAGAACAAATATTCTTAATTAAAGAAATCTTTTCAAATTAAAAAATACTACACATTTTGTGATCTTTTATTGTCTATTTTGTCAATATGGCATATTCCTCTATTATATTGTGAAATTCAAGAAAATTATTTTAAAAGTTAATTTATTTTTTATAGTGTTAATTTTTGAATTTGAGTAATTATATTTATTTTGAATCTGAAAAAGGAATGTCATTGTGTATATGGCACCCATAATGGAATATATATCTTGAAGGCGTGTCAAAGTAATTTTGAAGGTGCCTACTTTCTAGAGTCTTAACTAAAATAACCATTCCCTTTGAATGCTTAAATTCCATTTCTAAAATATAATTTTTAGATACAATTTTGACGTTTTTTTATTTGATTAATTTTTAAATTATTATATTTGATTGAATCAAATTAGCAACTATCATCAATACAAACCCCATTACCAAAAAAATAATTCCAAACACAACTTTTAGAATATAACTTTTTTGAGTTCTTGATTCTCTTTCAAGATACGATGTTAAAATAGAAAACATGATTGTAATCTGAGATATCATTTTTTTCTGTTCTGTATCTTTTATTGGTGATTCTCCAATTGCTTCCTTTATTTTGCCCATTTTAAATGCCCACAAATCTGTTTTTTTATTACTTGAACTTTCAACTCCTAACAAATTGAACATTTCATCATGCATTCTTTTTGGAAACTCCCTTGATTTCAATAATGGGATTGCGAGTAGGCATACTCCAATAATATCCATAGCCAAACCTATCACCATTGGCGTTATCCATAACATTCCTTCCATTCTAACATTGATTTATGATTGCAATAATAAATAACATTTCAAATTTCTAAAACTAAAATTATCCACAAAATGGTAACTAAATCCACGTGGATTTGAACCTAAATTAAGGGCCTTGAACTAATTTGGCGAGTCATCTCGAGAGAGTTTCTTAAAATATCATTCAATCAAAATTGCAGGCTTGAAAGGTCTTGCATGTCTAGCTTTTCCTTTAGGATCATAGATATCTGAATCACTTTCTGAATAAACTGTAATCTCTACACCAAACTCTTTCTTTCCAATATTTGCTAACTCTGATGAAAGGAATTCTTTTTCATCAAATGAATCAGATTCTAGCTTCATTTTTTTAATTTCTTCTGATTCTGAATGCAAATCCTTGATTACTTTTTGAATATAGTCAGGCATTTTTTTGGCCTCTGTAGTTTCAGGATCTGCAATTAATTCCTTCATTACAACTCCCATGTTGTTTTGACCACCTACCATAATCCCTAGTATCTTGCGATACACTTTTGATTTCATACTATCCGAGTTTACATAGATTACAATTTTCTTTGGAGTGATTTTTATAACTTTGAGAATATTTGCAATATCATTAATAGTTGATTTTAATAATTCTTCTGATTGAATAGATGTTGCATCTAGTTTCTCTTTAGAAAACTCTGGCCATGCTGATTTTGATACTACATCAGTGTATCCAAGCTTCTCCCACATTTCTTCTGCTACATGTGGTGCAAATGGAGACAACATTGCAACACGAACAGAATTGATGTAATGTAATATTCCTGATACATCCTCTCTACCTTTAGCTTGCACTCTCTTACTATACCAGCTCAAATCAGATTCAAATGTAAATAAAATATCTTGTAGTGCTTCACGCAATCTCATTTTCTCCACTGCTTCTGTAACTTGTGAAATTATATTCTGGGTTTTTGATAAAATCCATCTATCTTCAGCTTGTAACTCTCCAATTGCTCCCTTTTTGAGGCTAGAACACTCCTCTAACAATGATACTATCTTGTTTTGAATACCGTATACTGATTCCATGTTAAAATCAGCATCTTGTAGTAGTTCAGCTGATGATATTATTGCTAACCTAATTGGGTCTGCACCATGTTCTCTAATTGCAGTTCGTAGTGGGATGATATTTCCCATACTCTTACTCATCTTAGCACCATCCATCATGACACTACCATTAACTACAATTTCTTGTGGCCAAAATTTTTTCTCAAATATTGCAACGTGATTTAAGACAAAAAATGATAGATGGTTCTGTACCAAATCTCTACCTGAATGTCTTGAATCAACTGGATAGAAATAATTGAATTCTTTTTTCATTGTATTAATTACATCCTCACTAAGCTTGGATGTTGATACAGCTAGAGACAAATCTCCTTTATCTAATAATATGTAATCAAATAGTTCTCTAGTTAAATTCTCAGGTGTTACTGTTCCATCATTTACAAATCGTGAAATTGTATAGTATGCCATGTAAATTACACTGTCAGATAATGACTCTACAATCCAATCCTTATCCCATGGAAGTTTGGTTCCCAACCCTTGTTGTCTTGCACATGCTCGCTCATGTAACCAATCAATTACCTCTTTGAACTCTGTTCTGATATTACTTGGTAGAATATTCATCTCATCAAAACAATTACGAGCAAGTTCTTTCCATTCTTCATCTCCGTAATTCAAAAACCATTGATTGTTCAATATTTTAACAACACATTCTGTACCACATCTGCAATGTACTGGTGCATTTTCTAGTGCTGGGAATTTTTCTAGATGATTATTTTCTTGTAGCCATGCTCTTACTTTGTCTCGACCAAACTGTACTTTTTCATTGTTAAATTGTGCACATTTTTCATTTAGCTTTCCATCAGTAAACTCTTTGAGATACAATTCTTTTGTTGCCTCCTCTAGTTTGTCATCTGTTTGGTTTACAACTCCTAATTTTTCACAAATCTGTTTTGCAGGATATTCATCATATCCTGGAGTAACAATAATTGGAATAGGCTCGATTTTTGAGGCTAATTCGTGGTTTTTAGCCTTCAAATCCATCAATGCCTGATAGTCTTTGGGCGCATGTGCTGGCACTGACATTACTAATCCAGTTCCCATTCCAGGCTCTACAAACTCTGCAGGTAATATTGGAATCTCTGCTCCATTGTGCAGTGTAGCATACTTTCCAATAATTTCTGAACCTGGTATATCGCCAATTACTTTGACTTCTTTTTCAAAGAATGCAATTTTACGTGCACATTGCTCTGAAACTATCCATGTTTCATTATCAACTGTAACTTTTTTGTATGTTACATTTGGATTGACCCACAAATTAGTTACACCGAAAATTGTTTCAGGTCTTAGTGTTGTAACTGGGAAAACAAACTCACCAAATGAAAATTTGACTAGGAAATTTTTATCATCAATTTTTGGTTCTACATCCCCCATTGTATCATGTTGGGATACCGGATTCTGATCTTTAGGACACCAACCAACTGGATGACTGCCCTGAATGATTTTACCATTTTCTTTTAGTGTTGTAATTTGCCATTCGATGAATTTCTGATAACCTGGAACTATAGTGGTAAACTCTCTCCTCCAATCAATGGAATAACCCATCTCAATCATTCCTGATTTTATCTCTTCATGGAAATAATCTGCAATTTTAATTGGTTTAACAAATGTTTTGATATCTTCCTCTGGAACATGATATACATTTCTCAATCCATCAAGGATTTCTTTTTCTCCAGCTTGAATTCTCCTTGCCATTCCTAATACGGGAGTTCCGGTATAATGGAATCCCATTGGGAATAATACATTATACCCTTGCATTCTGTAAAACCTTGCATGAACATCAGCTAGTGTGTATGTTCTTCCATGTCCGATATGTTGTGGAGAGTTTGGATACGGATAAGCTACAGTGATAAACTTTTTTGGTTTCTCATTTGGATTTGTCTCAAAGTCTTTTGATTCAATCCACTTGTTTTGCCATTTTGTTTCTATTTCATTCCAGTTAATCATAATATCATCCTAAAATCATTGATTTTGCTTTGGCTATTGCCTGCTCTTTTTTAGATGTGTCCTTTCCTCCACCTTGAGCAAATTTAGCGTCCCCTCCACCAGAACCACCCAAAATTGAGGCTATTTCCTTGGCTATCTCACCTGCATTTACTCCTGAATCAACTCCAGCATACACCATAATTCTAACAGTTGGACCTGATTCAAAAATTCCACAAAATGCAGCTGTACTATCTTTTGCAACTAGTTTCTTTCCAAAGGTTTGGCAGAAATAATCATCATAGTTTGGACTGGAAGTAAAACAGATTTTATTTTTAATTGTAATCTCATCTAGTTCACCTGTTTCTCCAGCTAGAATTTTCTCTAGTAGAATAGGAATTTGCTCTCTTGCTTTGTCTTTATTTTCTTCTCTTTGTTTTTCTAATTTCTCTTTAGCAATATCATCTACAGCTTGTTTCTTTGATTCTTCCTCTTGGTCTTTTACATATTGAAATGCTGTTGGTCCTGAGACAAATTCTATACGAACTACACCGTCTTGAATTCGTTTAGTCTTTGTAATTTTAATTAACTCAATATCTCCAGTCTTCTTTACATGTGTTCCACCACATGCCTCAATGTCTTTATCCTCAATGGATACTATACGTACAGATTTTACTGGAACTACACCGCCCTGATAAATTCTAAAACCATATTTTTGCTCTGCAGTTCCTCTATCGTAATAGTCAATGTTTACTGGATAATTCTCTTTTACCATTTGATTAGCTGCATCTTCAATCTGTTTTACTTGCTCATCAGTTAATGATGAATGGTGGGTGATGTCTAGTCTTGCATGATCATGGTCTTTAAACGCAGAGTGTTGCCAAATCCAAGAACCTAACACTCCTCTTGATGATGCATTAATTATGTGAGTACTGGTGTGGTTTTTAGTAATGTTTGCACGTCTTGTTTCATCTACCATACATTGTACTGTGTCACCTTCTTTTGGAACGCCACCTTCTAGCTTGTGAACAATAATGTTTGCATGTTTATCGACATTAACCACATTAAACCCTGCGATAGTTCCTAAGTCTGGTTCTTGTCCTCCACCTCTTGCATAAAATGAAGTTCTATCTAGTACAACTTGATCATCAAAGACCTTAATCACTTTGGCCTCAAAGTTCATTGGGTCGTCTTTGTAAAATAGCGTTTCAGTTTCAGGTAACTCTTCTAGTGGAAGTTCTGTGATTGCCTTTTTCTTTTCAGACTGGTGTAAATCTGATAGTTTAGAGTAAAATTGTGATGGGATTTCAGAAATTGCATCAATTTCTTTGAGGTATTCAGGCGTAATGCCATCTGATTCGTATAATGTGATTAGTTCATCCACTGATGGCGCACCTTTCTCACGAATCTTTTCTGCCTTTTTCTTCATGTGTACCTTTGATTCCTCATATCTTGAAGATTCTAGCTTGAGAATTGTCTTGACATCTTCTCTTTTCTCATCTAACTCTGGATAGGTATCTTTGAGATAATCAATATGTGCATCAATTAATTCATCAATGTCTAATTTTAGATTCAATCTGTTAATTGTTCCATTAATTCTTCGCAACATCATTCTGAGATTATACCCTCCACCAACATTACTTGGTAACGCACCATCTGTAATTGCAAAAATTAATGTCCTGAGATGATCTGCAATCAGATACATTCCTTCAAGTGGTGTTATTGTTTTGTTTAGTTGATCCTCTGTGATTCCTGCATTCTTTACTGCAAGACGTCTTACTTGATTCAAATCATCGTAATGATCAATCTCTTTTGCAATTTCTGTAAAGTATTTTTTTAGCATTTCTGAATCAGAATCAATTCCAATCTTTTCAAATAGTATCTGATTAACAGGACCAAAACAACAGTCATACGCAGTTGGTGTTCCATTAGTAATCCATGCAAATCGCTCAAGCCCTGCACCCATGTCAATTACTCTTTGATCAAGTGTAGTGTGTTGTCCTAGTTCTCCTTGGAATTCAGTAAACACTGCATTTCCTAATTCCAATCCCCTGACAAAATACTCTAGTGAAGGACCAAAAGAGCCACCGCCTGCCCAAACATCTTCTACAAATACAACCTCTTCTTTTTTAATTCCAAACTGATCAGTTAACAATCTAAAATCCAAATCCACACATTCATCCTTCCAGTATCCTCCTAAATCAGGAACACTGTGTTGTCCAATCATGCAGAAACTTGAAAAGTGTCTACCAGTTACTCCGACGTTTTCTAAATCTTTGAAACGCAAACAAGTTTGTGGAACTATTAGTGGATTTGCAGGAAACTCAAAGACTACCTTACTTCCCATTACTCTTTGAAAATCAACAACTGATGCAATTGTAAAAAACAAATCATCTCTCCATCTACACACTACGGGATATCTGCTAATTGATGTGTGATTATTTTTTACAAAAAACTCTTCAACTTGTTTCCATGCTTGTGTATAATCAAATCTCTTAGTTGTTGGAGGATCACCGATAAAGGAATACGTATCTAATCCATCATCTGGACACAAATCTCTATCAGCATTTAGAGTCCAAAAGAACCTGCCACATTTTGAGCAAGCTTTTCTAACAAATCCTTGCTCTTGGAATAGTTTGACATTGTAGTACTTCTCAGGATCTGCTGAAAATTCTTTTAGAATCTGATTTTTATCCAATGTTGAGCCTGCTATTTTCCAATATTAAGAATTGTCGATTAATGATACACCAAATGACTAGAAGACAATTACGCTAGGTAACTAACTCCATACACTTTCTTTGAATGTCCATTTTTTGTTTAGCACAAAATTACTAATTGCTGCAACTCCAACTGCTAAGACTAGTGATATTGGATATGATGTACCACTTTCATCCACTAGATAATACACCATTCCAAGCTGAACTAGTGCACCAATGGAGCTAAACCCAACAAACTTTCCATACTGTACAAGCGTTCTTTTTGAACCAAAGTCTCTATCCTCAAACGTCCAATACTTGTTTAGAATAAAATTACTGGTAATTGAAACTATAATTCCCATCATGGTTGCATGTAGATACCACATGTCTGCACTTGATGAAAACAAAATTGATGCGAGATAGTTTACTCCTAATCCTGATGCACCAACTGTAAAGAATCTTGCAGCCTTTGAGAGAAATCTTACTGATGTACGTTTCTCATCTCTTCTTACGTTTCGTCCATACTTGTACAGTATCCATACTGACTTGCAGTAATCAAAAATGGTTCCTACGCCAAGCTTGCTTGAACCATCTTTTCTGTCTGTAAATGTATAGGGAACTTCTTGAACTTTGACCCCTTTAGTTTTTACAAGAATTTCTAGCAACATCTTGTAGCCTATTGCATCAAACTTTAGCTCCTTGATGATATTTTTCTTGAACAAAAAAAATCCTGACATTGGGTCTTGCAGTTTAATTCCCAATCCTTTCTTGGCAATTCCAGTTGCAATTTTACTCATTATTTTTCTCTTAAATGGCCATCCCTGTATTGAACCGCCCTTGACATATCTTGAAGCAATGACAATATCACAACTAGTCTGCCTTAGTGTATCCATCATCTTTGGTATAATGTGAGGTGGATGGGAAAAATCACTATCCATTACTACTATTGTGTTTCCAGTTGCTTGTTGAATTCCATTTAGTATTGCAGAACTTAGGCCATCTTTTGCTTTTCTTTTAATTACGTTAATTGTATGGGTGGTTTTTTCCTTGATTGAAGAGAAATAGTCCTCTGCTATCTTTGCTGTAAAATCAGGTGAATTGTCATCTACTACTATTGTTTCAGCCATTATACCTTTGGGAATGGATTTTTGAATATTTTCTAAAATTCCACGAATATTTTTTGATTCATTGTATGTTGGCACGATTATTGAAATTTCTGCTGACTGCAATACAATCCAACTTTTAGATTTAGATTAAAATGTTTAAGATGAAATTTTTTTAATTGTACTAATTTACCCATTCACCAGTTCTGATGTCAATTGAGAATCCTTCTTGATACACTCTCATGCCTGTATGTGGGTACATGTTGATGTCATAGTCGTTTAATTTGCCTTCAAAATATTTTATTGATTGGGTATTGTTGTATGCTTTTACAAGATCTCCTCCTCTATTTTGATCAAGCATAAAATGAGGATCTGCAATAACAGTAACACTTTGTGTTTCAATTGGATAAAACAGTACCATTGAATAATCTGATGGAACGTTTTCTATATCAAAAATATCATAAAGAATCCAAGAATAAACTGGGCCTGCTAGAATTGTACTTTGTTTTTGTTGATTTTCAATCACATAAGATAATGCTTCAAATTGATTGTATGAAACATCGTTTGTTATGATAAGAAGCGTACTTGAAAATCCAAAAATTAGAATTAGTCCAATTATGCCATAGTGAATTGTTTTTGATTGCAGATATTTTATTTTCTTTGGTAAATCAAGCAACCACAAACTTGCTGCAATGCATAAAATTGGAATAATTGGAATCCAATGAAAATACTGCTTGAATCCAATCAGTGACAAAAATGCAACAAACGGCACAAACCAAAACAAGACAAACTTGTTTTTTGTTATTGCTGAATATACAATTCCTGCAAATCCAATTACAACCAAAACTGGATCAATTAGTAGGAAATACCCAATAATTTCAAGAATGCTGTTACTTCTCTGGCTTTGCCACAAGACATCTTTAACCCACAAATCAAACTGGTCCAAAAATATGCTGTTTGCAGGCCATAACATTGGTATCAGTAACACTGGAATTATCCAAATCAACATGTCTGAAAGTTTTCTTCTTTTTTGGAAAATCAGCCAAATTACAAGAGGAATGAAAACAAATGCTGGAATTTTAGTAAATATTGCCAATCCCAACAAAATTCCTGAAACCGGTGCAAGCCACGTCTTGTCTTGAGATTTTGCAAAATACATTGCAAGCAAAATCGATGAAAGCAAAAATGGCAACAGAATCGTATCAAGTAATATTCTATCAAATATCCATGTGTATGGCATCACTGCAAATAGAGTCGATGATAACAATGCTACGTTGCTACCGAATTTTACTTTTGCAATCTGATAAACTAGTAATGTACTAACTATTGCAACAATTCCCATGAATGCTCTTGGAATGAGGTACAGGTTTTGAAGTGAATCAGGATCAGTTGATGTGTCACTAGGGGGATAACTTGTAATTTGTAATACCCCTGCAAGAACTATTTGTCCAAAATATGGATGATCATACAGATAACTTTCCTGGGGGTTTCCGGTGTCTATCATGTTCATTGCTCTTCGCATGTAAATTCCTTCATCAAAAAATATGTCTGGAAATCCAACAGGGTTAACTAAATGTATGACAGTTGCAAGTATTAGTGGAATTAAAATAAAATATTTTTTCTCCATCATTTTAGATTCTGGTTTGTGTTGTCTTATTTTAAGAAGAGTGAATCAATTGAGACTGATATGGTCATAATTCTCTGGAAAAAAGGTCTTGTGGAAAAAATACTTGCTACCTACAATAGATAGAAATCGGTATAATTCATGAGAATTATGTCTGATTGGGCAGGAATAAATACACTGTACGATGATATCTATTCATGTTTGGCAAGAAACCTGTTCTGAAAGAAGGTACTCCTGTTTTCTCTATTAAAAAAAATGGTGAATTTAATGATTTTATTTTTGGTATCGTCACTGGTGTTGATGGACGAAAAGTTGGTGTTAATGGAATAATTGTAAATCCAATAGGATTGAAAAATAAGATTGCTCAAGGAAAAACTGGAGAACGTTCTAGAGAAATTCTTGAACATCCAACTCCAGACAATGTTGTTTTGGCTTTAGTGTATAGAGTTGAACATGAAAATTATGCTGAAGTATTAGATCTTGATGTTGATAAATGTGATATTCTTCCACCAAAAATTTATGGAATGTTAGATAACTGGATTCGTGAATCACTACCTGAATTCATTAATGCTGTTTTGTCTTTACCATTAGGTGCTGAAAGAGATGAAGCAAAACGAGTCTTAAAACACAGGATGGATACTTTGACTGATACCACTTTAAAACGAACATTATACGCTGTTTGCAGAAGTCTTAAAATCTTAAACTAGATTTTTAATTTCTAGGCGTAACTTCTCCATAGTTTTATATTATGCCCTAGGAAAATCTCGACATAATGGAATATGTTTACGCTGCTTTACTTCTTCACAAACTAGACAAAGAAGTTAACGAGGCAAACCTTAGTTCAGTTGTGAAAGCATCTGGCGCTGAAGTTAATGAAGCCCAAGTTAAATCACTAGTTGCAGCCTTAGCCGATGTTAACATCGATGAGGCAGTTAAAGCCGCACCTGTAGCAGCAGCAGCACCAGCCGCAGCAGCAGCAGCAGATGCACCGGCAAAAGAGGAGAAGAAAGAAGACCCTAAAAAAGAAGAAGCAGCCATGGAAGGATTGTCTTCCTTATTTGGCTAAACAACTTTTTATTTTCTAATTTAATTTTCTAAATACAAATAGATTGGTTCCTTCCCAACCATAATCTACAAAACATCCAAGATTATTTTTGAGAATTATTTTTTTGTTAATACACTCATTGAGGAATTGTAATGAACTAACTGCTCCTGTATTTCCAGTTTTTCTCATCAAGTCATAACTGAGTTTTGTTAATGTTTTATCTATCTGGCATTTTTCTAAAATACCATCTACAAATTTAGTTCCTGCAGTATGAATTCCAAGAATCTTAATTTTTTTGAACTCTGATGGCATCTTTTTTTGTAATGTATTGATATTTTGTATTGAAAGATTTGTAACTTCTTCTCTGAGTTTTTTTGGATCTAATTTCATATCAAATATTATTCTATGTTTTTTATTTGGAGTCATTTTTATCATTGCGTTTTTACCTCCATTCTTTGTATTTTTTAATGTGAGAATTGATTTTGAATCAATCTGAATTTGTGTATCTTTTTTCTTTTCTCGTGATAGTATTGTAGATGCAACTGCATCACTAAAAATTAAAAAATAAATTAAATTGTAAAAATTACTTTTATCTTTTTTTGATATGTGCTTTATCTGTTTTATTTTATCTAAAAACCATGGAGTATAGTTAGTTCCAATTAATACTAGTGCATCTTTTTTACCATCCATGAGAAAATAGCCTGCAGAATTTAACAATGATTCTGAAAATGAAGAACATGCCAATCCTTGAAAGTTCTGTGTTCTGATGTCATTGCCAAGTGAAAGTTTAGGAATTAATTCAACTGTTGGAGCAGGATCAAGATATTGTTGATTATCATTTATTGTGATGAATAATCCTATTTTTTTAGGATCCACTCCTTGTAGAGATTTTTTTGCAGTTTTGTAATACATTTCATTCAAGCTGACATCTGATTCAATAAAATCTCCTTTCTCAAAATCAATCTTTGAGAAATCATATGATTTGTAGATGTAATCTATTCCAAGATTATTTTTTACATATTCTCTAACATCTTTGTCTAATTTTTTCTTGAGAAAATCATCTACAATTTCTGATATTGAATAACGAAATTTGGCTTTGGTAAATACTGTATTTGATAAATTAATTTGTGTCATTTTATTGAAGTTCCTTTAATAATCTATCAAGGTTCTCAAAAAATTCATCTGTATATTTCTCCTCTGATAAATCAAATCCTAAAATAATAGTTTTTAATTTTGTATTTTTAATCATTTTTCTGATTTTTTCTTTACACTCATTTACTGAGCCTGAGATGACTAATTCCTCTACTAGTAAATCTCCAACATTCTGCGCAGCTTCTTTTAATCCATTTTTATCAAATGCATTTTTTATTTTATCAACATCTTCTTGAAATCCTGCATTAACTAGTGGATTTGCATAAAATTCATTTGCACCTATGTATCCTGCCAGTGTCATTTTTGCTTGATCAAAATTCTCAGCAAAGTATGTGGGAATAATTGAAATTGTATTAAACTCCTCTTCTGACTTTTTTACAGATTTTAGAGTGGAATTTATTAAATCAATATGGTTTGAGATTTGTTTTACTGGTTTTAAAAAAAATATCACACCATCTGCATTAATGGCAGCTTCTTTAGTGGTTTTTTCACCTACAGCAGCCCAATAAATTGGTCCTGAATATTTTGATTTTATTGAATTTGTATATTCTTTTAATCTTGAAAGTGGTTTTTTAAATTCCATCTTCCATAATTTTTCAATTATTATTGGTGCACTAGTTCCAATTCCTAAAACAAATTTTCCATCAGTATTTTTAAGAATTTGATTTGCACTATTGCTAATTTCTTCATCTGTTCTTGAAAAAACATTAATGATTCCTGTTCCGAGTTTTACATTTTTTATTTTCTCAGAAATTTCTAGTAATACATCTAGTGCATTTACTCCAAATATTTTTGGATGGGTTTCTGGTACCAAAAAATAGTCTATAGAATTTTTGTCTGCAATCTGGGATGCTCGGATTATGGCCTCTTTAGGTGCCCTTATGCCAAGCTCAATTCCAATTTTAGTCATAAAATTCCGTTACTAATCTCTCTTGTATAAAATCTTAGGATGTATGCGAATCTTCATCTAAACTTTTCAGTGCATCTGCAAAGGCTTCTGGAAGTGTGGGATGTGCATGAATTGTCTGAATCACATCTTTGAGTTTTAATTTTAATTTAACAGCTAGTGTTGCTTCTCCAATTATTTCACTTGCATGGGCTCCAACTATGATTACTCCCTGCAATATTCCATCTTTTTCAAAAACCTTGACGAATCCACGTGTATCCCCTAAGCAATTGGCTTTGGCATTTGTTATCATGGGAATTTCTTTAGAATGCCCTTCACATTTTCCAACAATTGCTACTTCAGGATATGTAAATATGCAAAATGGAACTGTAGAATAATCCATTGATTCATCTCCTCCCATGATGTTTTGTGCAGCAACTTCCCCTTGAAATGATGCTACATGAGCAAGCTCATATTTTCCTGCAATATCTCCAATTGCATAAACATTTGACAGATTTGTTTGCATATGATCATTTGCTATAATTCCATTTTCATTCCAAGTAATTCCTAATTTGTCTAATTCATCAGTATTGAAATTAGGAACTCTTCCTATACTGATTAGAATTTTTTCAGGATTTACTTCATTTCCATTCACTGTTATTTTATCATCAGAAATCTTTATGGATGATTTAGTCATTACAGAAATTCCATCTAGCTTCATGAATTTTTCAATTGCAGCTCCTACTTCTTTTGGTTGATCTGGTAATAGTGAATCCCTCATTTCAATTAATTCTACTTTACAACCTAATGCGTTAAGAACAGATGCAAATTCACATCCACTATACCCGCCACCAACAATCAAAATGGACTCTGGAAGTTTCTCCAAATCAAACATTGAATCAGTTGATATAATTTTTTCAGGTAGATTATCTGTAGGGAATTTTTTTGGTTTACTACCTGTTGCAAGAACAATGTTTTTTGTTTCCAAAATTCTATCATTAACTATTATTTTATTTTGTGATTCCATTTTTGCTTCACCTTGAATCCACTCTACTCCATTTTCTTTAAACAAAAAACCAATTCCTGATGAAAGTTTTTTTACAGTTGATTTCATTTTTGAATTTAAAACAGCATAATCAATAGTTACATCAGTATTAATGCCAAATTTTTTAGCAGATTTTGTTTTCCTTACAATATCTCCTACAGAATGAAGATATTTTGTTGGAATGCAGCCTTTATTGGTACATGTGCCTCCCAAACCATCTTTTTCAATCACACACACTTTGGCTCCCTGTTTTGCTAGGCTCAAAGCACACACATAGCCTGCAGGCCCTGCCCCAATTATCACTGCATCATACATAGAATCTGAAAGTATTACAGTGGCAATAAATTTTACCGCACCTATCTCTTAAACGTCCAATTTTCAGATGAGAATTTCTCATCTGCTAATTTTTGGCATAATTTCAGTTCATTTTCATTTAAACTCAATGGAACTAGTTTGCAACTAAAAATATCACTTGCACTTTTTTTTAGAGCATCAGATACTTGTTCAAATGTTTTTGAAATTCCTGACACTCTATTTTTTACATCTAAAATGTCTTTATCACTAATTTTCTCTTTTGGTACATTAAGTAATGAAAACATTTTTTCTACATCCACTTTTAATAATATAGTCCCATGTTGAAGTAAAGCATTATTTTTTCTAGTTTGTGCATTCCCACAAACTTTTTTTCCATTAACTGTAACATCATTTAATGGTGAAAATTTTGCATCTAATCCAAGTTTTTTTAATGCAACAATTACTATCTCTATAATTTCTTCATATGATTCCATTATTTTTTGAGAAAATTTCCTTGTTACAAAAGAATACGTTACCTCCATATCATGAAAAACTGCTCCCCCTCCTGTTATTCTTCTAACTACATCTACATTTTGTTCTTTACATTTTTCCAAATCTACTTCATCTGTACTTTGAAAATAACCAATTGAAATACAAGGATTTGACCATCCATAAATTCTTAAAATTGGTTCATCATAATTGTAAAGCAAATATTCATCAATTGCCATGTTTAACGGTCCTACATTTTTCCCTGTTTCTAAAATTCTAATTTTTTCAAATTTCATTTTTTATCCTCACAAGCTTTTAGAATCATTTCAACTAATGAAACAATATCAAACCCAAATATTTTTGAATCTTTTAAAATTAATTCAATTTCATTTTCTAAATCTATTTTTTTTAATTTAATTCCACATAGTCTTTGCTCCAATTCTTCAATCACTTCTTCAGGATGAATAAAAAAATCCCCTGTTATCTTGATTGTTTGGATTAACTGTGATTCTTGATTGTACGAAACTCTAATTTTTACAATTTTTCCTAATTTTTTAGTTGCAGATACGGTAATGATTTCCTCTACACTTGAATTCAATTTATGATTCACTTGGAGTCCATCTGAGGTTTAACTGACGTGCAGCTTTTACCTCATCTAGTCTTCCAGGTATGGTGTGGGGGGCATTTTTAACTAATTCAGGCTCATCCTGTATCTCTTTGATGATTGTTTTCAAGACTTTGGCATACTCATCCAAGGTATCCTTACTTTCTGTTTCAGTTGGTTCTATCATTAGGGCTTCTTTTACAATTAATGGAAAATAAATTGTAGGTGCATGAAAACCATAATCTGTAATTCTTTTTGCAATGTTTACAGCACTCTTGGCTCCCAAGTTTTTAGCTGATATTACAAATTCGTGTGCACATCGTCTATCGTAAGGTACATCAAAATCATCTTTTAATAAAGAAAAAAGATAATTTGCATTAAGCACTGCAATTTGTGAAATCATTTGAATGTCTGTTCCCCAAGATTTTATGTATGCTAGCGCACGAACAATGATTCCAAAGTTACCATAAAATGAATGTAATTTACCGACACTTTTTTCATTATTTGATTCAAAAATAAATTTTTCATTTTCTTTTTTAATTCTTGGTACTGGTAAATAATCTTCTAGAAATGATTTGACTCCTAGTGATCCTCCCCCAGGTCCACCTCCACCATGTGGTGTTGAAAATGTTTTGTGTAAATTAAGATGAAGCATATCAAACCCTTGATCAGCTGGTTTACTAATTCCTAAAAGTGCATTCATGTTTGCACCATCACAATACATTAGTGCACCATTTTCATGTGCAATATCTTTAATCTCTGATAAATTCTCTTCATATAATCCCAAAGTGTTTGGATTTGTAATCATTACAACTGCTACATCTTTTCCTATTGCTTTTTTGAATTCGTTGATGTCCATGTTTCCACGTTCATCAGTTGGAATGGTTACTGTTTGAAACTTACACATTGCAGCAGTTGCAGGATTTGTTCCATGAGCAGAATCTGGAATAATAATTTTTGGTCTATCCTCATTTTTTTCGGCAAAATATTTTTTGGCAATCATTACTCCAAGTAATTCTGATTGTGATCCAGCAGCTGGCTGTAAAGAAAAAGCATCCATTCCTGTAATTTCTTTGAGAATTTCCTCCAATTCCCAAATGACTTCAAGGGCTCCTTGGGCATGACTTGCAGGCATGAAAGGGTGAAGATTTGAGAATCCTGGTAATCTGGCAATGTCTTCATTGATTCTGGGATTGTACTTCATTGTACATGAGCCTAAAGGATAGAAATTAGTATCAATTCCGTAATTTTTTCTTGATAGTCTTGTGTAATGTCTAATAATTTGAACTTCATTGACATCATTTAATGGAAGATCTTTTCTTTTTAGATCCTCTGGTAAATCTACATCCTTTTCTTGAGGAGTATGTTTCGTGTTTGATTGATTGTAATTAAAAATTAATTTCATGTGCTCACCGTTGAAATGTATGAATCAATGTCTTGAAGTGAATTTTTTTCAGTACAAGATATCAAAAGTTTGTTATCCCCAACATCTATTCCACCTAAAATATTACACTCCATCAAGTCTGCAATTATTTTTTCAGTTGGTTTTGGTGTTTTTACTAAAAATTCATTGTAAAATGGATTTGTATTGACTGATTCAAATCCTACTTTCTTTAATTTCTCTTGTAAAGTGTGAGCTCTATGATATGATGCTCTAGCAACATTTTGTAGCCCTGTTTTACCTAATGATGCCAAGTATATTGTTGCAGTTAGTGCTAATAATGTCTGGTTTGTAGTAATATTACTAGTAGCTCGCTCTCTTCTGATGAATTGTTCTCGTGCTTGTAGTGTTAATACAAATCCCTCATTACCTTTATCATCTGTAGTCATTCCTACTATTCTTCCTGGTAATTTTTTAGTCAAAAATTCCTTTACTGCAATATATCCCAAGTATGGACCACCAAAACTTTTTGGAATTCCAAAAGATTGACCTTCACCTACAACTATGTCTGCTCCAAATTCACCAGGCGTTTTTAATATTGCCAAAGATGTTGCATCAGAAATACAATTTATGAAAAGTGCGTTATGCTGATGAGCTTTTTCAATTAATCCTTGTGGATTTTTGATATTACCATTAAAGTCTGGAGTCTGTGAAATTACACATGCTGTATTTTCATCAATTGAATTTGTAATGTATAGTTCTGTTCCATCACAGTATGTTTGAAGAACTTTGAAATAATTTGGATTTAGTCCCTCCTCTACAAAAACACCTTTTCGTTTTGTATGTGCACTGGATAGCAGTGCAGCTTCTGCCAATGCTGATGCACCATCATAAAGAGATGCATTTGAAACATCCATGCCTGTAAGCATGCATATGAATGTCTGAAATTCGTATAAGACCTGCAAAACTCCTTGGCTTGCTTCTGGTTGGTACGGGGTGTATGATGTAAGAAATTCTCCTCTTAATACTAGATGGCCAATTATTGATGGGATATAATGATCATAAGAGCCTCCTCCTGCAAAATATTTCATTGTTGAATTTTTTTCTGATAACTTTGTCATGTAAGATAGTAAATCCATCTCACTTTTTGGTTCATCTAGTTTTAATTCAGAAAGTCTTGGTTTGAACTCTGAAACTAATTCATCTAAAGTTGAGCATCCTACAACTGAAAGCATTTTTGAAATATCTTCTTCAGTATGTGGAATAAAGTTCATTGTCTATTCCTTATGTTGACCTACTAGTTCGTCATATTGTTCTTTAGAAAGCAAAGAATCTATTTGTTCAGGATTGCTTGGTTTAATTTTAACAATCCATCCTTCTTCATATGGTGATTGATTGATTAATTCTGGTGCTTCTGACAATTTTTCATTAATTTCAATAATTTCACCATCAATTGGACAATAGATGTCTGATGATGCTTTTACTGAATCTATGATTGCCATTACCTCATTTTGTTTAAATGAACTTGCAACTTGAGGGAATTCAATTGATACTATGTCTCCAAGTTGTTCTTGAGCAAATTCTGTAATTCCTATTATCACTGTTTGATCGGTTTTTTTGATCCATTCATGCTCTTTACTGAATTTTATCTCAGTCACAGAAAAGAATGAAATGATCCCTTTAAAGAAAGTTGTCTATCTTTTGTAAAATCTAGTAGACACAATTTTTCCACTATATTGTTTATCTCCAATACCGATCTTGATTTCTTTCTCCATGGGATATTCTAAAGGCACAAAACAATATCCTATTGGTTTACCTAGTGTGGGGGAGAAACTGCCTGATGTAACAACTCCTACTTCTTTGCCTTGATCATAAATCTTGTTTCCCTCTCTTGCAACTCTTTTAGTTTCATTAATTTCAAAACCTCTCATTTTTCTCTCAACTTTTTTTTGCTCCAGAACTGTTTTTCCAATAAATTCTGTCTCAAATTTAACAGTCCATTTTAGAGGTGCCTCAAGTGGAGTAATTGTTTCATCAATATCATTTCCATACAGCATTAATCCTGCCTCTAATCTCAATGTGTCCCTTGCACCCAACCCAATCGGTTTTATTCCATATTTTGAGCCTATTTCCAATAATTTATTCCAAATTTGAACTTGTTTTGAATCAAAAAATATCTCAAATCCGTCCTCTCCTGTATACCCAGTTCTTGAAATGACACAATCAACTCCGTCAAATTTTGATTCAAGAAAATGAAATGCTTTTAGATTTTCAATTTGTTCTATCCCTGCATCCCTTAGAATATTTTCTGCTTTTGGTCCTTGTAAAGCTATGAGTGCATATTCGTTTGTAACATCTTGAACTTCACCTGATTTTATATTATTTTTAATCCATGCAAAATCTTTTTCAATATTTGATGAATTTACAACAATCAAAAATTCATTTGAATTGAATTTACTAATAATTATGTCATCTATTATTCCGCCTTCCTCATTACACATTGGAGAATAAATTGATTGGTTGTCACCAATTTTTGAAATATCATTTGTTATCAAATTTTGTATTTGTGATTCTACGTTTCCACTAATTTTGAATTTCCCCATATGAGAAACATCAAACAATCCAACTCGTTCTCGTACATTTTTGTGTTCATCAATAATTCCAGAATACTGTATTGGCATTTCCCATCCGTGAAAATCTACCATCTTTGCTTTTAATTCTAAATGGTTTTTAAAAAATGGTGATCGCATACAAAGTGAAATATTATTATTCGTTATATGTTAGCTGAATACATGAGTCTAATTCGACCCGATTGGTTAAAAATGAAAATACCCTCAGGCGAAAATTATGTCAAAGTAAAAAAAACTATCCAAAAATACAATCTTCATACTGTTTGTGAGGAGGCATCCTGCCCCAATGTTTCAGAATGTTGGGATTCAGGGACTGCAACAATTATGATTATGGGTGATGTATGTTCTCGTGGATGCAAATTCTGTAATGTGGATACTGGAAAACCCTTTGAATTAGATTCTGAAGAGCCTCAACATGTTGCCAAAGCAATAAGGGATTGGAATCTTCGTTATGTTGTTATCACATCTGTTTGTAGGGATGATCTTTCAGATGAAGGCTCTGAGCATTTTGCAAAAACCATACAATGCATAAAATCTGAATGTCCAAATACTATAGTTGAATCTTTAATTCCTGACTTTAGTGGCAATGAAGAATTTATTGAAACAATCGTTAAAGCAAAACCTCATGTTATTGGTCATAACATTGAGACTGTCCAAAGATTGAGTCCTAGTGTAAGGGATGCAAGAGCAAATTACAAGCAATCATTGAATGTTTTGAAATATGTAAAAAAATTAAATCCTGATATCCTTACAAAATCTTCTTTAATGTTGGGATTGGGTGAAACTGAGAAAGAAATTTTACAATCTGCACAAGAACTTCGAGATGTTAATGTTGATATGATAACTCTGGGACAATACATGCAACCATCATCATCTCATCTTCCTGTGAAAGAATTTATTCATCCTGAAAAATTCAACCAATTAAAACTTGATTTAAAAAAATTAGGATTTTTACATGTCGCATCTGGTCCTTTTGTTAGAAGTTCATTTAGAGCATCAGATGCTATTGAATTAATTACAAAAAATAACAATAAAGAATAATCTACAAAATAATTTTTAGTTAAAATTTTTATTTTATGCTGGTGTGTAATCTTTTGCTTTTCCTGCAACTGATTTTGCTTGGGAATCTGCTTTTTGTAAAATTTGCTCTTTTGTTTCATCTGTCATAAATCCTGCTTCAACAGATACAGAACGTGCAGATTGAGATGCTTTGCTGAGAATTTGCATAATGTTATCTGCAGTGATATATCCTGCCTCAATTGATAATGATACTGCTTCTTGATGAAATTGAGTAAATGCATTTCTGATTTTCTCAACATCAATTATCATTTCTTCTTCAGCGTATGCAATTCCTTCCTCTAATGCTGAAAATAGTGAAATTCCTGCTTCTACTGGTTTGATATCTAATTTACCTAGAATTGATGCTAATTTGTCACTAATTGCTGCTCCCTTTAGAACTGGAGTAGTATCTTTTGCAATCCAGATAGTTCCTTGATCAATTTTAGTAGGAATTCCGGCTTCTTTGAATTCTGTAAGCATTGGACCTGGTGCAATTCCTGTATTCTTGGCAGGAACAACAATGTCGAAACTTGCTAAATCTCCACCTCTTGCTGCCATCATTATTTTGTTTTTGGCAAGAAGAACGTTTAGCTTGAATGGTGACATGTTTGTAAATAGAAACATGCATTGTCCTGTTAGTTTTTCTGCAATGTCTTTGACTCCTGCTACATCGAGTTTCTCAAATGCTTTCTTTGCAACTTTATCTTTGATACTGAAAAATAATACCTCACCTGCAAGTGTTTTTCTTAATGGAAGAATTTGAGAAGACCTAACTTTTTTCATTTTAATTACAGCTAGAACTTTGTATTTTTTTGGTAGTTCTTGTAATTGTTGATACATTTGGGTTTTTTGCTTAGGGTATGATGTTCTATTTTCATGCATATTTCTTCTTGACCTCTTGTGCTTGTTTTACTGGCTTGCCCATTGTAGTTTTAATTAAAATCTTTTTCATATTTTTCTCACCGTTTGGTAATTTCTTTTCAATTGCATGTAGAACTGTAAGTGCATTAATTACTAAATCTGGATCTTCCATAGACATATCTCCAATTTTAGATGAAACTGATAATGATGCTCTTGATCTTACTTTGATACATGATCTAAATCTTTGAATAAATGCTTCAATAGATGCATCAAACGGAACTGGTGTTGGCATCTTTCCTCTTGGACCTAAAAGCTGACCTAAAGTTTTACCAACAACTGGCATAACTTTTGTATCTGCTAAAAAGAAATCATGTTTGTTAATGAATTTTCTAGATTCTCTTTTGTTAGCTCCATATTTTGCTAATTCTTCTGTTCCGATAACTGTGTCTGCTTTTGCTTCTTTTGCCTTTTGGTTCATATCGCCTGTGGCAATAATACAAACAGTTGCAGGAGAACTAGTTTTTGGAAGTTGAACAACTTCGTTAATTGCAAATCCTTTCTTTACATCAATATCTTTGAAAGTAATGATTAATTCTATAGATTCTTTGAATTTCCTCTCTTTTGTGGCACCTCTTGCTTTTTTTACCAGTTCAAGAAGTTGAGCTTCTGTAATCATTACGAATCAATTTCTAGAAAACCTACTTAAAATCGTTTAGAGATTTGCGTTTTTTGCTAATCATTTATTTTAAAAAATTACATATTTTCACTAAAATTATTACAATTAAGGTGCAAATTGTGCTGAAAACCTACATATATTAAATCAGAACCATATTTTTCGAACACGTTGCATCGATTTGATGAATTAGATATGAAATTACTTTATGAATTGACTGCAGATGGCTCAATTTCTGTTCCTACCTTATCAAAAAAACTTGGAATTAACGCATCTGTTCTTTATAGTAGAATTAAGAGATTGATGAAGAAAAAACTCATTAAAAAATTTACTATTGAAATTGATGATTCACTCTTAGGAATAGGAGTAAAAGCATCTGTTGGAATAAACCGAGATCCAAAGTTTAAGGATATAATTCATAAACAATTCATGGAAATAGTGGAAATCGTATCTATCTCAGAAATAACAGGAAGATTTGATATCATGATTCATGTTTATGCTAAAACACTTGAGGATCTCCATACTATAGTAATTGAAAAAATCGGAAAAATTGAAGGTATTCAAAATACTGAAACTTTTGTAGAATTACAAAAAACCGATAAAGATCCTGTATATTTGATTCAATAATTATTGAAATTTAGCATCCCATTTGCCTTCAGTTACTTCGGCAGTGATTTCTTTTGGTGTCTTTCCTTCGACCTTAATTCCTAATGCCAAACAAGTTCCAATGATTGTTTTTGCAACTGATTTTAGTGAAGATGCATATGATTTTTCAAGTTTTGTGTTTGCTACTTTAACAATTGAATCCATAGTTACATCTCCTACCCATTCACTACCTGATGCTCCTGAACCTTTTTGAATTCCTGCTTCTTTTAGGATGAGCGCAGCAGCTGAAGGGATTCCTATTTCAATTTCATATTTTTTTGTATCTGTATCAACAATTACTGTTACTGGAACTTTCATTCCTTCGAAATCAGTGGTTTTCTCATTAATTGCTTTAATGACTTCCATAATGTTGACTCCTAGAGGGCCTAATGCTGGACCTAATGGTGGACCTGCTGATGCTCCTCCGCCTGTTACAAGTGCTGATACTTTTTGTTCTCCCATGTTAAATCAAACTCAAATTCAAAATTTAATCCTTCCTAAGCTCCCACAGACAGCTTTAGGTAGTTTGCGTCTACAGTTACTGGTAATTGATAGGATGCATCTAGCAAAACTACTGTGGCCTCTTCTTTGTCTACATCAATTCTGGTGATTGTAGCTTTCATTCCCTTGAATGGTCCACCTGTAATTTCTACGATGTTATCTACTGCTAATTGTGAAACTGTTGATTTCTTGATTAGGTATCCTTCAATATCTTTGAATTCTAATTCTCCTCTTAATTGACCTCGAATGTGTCTGACTCCTTCAACTGCTAGATATGCATCACTTGGATTGATTGCCTCAACTACTACATATCCTTTCAAGTCACTTACCCAAAACACTGATTGAATATTGATTTTGTTTGCATTAGCTTTTGCTTCTAATAATCTCATGACAACTTTTTCTTGTCCTCCAGTTGTTCTAATTGCGAATAAATGTGATTTTAATTCTTCAGACATTATTTAACTACCAAACGTAAGTACCGAAAAGACAAACTGAATTGTAAAGCCAATAGCTCCCACTCCTGCTATTCCTAACATGACAAGTCTAAGATGTTGTTGATACTCATCTTTGTCTGGCTTTTTGGCCATTTTCATTGTATTGGCCATGTTTTTCAAAGTCTGCCTAGGGTTCATTGTTGGAAATTAATAAGGTGTCCTTATATTCCTTATTCCACGCATAACGTGATATAATAACTATTGAAATAATATGTACTATATGTCAGAAAGATGCCTCAAACTTTTTCTTTCCAGTATAAAATCAAATGCAACAAAAGAGTGTTATATTGAGAATTTGAATAAATTTAAGAAATTCACAAAAATCAATACTTATTCTGATCTGACTAAAATGGACATAAAACAAGTACAAATACTTGTAGAAGATTATGTATTGCTGTTAGGTGAAACTACACATCCAAATTCTATTCCTACAATATATTATCCTATTCAGACATTTTTAGAAATGAATGATATTCTGATTAATTTTAAGAAGATCAGAAGATTATTTCCAGCTAAGGTAAAAACTGCGGTAGAAAGAGGTTGGACCGTGGAGGAAATAAGACAAATGCTATCAGTTGCAAATGATACACGTTCCAGAGCCATAATTCATTTTGAAAATGCGTCGGGTGGTCGTATTGGAATTTTTAATGGTTTGATAATGAAACATTTGATTGAAATAAATGATGATGATTATGGCAAGTGTTATGCTATTATTGGATATTCTGGTGAAAGAGAAGAATACATCACATTTCTAACACCCGAAGCCACAAACGTACTTGATGCATATTTTGATAAAAGAAGATCAGACGGTGAAATAATAAATAAAAACACACCTGTTTTTCGTGAGAAATATATCTTTGGTGCTAAACTGCCCCAACCTATGGGTTCTTCTGCGTTAGGTGAAGTTGTTAGACGTGTTGTAAAAAAAGCTGGATTGCGAAGAAAAAAAGATAAGAAAGGCAACCGATTTGCGATTCCAACAAATCATGGATTTAGGCATAGATTCAATGAAATAATAAAGAGTGTCGACAATGTAAATCCAAATCTTGCAGAAAAAATATTTGCACATACAGTAAAAACAATAAAGCTTGACACTACATACCTTCATTCAAATTTAAAATTATTTTCTGAATATAAAAAAATAATTCCATATATTATGATTGATGAATCAATAAGAAAACAATATGAATATGATGAGATAAAGAAACGTAATGCAGAGATTGAAAAAACACACATACCAAAAGAACAATTAGTCGATGAAGTTGCAAAGAAAGTCATTGAAACTTTATCTCTTATAGCAACTAACGAACAAAAACATAATTTTTCTAAAAATATTTAAAATCTATTTATATTAAAAATGAAATTATTCTATTCATTTTATTTGTTCTGCATAAGGAGAATTAAAATTTCTTTTTTTCAGGATTTTAACAACATCTTCTAACTCCCACATGTATTTTACATGAACACATTTTTCACTTTCACAATAATCACAAAATCCTATTTTTAATTCTTCTTTCAGAAATATAGTTACAATATCGCCCATTTTCCCTATTTTGTTGTCTAAAATTCTGACTTTATCATCATATGTATTTTGATGAGAAAATCTCTTTTCTTCTAATTTCTCTAACAACTCACGAACTGCTGAATCTATAAATTGGTTAACGTTATTGAGTCCTTCCTCTTTTCCCTCTTCAGTATTCAATGTTTTTTTAATTCTGATAATTAATGATTTTCTTACGTTAGCTGCTGACCATGTTTCTTTAACCATATTGTATCATTACCATAAATTTTAATAAAAAACTATGTTTTTTATTTCAACATAGTTTGTTAAAAATTACCATATATTTACTATAAACAGTTAAATAATATTTATGGTACATATACGGTATGGCAGTAAAAGGTTGGACAACAGCTCAATTGCGAGATGAATTGTCATTAAGAATTAAAAAATCAATCAAGAAAAAACTAGATCCGAGTATTACAAATAGTAATCAATTCATTGATCTAGCCATTCGAGAAAAACTTGAAAAATTGGAGGTTTCTAAAAAATGAGTTTTACACAAACAGATCAAAAATCTCAAAAACAATCAAAAAGAACAACTAGCGAATATCGTGTTTGTCTTCATTCTGAACGACCAGAAGTTTTAATTAAAATCTCTAATAATCTCAAAATCATTTTAAATTCATGTAAAACATGTAAACCCCTTTTTGAATCTGTTGGATTCACAAGGATGCTAGATTGAATCTAGAATCATTTTCTAATTTGAAAGAGGATAACTCATGACAACTCCAAAACAGAATGATTCTATCTATAAAAAATTCAACGAGCAAGATGAATTACAAATTATAAACTC
>WASW01062466.1_pt1 | contig 54076 bp, 45 predicted proteins | sample 5698521 | NCBI WGS metagenome assembly WASW01 (sample SAMN11175560, study PRJNA528189) | sponge metagenome | isolation source: marine sponge | host: Leucetta | place: Antarctica: Western Antarctic Peninsula, King George Island | collected 2013-01
GACTCAAGCCTGATAGTCTGAGGGCTTGATGGCTAGGGGAGGGTTGGATTGATTAGAATCATTTAGGTTTTGTTTTTGCATAGTTTGTTTCAAAACGTTTTAAAATCCACACCACAAGTGCAATTGGTTTTGATGATATTTATTTTCTTGCCTGTGATCCTAAACTTTGAATGACATAAATGTCGTTACACTGGGTACGTTCCCGATCCAGAACCTTAATAACCGGCTCTTTCGCCTTTTTTTCCAGAAAATTGAACATTTTAAGGGTTCCTGTTTTTGACTGGAAGAATATAGGGGTTTAATCCCAAAAACCTATTTCCATTTATACTTTATATGCTAAAATGAATTATGGTTTATTGGTAGACCCTGTCGAGAGTGGGAGGAAACTGTTCCCCCAATAAATAAGGGTTTACGGTCGCTCACCGCCTTATCATAAAGGAATTTTGTCCATGCCGCAAAACGTTTTAAAGCACAAAGTAGGTTTGGAAACTCACGGCCTCAAAAACTTAAAAAAAATCAACTGGAATTTATCCACTCCACAGCTTTACGAACATATCATAGCCAATAAAGAAGGCCAATTATCGCACCTTGGCCCTGTTTGCGTAACCACAGGAGAGCACACAGGTAGAGCGCCTAACGACAAGTTTATCGTAAAGGAGTCTTCCAGCCAGGAAAATATCTGGTGGGGGAAAGTGAATCGCCCCTTTTCCGTAGAACAATTTGAAGCCCTATATTCTCGTATTCTTGCCTACTTACAAGGCAAGGAGGTCTATGTTCAAGATTGTTGCGCCGGTTGTGACCCCAAACACCAGACTCATATCCGGGTTATTACGGAACATGCGTGGCACAGTCTTTTTGCGCGGAATATGTTTATCCAGATACGCGATATGGCAAAGCTGGAAAATCACGATCCCGCATTCACCATCATGCATGTGCCAGACTTCAAAGCCGTGCCAGCTATAGATGGAACCAATTCTGAAGTATTTGTCATTGTTGACTTTGGCAGGCAGTTGGTTCTTATCGGAGGCACCAGCTATGCGGGTGAAATCAAGAAATCTGTTTTCTCTATTTTGAATTACCTGTTGCCACAAAAGCAGTCCGTTTTGTCCATGCATTGTTCTGCAAATATTGGCAGTAAAGGCGATTCCTCAATATTTTTTGGCCTTTCTGGAACGGGTAAAACCACTTTGTCCGCCGATCCGAAAAGAAAACTGATAGGAGACGACGAACACGGGTGGAGCGATCGCGGCGTTTTTAATTTTGAAGGCGGTTGTTATGCCAAGGTGATCCGCCTCTCCCAAAAGTATGAGCCTGAAATTTTTGAATGCACGCGTAAATTTGGCACCTTGCTCGAAAACGTGGTTCTAAGCAAAGACGCACGCAGGCTGGACTTGGACGATTCCAGTCTGACTGAAAACACGCGTGCCAGCTACCCCATCACACATATTAACAATGCGGTACTTGAAGGCATGGGTGGGCATCCTAATAATGTAATCATGCTTACCTGCGATGCTTATGGTGTCATGCCCCCGGTTTCAAAACTGACACCTGAACAAGCCATGTACCATTTTATTTCCGGTTACACCGCAAAGGTTGCGGGCACCGAAAAGGGTATGAGCCGCGAACCTACGGCTATTTTCAGCACCTGTTTTGGCGCTCCATTCATGTCATTGCATCCTTCGGTTTATGCCGATATGCTCGGAGAAAGAATTGACAAGCATAAAGTCTCCTGCTGGCTCGTCAACACCGGTTGGACGGGAGGAGCTTACGGGGTAGGAAAAAGAATCGAAATTAAATATACCCGCGCTATGATCGAGGCTATTCTCGAAGGTCAACTGGATAATGTTGAAACCGAAACCGACCCGGTGTTCGGAATACAAATTCCTCTGGCTGTTAAAGGCGTGCCGAAAGAATACCTGTTCCCCAGAAATACCTGGAAAAACCCGGAAGCGTATGACGAGAAAGCCAATGAACTGGCCAACCAGTTTATTGAAAATTTTAAAGAATATGAGAATAACGTGGATAAGAAAATTCTCGATGCAAGCCCAAAGCCCGTTACAACCAAGGGGAAGTCTGCCGGAAAAATTCACAAACTTAGAAAATAACAGTCTCAAAAAAAATGGTTTTAACCTAAGCCCGCTCTTGCAACCCAAGAGCGGGTAAATTTATTGCATCAAATACGGTTCGTTAATTTTTTGCAACTGTTTACATTTACTTATATCTAAAAGAACTATAAATGGAAGCCATCATTGCATTAACTCTCGGCGACCCTGCGGGGATCGGCCCCGAAATAATTATCAAAGCGTTTCAAGACGAACTCTTATCGATCGACACCCGGGTTTTGGTAATTGGAGATGCTGAGTTACTTAAAAGAACCGCAAAGCAAATTGCACCTGAAATTCTCATCCACTCCATTGCCTCACCCAAAGAAGGTTGGTATCAGACCTGTACCATAGATGTCATCGACCTTAACAATGTATCCGAAACACTTCCTTTGGGAAAACCTTCCGCAGAGGGCGGCAAGGCCAGTTATGAAGCCATCCAAAAAGCCGTTGAGCTAGCTCTCAAAGATGAGGTAACCGCCATCACCACCGCTCCCATTAACAAGCAAAGTTTACATTTGGCCTGTCATCCTTTCCCGGGACATACTGAGCTTTTAGGACACTTGACAAACTCTAAAAATCCCGCCCTTATGATGGAAGGGAATTCGTTACGGGTAGTATTAGTAACAACGCATCTTCCATTGGATCAGGTCAAATCGGAAATTACTGAAGAAAAAGTTTTACAAAGCATCCGGCAGACGCACGACTGGTTGCAGAAATATGTTACAGATATTCCTAGTATTGCAGTGGTCGGTCTTAATCCGCATTGTGGCGATGGAGGTATTTTTGGGCGGGAAGAAATAGAGTTCATCCTTCCCGCAATAAAAATTGCACAGCAGGAAGGCATACAGGCAAGTGGCCCCTACCCAGCAGATTCCTTGTTTCAAAGAACGGCATCCGAAAAATACGATGCGGTCATCTGCATGTATCACGATCAGGGTATGATCCCCGTGAAAATGAACGGCATGAGCGTCAATATAACTATGGGTCTGCCCATTTTACGAACCTCTGTGGATCATGGCACCGCCTACGATATTGCGGGTCGCAACAAAGCCTCTGCAGAAAATCTTAAACTGGCATTAAAAACGGCGGCTCGGTTGTCGCAATCCACTCTTTCCATGAAATGAAAAAAAGGCCTCTCGGGCAAAACTTTCTTGTCAATTCTGAAATTGCACACAATATTATCACATTGGCAAATATTCAACCCGAAGACCACGTTGTCGAGATCGGACCCGGAAAGGGCGTTCTCACGCAACGAATCCTCCCGATAGCCCGCTCCATGACTGCTATTGAACTCGATCCGAAACTGTGCAGGGAATTGGAAAACCGATTTTCTGATAGCTCTTCTTTCAGAATAATAGAAAAGGATGCCGCAAAATTCGACTACGCCTCTCTCGATTCAGGTTTCAAGGTCGTGTCCAACCTTCCTTATTATGCGGCCACTCATATAATGAAAAAACTGATCCATTTTGGCAGCCGAATTCAGTCCATGACCCTGATGATGCAGAAAGAAGTCGTCGACCGGCTGACAGCGCAACCGTGCAATAAAGAGTACAGTTCGCTTTCGGTTTATGTGCAGTACCACTGCCAGGTAGAACGCTTGCTGGAAATACCCAACACTGCTTTTTCACCGCGACCCAAAATAGATTCTTCTCTGTTCTCGCTGAAACCACTGCCACAACCCAGTGTGCAAGTTGAAGACCCACAACTTTTTTTTAAAATAGTCAATGCGGCTTTTTTGCACAAACGAAAAATGCTCAAAAACAATCTAAAACCGTGGGAAGATAAATTCGAACAAGGGCAAACCCGACTTGCCGGCATCGACCTTTCCAGACGAGGCGAAACCCTGTCCATGTCCGACTTTGCAAATATGGCCAATCACCTCCACTCCAAAAATGAATAATTCAAACACCAAGCAGGGGAAAATAGTCCTCGTCGGAGCCGGGCCAGGGGATGCGGGCCTGTTGACCTTGCAGGGAAAACACTGGTTACAAAAAGCCGATGTCATTCTTTTCGACCATCTGGTCAACGAAGACCTGTTACGTTTTACGCAAAAAGAAGCCGAAATCATCTACGTTGGAAAAAAAGAAGGTGTTGCCAGTCTCAAGCAGGAAAAAATTAACGCTCTGCTTGTTGAAAAAGCCCAAGAAGGAAAAATCGTTGTGCGACTCAAAGGCGGAGACCCTTTCATTTTTGGTCGCGGCGGCGAAGAGATTCAAGCGGCCAACAAGTTTAAAATTCCCTTTCTTGTTGTTCCGGGGATCACATCGGTAACCGGGGTTGCAGCCTATGCTGGCATTCCTCTGACTCATCGGCATCTGTCATCTACTTTATCCATTATCACGGGAAGCAACGAAAAGAACCAAGGCGACATTCATATCGACTGGGAAAAAATAGCTTCCCGATCTGGCACCCTGGTATTTTTAATGGGCGCACGCAAACTACCTTTGATCGTAGAAAAATTATTGAAATTTGGTAAAAGCCCGGAAACACCCATTGCCGTTATTCAATGGGGAAGCACCGCGCGCCAGAAAACTTGGAAAGGGACCCTTTCTACTATTGTAGAAATTTCTTCCAAAGAAAAAATCTCGCCCCCCGCCATCACCATCATCGGCGAAGTGGTCAACCTGAAACCCGAAATAGAATGGTATGAACACTTACCCCTATTCGGCAAAACCATTGTGGTAACCCGTAAGGGAGACCAGGCCGAAAGCATGATCGATCGATTGCGAGAATTGGGTGCAGAACCTTTTTTCTTCCCGGTCATCGAAACGATTGCACCTGATGACTGGACACCGCTTGATGAAGCCTTGAATAATCTTTCCCGTTACGATGGCCTCATTTTTACCAGCGTAAATGGAGTTCGTTTTTTTTCACAACGACTCAAAGAAATCCAGCAAGACATCCGCAATTTAAAAGGCGTGCGAATTTTTACCATAGGACCCAAAACAGCCGAAGCGGTTCGTGATCTGGGAATTTGCGTAGACGTTGTTCCAGATGACTTTGTCGCCGAGTCTCTGATAGAAAGTATTGGCAAAGAAAACATTGACGGAAAACGGTTCCTCATTCCCCGCGCTACCGTTGCCCGCGAAGTTCTCCCTGAAAAACTTCGAGAAATGGGAGCAAAGGTGGATGTCGCTCCCGCTTATCAAACCGTTTTACCAAAAAGCAAATCCGATGCTCTGGCAAAAAGACTGCATTCGGAGAATATCGATGTGCTGACATTCACCTCGTCATCCACTGTCAAAAATTTTCTCGCCTTAACCGGAGAGGCTCTCTTGCCGAAAATTAAAAAAACCCGCATCGCCTGCATTGGCCCCGTCACTGCAAAAACCGCAGAAGAGGCCGGATTGAACGTCGATATCCTTCCTCATGAATATACGGTCGCATCCCTGCTCGATGCCATTGAGGACTACTATAAGTCTTAATTTCCTTTTTTTTAACTACCCGTTCCCGTATAATTTGAACACATAAACCACTCCATACGCAAAGGGCGAGGATGCCAAAATGTCACCCATAAGATCTATTCGAGTCAGTCATATCGTTTTAACCACAGAAGAGCTGGCAAATGTTCTACTCGATCATTTTAAAGATGATGAGTACAAGGACAAAGAAATGCTGTTCAAGATGTTTGCAAAGATGGCAAAAAAATACAGTGCCTGCGGCACCCGGAACAAAGGCGGAGATTTAGGTTTCATCGAATTCAATACTTCCGCACCTGAACTTGAAAAAGCGGCAATGGAAACCCCTGTGGGAGAAGTGCGTGGCCCCGTAAAAAGCAAATTCGGATACCATATTTTTGTAGTAACGGAAGAAGAAGCAATGGGAGATCTCGGTGTTGATGGGCTCTCACTGCCTGCTGGTGCCGGCCCCGGAACGCTTTAATCCCCCTGTCATGCAACTCAAAGGCATTCATCATATTGCTCTCAATGTAAAAGATATAGATCGGGCCGAAAGGTTCTATACCGATGTATTGGGATTCCAGGTAACGCACCGATTTTCAAAAGGACTGCGACATCTTATGCTGAAAACCGGAAACGCCGCCATCGCCCTTTTTGAAGCCCCTGAACTGGAAGTCAAAGAAGCCATGAACCTTCTAAGCGAAGAAGGCTATCTACACCTTGCTTTCGAAGCTGAGCCCGCTGACTTTGAAAGTATTGTTAAAGAACTTCAATCCAAAAACATCTATATAGATGGCGGCCCGGTTAAGCGAGGTGATGGAGAGTCCATCTATTTCAACGATCCCGATGACAATCATCTGGAAATCCATTGCGACAATCCTAATGATTGAGTCCATCCTCGAAAAAGCAATTGCAGGGCAACGCCTCGAACCTTCTGAAGCGGTTGAACTCTTCAGCACAAAAGATATTCTATTGCTGGGAAACGTGGCATCGCGACTGACCCGAAAAAAAATCAAAAAAAATAAAACGGTAACGTATATCGTTGATCGCAATATCAACTACACTAACATCTGCGTCACCGACTGCTCCTTCTGTGCTTTTTATCGAAAAGAACCCGACAAGGACGCTTACGTCCTGCCTTTCGAAACCATTGCAAAAAAAATCGAAGAAACCCTGGCACTTGGTGGGCAACAGATATTGCTTCAGGGTGGACATAACAACAATCTCAAAATCGATTATTTTGAAGACCTGTTTAAAAATATCAAAGCAAAATATAATATTCATCTGCATGCACTTTCGCCTTCCGAGATACTGCATACCAGCCGGATATCTAAAATATCTCTGAATGAAACTTTAAAAAGAATGAAAGCGACAGGGCTCGATTCCATACCCGGAGGCGGTGCAGAAATTCTCGTGGACCGGGTACGGCAAATCATCAGTCCAAAAAAATGCAACAGCTACGAGTGGCTGGAAGTGATGGAGGAGGCGCATCAAATGGATATCCCCACCACCGCTACTATGATGTTCGGTCATGTAGAGACCTTGGAGGAGCGGATCGAACACCTCAATCGGCTCCGTCAACTGCAAGATAAAACAGGCGGATTCACCGCTTTTATTGCATGGGGGTTTCAACCGGGGAACACCGAACTGCAAGGACAAACAGGAATAAAAACAGCCGTTAGCGGATTCGATTATTTAAAAACTCTGGCTATCAGCAGAATTTTTCTCGACAACTTCGATAATTTGCAATCCTCATGGGTAACACAAGGACCCAAAATTGGTCAGGTTTCTCTTTACTATGGAGCCAACGATATGGGGAGTACAATGATGGAAGAAAATGTAGTGGCCGCGGCAGGCACTGTCTATTGTCTTGACGAAGAAGAAATTAAAAGGCTCATCACCGATGGCGGATTCACCCCGCAACGCCGCAATATGCAATACCAACCGGTAGATTAATTTCAGGTAGGAAAAATTTAATCCAACCCTCCCCTACCCCTCCCTATGAAGGGAGGGGAGGAAATACAGGCGGACAAAAGTAAAAAGGGAAACCGTATCTCTTCTGTCAGCTTGAAAGTTATCGACCTATTGCCTCCCTCGCTAGAGGGTGCAACGACCTAATAACGATTGCACCCGTTGCCTTTGGCGAGCATGAAAGCTGTGAAAGACTGCCCTAACGAATATTGGATAGTTCCGGTTTTTCTGCTACATTAAAAATCGCCTCAAAAAAAAATCATAAAAGTGCAAAAAATAATCCTTTTTTCTCGAAATGAAAAAATCTCTAATTCCTGAAGACTCTCCCTTTCTGATCCACGAAACCCGGAAAACCAGATGGGCCATTCCATATCATCCTGAATGCCTCAACGCCAGACTTGACCAACTGCTGACAAAAAATCAGGAATACATCCAAGGAAAAAGAATTCTCGATATCGGTTCACATATGGGAACGTTCGCTTATGCGGCTTTAGAATCCGGTGCGGATTTCATCCAGGGAATCGATACGGAAGAAAAAATGATTCTGTTGGGACAGAAATTATTTCAGGAACTCAATATTGCGGAAGAAAAATATTCCATGACTGTTGGCAATGCCCTGCAATATCTGGAGAATGTTGAGGAAGGAAGTTTTGACACTGTGCTTTGTTTAGGGATGCTTTATTACACAACTGAACCCTATCGACTGCTCAAGCTCATGTTGCGTGCGGCAAAAGAAACTGTGATACTCGACACTTTCACAGCGACCTATGCTGCTATTCAAGGAAAAGACGCACCGCAAGTTTATGAAAGTGTAAATGAAGAAACACTAAATCTTCCGATCCTTCTCACCGCGTTGACGCAACCAGAAAAAAAAGATTACACACTGTCGCATTCCTTTGATTACCGCAACAAAGACCTCAGCCTGATCACATTACCCAGCGCTGAGTTACTTGAAATCTGGTTTCAGTCTCTAAACGCTCAATTCAAAAAACTAGACTGGTCGACATACGGAACCCGGCCTTGCACCTATCACGACTTGCTCACACCCGAGCAAAAAAAATCCTCCCACTGGGCCGATGTATATACCAGCGGTATCCGAGTTTCCTACTTGTTACACAAGAAAAAATAAATTTAAGGGTTGAGACCGTAAAGTTTATTCGCTTCGGCTGCAACTTTACCGTGGAGATATAAAACCAGCCAGCGTTTGCCTCCCTCCTTAACAACTCCAAACGCCACATCGCGCAAAAGGATTCCCGGCTGTTTTTTATGCAGAGTTCTATATAACGTATGCGACCACTTGGCGATTCCGCCTACCTGATACTTGTTCACCCATTCCAAAATCTTGTTCTGCCCAAGAGGAAGGTCTTTCGCTTGCGTCAATTGTGAGATTCGAATTTTTAATATTTTATTCAACACGGGTTTCTGTCCAAATCCCGCTATCTCCTCCAGAGAATCAGCAACAGACTTGAGCAAATCGCAAACGCGTACTTCGTAAAGGGGTAAGGTAGAATCAGAATGGTAGTGCCGAGCTATTTGATCTGTCAGCGTAAAATAAATTTGCCCGACCTTTCTCCAGGGAATTGCGGTCGGTGAAAAAATGATTTTCTTTTTCGAAGACTCAACAATCGCTTTCACACTTTCAGGCAACGGTATATCCAGAGCATCTGGAAGGTTTTCCCAGTCCGCAAGAATATCTTCCACTTCCCCATCTTCCTGATTGCCGCCATAGACCTTGAGTGCCGCTTCCCCTACCAACAATACCCATTGAATTAGAAGCGACCTGACGACCCACTTAAGAATCAATGGTTCTAGCAAACGGATTTTTATTCTTGATTTGTTTGGCCCGGTTTCTCTTGGGTTATTGGGTGATGTCTTATAACTATCAAAAATCTGAACAACGCGAAACTGCGTCACATATTTAACCCGAGGAAGATGAATGACATGCAAAACTTTTTGGTTTGCCTCCTGCAACGCTTCGAGAACATCTCCCAACCGCGCTTGTTCTATTGGAGCCGTTGCATTCGGATGATAAATGAATGCGATTTTTTTGATCAAAGAAAGTGTTGCAGATTTAAAATCCCATTCTGCAAGACTTACTTTCCGCAATCTCTCGCAAGCCATCAAAGTTTCCTGAATAGCCTGTTGTTCTTTTTCCGAGATGTTTTTTTTGCCACGCACTTTCAACGAATCCAATCGCCTGTTCATCCAAGACAAAAGGCGATAACCTCCGACCAACTCATTTCTAATTCCAGCAATGAATCCAAACGCGATGGCCCCGAGTAGAAGGAGCAGAAAAATATCAAAGGGTGTCATATTTCACCGCGTTTTTAATATAATGGAGAATAAGCATTGGTGTTATATTGACCTTATGTGTTTCCGGCACTTGGGAAGCAGGTTAGCAAACATGAAAAAGGTAGATGAGGATGATTCGTCGCTTCCATAAATTTTTGGCATTGATCCTGTTAGGAATGATTTTAACTCAATGTAGCGACAAAAAAAGCGCTGAATATGTGCAGGAAGGATTGGAATATTTAAATCACGAACAATACGACTCCGCCAAAAAAGCCTTTTTGAAAGCAATAGAGAAAGATGCAAGTAACGTGGAAGGATATTACGGTCTCGGAGGCATTTATAATTACCAGAAAAAATTTAAAGATGCTGAGCAGACATTTAAATCGGTTTTAAAAATCGACCCTACCCATCACAACGCCTGGTACAGCCTGGGTTACACCTACGAATTGATGGGGAAGAAAGATGAAGCGGAAACGAGCTATAAAAAGTATCGCCGACTGAAAGGGAAAATCGATTTGCTTATGAGCCAGGAAAAACATTGAGACTCATCATTGCCTTCATCCTTATATTTGTCTGGGTCAATGCCTGCGCGCCTGCCAAAAAATATCAAAAACGATATGCAAAACCGGACACTTCTGAACGCGACTATAAAAAATCCCGCAAAAAACCAGCTCAGGTAAAAAAGCAAGCCCCTCGGCAACGGCAAATCCTTCCACGAATTACAACAAGCAGCACCTCGCTTCTTCCCACTATTTTAAATGAGAAAGATCAGACATTGATGATCCTGATCAATCAGGGAAAATATCTTGTCGGTGTGAAAAAAATAGCTGCAAGTGGAACCCCGCGTCCCAATGAAAACAGATCCCGCTTTGTAACACTCGCGGCTTTCTATATTGACAGGACAGAAATAACTGTAGCGAATTTTCAAAAATTTCAACCTCGATACAGTGAAAAACCTTATACAAATGGCAAACCCTGTCCTCAATGCCCCGCTATGGGAATCGACTGGAATCAGGCACGAAAATATTGCCAATGGGCTGGCAAACGTTTACCCAGCGAAGAAGAATGGGAAGCCGCCGCCAGAGGCAACTCGACCTTCACCTGGCCTTGGGGAAACGAGTTTCTACCTCAACATGCCAACACGTTTGGCAAAGAAGACGGTCATTTATCCGTGGCACCTGTGGCTTCCTTTCCTGCAGGCGCAAGCCCTTATGGGGTCATGGATATGACAGGCAATGTATGGGAATGGGTACAAACGGTAAACAAGGATTTACGAATCGTTAAGGGAGGTGGCTGGACCAGCTACAATAATCAGTCAAAAATTTCTTTTCGTAATAAAGTAGACGCAAAACTGAAAAACTCCACTTTCGGCTTCCGCTGTCAGCGTGATGCCCACTAGCGTGGGAAACAGGCGACCAGCAACGGATGATTGATATCCTGCAAAGTGTGAGGCCCGCTAGCGTGGGAAGCAAGCAACCCCCCAGCCCCCCTTATCAGAGGGGATCAGTGATACCTGCTGCGTGGAAGCAGAGTGGGTAAGCTACAGTAAAAAGCCCGATGCTAATCGCCAGCTTGACAGGCACCGACCCCTTACCAAAAATTATCTTGTTCACGCCTGAGAGTATATATCGGAGATGAGGCTCTGACCTATTGCTACCCTCGCAAGAGGGCAGAGAGGCCAGCGAAGAACTCGCCAACCGGACTTCTAACTAATAAATTTAAACGAGGCGGGTTTAAATCAGGAGCAACCTGATGTCGCTCCGCAGGTCATGCACTTTAAACATGTACCATTTCGCACTAGCGTCAGGCTACCGCATTCTTGGCACGCATCTCCTTCATATCCTTTAAGCTTGGCAATCACAGCTGTGGTGGCAACAGCAGTACCCTGCTGCCCACTCAATTTCACAGCACCGCTGCCATTTCCATTACCGTTTCCATCGGTTGGAACGGCCTGAATAACGGGGGCAACCTGCACATTGGTTTCTGAGGACTCTTTCTCTTCACTTTTTAATACGATGGCATTATCATCATCTTCATCACTCGACTGCTGATCTTTTTTACCAATAGAATCGGACCGTAAATCATCCGGGGTTACCTGTGCAAGATCGTCACGACCCAGATAGGAGATTGCCAATTCACGGAAAATATAATCAATGGTGGAAGTGGACATGCTGATGGACTTATTTCCCGTAACCAATCCATTGGGTTCAAAGCGAGTGAAAACGAAAGCGTCTGCAAATTCTTCCAAAGGAACCCCATGTTGCAGTCCCAATGAAATGGCGATTGCAAAGCAGTTCATCAGACTTCGGTAAGCTGCACCTTCCTTATGCATATCGATGAAAATTTCACCGAGAGAGCCATCTTCATATTCACCTGTTCGAAGATAAACCTTGTGTCCGCCAATGGACGCTTTTTGAGTGTAGCCTTCACGCCGATGAGGCAAAGCCCTGCGTTTGTTCTGAATAATCTTAACAACCTGCTGGGCAACTTTCATGGCTGGTGCTACTGGAGTTGCGGCAACCTCATCGTCTTCCATTTGCAGTTGCTTGAAGCTTTCGACCGCCACGCTGTTAAGAGGTTGGCTGAGTTTCGATCCATCTCGATAAACGGCGGTTCCTTTCAGCATGAGCTTCCAGCTAAGCATATGGGCCTTTTCTACATCTTCAATGCTTGCCTCGTTTGGCATATTGATGGTTTTAGAAATAGCCCCTGAAAGAAAAGGCTGTGCCGCAGCCATCATTTGGATATGCGCTTCAGGACGAATGAACCGTTCGCCATATCTCCCGCACTTGGTAGCACAATCAAAAACTGAATAATGCATTTCTTTTAGATGCGGAGCATTCTCGACCGTCATGCGACCGCAGATAAAATCGTTTGCCGATTGAATTTCTTCATCGGTATATCCCAAATGTGACAACAAATTGAAAGTGATGGAATCCAGTTGCTCATCTGAAAGATTCAAAACGTCTTTACAAAATTTTTCTCCCAACACAAACTTGTTGAATGCGAAACTAATATCAAAAACCCGCGGAAGTTCCAGTTGGATATTGTCGATCACATCATCCGTGAACCCTTTTTTCTTCAGGGAATTTCGGTTGATATAAGGAGAAGAATCCAGACTTCCTGATCCCACACAATATTCAACAATTTCCTTAACCTCATCAGGCTTGTAACCTAATCGCCGTAAGGCACCGGGAACCGATTGATTGATGATTTTAAAATAACCGCCACCTGCAAGTTTTTTGTATTTGACCAGCGCATAATCAGGTTCAATGCCAGTGGTGTCACAATCCATTAACAAGCCAATGGTGCCTGTTGGTGCGATGCAGGTTGTTTGCGCATTGCGAAAACCATATTTTTCTCCCAGAGCCAAAGCATCGGCCCATTCTTTTTGTGCCGCATCAAGGAGATAGGCGGGGCAATGCTCCGCTTGAATTCCCTGTGGGAAAATGGTGAGTCCATCGTAGTCCTGAGCTTCAACATTGCGAGTCGCCCGCCAGTGGTTTTTCAGCACACGCAACATGGACGATTTGTTTTTCTCGTAGTGAGTGAATGCCCCCAGCTCTTTTGCCATTTCGGCGGACATAGCGTAAGAAGCCCCGGTGGTCATAGCGGATATAGCACCCGCAATAGCACGTCCCTTTTCAGAGTCGTAAGGAATACCCATGACCATGAGCATCGCACCGAGATTTGCGTAACCCAAACCAAGTGTGCGGAATTCATAACTCTTTTGTGCAATCGCTTTATTTGGAAATTGCGCCATGGAGACAGAAATTTCAAGAGTGAGAGTCCACAATCGGCAGGCGTGCTGATAGTCTTCAACTTCAAACAATCCTTTTTCCTCGTTATAAAATTTCATCAAGTTGATCGAGGCCAAGTTGCAGGCTGTATCATCGAGGAACATATATTCTGAACAAGGATTAGACGCTTTTATCTCGCCATCTTCAGGGCAGGTATGCCATTCGTTGATGGTGGTATGAAACTGCAATCCCGGATCAGCACTGGACCATGAAGAAAAATTCACCTTATCCCATAGATCCCGCGCTGGCAAAGTCTTGGCAATTTTGCCATCTGTTCTACGAATCAGGTTCCAGTTGCCACCGCATTCAACGCTTCTCAAGAACTCATTGGTAAGACGAACCGAGTTGTTCGAGTTTTGGCCGGAAACGGTTAAATAACCTTCGGAGGTCCAATTGGTATCGTATTCTTCAAACTCAATATCTTTAGTGCCTTGCTGAGCCAACTGGATAACGCGGTAAACATAATTTTCAGGCACAAAACAATCGAGAGCTTTGCAAACGGCTTTTTTAAGTGCTTTGTTTTTCTGCACTTCGAAACGAGTTTCATCCGTCAAACCTTCAGCCCAGCAGGCTTGCAAAATACTTTTCAAGCAGCGACGGGTGATCCGGCTTCCAGCAGCCAAAGCCGCGACTTTTCTCTCTTCCTTAACCTTCCATTCGACAAACTCTTCAATGTCTGGATGGTCCATATCGAGCGTGACCATTTTTGCTGCCCGTCTCGTGGTTCCGCCAGATTTAATCGCTCCCGCAGCCCGGTCGCCAATTTTCAAAAAGCTCATCAAACCCGAAGATTTACCGCCTCCAGACAATCCCTCCCCAGAACCTCGAAGGTTGGAAAAATTACTTCCAGTACCTGATCCAAATTTGAACAAACGCGCCTCTTGTCGCCATAAATCCATGATTCCACCATCGCCCACCAGATCATCGTTGACCGAAAGAATGAAGCAGGCATGCGGCTGTGGTCTTTCATAGGCACTTGCAGATTTCTGTAATTTGCCGGCATCTTCATCAAAATAATAATGACCCTGCGCCGGCCCCTCAAGACCATAAGCCCAGTTGATTCCCGTATTGAACCATTGCGGAGAGTTTGGAGCCGCAAGCTGGCGTATCAACATATAACGCATTTCGTCATAATAATTCCGCGCCGCTTCTTCACTGTTGAAACAATTTTTCTTCCATCCCCAGTAAGTCCAGCACCCGGCTAATCTATGGATTACTTCTTGCGAGGTTGCCTCACGGGTATATTGTGCTGAAACAGGGAGTTGGTTCAGTGCTTCTTCATCTGGAACCGAAGGACAAAGCCATTCGGGCATCCCCGGTTCAAATTTCTTTTTCAGTCGCGCCGGAACACCTGCCTTGCGGAAATATTTCTGTGCAATGATATCCACCGCCACTTGTGACCAGGAATCTGGAACAAGAACGTTCTTGATCTCAGCAACCAAAGAACCGTCGGCGTTATTGATTTTCGATACCCGCTCGACAAATTGAATCCCTCTATAAGGGTCTTGGGATTCAATGGTAAATTTCCGGTCAATTTGCATAAAAACGCTCCGTCTCTTTCAATTCAAATAAGGTTAATGAAGTTAGGGAATTATATACCTAACTAGACAACGGTATTTCATGTCTAGCTACATTTTGAGGTAACCCTACAAATTGAATATCGAACTTCAATGAAGGCTCTATCAATGAGCGGGCATTATGAATGCGAAAAGAAAGTTGCCAGCCGCCAGAAAACGACACTAGTATCGTACTCTTTGAATTTTCTCTGCGTCTGATTTGTTCGATCCGCTCAGGAATTTTCCACTTTCCGCCCCACTTCAAGGTGCCATTAATATTAGTGGACTGTATGTAAACTTTTTTTGGTTGGCAAATCACCTTATAATAATCCTCACGCCCTAATAAATACTGAAAGAAGGGTTTAATAAACTGCTTGCTAAAGTCCTCACAGAGCAACTTCAGCTCGTCTTCAAACGCTGTTAAGATGGGCAAGTAGTAAACCGCATGCTTGTTTTTTATCTGTCTAAACAGAGTGCCTTTGTCCCTTTTTTCCTGCATATCCTCAAATATAGGATTAACCGCCTTCCAGTACATAGAACTCACGGGGTACCCTCCCCACTCCTTGCCGAAATCAATCTTACTGGATAATCTTGAATGCTTTACCGCATGGTGGTTATGTTTTGCGGATATACCTATCTCTGTCCCCGTAATTTTTATAACGATATCTCGAACATCCCCGCCCCTGCCCTTAAAGTCATCCTGAAGTGTTATACCAGTGGTACTATCTAGTCGCTCATCGTGGCAATGAAGGAATATAGCCACCTCGCTCGCAACTACGTCCATGTGGTGGCGTTTGGGATTATTCGTGTAATATTTTTCTGCGGTATCCGATGCCTTGTTGGCGGTTATTCGAACCCCTGTAGCCTTGCTAATTTGAGACGCTAGGGCAAACTCAAATGATTTTCCGTTGTTTACCTGTGTCATAGTGTTCTTGCGTAATCACAACTCATAACTAATATTTCGCTTGATTTTTTATTAGCGTTCATACCGTAAGACCATGCAGGGGTAAGCGTTTTAAAACCACTATATAAATCCCTAACCATTTCGCAGTCGTTGTAAGACAACAGCCACCCACCTCTTTTTTTTAATATCCCAGCCAGCCCCTCATGGTCAAACCCTGAATGGTGATCACCTTTAATCCCGTAAAGATTCCCACCGTTAGCATAAGGTGGATCAAGGTATAGAAAATCACTGTCATGCTTAGGGATGCTACTTTTAAAGTCCGCCTGCTCGACACTAAAACCCTCGGATTGAAAATTCGCCAACCGTTGAATAGTTTGTTCTGTAAACCTCGGATGCCCGGTGGACATACCACCAGACAATGTAGTGCCAGAAAATGATGCACGGTTAAGAACAAAAAAGGTTGCAGCTAGGTCTCGCTTGTCCTTTAATTCCACATACCTCTTTTGCAACGCATAAAACTTTGAGCGACTTAAGGGGTGATACTTCCTAACCATATCGGCAAGCCCTGATGGGTTTTTAAGGACTTCCTGCCAAAAGTTCACAACAGGACTAAACGCATCATAACCAAACACTCTAACTCCTCTAGAAGAACACGCCAGCTCAATAGATCCCCCACCCACAAACGGCGAACACAGCGTGTCTATCCCTTGGGGTAACATATCTAGTATCTGCTTTACCGCCCTTGATTTCCCCCCTGGGTAACGCAATGGTGATTTCCTTGAAGGCGTTAGGGATCCATCTTTAATGGATTCTTCATGCCCGAACATTTTTCGAGTTAGGTTTTCAAAGGAGGTTGGAATAGGGGATGAGATATTGTGCCGATTCATTATATTAACTCTGAATAGGTGAACCGCTTTCCAACTGTAAGCCTTATAAAGTGTCCGAATCGCTCAATAGGTCTCATCATCATGGTATTTTGCCACTCCGCAAATTCATCGATATAACGCTGGATATGTTTTTCGCTGAAATGGTGGAAAGTCCCATAATATCCACGCTTCAAAAGTACCCAAAAAGACTCTATGCCGTTTGTGTGTGCCTTGCCCCTAACATATTCACCGATGCTATGCTTAACCGCTTCATAATTATAACCAACTATTCCAAGGTAAGCCATCAAGTCATCACTATAAACAGAGGCTCCACTTTTAATGTTTGAATTAATAGCACGAAGAGTTTCCTTAATTAGCCTTATGAATTTGGAAAGCCTTTTTCCTTCTCCCCCGCCCTTATTATTCAGGTACTTAAAAATCAAATACTCCACAAAATATCTATATTTTGTGTTACTAGAAGATTGTCATACAATATATGGGGTTGTCAACGAAATTCTGTGCTCCTCTTGTAGCTTTCGACTAAGGCCAAAATTCTTAAAGGTTTCCGCCTCCCAAGAAACCATAAATATAGACGAATAAAAAACAAAATCAAGATGCCAATTTTCCGACACCGGCATTTCTATTTGATTTTAAAGGGATTACAGCTATAAAATTTATAGATTATCGGCGCAGGCTGGTCTCAAGGGCTAGACCAGCCTATCGAAACTTTGCCGACAAATTCCATCATGCGAAACGGATTTTCACCCGAATTTTCGGTCAGTTTTATATGAGTTGCATCGGCTCTATCCTGTCCAAAAGTTGGGTCCATCGCTCTCCATTCACCAACAAAAACTTCCGGCCAGGCATGATAAAGAAATCCTTCATACTCCTTGGAATAAACCAGTCCATTAACAATACGAGTGGGAATTCCCGAAGCCCGCGCCAGAGCCGTAAACAAAAAAGTGTGCGACTGGCACTCACCACGCCTCTCAAGAAGAGCGTCTAAAGCAGTAACGGTATCCACCATTTCCTTTTTCAGGTTCAGGTGCACCCATAAGTTAATATCTTTTGCCAACTGCCATTTACTTTTACTATCTGCTGAGAGTTCTCTTGCCAAAGCCAGGATCATCGGATGATGCGACTGCACCTCGGCAGTCTCTTCCAAGTATTTCGGGTCTGATTCTTCCTTTTTTCCAGAAATTCGGCCGATTTTCTCCGGCTCGCTTTTAACCCTCAAAGTGGTGATGTAATTTCCATCCGCCTGTTTTTCAGATTTTAGAATTGTTTGCCTATGGTCTTCTGGAATCGAGTCCAGCGAACTCACCGGATGAATTCGATAAATCAGATCATAGTTTTTGTAGGGACGTGGCAAAGGCTTATCCGGTTTCACCAGGCTCATAGTAATGATACTGCTGATCGTCATCGCCTCGTCAATTTTCTGCGCCTCTTGCCCTTCTTCCTTGAACGATTCGAATCCCATGTCGGTAGTTTCGCGATAAACGGAGCCATCGCTGGCCACCCACATCGTTGACTCCATGCCACTGAACCGCTGACGGATGACAAATGTATCCACCGATTCGCCACGGTATTGCAACGTTTCTTTACGCAACACTTCATATTGCATATCCCCCATCAACTGCAACGGTTCCACAAACAATGGCAACTCGCCTTTTTGTCCGACACGAAGGCCATCCAAAATTAAATTTAAAAGAAAAGTAGAAGAAGGAACCGTCGCAGACGTGAACTCAACGGTTTTTTCTTTATCGTAACCCAACGATTTGGTTCGATAACGCAACTCATTCCCTTTCAGTGTGCCTTCGACTTGTTGTCGATGCCCGGAGATTTCCTGTAACAAGGAAAAGCTCAACAATCTATAATCCAAACCGAGTCGCGTTGTTTGTCTGATGGTGGTGGACTGATCGACCGATTTGGAACGGATTTTAAAAAACACTGTGGAATCCATCACAATGCCATCGGGACCCCAGCGGGTAACCGATTTTGTGAATCCCATCTTTTTCCCCTGGTAGTAGTTGCTGAGCCAGTCCTCCCGTTCTCCGGTTCCCTCAAACAGGGATTGAGAATGAACGGCACTGGCGAAAACCAGAAAAAGTATGTTTAAGAAAATTTTCATCATAATCCGCTTTATTGGAACATGGTAAAACCGGAACTGCAAGGTTTTGTTGGCAAGAATATGGACAGACGTGCTAATATGAAGTTTTTACATTTTATGCATTTTTCTCCTATAAAAACTTATGATTGACCCCGAAAAGGTCCCGACCTACCTGACTTTTGATGATGTTTTACTGCTTCCTGCGTACTCCAAGGTTTTGCCTGCAAATGTAGACCTTTCTACCCGGTTGACCCGTAATATCAAACTCAAATGTCCGTTGATCGCGGCACCGATGGATACTGTCACTGAAACAAATTTAGCTATTGCTCTGGCGCAAGAAGGGGGAATTGGCATCATCCATCGAAACCTGCCTCCTGAAAGACAACGCAAGATGGTAGATAAGGTCAAACGTTCGGTGAGCGTCATGATCCCCGATCCGATCACCATGGGACCCGATCAAAAAATCAGCGAAGCGCTTGAGATCATGAAAAAATACAACATCACGGGAATCCCCATCACGCAAAAGAAAAAACTGGTGGGCATTTTGACCAACCGTGATCTGAGGTTTGAAAAAAATCTTAACAAAAAAATCAGCTCCCTGATGACCCATGAAGATTTAGTCACCATTCCCGAAGGCACTCCTCTTTCAAAATCGAAAGAAATTCTGCACGACAACCGCATCGAAAAACTATTGGTGGTCGACAAAAAGGGAAACCTGAAAGGGTTGATCACGATCAAGGATATAGAAAAGTCAGAACAGTTCCCAAATGCCGCAAAAGACAAAAAAGGTAGATTGTTGGTGGGGGCTGCACTAGGCGTAACTCAGAACCCGGTAGAACATATTGAAGACCTGGTGCGGGTGGGGCTAGACGTTCTGGTCATTGACAGTGCACACGGTCATTCCGAAAAAGTTTTAAGCACCATCCGCGAAATTAAAAAATCCTTTCCAAAATTACAAATCATTGGCGGCAACGTTGCTACAGCAGAAGGCACCACAGCATTGATAAAAGCCGGTGTCGATGCAGTGAAAGTGGGAATCGGTCCCGGTTCCATTTGCACCACACGCGTCGTGAGCGGTGTTGGCGTTCCACAAATTTCGGCAGTCGCCGAATGTGTGAAGGTAGCGGAAAAGAAAAACATCCCCGTCATTTCAGACGGCGGCATCAAGCTCTCCGGCGATGTCACCAAAGCTATCGCCGCCGGAGCCAGCACAGTGATGATCGGCTCTTTATTCGCCGGCACCGAAGAAAGTCCTGGCGAAAAAATTCTTTACCAAGGCAGAAGCTATAAAGAGTATCGCGGTATGGGTTCCATCGGTGCCATGTCGCAAGGGTCCAGCGACCGTTATTTTCAGGAACTGGAATTATCCGAAAGCAAACTGGTACCTGAAGGAGTAGAAGCACGCATCCCCTATCGAGGTTCCCTTTCATTCACGGTTCACCAGTTACTCGGCGGACTGCGTGCCGGGATGGGTTATTGTGGCGCCGCTTCCATTGACGAATTAAGGGAAAATGCTTCGTTTATTAAAATCACTTCTTCTGGACTGCGCGAAAGTCATGTCCACGATGTGATCGTCACCAAAGAAGCACCCAATTATCACATCGACTGACTTACAGAAAAAACTCCGCAAAGCATGACAGACCTACTGCACGAACAAAAAATTCTAATTATCGATTTTGGGTCGCAATACACCCAGAACATCGCCCGCAAAATCCGCGAGTGCGAGGTGTATTGCGAAATCCATCCCTGCACCATGACCTTGCACAAAGTTTCCGAATTCAAGCCTAAGGGAATTATTCTTTCAGGCGGGCCTGCAAGTGTTCTCGATGCAGATTCCCATCTATGCGACCCCAGGTTATTTGAATTGGGAATTCCGGTTTTAGGTATCTGCTATGGCATGCAACTCATCACGCATCTCTTGGGAGGTGAGGTCCACCCTTCAGAGCATCGTGAGTTTGGTCGTGCAGAATTGATGCTGAAAGAATTTTCATATCTATTTGAAGGTGTCAAAAACAACTCCACCGTATGGATGAGCCACGGCGACCGCATCTCTAAACTACCAAACCAGTTCAAGCCCATCGCCTTCACTGGCAATTCGCCGTTGGCCGCCATTGAGAACCCTATAACAAAAATTTATGGACTGCAATTTCATCCAGAAGTGGTGCATAGCGTTGAAGGCGAAAAGATTCTCAAAAATTTTATTTTCAAAATCTGTGAATGCACGGCCAACTGGAAAATGGAATCGTTAGTCGATTTCATGATCGAAGATATCCGCAAAAAGGTCGGCAACGAAAAAGTGATCTGCGGATTAAGCGGTGGCGTTGACTCCTCAGTAACCGCTGTGCTGATCCACAAAGCCATCGGCGACAACCTTTACTGCCTGTTTATCGACAACGGACTCCTGCGCACCGGCGAAAGAGACAAAGTAGAAAAAACCTTTCGCGACAATTTCAATATCAATCTGGATGTGATCGACGCCTCCGACCCATTCCTGAATAAACTGACAGGCGTGACCGACCCCGAACAAAAACGCAAAATCATCGGCAACACCTTCATAGACGTATTTGAGGAAGAAGCAAAACGTCTGGGCAACTTCACTTTTCTTGCACAAGGAACGCTCTACCCCGATGTGATTGAATCTGTCTCCTTTAAAGGACCGTCGGCGGTGATTAAATCGCATCACAATGTCGGCGGCTTGCCGGAAAAGATGAACCTGAAATTACTCGAACCGTTCCGCGAATTGTTTAAAGACGAAGTCCGCAAACTGGGTAAAGAGATGGGCATCTCCGATGAAATCATCAACCGCCAACCTTTCCCAGGACCGGGACTGGCCATACGCATTTTGGGAAACATTACCCAAGAGCGACTCGACATCCTCTGCGCGGCAGACAAAATCATTCTTGAAGAAATAAAGGCGGCAGGACTCTACAACGATTTATGGCAATCGTTTGCCGTGCTACTCCCCGTCAAGACAGTAGGAGTTATGGGAGACGCGCGCACCTACGAAAACGTGATTGCGATTCGCGCCGTAACCAGCACCGACGGCATGACAGCCGACTGGGCACATCTGCCCTACGAACTACTCGGCATCTTTTCTAACCGCATCATCAACGAAGTCCACGGCATCAACCGCGTGGTCTACGATATCAGCTCCAAACCCCCCGGCACCATCGAGTGGGAATAGGCGACAAACCGTCGCTGGCAATTAAATAAATCCTTTATATACAATAGTTTATATTTTTTAGTTGAGTTGTGAAATTTACACAATACAGTCATTTAGTCAATAAAATCAACATATTGGCTCCGGGTTTGTAATGACTTGTAACGATAATGAAAGGAAGCAGGATGAAAATAATGAATAAACCACTCACATTCATACTCTCACTGACGTTTCTGTTTTTGTCTGGTGGTTCTGCTTATGGGAATGAACCAGAAATCAAAAGGGAGTATTACGACAGTGGAAAGTTGAAAATTGAATTCCATTTCAAGAATGGGAAGTTAGAAGGACGGGCAACCACTTGGCGTGAAAATGGTACAAAATCGAATGAAACCCATTACAAGAATGGAAAACGAGAAGGACTGCAAACCTATTGGCATGAAAATAGTAAAAAATCGAGTGAAACCCATTACAAGAATGGAAAACGAGAAGGACTGCAAACCATTTGGCGTGAAAATGGTACAAAATCGGGTGAAGGCCATTTCAAGAATGGGAAGTTAGAAGGACTGGCAACCAGTTGGCGTAAAAATGGTACAAAATCGGATGAAATCCATTACAAGAATGGAAAACAAGAAGGACTGACAACCTTTTGGCATGAAAATGGTCAAAAATGGTGGGAAACCCATTACAAGAATGGAAAACGAGAAGGACTGGCAACCAAGTGGTATCAAAATGGTCAAAAACGGGGTGAAGTCCCTTACAAGAATGGAAAACAAGAAGGACTAGAAACCGAGTGGCATGAAAATGGTACAAAATCGAGTGAAACCCATTACAAGAATGGAAAGGAAGAAGGACTAATGACCACTTGGCATGAAAATGGTCAAAAACGGAGTGAAGTCCCTTACAAGAATGGAAAGGAAGAAGGACTGGCAACCGCTTGGCATGAAAATGGTACAAAATTGGGTGAAATCTACTATAAGAACGGAATAGAGAATGAAATAAGGGAGTATTACGACAGTGGGAAGTTGAAAAGTGACATCCCTTTCAAGAATGGGAAGTTAGAAGGACTGGTAACCACTTGGCGTGAAAATGGTACAAAATCGAATGAAACCCATTACAAGAATGGAAAGCAAGAAGGACCGGAAACCGCTTGGCATGAAAATGGTCAAAAACGGGGTGAAATCCATTACAAAAATGGGAAGAAAGATGGTGTATCTAAGGAATGGCATTCATCCGGTAGAAAGAAATTCATCCAACACTTCAAGAACGGAATAGAGAATGGAATAAGAAAAGAATGGGATGAAAATGGGATACTAACCTTTGAAGGAAACTTTGTTGATGGTGCAGAGGAAATAAAATAAAAGCGGTTCTCCCCCCTCTGACGGGGGATGCCCGAATACCTGAAAAAGAACCCATGTCATAAAATTTTGAATGTTGGTTCAGGAAATACCAAGTTGGTTGACAATCGTATAGTCCATATGGATATTTTTTGATATGAAGTTAAAGAAAAAATTCCAATCTGGGTCGCCACACTCCCGGAGCTTGTCCTGAGCGAAGCCGAAGGAGTCGTTTGCGATGACGTGCGGAAGCGAAGAGGGGTCTATCAAGCAACCCCCCAGCCCCCCTTATCAGGGGGGATCATAAAAAATACTCCTATCCAGAAGCGTGAGTGTGCTGGGTTGTCTGTAAAATCCCCGACCCACTACCAGCCGGCGGTTCGCCACTTAGCGGGGGCTGGCGGCGATGTTACCACCATCGACAGTGAGTATGCTACTAGTGGATATTTTTAGATATGAAAAGATTGAAAACCTAAAAACCTCTCACTCTATGAAAACCAAACCGCTCACTCCTCCACTCAAAAAAAACAAACAGCATCATGCTGTTTTGACCGCTTTTTTTGTTTTTTCAGGCGAATCACCATAGTCAATTCTAGCCCTTGTCCCCTTATCCAAATCGAGCTTGAGTTAAAAACTTTATGTAACGACTTTCTACCGCCCATATGTATTATATCCACCTGCACCATTAGGGGTTATAGAACCCATTTGTCCAAATGAATTGGTGGACAAACCACAGGTAAGTAATAAAAAAAACAACCCTGTCAAAACTTTCTTCATTTTAATTCTTCTTACCTAAAAAAAATATTTAAACCTACTGTTAGGACTAAAAATAAAATCAGTCAATGCCCTTAAAAGGTAAAAAAATGGAAATTAACAGAACCGACCATATTAGGTTATTTTCAACACCTTATTGGTTGGATTTTTATGATCAGATCAATTATAAAATTTCTAAATTAAATATTCAAGAATCGGAATAGATTCAAGTCCCTTTAATGTGCGAATAGAATCCTTATCATTTCCTATGTCTACATGTAAATGGTAACGCAGTTCTCCCTGTCTTTCAGTAAAGTTTACTCTGTCCAACCACGGAATTAAGTCTATAATTGGAATTAGAATGATTGATTTTTCAAACCCGCATCCTAAACCCAAATATCCATTTATACAATCTAGTAATATCTCTTTTTGATGTGGCTGAAAAGTAAACCAATAATGACCCTCTTCATATTCCCTGGAAACCAGAAAGACTACTCCTATATTATTTTCATTATCAATGTAACTTGTTGCCCTTGAATCCTTAATTAACTTACAATCTAATTTACTTTCAATTCTCTTAATACGTTGTTCTCTGGTTATTTTATTTATTTTCTTACTGACCTTTTTTTCTTCCATCTTACTGTTGATTCTAGCTCTTGTCCCCTTATCCAAGTCGAACTTGAGTGTATGAGAAATATGCAACAAAGTTCCGAAACTGACGCGCCGGTAATCTTCCGATTCATAACGCTGAATCTGAGTTGCAGGCATACCCAGCTTATCTGCCAATTGCTTTTGCGTCATACCCTGAGAGATTCTGCAACGCACCAAAATATCAGGAAGGTCTTTCAAAGACTCCAGAGCTAAAGTAGGAACTTTTTCATTCTTCAGCTTTTCATATTCCCTGATTTCTTTTTCAAGGTCGTCCATTAAAGATTTTATTGCATCCATGGCCTTGCGGTCTATTTTTTTGGGATATTTAACCTCACGAAACACTTTCAACGACCGCTCTAAATCTTTAAGTTTTGCTTTAGTAATTTTATACTGCATTTCATTTTTTATCATTTCCCTCCATCCGAATGACTCATAGTCATTCCATCTGTATTTTTATAATCCCTTTTCGGTTGCCATCGCGGTCCGTCTGAAAAAATTCCAGAAACGGCTCGCCACTTCCTCCCTCTATCCAAATCAAGCTTGAGTTAAAAACTTTATGTAAGGTTTTTCAAAGACTTCAGGATTAAAGTAGGAACTTTTTCATTCTTCAGTTTTTCATATTCCCTATTAAATATTTACAAGGCAAAATAGATTTAGATTCCTTTAATGTACGAATAAAAACCTCATCATTTCCTATGTATATATGTAACCGGTATTTGTCCCGTTTTTTATCAAAAAGTATCCTGCCCAACCACGAAGTTAAGTCTTCAATTGGAATTAGAATAATTGATTTTTCAGACCCGCATCCTAAACCTAGATATCCATTTTTACAATTTAGTAATATATCTTTTTGATATAGATGAAAATCAAACCAATAATGACCAGAACCCTCTGGTTTATGTTCCTTAGAAACCGGACAGACTACCTCTATATTATTTTCTTTATTGACGTAACTTGCTCTGCCCCTTGTTCTTGAATTCTTAATTAAATTACAATCTAATTTACTATTAATTCTCTCAATACATTGTTCTCTAAATTTTTTTTCGGCTTCATAACTGCTAATTTCTGTTTTCATAGTGGGGTTCTCCTTTTCTCATTACGTTTCTGTCTCCTTGTTCCCGAAAAACACTGTATACAAATACTAGCAGTATATATATTATATTACAAGAAAAATATATCAATATAAATAGTTAGTACAATAATTTTAAAACATAACACATCAATTTTAATTTGTTAAAAATTATGTCCTTCCTCCGGCTAGGTTGTGATGAAGGAACCGGTTTTGTTGGTAAAACCTGCGAATGAAAATCACCCCAGCCCCTCTTTAGCAAAGAGGGGTCTATCAAATAACCTTCTGGATCGCCACACTCCCTTCGGTCGTTCACGATGACGTGCGGAAGTGGAGAGGGGTCTATCAAATAACATTCTGGGTCGCCACACTCCCGGAGCTTGTCCTGAGCGAAGCCGAAGGAGTCGTTTGCGATGACGTGCGGAAGCGAAGGGGGGTCTATCAAGCAACCCCCCTTATCAGGGGGGATCATAAAAAATACTCCTATCCAGAAGCTTGAGTGTGCGGGGTCGTCTGTAAAATCCCCGACCCCTTACCAGCGGCGGTTCGCCGCTTAGCGGGGACTGGCGGCGATGTTGCCACCATCAATGGTGAGAATGCTGCCTGTGGTTTTTTCTGCGAGAGCGAGGCTGAGGAATCCTTGTGCCACATCGGTGTCATACACTTCTTGTTGCAACAGATTGGATTTAAAATAATCATCGGCAGAAATGCCTCGTGCCGCGGCGCGTTCGGTAACGACCTCTTCTGAAAAAAGAGAGGTACGAATGCGATCGGCATTGATGGCGTTGGAGCGGATTCCAAACTGGCCGTAATCGAGAGCGTATTGTTTGGTCAAAGCCACCATTGCCGCTTTTGGGATGGCATAGGGACCAAAATCTTTTCCCGGATTGAACGCCGCCTTGGATGCGTTGAACAACAACACTCCACCGGTTTTCTGGATCATGAACAGACGCACCGCTTCAGAGGCCAGCACCTGATGCGCAAAAAAGTTTAACTCGAAGCTTTGTCGCAAGGTTTTCATATCCACCGTGCCTATCGTGCCTTGCACGGCATTCCCGGCGTTGGATATCAAAAAGTCAACGCCACCATAGTTGGCGACCACCTCTGCAAACGACTGCCTCACCGCATCTTCATCAACCACGTTCAATACCTGTGCGGTAACACCTGCTTTATATTTTTTGCGAATCGCATCTGCCGCTACATTAAGTTTGTCGTCGTTCAAATCTGCCAGATATAGATTCGCCCCCTGCTCGGCAAACAGTTTTGCTGTTGCCAAACCGATACCCGATGCGGCTCCGGTAATATAAGCCACCTTACCCTGCAATAGCGGGGCTTTACTTTTTCCCAGCTTCGCCTGTTCGAGAGACCAGTACTCCATATCAAACAAGTCATCGGACTTCAGAGGGGCGTAGTTTCCAACGGAAAACGATTTGTGGATGATGTCTATTGTGTGTTGATAAATATCTGCCGCGATTTTAGTTTCTTTAACGGTTTTGCCGATGGTCAACAGACCTAGCCCCGCAACCAGCAAAACTCGAGGCAACGGGTCCAATTCCGTTTTATCAGCGCCTTTAGCATCCTTATTGGTTTTGAAATATTGGTGATAATTTTCGTAATACGTTTCTAACGCAGAGGCAACTTCTTCGCGCAACGCATCTTCGTTTTGCCATTGTTGCAAGTTTAATAAAAGCGGTTTCTGTTTGGTGCGAATCACATGGTCGGGGGTAGCTGTCCCCACTTGCGACCAGGTAACGCATTCTTCACTGGAGGCAAACGCCTTGGCTTTCTCGTCTTTCCTGTGATGCACCACCCAGGCTTTACCTGATTTCTGTCCATACAAACCACGCAACACTGGAGCCAATGTTTTAAGTATATTTTTTTCGCCAGCGCTGACCGCAGGCCCTTCAAGTGGCGTTAACGCCTTGGGTGGATTTTTCGCAATATATGCTTCGGCTTGGGTCACCGCATCAATATGCCGATTGTAACTTTCTTTAGCGGTTGCACCAAAAGTGAACAGACCGTGGTTGATCAACATCAGTCCTTCCACCTTTGTATTTTTTTCGTAAACTTCCGCAGCCGCCTTTGCCAATGCAAACCCTGGCATAATGTAAGAAACCACGCCCATAGTTTCGCCAAAAATCTCCCGGCATATTTTTTCTGCGTCCGGTTGATTGGCGATGATCAGGCTGGCATCGGCATGGGAATGATCGATAAACTTATGCGGCAAAAATGCGTGCAGCAGGGTTTCAACAGACGGATTTGGCGAGGAGGCATCCAGCAAATGCGTTCGCTGTTCGTTGACCATATCTTCATCGCTCAGAGAATCCAGCTCTCGTAATTTAACAAGATGGTCGAGCAGAACACCGGGAAGCCCGGCGGGTTCGAGGGTGTCCAAGTCCCACCCACTGCCTTTGACATAAAGAACATCGACTTCCTCATTCACCTTGTTTTTGGTTCGGGATTTCACCGAGGTATTTCCGCCGCCGTGAAGCACCAGCGAGGGGTCTGCCCCAATCAGACGTGAGGTGTAGACACGAAGAGCAATATCTTCATGGACATCGCTGTATTGTTCAATCGCGGCTTTTGCCACAGAATCATTCCATTTATTTTCCATGATTTTCCTTATTCTATTGCCACAAACCATTCGCATCTGTCAATATACACAAACACCCACAAATAAAAACGAGATTATAATTGAAATCCATGTTTCGAGGAAAAGAATTTCGGCAAGGGAAAATGTGCGATACTTCCTAACTCATTGTTTATCATAATTTTTCGGGTCGGTCAAAAAAGGGTCTTTGAGTTTCTTCAAGTTCCTGCTACAAAGCCTGCTGAATTGAAACTTTTTCTGTGTTAAAGTTTGCAAAATGCTTGCCCAAATACATGTAACATTCAAGGAAGGGGTACTCGACCCGCAGGGGAAAACCGTCCACCATGCGTTGAATGATTTAGGCTACGATGAAGTACTTGATGTACACATCGGCAAGTATCTGGAAGTCAAGCTCGATTCTGTCTCTGAAGAGGAAGCGGAAATTCGAGTACGGGAAATGTGCGAACGGCTCCTTGCAAACACCGTTATTGAATCCTTCCGTTTTAAACTTGTCTCCACTGAATAAAACTCACTAACCGAATCGGTCAAACATGAAGTGCGGCATAGTTGTTTTTCCCGGATCAAATTGCGATCACGATTGCTATCACATCCTTAAAAAAATTCTCAATCAGGAAACCCATTGGCTGTGGCACAAGGACGAAGTTGACCTCGGTTCCTTTGACCTCATCGTACTTCCTGGAGGGTTTTCGTATGGCGATTACCTCCGCGCCGGTGCTATTTCCCGTTTTTCCCCTGTTATGAATTCTGTTATTCGTTTTGCAGAAAATGGCGGCAACGTGCTTGGGATTTGTAACGGATTCCAAATCCTTCTCGAGTCCGGTCTCTTACCCGGTGCCTTGATGCAGAACCACACGCGAAAGTTTATCTGCAAAAATGTATACGTCCGGGTTGAAACCACGGAGACTCCATTCACTCAAAAATGCAACGATAAATCGGTGCTGGAAATTCCCATTGCGCATCATCAGGGCAGCTATTATATTGACCCGCATTCTTTAAACGATCTGGAGGAAAAGGGACAAATTCTTTTTCGATATTGCGATGCAAAAGGCGGAGTCTCTGAATCGAGCAATCCCAATGGCTCTGTTGGCTCTGTTGCCGGACTCTGCAATGAACAAAAAAATATAATGGGAATGATGCCACATCCAGAACGCTGTGCCGACCCGTTATGGGCTAACACAGATGGACAAAGCATTTTTCAATCTCTTATCTCACAAAGCTGAAAATGCAAGACGAACCTGAAATCACTTCTCAACTTGTTAAAGATCATGGATTAACGAGTGACGAGTATCGGCGTATTCTGGATTTAATCGAACGCCCACCCAACTTTACCGAGTTGGGTATTTTTTCTGTGATGTGGAGTGAGCATTGCAGTTATAAAAGTTCACGACCTTTTTTAAAAAAATTACCGACCGAAGGCCCCAGAGTGTTGCAAGGCCCCGGAGAAAATGCCGGAGTCATCGATATTGGAGATGGACTTGCCGTAGTGTTTAAAATTGAAAGCCACAATCACCCCTCCTTCATAGAACCGCATCAGGGTGCGGCAACCGGTGTTGGCGGAATCATGCGCGACATTTTTACTATGGGCGCACGGCCCATTGCTTTGATGGACTCATTACGATTTGGCGAACTGGATGATCCGCGCACACGGTTTTTACTGAACGGCGTTGTTGATGGAATTGCCAGTTATGGAAACTGCACCGGTGTCCCCACTGTGGGAGGCGAAGTTTATTTTGATTCCTGTTACAACGGTAATATTCTCGTCAATGCCTTTTGCCTGGGGCTTGCGAAATCGGACCGCATCTTTCTTGCGAAAGCCGGTGGGGTGGGCAACCGTATCTTGTATGTGGGATCAAAAACCGGACGCGATGGAATTCATGGTGCCAGCCTGCTTGCTTCTTCCGAGTTTGACGAAACAACAGAAGACAAAAGACCCACGGTGCAAGTGGGCGACCCGTTCACTGAAAAACTTTTGATCGAAGCCTGTCTTGAAATTATGGAGTTTAGCTGGGTGGTAGGCGTACAAGATATGGGAGCCGCAGGGCTCACCTCATCCTCTTTCGAAATGGCTCACCGTTCGCATGCAGGAGTGAATATGGACTTGTCAAAAGTCCCATTGAGAGAAGAAGGAATGACACCCTACGAAATCCTGTTATCCGAATCACAGGAGAGGATGTTGTTTGTGATTGAGCCGGGGCATGAAGAGGAAGCCACCGCCATCCTGGAAAAATGGGGTCTTGATGCCGCAATCATTGGTGAAGTCACCGATGAACTGGGAGTACGAATCCATTTTGAAGGTAAAGAAGTGGTCAACCTGCCCACACTGCCTGTCGTGGATGGGGCTTTGTATCTGAAACGAGAAACCAAACGCCCTGAATACCTCGACAAAATTGGGCATTTAAATTTGACGGAGTTGCCGGAACCCGCACGAGGCGACAAAGCATTTACCAAACTACTGGACTGCCCAAATATTGCCAGCAAAGAATGGGTCTATGAACAATATGATCATATGGTGCGTCTCAACACGCTGGTTTTACCCGGGTCGGACGCAGCCGTTATACGCATCAAAGACACAAAAAAAGCAGTGGCATTGTCAGTCGATTGCAATAGCCGCTTCTGTTACCTCGACCCCTATGAAGGTGCCGCCATTGCCGTGGCTGAGAGCAGTCGCAACGTGGTATGTTCCGGGGCCACTCCTATTGGCTTGACCAATTGTCTTAATTTTGGAAATCCAGAAAAACCAGAAATCATGTGGCAATTCGAGCAAGCCGTCTGCGGAATGGGCGATGCCTGTGTTTATTTTGATATTCCTGTAGTCAGTGGAAACGTGAGCCTCTATAATGAAACCAAAGGGGAAGCTATCTTTCCCACTCCCACAGTTGCAGTGGTGGGTCTGATTGAAGATCAGTCCAAAATTATGACAGCGGGATTCAAACAATCCGGGCATTGCATCGGACTCATCGGTTTCACCATGGAAGAGTTGGGGGGAAGCGAATATCTAAAGGTGTTATTTGACAGGAATGCAGGCAAGCCCCCGGTCTTGGACCGAAAGCACGAAAAACAAGTGCAAGAATTTTGTCTGGAGTTGATACAGAAAAGGCTCATTCAATCGGCGCACGATTGCTCCGAAGGGGGATTGGCTATCGCTGTTGCAGAATCCTGTTTTTCTGCTACAGAAGAAGTTTTGGGGGCGACGCTTGAGCTGGAATCGACTCTTCGGGGTGATGCCCTTTTATTTGGTGAAACGCAATCTCGAATTATTATCTCTTTCCCAGAAGAATTAACAGATCAAATTGAAGATATGGCTTTATCCTATCCCGTAGATTTTTCTTTAATAGGAAAAACGGGGGGATCGCAATTCACAGTGAGCATCAACGGTCAAGAATATATTAAGCAGGATATTGAATCTGCAAAAGAAATCTGGAAAACTTCTCTAGGACGCTATGCTGGACAAACTACATGAGGAATGTGGAGTAGTCGGAGTTTACGGTCACCCGGAAGCGGCTAATCTGGTCTACCTTGGACTTTACGCTCTGCAACATCGAGGTCAGGAAAGTGCCGGCATTGTTGCCAGCACCCATTCGAAGATGCATCTGGAGCTAGGGATGGGGTTGGTTGCTGACATATTTAATCCGAGCCGACTGCTGAAACTTCCCGGCCCTCTTGCCATTGGCCATAACCGCTATTCGACTGCGGGAAAGAGCGAACTGGTCAACGCACAACCCTGCATGATCAACTATGTAGCGGGGTCTCTGGCACTCGCGCACAATGGCAATCTCGTCAACGCACAAGCCATCCGCAAAGAACTGGGTAGCAAGGGAGCTATCTTTCAATCCACCAACGACAGCGAAGTCATCGTCCATTTGATGGCACAAGCTAAAAGTGAAAGTTTCATAGACCGCGCCGCAGAAGCATTGCACCAGGTGAGTGGCGCCTATTCTTTAGTGCTGATGACAGAAAATGAATTGCTGGCCGCACGTGACCCGCACGGATTCCGACCTCTTTGTCTTGGCAAACTGGATGGCGCATACATCGTCGCTTCGGAAACCTGTGTGATGGACCTTATAGAAGCTGAGTTCATTCGTGAAGTGGAACCCGGTGAGTTGATTCTCATCAATGAAAACGGATTGCAATCCTTTTTTCCTTTTAAGAAAGTAGAAAGCAAGCACTGTGTTTTTGAGCATATCTATTTCGCGCGTCCCGACAGTTTTCTATTCGGCGAGCATGTTTATTCGGTGCGAAAGGAAATGGGCCGAGCAATGGCACGGGAAAGTCCCGCTGATGTTGACTTGATTGTTCCCGTTCCTGATTCCGGGGTGGTTTCGGCGATGGGGTTTGCGGAAGAGAGCGGCATCCCTTTTGAAATGGGCTTGATCCGTAACCATTATGTAGGCCGGACTTTTATTGAACCTCAATCCCAGATACGCAATTTTGGAGTGAAGCTAAAACTAAATGCTGTGAAAAGTATTATCGCAGGAAAACGACTGGCTGTCGTCGATGATTCCATTGTCCGAGGAACCACCAGCCGTAAAATAGTAAAGATGCTACTGGAAGCGGGAGCTACAGAAGTGCATCTTAGAATTTCTGCCCCGCCAATTTTGCATTCCTGCTTTTATGGAATCGATACTCCAGACAAGGAAGAATTGATTGCCCACACCCACTCACTGGAAGAAACAAGAAAATACCTGGGTGCGAATTCCTTGCATTACCTGAGCATCAATAAAATGTTGGAAGTTGTACAAAATGGAAAAAACAAATTCTGCTCTGCCTGCTTTGATGGAAACTATCCTGTACCCATAACAGACCATCTTGCCGCCACCCAACAGCTGGACCTGTTTTCAAAAAAATAAAACTATTCTCCCGATGGTTTCACCGGTTGAAGAGAAACCGGTACTTCCTGCAAAACCTCTCCCAAAGCCTTTAGTTCTTTTTTATAGTTACTTAAAGACTGATCGAGCTTGCCTTGAGACGCTACAACTTTTTTATAAAAATTTTGAATTTTTTGATAATCGGTTTGACTCAATATCAAGTTTCTTTCTTCTTTTGATCCTGAAGATTCTGAGTCTACGCTTTGGAGCTCATCAGGAATACTGGAAGGAATATCGGAAAGACCGGGGAAAATTTTCTTTAATGCCTCGTCCAACGTTCGCTCCATAGCAATATTATCTTCATAGCCCACGATAACTCGTTTCAGTTCTGGAATTTTTCCTTCATCCGCTTTCAGATATAGGGGTCTGACATAAATCAAAGACTCTTCAATGGGTATAACAAGTAAGGTGCCCTGAATTACACTTGAACCACGTTGATCCCATAATGAAACTTGTCGCGATATTTCCGCATCCTGATTGATGCGGGCAACGATTTGACTTGGCCCATACACCAGTTTTTGTTTTGGGAAAGTATAAACGTCTAGCTTGCCATAATTTTCACCATCACTACGGGCCACCATCCATGCCGATAGATTGCTCTTACCCTGCGGGGTGTATGGAACCATGAGGATGTATTCTTCCTGATCTTCTCCAGGAAGTTTCATGATCGTGTAATAAGGCTGCATAATGCGACCATCTATTTCAGGAATTTCCCATTGGTCTTCCTTATTGTAAAAAACCTGCGACCGCTTCATGTGATAGGTCGCATAGATAAAAGTCTGAATCGCAAACAAGTCAGAAGGATATCGGATATGATTTCTTAAATCCTGTGGCATTTCCGATAAGTCTTGAAACAGGTCTGGGAAAATATTCTGATAAGTTTTAATAATTGGGTCAGATTGATCTGCGATATAAAAATTCATCGAACCATCATAAGCATCAATTGAGACTTTGACGGAGTTTCGCACATAGTTTCCAAATCGGGGAATTTGTTGCGAATAAGGATATCGATTGCTCACGGTATAAGCGTCATAAAGCCAGATCAAACGTCCCTCAGATATAACCAGATAAGGGTCGTTGTCCAATCTCAGGAAAGGCGCAACTTTCTGAACACGCTCCGTTATATTACGGTACATCAAAACCCGGCTGTCGTTTTCGATGTCATCTGAAAACAAGATTTTAAGTGTTTTAAACCGTGCGGCAAGAACCAGTTTCTTCAAAAAAGACCCTATCGGGAAACCCCCTTTGCCTGCATAATTTTTATAAACATTTTTTTCGCCTTCTGGGTAATCAAACTCCTTCGTACCCGTGTTTACAAAAACATGGTCGTTCGCCAGTTCACCAAAATAAATCTCTGGCTGTTTGATCTTCAGGTCCATATTTGATTGTGGTGGAATATCCTTAATAAACAGTACCGGCAAGCCTTCCGGGGTCACCTGGTTTACTGGGCTGAGCGAAACACCATAACCATGAGTGAATGTCAGGTGTTCATTGATCCATGTACGGTTTGGCAAGTTGGAGGACAATAATTCTCTGGGAGACAATAAGGTCTGACGGTACTTTCCGTTTATGTGATAGCGGTCATTGTCAACCGATTGAAATTGGTAGTAAGTGCGTATCTCCTGTATTTGCCCAAGCGTATCGAGAAGCGGTTCCTGATCCCACAACCGGATATTTTCTATAGTGGCATCGTTCTTACGGACACTTTCAGCAGTCAAAGATTCGGAACCGGAAAGGCCGTGGACTTTTGTTTCACTCAGCCCATAAGCGTTCAACGTTCCAGAAATAGTACGTTCTATATAAGGCGCTTCCTTTATCAACTCGTTTGGGGCGACCACAAACTTTTGCAGTATCTTCGGATAAACATTCCCCACAAAATAAACCAGCGCCAAAGCAACCACCGAGAGAAGAATTTTTTTCATTCCCGGTCGCAAAAGACCAGAAAATGAAAACACCGCACCCACTAAAGACACGAATACCAAAGCGTATAAAACGGGAATCGAACCATGGTCATCAGAAAAACCTATTCCAGAAATCAGCTCGTTGCCTTTTGTCAGCAATTCATAACGCTGTAAATAAAACTCGCTGGCAAACAGCAGGAAAAAACAACCCGCCAGGCCAGAAAGAGTTCTTCGGGCTTCTGGGAGAAGGACAACACCTGTGGGCGCAACATAAACGAAGCGTTTAAAAAAATAGATCAATCCCACACCGAGAGTGATCACTATCATGGTTTCCCAGATCAGGGATTTGACCATCAACCAGAAGGGCAGAGTGAAAATATAGAAAGCAACATCCTTGCCGAATATCGGGTCCAATTGATTAAAGGAAGACGCATTGAGATATTTGAGCAGGGTCTCCCATTGCTGGGCCATGACCAGTCCGGTCATTACAGACAAAACCAAAGGAACAGCGACAATCAAAAGCTTCAGGTTTCCCGCCATAATATCGAGTAAGGGAACTTCGCGTTTAACCTGGTCGGATAATAAAATGGGCAAATGCGAAGTCTTTTTGTATATGCGAATCAAAAAACCGCAGGTTGCAGTAAAAAACAAAATACCGATAGTAAACCCCATACCAAACTGAGAAATCAACACAGTCCAAAGTACAGAGGCAAAGCCGTGGCTCTCGAACCACAACCAGTCGATATAAAACGAAAGGATTTTGTCGGCAAACATGGAGCCAACAAACACAACCGCCGCCAATATGAACAACCACTTTTTTAAAGCTCCCATTTGTTTTTCCTTAAGTTACTTTCCATTTAATGGAACATCCCATAGACGGAACTTGCTTCGCAGGAACTTCCTGGTCCGTAAGAATGCAGTCGATGGCCTGTTTTAAATCTCGTTGCACAACCTGCTCGGCGTTCTCCCAGTTGTCATCTATTCGCCCTCGATAAAGCAGTTTTCTTGCTTTTCCGTACACATAAATATCGGGTGTGCACACGGCATTATATTTTTTTGCTACCGCCTGTGATTCGTCAAACAGATAAGGAAAATTCATGCCCCATTCCATTGCAACCTTTTGCATATTCTCAAAAGAATCATCGGGATATTTTTGCGCATCGTTGCAATTGATTCCAACCAACCGAACTCCCTGGCTCAACGTCTCTTTTTGCAAATCTATCAACCGCTGGATGACTGCCTTTACATAGGGGCAATGATTGCACATGAAAATAATTACCAATACTTTATTCTCTGCAAAATTGTCGAGAGAATATTCCACACCATCAATGCCTGGTAATTTAAAATCAATCGTAGCGGTTCCCAAAGGAACCATGGTGGAATGCAATAAGGCCATGCTTGACTTTCAGTTTAAGGGGAAGACTTGCAGGTCATACCTGTCACCCTGCAAGTGTAACAGGCCGAGTGCGACAAAGGAAACGGGCGCAACGTATGACCCAGTGTATCGCCCATTCGTGCAGCTGGATTATCGACCAGAATCGGGCAGACATAAACCCCCTCACCTGTGGCCATTCGCGAAGTTGCACATTGTAATTGAGTGATATCAAAGTCTTCGAAACATTTTTCTGTCACATATTCATCTTGCGAGTAGTCCCGTTCGTTTTTCGCCAGCTGTCCCAATAAAAACCCGGGAAGTATTTTTATTTGCGGTTGCATTACACCGCTCTTACGAAGAATTTCAACAAACTTCGATTCCATTTCAGAATCGCGCTCTTCTTCCCAGGCTCGCGTCGCAGTAAGTATGGGAGAGAACCCCGCCTCCGCAAGACAGACAATTCCTGCAATGGCCTTGCGATATGTATTTTTTCCTCTGATCGCGTCATTTTTATCTTCATCAAAGTGTTCCATACTGACGCGAAACCGTAGCGGGTGTTTGGATGTATCTTGAATTGCTCTGAGCCGCTTGGCCTTTTCGGGTGTGATTTGCGTTCCATTCGTGAGTGCATCTAGCGGACCGTAGCTCAAGATGGCTGCAAGAATTTCAAAAATTTCTGGATTGATAAAAACCTCACCGCCAGTAATATAATAATCCTTCACACCCAGCTCGCGGGATTCCCGCAATCTTTCTTCCACTTGTGCCAGAGTCATCATCGCAATGGTTTCGTTTTTTGGGCCACAACTGATGAAACAATGAGTGCACTCCAGGTTGCAAAGAGTGCCCCCCACCTGCATCCATAACGTTTCCAGTTCTTTCAATGGAACTTCTGGGATTTTTGTCGGTGTTTTTACTTTATCATCCATACTTACAGCCTAACAAAGGGAATATGCTTGTGCCAGTGAAAGATAAGATTTAGCAGTTGCTCAGGAATATTTGTCGTTTGTCCACAACATTTATTTCAAACTATTTTGAGTTCTCTATAACCCAGCAGATTCAAAAGAGTCGTTCACATTGCGAATCCGTAATTTTCGCCGGATTGCGGCAAACCCTGCAGAAGTCCTTTTACCGAACCCTGAACGATAAACAGGGGTCACGGCAAGCCTTGCCTTCAAAGGATCTTCTGTGAAAAACCGGGTGTCCAAAGGACTCAAAAATCGGCAAGCGGGATACAACCATTTAAGAGGAAGGCCATTGCGCTGGATGGCTTGATCCATATGGTCCGCAAGTTCCACCAGGTTTGGATAGGACGAACCTTCTGCTTCGCTATCTCGTTGCAAAAGAATCAGCGGGATGATTCCTGAATCGGTCAGACGATCAATTCCCTCTTTAAACGGGTCTTGAGAACCGGGGTCCATGACCAGATCAGTCCAGACAGTTCCGGGAGAAAAAACACTCGATGCATATTCCAGAGCTGTGTAAATTTTTTCAGCACCCATAATTTTTTTAGATTTTGTGGTTCCATAAAATCCACCAAGCGGGAAATTTACAATGTCAAATCCCGATGCATAAACCAGATCAATTATGCTTTTATCTGCTGGCGGAAACCCTTTAAAAGCCACAAAAGTATTGAAACGTTTTTTGATCGCTTCTACCAAGGGTGCCAGCCTTTGGAATCCGCTATCGTCATCATTTGTGTAATCCATATTCAATTGAACCAGGTCAGCGGCCCCATCCTCGAATGCCGCCTGAATCACTGACAATACGGCTTCAATCGGCATGCTCAATTTTTTCCCCCGACCCATTGCGCGAAGAAAAACATTAAAGCAATAACCATCGAGACAAATATTTTCTGAAACGGGGGTGCGTTTTTTTAGCTGTTGCTTAAGAAATTCAGGGACAGAAATAATACTGACATCGGTCTCGCCCTCTTCCATGTATAACCTCAGTTGATCCTGTTGAGATATCAACTTTGGGCCGTCTTTGTCCAGAGGATTTAACGGAGCTTTAACAATGAAGTCTTCAGCAAGTGCCAGGGTTATTTCTTCGCCGGGTTCTCCAGAGCAAAGGCCTCGCGATACTTCAGAAAGTCCGTGTAACATCGTTGGCACGGTTAAGCCTCTCTGAATCAAGCCCAGTTTTATTTGTCCGAAATATTTTTTATCCATTAGCTTCCAAGGAAACCGATATTCAAAGAAATTTACAATCTTTCTAATATTTTCTGGTGAATGCCATCAAATCCCCCTGAAGACATGACAAGAATGACATCCTCTGATTTTGCATTTTTCGTTATGAACTCTACTATATCATCTACTTCGGGGATATATTCTGCAACGCCCCCCCTATTCTTGATAGAAGCGATTACCGTTTGCACATCAAGCCGCTCTTCATCCTTAATTTTTTCTGGTGCGAACAGTCCCGCAAATATAACTCGATCTGCTTTTAAAAAACTTTTCGGGAAAGAATCTTCAAATACTTTTCTACGCGATGTTGCCGATCTCGGTTCAAATACGGCCCAGACACGTTGGCCCGGGTAAGCCTCTTTGACCGCATCAATCGTAAGGTCAATGGCAGTAGGGTGATGAGCAAAATCATCAATGACCGTTATTCCTTTTTTCTCTCCGACTATTTCCTGCCTGCGTTTGATCCCTTTAAAAGTTTGAAACCCAACATTAATTTCATCCGCTGTCAGCCCTAGATTAAAACAAAGCGCTACGACAGCGGCGGCATTTTCCACGTTATGGCGACCCATCATCGCCAATTGAAAATTGGCCTGTTTTTTCTTTTTAAAGGACAACGAAAAATGTCCACAACCCTTTTCAAACCGATAGCCTTCGATACGCCAGTCGGACTTTTCTTCGAAACCATAGGTTTCGACTTTGCAGGATGCCGACTGCAAAACATCGCAGATATTATCATCATCCGATTTCACCAGAATAATGCCTTCGGGCTTGATCAGTTTTACATAGTCGCGGAAAACCTGTTTGATCTGATCCAGATCACTGAAGATATCTGCGTGATCAAATTCGATACCCGTTAAAATTGAGGCATCAGGTCGATAGTGAAGGAATTTAGGGCCTTTATCGAAAAAAGCACTGTCATATTCATCGCCTTCCGTTACAAAATAATCTCCCACGGGAACCTGATGGTTGGTGTCAAAATTTTTCAACCAACCCCCAACCATGAATCCAGGTTTTCTTTGAGCCGATTCAAGAACCCAACTCAATAAAGAAGTCGTTGTCGTCTTGCCGTGGGTGCCCGTCACCACAAGAGATTTTCTTCCTTCAAGAAAAAATTGCGAAAGAGCAGCGGGAAATGAAGTATATGAAATACCCGCATCTAAAACCGCCTGTACTTCTTCATTGGTTTTCGATACCGCATTTCCCACAATGACGAGATCAATATCTTTCGAGATATTTTCCTTTTTATAACCGGGAAATATTTTAATACCCGCATCGCTCAGAAGCGTGCTCATGGGGGGATAAATATTAGCATCCGAGCCGGTCACATTATGTCCCGATTTTTTGAGCAATCCGGCAAGCGCGGCCATGCCTGTGCCACAAATCGCGATAAGGTAAATGTTTTTAATGTCTTTGGATTCCATAGGAAGAAGGCATTGTAGAAACTACCCGATACAATGTCAACTGCTGCCTGCTGGCAGAAAGGAGAAGGGACTTTTTACGCCATCTCCCTCAAGAGGAGGAAGGCGGGGATGCAGGGGACTCAATAACATTTTCTAATTAAACACATAAAAGACTCATGCAAAATTCGGATTAACAAAGAATTTCTTTAAGCTCGGAAAGACAATCGATGGAGCAATCGGGTTTGGCGGTAGCAATTTCTTCTGCGAATCCCAAGCCATAATTTACGACACAAGTATAAACTCCCGCCCGTTTTCCTGTTTCAATATCAACCGGGCTGTCACCGATTAGCACTGCCTCGTCTGCCGAAACATTTAATCGCTCCAATATAAAGTTCATGCCTTCAGGGTCGGGTTTTTTTGACTTGACGCTGTCGCCACCGATAATCGCATCAAAAGAATGCAATCCGTTCAAGGACTCCAGAATACGATGCACAAAATCTTCCGGCTTGTTGGAGCAGATCGCCTGTTTTTTATTTTTAAAATGTTCAAGAATTTCTCTGCCGTGAGGATAAAAATCGGTGTGATTGACCAGGTTTTCAGAATAATGCTTTTTAAAAAGGGAAACCGCTCGGGGAATATCTGTGAAATCGGTGTCATTCAGGGTTTGTGCCATCAAATGTTCTACACCTTTCCCAACATATTTTCGAATCGTTTCTCTAGGCAACTGAGAAAGGCTGAGGTCAGCTAAAGTTAAATTAACAGAATCAGCAATATCAAAAAGAGTGTCTACCAAAGTGCCATCGAAGTCGTAGACAATGAGAGAAATTTTACGCATATTTGATATATTTATTAAAGAAGACAGGGAAGAGCAAAAAATGGAAAATTAATAGTCTGGATCGCCACGCTCCCTCTGGTCGCTCACGATGACGGACAACCACCGCCTTGTAGAAGATAGAAATTAATAGTCTGGATCGTCGCGCTCCCTCTGGTCTCTTGCAATGATGGACAACCACCACTTTCTGCTTTACGGGAACAGACCCCCTATTGGCCCTCCGCCGAGGAGCTAATAGCTGGATTCATAGCGGTAGGCTTTGACCTTGTTTTTATCATCGAACAGGATGACGAGTCCTTTCGATTCGACTTCACCCACAACCTTCCATTTGTCGATTTGGTAAGTCCACATGGTGTGCCCATTTTCATTTCCTTCTTTGAAAGGCACACCAAACCAGTCGATGATTTCCAACTGCGTTGTAACATTGTTTTTGATGCTCTTGACTTTTTCACTGTCAAAATCTTTTCCCACTGAAGCGCACCCCAGCCACAACGGGAACAATAAAGCGGTTAATAGGAAATAACGTTTCATAACGCCCCTCCGTTGGATTAAAGTTTTTGATACTCCGAGAGAATTTTCGCAGCATCGGTATGAGAGCTAAGTGGAAGTCGTCCGCCCATATGAGACACAACCTGCGCCGCACAATAAGAGCCAATGATCGCCGATTCTTCCAGAGAATGATTATTCAATATGCCATAAAGAGCACCGGCAGCAAAAAGGTCTCCGGCTCCTGTTGTATCAACCGCTTTGACCGGAAAGGTTTTTACTTCCACAGGTTCCTGATCGCTTTTCCCCACAAGGGAACCCTTAGAACCCAAGGTTAAAAACACGGTATCGACCATCGCTTGTAGTTTTTTGAATGCCGACAAGGAATCCGACTCTCTGGTCATTGCCTGAGCTTCCACTTCATTGCAAAAAAGAATATCCACATACGAATTTATAAACTCGATCAAACTTTCCTTAAACGAATTAACAACAAAAGCATCACTCAAAGTAAAAGAGACGGGTATTCCTTCTTTCTTTGCGATTCCTGCCATATGCTGTCCGGCTTCTCGGGTTCCATCTCCTGTCCATAAATAGCCTTCGACATAAACACTGCGCGAATTTTTCACAATAGTTTCATCAACATTTTGAGGATGGAGTGAGGAAGAAACACCCAGATGCGTCAGCATGGTTCTTTCTGTATCAGGAGTGATAAGAACCACACAGGTGCCTGTCCCCTGTTCATCAGAACCTGGTCCGCTGAATCCGACTCCGCAGTTTTGCATGTCCTCTGTGTAATGCTTACCGTGGGAATCATTAGCAACGCGCCCGAGGTAATAAGATTTTGCGCCGAGCACACTGACACCATGTATCGTGTTTGCGGCTGACCCTCCAGAAGAAATTTTCTTTGGGTTGGATTGTAAAGATTCGAGTATTTTATTTTGATCATCAATCGAAGACAATGTCATGCCGCCTTTGGTCACCGAGGCCTTTTCAATAAAAGCATCGTCCACCTGAACTTCAATGTCGACCAGCGCGTTGCCTATTCCTATCAGATCGTAATTCATAAAATTTTAGCTATTTTCAGTTAAGTTTTTAGTCACGAACATTCTATACACCAGAATGCTGAACAATAATAATCCGGAAACAAAGAATGCACCGCCCGAAGCCTGAGCAATAAGACCTACCGATTCTTTAGCCGCTCCAGTCGACCCCATCCCAGGAGCCAGATAACCAGAGAGCATCCAGAAAAAGCCATATCCCAAAGCACCTAACCCACTGAGCAGGGAAATAGCAAACTGTGCTTTCGCCGGGTATGCCAGCCAGGCTACCAGAAATGAAAACGCGATACTGATAACCCCCATGGTCTGCGAATGCAAATGGGCGCGTTTCATATAGACCCATGATTTTTTTACGACCTTATCGGCTTTTGCCTGATCGCCTTCATACTTGCCAGCCATCGCCTCCTGCACATTACTATTCAAGGTTCGTTTTATGTCCTCTTCACAACAACCAAAAGACAATCCCATTAAGCCACCATAAAGAATTGCAATAAGAGCCACCAAGACACCGTATTTGATGTGAGTAAAATTAATCATGTCAAGATTCCTTAATTTAGAGGGGAAGTCGAACTAAAACCTAGAGTCCCTAATCCAGCGACAATTGTCAATTGTAAAATTAATTTTTACAGAGTAAAATTTTTAGCGATGACTAAAAATAATTCTACTATCCGTTCAATAGCTTTTGTTCTCGTTATTGCCTTTGTTTTTCTTCCAAATTTTTCCTTTGCTCTGGTTGAAGAAGGCGTAGACAAGTTCCGGAAATCGGTGAACAGCATCCTTGCCAACACCTGCCTTAGAAAAAATAATTATGGAATAAAAATTTATTCTTTGGACCGCGGGGAAACGTTGTATGAAATCCGCAGTCAACGGCTGTTTATCCCTGCCTCCAATGCAAAGGTTCTTACCACAGCAGTAGCATTAAAATATCTTGGCTCCAATTATCGATTTGCTACACGAATCTACACCGATGGCATACTGGAAAATGAAACGCTCAAAGGCAACCTTTACATAAAGGGGTCTGGCGACCCCAAATTGGTTACTGAACAATTATGGTTAATGGTAAATGAATTAAGAAACCTTCCCATAAAGAGAATAGAGGGAAATATTATTGCCGATGATTCTTTCTTCGACGATCAAAAGCGGATCAAAACCTGGATTAAGAATCCGGGTGCACAAGCCTATGAAGCCCCTCTGGGAGCCTTATCATTTAATTTTAATACGGTAAAAGTTTATGTGAGTCCGGGGCAAAAAGTCGGCGACCCGCCTGGAATTGTAATCGAACCTGAAAACGGATACATCAAACTTGAAAACAATGCGCAGACCTTGAGACCGGGAAAACGCCATCGGTTGATTGTAAACCGAGTAGACAAGGAAGACCATGATCTAATCACTGTTTCAGGAGGGATCAATCTGGGGCAACCGCGTGCGCAATATTTTTTGAATATTACAAATCCCACCCAGTATGCACTGAACGTCTTCAAATCGTATATTGACCTTTCGGGGATAACGTTTGGTGGACAATTACAGCAAGGGAAGGTCCCTGATGGTGCAGTGGAACTCTATATACATGAAGGTGAGCCTTTAGCGCTGGCCTTACGCGGTCTGAATAAATTCAGTAATAACTTTGTCGCCGAACAAATTTTAAAAACAATTGGAGGCGAGCATCTTGGTTTGCCGGGTTCGACGCAAAAAGGGTTACGCGTTTTTAAAAAATATATGAAGCAACTGGGTTATGAACCCGTTCAGTACAGCATCCATGACGGGTCTGGCTTGTCGCGACAGAATCGTTTATCCCCTAAAATCATAGTAGATATTCTGCGGAATGTAAAAGATGACCTGAGCGTTTATCCCGAGTTTGTTACGGCGTTGGGAGTCATGGGAGTAGATGGGAACGTAAAAAATAGAATGAAGAAAGTTGCAAGCTCCAGCAAGGCAAGGGTGAAAACGGGAACTTTAACTTTTGTCAGCGCATTATCAGGATTTTTTCAATCCAAAGAGGGAGAGTTATTTGCCTTTTCAATATTAATGAACGACTTGAAATGTTCAAATGGAAGAGCGAAAAAAATTCAGGATCAGATCATCCAAAAAGGTCTGAACTTCCGAAGGATCCCCGCTGGAAGCGTACTGACAGACGACAGGGAAAAACGCACTTCAACACCCTAAGGCTGATCTTATTCAGCCAAATATTTTTCTGTTTTCCTTGCGATCTTCTTCGATAATTTTTTTCCAATCCCTTTTCACATTGGGTGCTTCCAAAAAATCTTCGTAAATGGACTTTGCGAGTTCCATTTTATCAATACCCTCTGGAGCGACTTGTATATCCAATTGCGCCAGGGCCATATCGAAATCTTTATCGAGCAGAGCTGCAGAATCCATATTGCATTCTTTCAAGGCTTGTTTAACAACCCCTTGATCTTGCCTAAACCGTCTGGCCACCTCATTAATATTTGACGGTTTATATTCTTTATTTGGCCCGATGCCCAAGTGGTAGGCGCAAAACAAACTGAAAGCATCCAGATTTCCTGTCAGTTTCTGTTCTGAACCCGAAGCTACATGAGGAGTCTTTGCAGTGGAAGGAACATTATTGTTACGCTTCGCCTTGTCATATTGGTTACGTGGTCTTCCGTTATTTCCATTATCTCTTTGTTGGTGGGAAGGATTCCTTCGTTTCTGACCCTGCGGTTTATTACGGTTGTTACCGTTACCCTCCGACGAGTTTTTATTAATGACCATCGAAATATGCGATGTCAAAGCTTGTGACGAAGATGGGCCCGAAGACACCCAAGGATGAATTCCCTTTTTTCTGGAACCGGGGTTTCCGGAACCGGGGTTTCCAGCACCAAAATTCCTGGAACTCGAGTTTTGATTGGGTTGCCTTGAGCCAGAGCTTCTGGAATTTGAGTTCTGATTGGATTGACCTGATGAAGAATTCCCTTGACGGTTGTTGGGATTTCTTTGTTTGTTGCCGCCGTTTTTCTGAAACTGTCCTGTTTTTCTCAAAACGGTTTTCCTTTATAAAAGGTTGGGGATAAATTCGAGGTACTCTGCATTTTCAAAGTTTCCTTAATTTTAATGAGAAGGTTTAATTCTTTATAGTCAAACTTTCAAGCTCATCAACCAGAGCGGAAAATTTTGATAGGGCTGTACGCACCGGTTCCGGCGAATTCATATCAACGCCTGCACCTTTTAACAAATCAATGGGATATTTGGAACCGCCCGATTTGAGGAAATTGAGGTAATCATTAAGTTCCTCATTACCTCCAGAAAGCACCCGGTCTGCCAAAGCATAGGCTGCTGAGATTCCCGTTGCGTATTTATATACATAAAAACTGAAATAGAAGTGGGGAATTCGAAAGCATTCCAGAGAAAGACAGTCGTCTAAAACCAGACCTGGACCAAAATAGAGTTCCAGCAAACCTTTATAAATTTCTTGAAAAGTTTCAATGGTGAGCGGCTGGTTATTTTCTGCAGCCTCATAAACTCTGTACTCGAATTCAGCAAACATAGTTTGTCTGTACAGCGTACCACGAAAATTATCAATTTCACGACAAAGTAAGTAAATACGCATTTCCTGATCAATATCCTGCGACAGAAAAAACTTTGTCAGCAATGACTCATTAAAGGTCGATGCCACTTCTGCGACAAAAATAGTGTAATCCGCATATAAATAAGGCTGGTTTCCCCTGGAAAAAAGAGAGTGCATGGAATGCCCTGCTTCGTGTGCCAGAGTATAAACACTATTAATATTATCATCCTTATAATTCATAAGGATGAAAGGGTTCGAATCGTAACACCCTGAAGAGTAGGCACCGCTTCTTTTACCCTTATTTTCATAGCGATCCGTCCACCGGTCTTTAAGAAGTCCCTGCTCGACCCGTTCAGCATATTCAGAGCCCAATGGTTGCAATGAGATTTTAATTTTCTCCACGGCTTCTTCATACGGCATATGCCATTTAATATTTTTCACTAGCGGCACACCGCAATCATACGCATGCAATTCATCAACACCCAACAACCGTTTTCTTAAATCAAAATATTTATACAGAGGTTTTAAATTCTGGTGAACCGACTCAATCAGGTTGTCGTACACGCCTTCTGTAATATTTTCGGAAAATAATGCTTTGGCCCGATAACCAGAATAATTTCTGGACCGCGAATAAAACAAATCTTTTTTCACGCTTGCAGAAAGTAGCGTCGAGTAAGTAAAGCGATGCGACTCGTAAGCATTATAATAAGTATGGAATGCGTCTTTCCTAACCCGTCGATCATAACTCTGCATCAGGCTCTGAAAATTGCCATGTGTTAAAGAAAGCGGTTCGCCATCTTCACCTTCTATTTCCCCTAACTTAAGATCGGCATTATCCAGCATATCAAATGCATCGCGTGCGGTGCGTCCCATTTCACCAGATGCCGCAAGGAGCTTCTCTTCTTTGTCTGTAAGCGTATGCTCGCGATAACGTAAAATCTGCTCAAGATGAAACTTGTAAAACTCAATTTCCTTCTCTTCCATGAATTGGGCCATTTGATCTTGCGGAATTGCCATGATCTCAGGACGGATGAAGCTGGATGCACTGCCCGCTTCATTGAGCAGTCGCATCGCCTTTTCAAAATTTCCCTGATAAAAACTATTAGTCTTGTCTTCATCGTTTTTCAGATGTGCAAAGGTATAAAGCTTTTCCAGCTTTCTGGAAAAGTTCATGTCGAACTCGATACACGCTTTGAGTGTCGCTGAAGATTGTGCAAGCGTTCCCCGAAAGCTGGCATACCCGGGCAACTCGCGTTCCAGTGTTTCGAACTCGTTGTTCCACTCTTCATTAGACGAATAAAGCCCTGATAAATCCCATTGGGATTGTTCAGAAATTTCATCGCGCGTCAAAGTTCCTGCTTTAGCATCCATAAATAAAGAGACGTGGGAAAGAGAAAAGTTTCCCCTTGGCGGTTAGCCTATACCCTGTTCTATAGTTTTCAAATGAATTTCAAGCTTTGCCTGCTTTTCAGAAAGAGATGTCTTTCTTTGTTCATCCTTTTCGATGACTTCAGCAGGTGCTTTCTTAACGAAATTCGGGTTGGAGAGTTTCTTGTCTAGAAATATGAGGTCTTTTGCAATTTTTTTCAACTCTTTTTCTACCCGGTTGCGTTCTTCCTGGAAATCCATCATACCTTCGAGAGGGATGATGAGGTCCATTTCTCCGAGAACCGAAGATGCTGACACCTTGGGTTTTTCGATTTCTGCGCCTGTTTGCAACTGTTCCACACGCGCTAATTCGCGTATATAAGAGGCATGATCTTGCAATGTTTTTTGTATTTTGGGGTTGGATGTCTTGACTAAGACGTTTAATTTCAATCCTGGATTCAGGTTCATCTCTCCACGGATATTTCTGATACCCGTTATGACTTCCATCACCGTGTCCATTTCTTTTTCTACTGCCGCATCCGTTCGTTCTTCCTGAAATTCGGGAAACGTGCTGACCATAATGCTGTCTTCATCCTGCGGCAATTTCTGCCAAATTTCTTCGGTGATAAATGGCATAAAAGGGTGCAAAAGTTTGAGCGCCGAATTCAAAACATGGATCAACACATTCTGCGCCGCGACTCTTTCGGGTCCCGAATCGGTCAATTTCGATTTAGTAAGTTCTATATACCAGTCGCAATATTCGTTCCAGATAAATTTATAAACCGTCAAAGCCGCATCGTTAAACCTGAAAGATTCCAACGCTTCATTGACATCTTTCGCCGCACGGTTCAGCCGACTCAATATCCAACGATCGGCCATCGAAAGATTATTTTTTTCATCCAGTGCACAGGAACCTTTATAGTCTTCCAGATTCATAAAAACAAAACGCGATGCATTCCAAAGTTTATTACAGAAGTTACGGTAACCTTCAATGCGATCTTCCGCTAGTTTGATATCTCTCCCCTGAGCTGCGAAAACCGCCAACGTAAAACGCAAGGCATCAGTTCCATACTGTTCCATCACTTCCAGAGGGTCGATTACATTGCCCTTGGTCTTGCTCATTTTCTGCCCTTCTGCATCGCGGATCAAAGCATGAATATAAACATCGCGAAAAGGCACTTCGCCCATAAACTTGAGTCCCATCATAATCATACGGGCAACCCAGAAGAAAAGAATATCGAATCCGGTGCAAAGCACGGATGTAGGATAAAAGCGTTCGAGGCTTTGGGTTTTCTCCGGCCACCCCAAAGTCGAAAAGGGCCATAGAGCAGAACTGAACCAGGTATCCAGCACATCCGTTTCCTGAACCAGGTCTGTTGAAGAACAAGCCGAACAAGATTTTGGAGTCTCTCTAGCGACAACCACTTCGCCACAGCCTTGACAATTCCACGCAGGAATCTGATGCCCCCACCATATCTGCCGCGAAATACACCAGTCGCGGATATTTTCCATCCATTCGAAATAAGTATTTTCCCAAAACTTAGGAACAATTTTTATAGTGCCGTCTCGCACCGCCTTCATAGCAGGCTCGGCAAGAGGCTTGGCTTTTACAAACCATTGCTTTGACAAATAAGGTTCCACCACCGTCTGGCAACGATAACAATGCCCCACTGAATGGTTTAAATCTTCGACCTTAACCAACACTCCCGAATCTTTTAAATCTTCGACCAGTTTCTTTCGACACTCGAAACGGTCTAGCCCTTCATAGTCAGAACCGGCGAGGGAGTTCATCGTCCCATCTGGATTCATAACATTTACAGTTTCCAGTTGGTGCCGTCGTCCCAATTCAAAATCGTTGGGGTCATGCGCCGGGGTTACCTTTAACGCACCCGTGCCAAAAGAAATGTCTACATATCTATCTTCAATTAAGGGTATCTCACGGTTCAGTATAGGAAGGATAAGGCTTTTACCTTTGTACGCCTGGTAACGCTCATCATCAGGATTAACAGCAACTGCCGTATCCCCCAACATGGTTTCCGGTCGCGTCGTCGCAATGATTAAAGAACCTTCGCCCTCTTTAAAAGGATATTTGAGATGATACAAATGCCCCTGCGTATCCTGATGTTCCACCTCAAGGTCAGAAAGCGCCGTATGGCAACGCGGACACCAGTTGATGATGTAGTCGCCCTTATAGATGAGACCTTCTTCATAAAGCGTAACAAAAACTTCGCGGACCGCTTTCGACAGTCCTTCATCCATAGTAAAGCGGTCGCGTTCCCAGTCCAGAGAACAGCCGAGTTTTTTCAATTGACCGGTGATGGTGCCGCCCGATTCATTACGCCATTTCCAGACACGTTCAACAAAAGCTTCCCGACCTAACTCTTGTCGGTTGCTTCCCTCTGCATGCAATTGTTTCTCGACCACATTCTGAGTGGCGATTCCCGCATGATCCGTACCGGGCTGCCAAAGGGTATTGCAACCCTGCATTCTTTTCCAGCGGGCAAGAATATCTTGCAGGGTATTGTTGAAGGCGTGACCGATATGCAGTCGGCCGGTGATGTTAGGCGGCGGGATGACTATTGAATATGCAGGGGACTCCTTGGTTTCATCCGCATGAAAAAAATTCTTTTCCTGCCAAAATTGTCCCCAGCGTTTTTCAACTTCACCGGGTTCGTATTGTTTGTCTAGTTGAATCATTCAAAAATCACTTGCAGCATAAAAACCCAAGGTTCTAATCGATCCATTCGGGTTTTAGGGAAATATATTCGGGCAATCCGAAACAAGTTGTTTTGTTTAAAATGGAAGAGGACTTTTTACCAAAGAATGACAAATAAAGAAAGATATTAAATCCCACAAGTGGGTTTTCTTCTCTATGGCTTAGGCCAAGTGTAAAACAAAAACCGTAGATTGCAGACCTCATCTGCTTCCAACTGAACGGCTCATATCTTTTTGATTTTTTCTATCTCTTCTTGGATGATCGACCTGGCAATTTCTGGGGTGATTTCTCGAACCACTTCGCGGATCGTTTTCACCAGAATATCCGACAGGACGGACATTTCCTTTTGCAAAGAACTATCCAGCGACTTTTCTAGTATTTGCCGAACCTGCTCACCAGCAACCTGAAGGAAACGGTCGTCACTATTCTCATATTTCGGGGAGTTCTGATAACGAGTGGACTCTAATGAAGATGGATCGTTGCTCAGGTTGTCCCAGATTTCTTCAGGACTGTGAGGCCGTCTTTCCGCTTCTGAAAAAGCTCCCGGTGCCATTTTTTCCAAAAGATCCTCTGGTTCAGGGACAATACTTTCCAAAACAGATATCCCTGCTTCTTTTATTTCTACAGGCTGTTTTGCATCACCTGAAACAATTTTTTTGAACGCAGAATCGAGATCGTCGAAACTTTCCATTTTTTGTGGTCGCACTTCTGCATAAACCTCAAGGTCCTCCGCAAAACTTCCATGGTCTTCCAGAACAGGCTCTTCTTCTACAGATTCCACAAGCTCGGCAGGTCGAGGAATACCCTCATCATCCGTCATTTCCATGGAATCGGTGGCAAGCCTTTCAACAGACTCCAGCAATTCCTCAAGGCTGGGTTCGTCATCTTTTTCTTCAACACCATCTGGCAATACAGCCGTTTCCACCGCACTCTCCCCTGTCATAACCTGTGTTACCATTTGAACGATATCATCAGACTTGAAGGGCTTTGAAATATGGTTTTCAGCCTGGCATTCCTTAAAGCGACCTTCGTCAAAATCTTCAAAATCGCTAGCCAGAAGCAAAATCTTGATATTCGCAAGCTCAGGATTCCCCTTAATTTTCTGACACAATTCAAATCCATCAAGACCGGGCATATCGACATCTGCCAGAACGATATCGGGTTTAAAATCCTGAACTTTGTCAAAGGCTTCCTGTCCATCGCCAATACCTTCAACTTCGGCATCCTCGTTTTCAAAAGCCATTGTAACAATTTTCTGAATTGCAATACTGTCGTCAGCGACAAGAATTCTAATTGTCATAAAATTCTATCCATTAGATTTTAAATTGGCGAGCCCACGTTAAGTGGATAATAACTGGCGATTGCAAAACCATTGCGGGAAGATTAAAAATATACCGATTTTTTTCCTTCCCCTCAACCATCACATTTAACCAGCTAAGGGGGTGCAATCTCAATCATTTGAGTATATCATATTTCCTATTATAAGATTTAAGATTAGGAAATTAAATCGATTATTTTTTGGGTATGCTTGATCGTTCAAAATTTTCGTTGTTTTGGAGAAACCTGGGCTTTGATGCTTTCTTATCTGCATAGACATTCCAAATTTTTTCGCTGGGGCGCATTATTTGTTTTCTGGCTGGTTCTGGCTTTCCCTTCCTCTTCTTTTGCCATTTACATCCAGCTTGATACAATCGCCGACGTTAAAACCAATTTCAGTGAAGGTTGCGCCTCCATAAAAGATATAGGCAATCAGTCCGAAAGGCTGGGAATTGATGCCGTCATTTTTGGTGACTATGCGAGAAACTCTATTGAGTTTGGAGCCAAACCCTTTGAACGAATATTCAAAAACGCGACCGAAGGCCCTTCCATACTTGAGCGTAGTGCTTCTGGCTTCATCTCCGAGGTCAACGACAACGACCGACAGATAAAGGAAACTATTCTGATTCCCGGAGTGGAAACCATTCCCTTTTATTTCTGGTCCGGCAGTAATTATAATAAAAACCTGACAGCCCATAACTGGGACAAGCGCCTTATGGTTATAGGCCTGCCTACAGCGCAGGAATATGAGCAGTTGCCTCTGCAAAACAGCAACCTCTCTTCAAAATATACCGACCCCTTGCTGAAACAGTTCGCCATCATTGTGTTCTTGTTTATGGTGAGTGTTGGCGCGGTTTACAAGGGCTACGCCAGGATACTCACCGTCCCCTTGATGGTTCTATTACTTTTATTGACGATAAATAATCACCCTTTTCGAAGCTCACCCTTCGATGCTTACCACGGCGACCAGGGAATGCAACCCTATCAAAATATGATCGACTACGCGAACTCGAAAGGTGCGATGGTGTTCTGGAACCACATGGAAACTCCTTCTGGCATTCGTCAATATAGGACTAAGAGTCTGGAAACACTTCCTTACCCTGATGATCTACTGAAAACAAAAAACTATACAGGATTCCAAGTCGTCGCCGACCACCCCATCCAACAAGCGGAAGCAGGGCAACAATGGGATCAGGTGCTGATGGAATATTTACAAGGTCAACGCGAACAACCGGTGTGGGGTTATGGCGGCAACGACTATCTTTGTGAAGATCAAAACGGCGACCGACTGGGATCGGTACGAACCGTAGTTCTTGTCCGCGAAAAAAATCGCGATGCCCTTTTCGATGCCATAAGAAAAGGCCGGATGTATGCGGTCCGGCAAGCCGATGACAATCGTCTATCCCTTGATGAGTTCATCGTTGAAGATCAAAAGACCGGACAGCAGGCAACTCTGGGACAAGAGCTGACATCCACCGATTTCCCCGCTGTAAAAATAAAACTACGATCTATCAAGGGTGGAAACAAGACTGCGCAAATTCAAATCATCCGAAATGGGGTGCTTGCCAAACAGGAGACCGCATCCTTACCCTATGAATTGACATGGAGAGATGTCGGCAACGATCAGCAAGGCCGAGCTTATTACCGTGTTAAGGCATCTGTCAACTCTATGGATCACCTCGTGTCCAATCCCATCTTCGTAAAATTTTCAGATTCATCAGGTGAAATGGTTGCATCTTTACCGCCACCAACCCAACAAAAAACACCTGCACCACCCTTAAGAATGCCCGTGGCTCCAAAACCGTCTATGCCGCAAAGCCCTGCAATGACTTCTCCAAAAAGCGTTCGTCCGCCAGTAGATCCCAAAAAGATTTTAAAAGTAATGGTAGACGGAATCTTCCTGCATAAAGGACCTGGAACGGTTTTTCCAAAAATCATAAAACTGAAAAAGGGGGACGAACTGGAATTCGTTCGCCACACCAATATTAAGTTCAACAACAAGAGCTGGCTGGTTGTCAAACGCGGCAACCGCTCCGCCTACATCTGGGAAGGCGTTGTCCAATGGACTCGGCCCAGCAACGAAGAAAGTAATTAGCAGTAATTTTCTCTACGGAAGTTTATAACTTGCTATTTGGTTTGGGATTTTTTTTGACTTAAAATTAGTATGAAGTTTTTCTGAAAACGTATGAACCGTCAACTTTAAAGGCAATAAGGACACCGGCAAAGAGAGGACAATAGATTTTTCCTTAAAATATTCCTCCTCACAACTCCTCCCTGTGAAGGGAGGGGTGATAAAATATTCCTCCCCGTCACCCAATGGGTGTTTATGAGGGGAGGCAAGGCGTAGCCACGGTGGGGTGTGGATTTAAAAACGTTTTGAAATGAACTATGCAAAAACAAAACCTAAATGATTCTAATCAATCCAACCCTCCCCTAGCCATCAAGCCCTCAGACTATCAGGCTTGAGTC
>WASW01083129.1_pt1 | contig 53594 bp, 56 predicted proteins | sample 5698521 | NCBI WGS metagenome assembly WASW01 (sample SAMN11175560, study PRJNA528189) | sponge metagenome | isolation source: marine sponge | host: Leucetta | place: Antarctica: Western Antarctic Peninsula, King George Island | collected 2013-01
GCGACAATTATTATATCGGGATCCACCCCTTGGGCATACCCATCGGCGACCGTCAGTATCCTTAACAAGACGAGGATACTTAGCAGTCCGATGCGTTTGCTGGTCACAAACAACGTAGCACCCAAGCAATAGTGCTTATCCGGGGGGGGGTGATATTTTTTGTTTAAGTTACACATATACTCGTTCAAGTTATAAGCGTAACCTTCTACTCTTGGATTGAGAAGCAATCAGAGATAAACAAAATTTCTCATCGCCAAATCAAAAGATATTTGGATCAGTCACGAATCGATTTACTGCTATATTTAGCAGAGTAAATGCTATAGACATTATGGCAAACAAGGTCGTTGGAGACTCACCCCCGTTTATAACATAAAATATTGGGAATTATAACAATTTTTAAAAAAAATCTATACAAAAATTCTGCATGGTGGGTTGATTCAAACCCCCCAGCCCCCCTTGTCAGGGGGGATGACTGGATGCCTGATCAAGTCAGGCATGACGGCGAACCCCAAGCCCCTCCCTGTGAAACGAGTTATGCGGAAATGACCCTAATCAATCCCTACCTTTTTAAAACAGGGAACCTTTGCACAACTTCTCCGCACGTCATCGTGAGCCGCAAAGCGGCGTGGCGATCCAGATTTAGGAATTGTCCAGTATCCTTCGATAAACTCAGGATGACAGGGTGATTCAACCCCCCCAGCCCCCCTTGTCAGGGGGGATGACTGGATGCCTGATCAAGTCAGGCATGACGCAGGACCCCCAGAGCCCCTCCCTGTGAAACGAGTTATGCGGAAATGACCCTAATCAATCCCTCCCTTTTTAAAACAGGGGACCTTACCAACTGTTGCGCTTACTATTTGAATCCACTACCTGTTTTATATTAGACAATCTTACATAAGTTATCCAACTGATGTCGCAACCGCGCTCCGGGTTTTTGCGTACCGCTTTCGATCATTTTCATTGAGTACTTTTTTTCGCAGACGAATGCTTTTCGGGGTTATTTCTGCCAGTTCGTCCTCGTTCAAAAAGCTGAGAATCTGCTCCAGGCTCATTTTTGTCGGCGGTGTCAGGGTGATATGTACATCGTGTCCGGAAGTGCGCATATTGGTCAGCTTTTTTTCTTTGCAAACATTTACAACAAGGTCATTGTCTTTATTATTCTCACCCACGATCATTCCCGTATAAACCTCTTCACCAGCCTCCCAAAACAAGGTACCTCGTTCTTGCAGATTGAATAGAGAGAAACCCGTGGTGGAACCATTTTCGAGGGCAATTAAAACGCCATTCACTCTTTGAGCAATGTCTCCACAATGCGGAATGAATTGGTGAAAATTCCGATTTATAACACCTGTACCTTTTGTCAGGGTGAGAAATTCGGACCGAAATCCAAACAGGCCACGGGTTGGAATGAGAAACTCAAGTCGGGTGGCTCCTTCATTTTGGGCCATATCTTGCAGTGTGGCTTTGCGTTTCCCCATAGCCTCCATAACATTTCCGAGATAGGCTTCTTGAATGTCGAGGATGACAAATTCCTCAGGTTCGTGGAGGACCCCATCCACAAACTTCACCAGAACTTCAGGGCGGGAGATGCAAAACTCATATCCCTCGCGGCGCATTGTTTCAATGAGAATGGTAAGGTGAAGTTCGCCTCTACCCGAGACTTTGAAGGTGTCTTGCGTATCGGTTTCTTCAACACGAAGTGACACGTTCGAGCGAATCTCCCGGAATAAACGATCGTGGATCTGTCGCGAGGTTACGAATTCGCCTTCTCGACCGGCAAAGGGAGACGAGTTTGAAGAAAAGTGAATGGCCAGAGTTGGCTCATCGATTTCAATGACAGGCAAGGCATCGGGAAACTGGGAATCTGCAAGCGTTTCGCCAATTTCAACTTCTTTCATGCCGGCAATACCTATGATGTCTCCGATAACAGCTTTTTCCGATTCGACTTTCCGTAATCCCTCATAGGTATAGAGTTTCGCCAATGAAAAAGGCTTGGGCTTTCCCTCGCGGTCAATCTGAGTATAATTTGTTTTAGCTTTGACGCTACCACGATTGATTTTCCCCACGGCGATTCGACCCACATAATCGTCATAGTCCATGGATGAAACCAGCATCTGGAATCCGCCCTCGGGGTCTCCTTCGTGGCTAGGTACTTTTTCGATGATCAAATCGAGAAGAGGGGTGATATCGTTATTCGGTCCTAATGGAGTGGCTCTTGATATGCCCTGCTTGGCTGAAGTATAGATAATAGGAAAGTCCAATTGTTCATCATTGGCTTCCAATTCAACAAACAGGTCAAAAACTTCATCAACCACTTTTTCGGTGCGCGATGCAGGACGATCAATTTTGTTGACGACTACAATCGGTTTTAATCCAAGCTCCAAAGATTTTTTCAGGACAAATCGGGTTTGTGGCATGGGACCTTCTACAGCATCTACCAGTAGCAATACTCCATTGACCATTTTTAATATACGTTCGACCTCGCCACCGAAATCGGCATGACCCGGTGTGTCAACAATATTGATTTTATGATCCTTGTAATAGATGGCTGCATTTTTTGAAAATATGGTGATGCCGCGCTCTTTTTCTAGTTCGTTGCTGTCCATGATACAGGTGCCAGATAGCTCGCTGTCGCGGAACATACCGCTTTGCCGTAACAGGCAATCCACTAAAGTGGTTTTCCCATGATCTACATGAGCAATGATTCCGATGTTTCTGATGAGTTTTGGGTCTTGCATTTTTTCCTTTGTTATCAATAGTTTATCTTAAATAATTAAAAAATAAATTAAGGCCTCTGGGGCGCTGATTTACACGGGTATTTTTCTGTGAAGAGGTGTCTGGGTTACCGGAGATTATTTGTTGCGTAGCTTCTGGGATGGGATGAACCAATAAGGGAACATAAGTTTTTTGCAACAATTTTCCAAATGCTAGGATAACAGATTGGTTATAAGAAACCTAAATAAAAATATTTGTTTGTAACTAATTGATTAGTATATCATAGTTTTACTATGAAAGCCCTCATACAGGAATTTTCTGATTATTTGCGAATTGAAAAAAGAAATTCTCCGCATACAGTATCGGCTTATCGCCGTGACCTGATTCGTTTTTCGACTGAGCTTGCAGGACAGAAAGTGGACTCTGTGACAACGGCGGATATACGCGGTTTTCTGATTTCTCTAAGAGAGCAGGGCTTGTCCTCTGCTTCAGTGGCCCGCAGTTTGTCATCCATTAAATCGTTTTTTAAATACTTGTGTCAGGATAATCCTGTTCAGGGGAATCCTGTGCGAAATAATCCTGCGGAAATTCTGGAGACCCCGAAACGCTGGCGGAAGCTGCCTGATGTTTTGTCCGTCGAAGATGTCGATAATTTATTAAAAAGTCCAGATAGGGATTCTGTTTTGGGATTGCGGGATAAGGCCATGTTGGAAGTTCTTTATGCAAGCGGCTTGCGGGTTTCAGAATTGATCAACCTCCAGGTCAGTCAGTTGGATATGCAAGTTGGCTATCTGCGCACACTAGGTAAGGGGAGTAAGGAGCGTATTGTGCCTATAGGTGACATGGCTAAAAAAGCGGTGGAGAGCTATATATTGAACTCGCGCCCGGCTCTTGCTTCCAGCCGAAAAGACGGATGCAAAGCCGAAGAATTATTTGTAACTCGAAGAGGGCGTGGCATGACCCGGCAGGGCTTTTGGAAACTATTAAAAGGTTATGTAGATCGGGCGAATATTAGAGCTAGTGTTTCTCCGCATACATTGCGACACGCCTTTGCCACGCATCTTTTGGAAAGAGGGGCCGACCTGCGTTCGGTTCAGCAGATGCTAGGCCATTCGGATATATCGACCACACAAATCTATACCCATATTCTGGGAAAAAGAATGCTGGAAATCCATCAGCAATTTCACCCGCGTTCTTGACCCATTACAACGGGGCATAGCTGTGAACCTCTATCCTTGGTTATGGACTTTGCAAAAAGGAGGGAGTGTCTTTGTTTGTTGAATTTGTCGTTCTCTTCAGGTACAATTATTTTCTTGACGGGTGTTGCCAATAAAGCTACCATCTTCTTTTAATATCCTTCCTTCTGAACTTGATTTCCAGATTTTTAAAGGGTTTGAATTCAAAGGTCAACGATGATTTTTGAAATTGAGGAAATCCCTGAAGAGGGATTAAATTTTGATGTGCTTGAGGGCAAGGAGCATTTTGGAATTGATCAGTCCGATTGTGCTTTAACAGATGCTGTAAAATTACGGGGAAAATTAACAAGGATAGAGCGGGAAGTTTGTTTTTCCGGTGATTTAGAAGCGCCTCTTTTGGTAACTTGCACCCGGTGCTTAAAACCGTTTCCCTTGCAAGTGAAAAGCAAAGTTCAGGTTCACTTTATTCCAAGGGCAAAGGAGTCTTCGCCTGGAAGTGAAGTTGAAATAAAAGAAACGGATATTGAGCAAGAGCTTTACGAAGAGGGCAGGGTTGATTTACACGGCTCCATTCGCGATCAGATTTTGCTGGATGTTCCTTTGATACGTTTGTGCAGCGAAGGTTGCAAAGGCATTTGTTCTGAATGTGGGAACGACCGTAATTCTGACCCGTGCGAATGTGAAAACGATGGGCAAATTGATCCACGTTTTGCGGTATTACAAAAATTAAAAGAAAAGTTGAAATAGGGAGAGAAAATGGCAGTCCCAAAGAAAAAGACATCGAAGTCGAGACAAGGAATGAGAAGGTCTCACTTGAGCCTTAAGGCCCCCTCCTATATGGAGTGTCCCCAGTGTCATGAAATGACCCGGCCTCACCATATTTGCGCTCATTGTGGATATTATAAGGGTAAAGAAATAATGGAAGTAGAAGCTGTTTAATTTCTATTTTCCTGCATTGCTTTAAAATCCCCCCTCAAAATTTCCGTCCTGCTGAAAGGAGTCTGGGATGAAAATCGTGGTTGATGCCATGGGTGGTGACCATGCCCCGGAAGCCATCGTAGAAGGTGCTGTGCTGGCAGCCCAGGAATATGAAACGCCGATCATCCTTACCGGTTTATCTGAAAAAATCCAAACGGAACTCGACAAGCACGATCCCGATCACACTCTACCTATAGAAATAGTTCATGCAGATGAAGTTGTAGAGATGAATGATAGTCCGGGTAAGGTTCTTAGATCAAAGCGAAAATCTTCAATGAAGATCGGTTTGGATTTATTGAAGGAGGGGGAGGGTGCGGCGTTTGTGAGTGCAGGCAATACCGGGGCCGTTCTGGCCTACTCAACAGTCATTCTCAGGCCCGTGAAGGGTGTAGATAGACCGGCAATTGCCATTCAGTTGCCGACTTTGAAAGGCACATCCATACTTTTAGATGCTGGTGCAAATGTCGACTGCAAGTCCACGCAGTTGTTTCAGTTCGGAATTATGGGGCATGTCTTTGCGGAATATGTTCTGGAAAAAGAAAACCCCAGTGTCGGACTTTTAAGCATCGGGGAAGAAGATGGCAAGGGTAATGAAATTGTCAAAGAAACGTTTCAGATGCTGAAGAAAAGTCATATAAACTTTATTGGTAATTTAGAAGGTAAAGAGGTGTATCGAGGCAATGCAGACGTTATTGTCTGTGATGGTTTTACTGGAAATGTAGCGCTTAAAATCAGTGAAAGCCTTGCCGAAATGATCGGCACTAACCTGAAGCTGATGTTCCAGAGCAATTGGCTAAGCAAGCTCGGCTACTTACTTTTGAAGCCTCAATTGGTTCAGTTTAAAAAGAAGGTGGATCATTCCGAAACTGGAGGGGCTCCTTTACTAGGCGTGAATGGAGTTGTTATAATTGCGCATGGCAGTTCTTCCCCAAAGGCGATTAAGAATGCTATCCACCGCGCCCATGAATTGAGTGAGAAAAATATCATTGAACATATCAAACAGGATATCGAATTGAATCTCTCAGATGTTGAAGGGGACAAAGGTACCCTGTGGAAACAGATAAAAAGTATTGCTTTTGGCAGTGAAACTCCAGAAAATGAAGAAGATACTTCTGATGTCCCGCCATCTGTAGACCCGGAACCTAAAGAAACCTCATAATACTTTCCTGGAATGAACTCTATTTTTAAAGCGGCTGTGGCGGGAACCGGGGCTTATCTGCCGGAAAAAATCCTCACCAATCAGGACTTGGAAAAGACTCTTGATACTTCGGATGAATGGATCACCACTCGTACCGGAATTAAGGAACGCAGGATTGTCGCAGAAAATGAATCTGCTTCAACTATGGCGACGGCGGCGGCGCGACAGGCTCTTGAGTCGGCTAAGGTGAGTCCTGATAAAGTGGATATGATCATTGTATGCACTTCCACTCCAGATGTTTTATTTCCCGCTACCGCATGTTTTGTGCAAAAAGAATTGCAGGCGTTCAACTCTGCGGCCTACGATATTTCGGCTGTCTGCTCGGGATTTGTCTTTGGACTGTCGATTGCTGAACAATATCTTAAAGCAGGGCGCTATGAACATATTCTGGTGATCGGCAGTGAGGTGAACTCAAGGATTGTGGATTGGTCGGATCGCTCTACATGTATTTTGTTCGGCGATGGTGCAGGGGCTGTTTTACTCAAAAGGGTAGAAGAATCTCTCGGTATTTTATCTACACATATTTATTCAGACGGTGCGTTGTCTGATCTGATAGTCGTGCCAGGAGCTATTGGCAAGGCGGGGATTAATAAAAAGGACATTGACGATAAAAATTATTTTATAAAAATGTCTGGCAATGCGACTTTCAAAGTAGCTGTAAAAAGAATGAGCAATGTGATTCTTGAAGCGCTCGAATACAATGATTTGAAAATAGAGGATGTCGATCTTCTCATTCCACATCAAGCGAATCAAAGAATCGTTAGTGCGGTTGCTGAAAAACTGAACTTTCCTGAAGAAAAAATTATTATGACCATTCAAAAATATGGCAACACCTCTGCGGCATCCATCCCTATTGGTATTGAGGACGCCAGGCGTGCTGGGAGAATCAAGCCAGGGGATATTTCTGTCTTGGGAGTTGTAGGGGCAGGCTTGACTTGGGGATCTGCGGTGATCAAATGGTGAAAATTGCTTTCATATTTCCCGGTCAAGGATCGCAATTCATCGGCATGGGAAAAGATTTTTATGACCATGTGCCAGATGCCAGAGAATTGTTTGATGAGGCCGTTGAAGTGCTTGGCTATGATCTTACAAATATTTGTTTTAATGGGCCGGATGAGACTCTCAGGTTGACTGAAAATACACAACCTGCGCTGTTGATTCACAGTGCAATGGCCTTGAAAATCCTAAGGGAAAATGGTATTAATTCGGTACTTGCAGCGGGCCATAGCTTGGGAGAATTTTCGGCGTTGGTAGCTGCAGGTGCGCTGAAATTTCGAGACGCTGTTCGACTGGTGCGGTTGCGCGGACAGTTCATGCAGGAAGCAGTTCCAGTTGGAATAGGTTCTATGGCGGCTATTATTGGTTTGCCTGTCGAGTCGGTTCAGGAACTATGTGACAAGGTGTCAAGCGAGTCTAACCTTGTGCAACCGGCAAACTTAAATAGTCCGGTGCAAACGGTGATAGCCGGACACAAGCAAGCCGTTGAAACGGTTTCTGAAAATGCTTTATCGGCAGGGGCAAAAAAAGCAGTTATGCTTCAGGTGAGTGCTCCATTTCATAGTGCCCTTATGAAACCGGCAGAAATCAGATTGCAAAAAGAATTGGAAGATACTGAGTTTTACGATCTGTCCTTTCCTGTCATCAATAATGTTGAAGCAAAACCCATCACCAAAGGAAGTGAAGCAAGAGAGTCTCTGATTAAGCAAGTGTGTTCGCCCGTTCGCTGGTGTGAGACCATGCAAGGTATCGTTGACCATGAAATCGAGGCGGTTGTGGAGTTGGGTTCGGGAAAAGTTTTAAGTGGGTTGATGAGAAGGTTTGATAAAAACATAAATTGCTATCAGGTGGGCGATAGGGAAACTTTGTCGCAAACTTTAGCGGTTTTAAAATAATACAATTTGGATACGAAAATGGAATTGGATGGAAAAATTGCTCTGATAACGGGCGGTGCCCAAGGCATAGGGCGAATTATTAGTGAAGAGTTGGCGGGGCAGGGTGCCCATGTTATTTTGGGAGATGTTAATCTGGAAGGTGCAGAGAAAACCGCTGCGGAAATAAAACAGAGTGGGGCGAAAGCCTCTGCTGTTCGAATTGATGTTTCAAGTGCTGCTGATGTGCAAAGTGTATTTGATTCGATTATAAAAGAATACAAACCGGTTGATATTGTTGTGAACAATGCTGGCATCACCCGCGATGGACTGTTGGTACGCATGAAAGAGGCAGACTGGGACTTGGTAATGAATATCAATTTGAAGGGCAGTTTTTTATGCAGCCAGCAAGCGGCCAAGCAAATGATGAAGCAAAAAAGCGGTGCTATTGTAAATATCGCATCGATTGTAGGAATAATGGGGAATTTTGGTCAGGCTAATTACTCGGCTTCAAAAGCAGGCTTGATCGGTTTCACAAAAACCCTAGCTCGAGAGGTTGCGCCTCGGGGCATTCGCGCTAATGCAGTTGCTCCCGGATTTATTGATACAGAAATGACTCGGGTTTTGGAAGAGTCGGTTCGCACAAAATTGATAGAGCAAATTCCACTTGCAAGATTAGGGCAACCGGAAGATGTTGCGCATTGTGTTTCTTTTTTAGTTTCAGAAAAGGCCAGTTATATTACAGGTCAGGTAATAAATATAAACGGTGGTATGTTGATGTAATTCCAACTAGGAGTTTGAAAAATTATGTCTGTTGAAGAAAAAGTAAAAGAAATTATTGTTGATCAATTGGGAGTAGATGAAAAGCAGGTGAATTCAGAGGCATCTTTTATTGATGATCTGGGGGCAGACTCTTTGGATACGGTCGAGTTGGTCATGGCATTGGAGGAGGAGTTTGATGTTGAGATTCCTGATGAAGATGCAGAAAAGATCGCTACGGTTCAACATGCGATTGACTATATTAAAGGCCACACTAATTGAATCACCCAAGTGAGTTTTATTTTCCACTTGGTGTGGGGCAAAGCTTATATGCTCGAAAAGCAAACAGGTGAGTTATTACTACAGCTTATCTGTACTTCCTCAAAGGCGCAGCCTTGTTACCATGCATGTTCAAATATTTTTTGGATACCCCCGCCTACTTGTGGCGGGGTCATTCGTTAGCCTTCCTCATCCCTGAGGTGAATTGATGAAAAGACGTGTAGTTGTGACTGGGTTGGGGATTGTTTCCCCTTTAGGCCTGGGGGAGAAAGCCAATCAGGATGCCTTATTTAATGGTCGTTCCGGGGTTGGTATCATCACAACCTTTACTCCTGAAGAAGATTTCCCCGTAAAAATCGCAGGTGAAGTTAAAGGATTTGATCCGAAGGATTATATCAATCATAAAGATATAAAAAAGATGGATCGATTCATTCATTATGCTATGGCTTGTAGCAAGATGGCGATGGATCAGTCTGGACTCGAAATCAATGACTGCAATGCCGAGCGAGTCGGAGTTATAGTTGGTGTAGGTCTTGGCGGACTTCCCGCAATAGAAAAATACCACAATATTTTTAAAGAAAAGGGAGTGAAAAAAATCACTCCTTTTTTTATTCCCATGCTGATTGCGAATCTGGCATCGGGCCAGGTTTCTATTCTTACGGGTGCTAAAGGCCCTAATTCCTGCGTGGTGACTGCATGTGCAACGGGAACGCATTCCATAGGCGAAGCGGCACGCTTCATCCAATACGGCGATGCGGATGTGATGATTGCAGGTGGCACAGAATCTGTTATCACTCCTCTTTGCGTCGGGGGATTTAATGCCGCAAAGGCTTTATCTCACCGAAACGATGATCCTCATGGGGCCAGCAGACCTTTTGATAAAGATCGTGACGGATTTGTAATCGGTGAAGGTTGTGGCGTTTTGATTCTTGAAGAACTTGAGCATGCTAAAAAAAGAGGTGCAAATATCCGTGGAGAAGTGATCGGTTACGCTCTCAATGCCGATGCCCATCATATTACGGCAACCGCCCCAGGGGGAGAAGGTGCGGCTCGTTGTATGAATCTGGCACTGAAAAATGCTGGAATAAATAAAGAGGATGTGGATTATATCAATGCTCACGGCACTTCAACCGGTGCGGATGCAACAGAAACCCAAGCAATAAAAACCGTTTTTAATGACCATGTGCCTGCCGTCAGTTCAACGAAATCCATGACCGGGCATCTTTTGGGCGCGGCAGGCGGGGTCGAAGCGATTTACTCCATTATGGCCCTTGAGAATGGAATTCTGCCTCCCACCATAAATTACACAACACCTGACCCGGAATGCGATTTGGATTATGTGCCGAATGAAGCCAGGGAAACGAAAGTGGATATATGTCTTTCCAACTCATTTGGTTTTGGCGGCACGAATGGAGTTCTGGTTTTTAAAAAATTCTCTGGATAGGTTTTAAAATGGATTTCCCAGAAACACGCATGAGCGAATTGGTCTCCCTTCAAGATCGAACCAGCTACAATTTTTTAGATTTAAAATTGCTTAATAAAGCACTCACCCATAAATCCTACGCAAACGAAAAGAGCGAAAACCTAAAACATAATGAGCGTTTGGAATTTTTAGGCGATTCCGTTCTAGATGTTCTGATTAGCGATTATCTGGTGAGGAAATTCAGTGATTTTGCCGAAGGTACATTGTCAAAAATTCGGGCGACTGTGGTTAATGAAACCTGCCTTGCAAAACTGGCTCAGAAAATCGATTTAGGGGATTACCTTTTATTAGGGAAAGGAGAAGACCTGTCGGGTGGAAGGCAGAAAGCCTCCATTCTTGCAGATGCTTTTGAAGCTCTGGCGGGTGCGGTGTTTCGCGATGGAGGATTGGGGGCTGCTTCGGGTGTTTTTCTTCCGTTGCTCATAGAGGAGGTTAAAAAAACCGCAGACTCATGGTCTTTCAGAGATTTTAAAAGTGATTTGCAGGAATATACGCAAAATAAACTGGTTTGCATCCCTTCCTATAAAGTTGTTAGAGAAATGGGTCCAGACCATGCCAAAGAATTTGAAGTGGTCGTTAGCATTAAAAATGAGGAACATGGAAAAGGATTAGGGCGGAGTAAAAAAGAAGCTGAGCAAGCCGCCGCAAAAGTTGCCATGGAAAAATTTTCCCCAAATGGCAGTGGTAATAAAATTGCCGATTCTTGATAAATTATGCGATAGAATACAGCCCTTTTTTACCCTTATTAATTTAATCAATATGCTTGAAGACTGGCTTCTCAGAAAAAAAGAAATAGAGGACTCCAAAGACAAGTTGCATGGGGCAGATCTTTGTAATGCCAAACTCATGGAAGCCAAGTTAAGCGGTGCTCATTTGGAGGAAGCCGATTTGACAGCCGCATATTTAATTCGCGCAGACCTTAGCGGGGCCAATCTTTCGGGTGCTGATCTGACACAGGCGGTTTTGAGTGAAGCGAATCTGTCGGGAGCAGATATGAACGGAGCCGAATTGATGGACACTTTTTTAAATGGGGCAAATTTAAAAGGGACGCTCAACTTGACTTGCGATCAAATCGAGTTGGCTAACTATGACAAAGATACGGTTTTCCCCAGTTATATAACCATTAAGTGGTCTGCCGACGGCTTTTGCGAATGTGTCGACGATAATTAATTACAGCAAACGGGGTGATGAAAGAAAAAGAGACACTCGGTTTGATGAAAGAAATTCCCTTCTTTAAACCTTTCACTCTCAGTGAAAAGAAAACGAGATTGCCCCAAAGCTATTTAAAATTAGAACATAACCTCATGTTTCTTAAAGAGGGCCGGGGTGATTCACATTAGAGACTCTCATAACCTGAATAAAAATTTCAAAAAGCCGGGAACTGTCGGCAGTGGAAAAAATTATTATTCCCCCTCATCCCAACCTTCTCCCTCCAGGGGAGAAGGAGTTATTAGGAAGATGGTTTGATGGTTAAGGTGAGCGGGGATTAAATAATCCCCCCTGATAAGGGGGGCTGGGGGGGTTGCCTTTTTTAGCCCCTCCTGCACATGCGATGCTTCGACAAGCTCAGCATGACCGGCGCTCTGGGGGGGTTGCCTTTTTTAGTCCCTCCTAGGGACAAGGAGTTTTTGGTTTTGAAGGCATTCTGCATCAGTCTCTCAATCAAACAGGTCAAGCTGGATTTTTTGATCTTTTTTAAATATTTCCTCTCCCCACCGAGGGAGAGGATTAAGGTGAGGGGAATTAAATAACAGGGGTTGCCTTTTTTAAACCCTCTCCCTTGAGGGCTGAGGTGAAGGTGCTTCATAACCCTTTCATAACTATCTGTGCTTATCAGTGTCCATCTGTGGTTAAATCTAATTTTTTTAAACACCATTTCAATATTTACATCCGAATCTCTTTTGGTATTGTTTGCTTTATTTCTTCATTTGTGTTCGCTATAATTTTAAAAGAGGGTGACTCTAAGTGTTATCAAATAGGGAATAAAAAATTATTATTCCCTCTCATCATTCTCCCATCAGGGGAGAAGGGGTTATCAGGAAGATGGTTTGATGGTTAATGTGGGTAGGATTAAAAAAGGCAACCCCCCCAGCCCCCCTTATCAGGGGGGATCATGTAATCTCCCCCCCCCTCAGACTATTGAGCTTGAGTTCCTCCAGAGGAAAAGGGACAGAATTGCACCCTCTCCTTTAAGTTAAATCAGTAAACTTATCTTAACCGGGAGACCGACTGCACAAGCAAATGTGTCGATGATAATTAATTACAGCAAACGGGATGATGAAAGAAAAAGAGACACTCGGCTTGATGAAAGAAATTCCCTTCTTTGCATTTTTGTCACGACTTTTTTAATTCGATTTAACTTATTTTCAGTGAAAAAACGAAATCAATTAATTATCCCCGTTTTCATTCCGCATGAAGGTTGCCCTTACCGTTGTGCATTTTGTAATCAGTCTAAAATCACAGGTGTGAATCAGCAAAGTGATGAGATTGTAGTTGGCCAAACCATCCAATCTTATTTGGATGTTTTCGATTCAGAAAGTTTACCTGAAAAGCGGGAAGTGGCTTTTTATGGCGGCAGCTTTACGGGCTTGCCAGAAGAAAGGCAAAAGCGACTTCTTCATGCTGTACAACCTTCTATTCATTCAGGCGAAGTTCACTCAATAAGAGTTTCTACCCACAGTCTATTGGTCAGCTCAAACAAGATTTCTTTGCTTAAAGAAAATAATGTTAAAACTGTTGAGTTGGGTATTCAGTCCACGAATGATAGAGTGTTGCAAGCGGTTGGCAGGCCCTGTGATTTTGAGACCGTAAAATCGGCTGTAGATTCTATTCGAAAAAATGGGTTGAGGCTTGGCTTGCAGTTGATGCCTGGGCTTCCTGAAGATGATGAAAATATTTTTATGAAATCCGTGCAAGATGTAATTGGATTAACGCCGGATTTCGTGAGAATTTATCCAACGCTGGTTATTAAAAATACAGAACTATACGAAATGTATAAGCTTGAAAAATACCTTCCCTGGAAACTTAATAGAATGGTTCGATTGGTTAAGGATGCCTTAATAGCGTTTCAAAAGGAAAATATACCTGTGATTAGAGTGGGGTTGCATGCAGACCCTTCCATGCTTGAAAATCTTGTGGATGGCCCATACCATCCTGCTTTCAGGTACTTGGTCGATAGCTTGATCGCCAGGGGAAAAATGTTTGATCTGCTCGATCAGTTGCAGAAGATTCCACAGACGCTCACCTTTAAAGTGCCTTCGCGGGAAGTTTCTTTGTATCTTGGCCATAAAAAGGATAATATTCATGCCATTCAAAATAGGTATGGTATTAACAATGTATTGATTCAACAAATAGGCGATCAGGAGGATTTGCAACTGGTTGCCTGATCATTTGAAAGGAACATTAATGGTTACTATAGGAATGAATTACAAAATGATACCGGGTAAGGAAAAGGTCTTTGAAGATGCCTTTACTGCGGTATTAAAAGTGATGGAGGAAATGGAGGGGCATTCTAAATCATTTCTATATAAAGATGTGAGTAATGCACAGTCCTATCTGATAGTTTCTGAGTGGAGCGATGAAAAAGCGTTTGACGCTTTTATGGCCTCAGAAAAGTTCAAGAGTGTAGTGAATTGGGGTAAATTGAATATACTCGCGGGACGTCCTTCGCACCAGGTTTATAAACATTAACCTGCGGGGGTATGCTCGTAGAGTCCATCGCGAATACAGCGTTTGACTTTTTTGTAAAAAAGTTCCGTGTCATGCGGTAGCTGTCCATCCAATCGCCAACGGACTTTAATGATCTTCCCGCTGGGGTGTTCAATGACGTTGATCACTTCGCCAGTGTTTCGAGACATGGGTTCGTAAAGGGTGTCGCCAGTATTTATTTTCATTATTACTAACCAAAATCTATTAGGGTTTTCAGTTTATACATTTTAAATTGGAAATGCATTTTAAATCCGGGGCGTGGGTTTAATTTTTATGGGGATTTTTTCAATACGATAGACCCACCCATGTACGACTTTTTTTGAATCATCAAGGCAGTTTTGTAAGAGAGGGAGGATCGATGGAGGATTATATTATCATGTGCGGGATGTACCCCACCATGACTTCAGGGAAGGTGGATAAATTCCTAGTTAGAAAAGGGGATAAAGTAGTGCCAGGAACTGCTGTTGCTGAGATAATTTCTGAGGGTTATTTCACTCTGCTTTCAGAAGTTGAAGGTGTTGTAACCGAATTCTATGTGCAGGAGCAGGAGTATGTGGAAGTGGATACGGCGATTATTGAAATTAAACTGAAAGAACCTAAGGAAGAATAGTTTAAAACGCAGCTAGAAAATACCTTGCAGTTGCAAGGTAAATTGCAAGGCCGAGTATATCGTTGACTACCGTTATGACAGGTCCGGTGCTTATGGCTGGATCAATGTCCAAGTTAATAAAAAGAACAGGAGTAAGAGAACCTACCAGGGAAGCTACAGATACTGCCAGAATTATTCCAGTGCCTACTACGAGCCCTAGCAAAGGATCGGTATTTAATAAAACCTCCGCCGTGAGACTGATCAGCGCACCGCAAAGAATTCCAAAAATAGTTCCATTAAGAATTCCGACCAGTATTTCATTTTTCACGATATGCGTAATATTGTCTTCTTGAATGTCCCCAGTTGCAAGTCCCCTGACGATAATGGTTGCCCCCTGAATTCCTACATTGCCCGCCAGTCCTATTACGAACGGTATAAATAGAATAATTGCGGCATATTCTGAGAGCGTGCCGTCAAATAAACCCAGTATCCATGCGCTAATAATTCCTCCAACAAATGTTGTGAATAGCCAGGGGGCACGCGCAATGATTTTGCTCCCCGTTTTCTTTGCAAAAGGGTCCACTTTTGCGGTTCCGACCATCGTATAAATATCTTCACTGGCAATATCTTCCATGACGCGGATGACATCATCAAAAGTGATAACGCCCTGAATCACGTTGTTCTCATCAACAACAGGTAATATGCTGAGGTGTTCCTGACCCATTACGTTGGCGACTTTTTCGCAAGGATCATTGATTGCTATTTTAGGAGTTTCGGGCCGGATAAAATCTTCTGCATTAGCTGATGCTTGAGCATTTAACAGGTCACGAAGTTTGAAAAACCCTAATAGCTTGTTCTGCCCATCCACGACATAAAAATACGGCTGCATATAGGAACCGGATTCCTGTTTTATTTTTGTAAAAATTTCAGCGGCAGGCTGGTTCCATTTAATTTTATTAAACTCAGGGATCATCAGACCACCGGCAGTTTCTTCGCCATATTGAATCAAGTCTTTTATGACTTCAGCATCCTGCGCTTCCATTTTACTCAGGATATCTTCCTGAGTATCACTGGGAAGCTCCTGAATTAAATCGGTGGCTTCATCTTCTGCCATTGCATCTAAAAGGTTGGCCAGATAGTCTCTGTCCAGAGTTTCTTGGATTTCCAGCCTGCTGTCCATATCGGTTTCATAGAGCAGGGCCTGGCGCTTGCTTTCTCCATCGAGAAGATGAAATATCCGAACTTTGTCATCCGTTGAAAATTCATTCAGCCGACGGGCGATTTCAAAGGGATCAATCTGATTGATAAGCTTCGTCAGAGCCGAATTTTGAAGGTTCTCATCTTTTAGCGAGTTTTTAATTTTCTCAATAGGCATAAAAAACTTCCAACTTGGGTCGAAATTAGCGTAATCTGGTTAAGATGATTTTTAAAATTTCTTAGCTTATCAGCCGAGGCACTATGATTCTAAATATGTCCCATGAGGATAAAAAAAAATATAAGGAAGCGTTTGAAGAACGCAAAACACAGACCAGAAAAAAAAGGTCTACCATCCTATCAAAAAAAACCAAGAGTCTGCTATCTAAAAAATTTGATGATGGCCATCCCGAAGGAAAAGAACAGGAAACTCCGCAAATTGACTTGCATGTAAAGATGAACGATAACTATTTGCGTACCGGCCCCTATAAGCCTAAGAAAAAATAATTAGATTGTAATGTGCGGGGTTGGATTGAGAGTTTTCTTTTGTGATGCAGACGAGGCACTTTTAGCTGGGAACGGGAAGGTGTAACAGGCTGGGGGGATCAGTTCTTCACTGCGGGGGTTTCGTGTTTTTCCTCTTATATATTTCCTGATCTATAAATAGTTCTGCCCTATCGTTTTCGAGTTCCCCATTTCCTGCCATAGATCTGAGAATTCTATCGCTACCAGGGCTTCGGCGATATCTGTGACAGCCATCAATTTCCCTTGAGAAATCGTTCTTTAAATTAAAAATAATCTTTCAGCAGTTGTGGTTCATCAGACAACCATATTTTTTTTCCGCATACATTAACGAATTTTGGGTTTTCGGATTCGAAAAGGGTTAGATGTGACTGATAGAGGTTCTCTGCGTTAGTTCTGCAATCTCCATAGGCTTCTTTTTCTTCCTTAAAAATACCTTCCTCAAATTCCTTTATGCCTTCTTTGGAGCTTTTACCCGAAAAATAAGCTTTCAATAATGGGTCTTTGATGTTTTCCGGGTTTTTCGCCGATTTTCGTAGAAGCAGTTTTATGCCTCTTGAAGACTGTGATTCAAAAAGCCCGGCGCGAATACAGGCATGGTTGGATTTCCCAGCTTCCAAGGTCCATTTTTCAATGGACTCTTTAGAGTATCCCATAGCACCATAAGTGGCTAATTGATGTCGTATCACATAAAATGTGGAATAGGCCACAGTAGTTTTTATATCAAAATATTCTTCAAGTACGGGAATGGGATCAAATGACAGTCGGTTAGACTGAGCTATGGATTCTGGCTCTGCTTCTTTTATGGGGACACCCACTTCACCCAAAGCAGTGGCGTAGAACATATAGTCAAACTGCCCCGGATTTTCAGATTTGATTTTGTCCATGCAGTTCGTATCTGAAATATCCCCAAAAACAGTTTTATCTGCTCCTTCAACTGTAAACTCTGGGTTCTCCTTACCAAACCAGTTTGCAATGATATTGGCATCGTTGCCAAATTTTGTACGAACAGCCTTAATCGCGGCCTGGCCCATAACGCCACTTCCGCCAATGACTAAAAAATTACCCATAATTAACCTCTTTGTATATTCATATTATTGTTTGGAAAAGTCAGGAGCCGCCAGAACTCTCATTGATATCATAATAAGGGATGTTAGCATTTTCTCTAAAAGCCTGATGTATATAGGGGTCAGATTTAAAGAACCCCTCGATGTTTTTGGATAGTTCTATAACATGATTTTTAAAGGAATCATTTTTCTGAGAATCTTTGATCTCGAGACGATCAAGTTTCTGAGCCAAAGAAACATAAGAAGCAATAAAAGAGGCGGAGTCTTTAATAGATTTTAATATAGATTTTAGTTTTAAAGGACGCTCTTTATTCTTAAGAGAGAAACGAGTGAACTCAAACCATATGTCAATTTCCGCCTCAGTCTTTCCGAGAATGATCAGTTCTTTGCGAAAACCCTTCTCACCTTTTGCTTCAATGCCATCTCGCACATATCGCGCAACCTCATTCATGGGGATGCCGTGCAGAGTGTCGCAGAGATATTGCAGATGAAAAATTATGGAGTTGATTTTTTTGTCCAAGTCTATGGCGATGGCAGAGTTTCCCTGAAGCGAACGATTTTTTTCAAACAGTCCCCAGATACCATCCAATTCTGCCACCCGCTCTCGTTCGATATGCAAAGGCTTGATGTGCGCATGGCATTCAGAAATCCCTTTTTCGCTGGCGAAGGAAGACCCGTTTGGGGAAAATAAAAGGATAGAGAAAAACACCCATCTTCTGGTCATCGAATCATTGTCCGCTAATATGAGAGGGTGTCCCTGAAATATGTGGCTCGCCACCATCGCTGATAGGCTCTTCAGATTGTTTGGATTGCGACTGCAAGGGTGGCTCAGTTAAGGTTGATTGGCTTTTGGGAGTCTGACTCTTTTCGGCATCCTCCGAGCAGGCAAAGGGCGATAAGAATGCTATTAAAATAAATTTCATATAATACCCCTGTCATTGATCGAGGATTTTTGAATTTATACTTCCAGATAATTTAAGTCAATCACAATATCTGGAAGATTAGCCCAGAGGCCAACGTGGCCGTTATTTTGGCATGCTTGTTTTCCCAAGTTTTAGTAGTAACTGAAATTCCTTTTTTGTAAGAGGCATGACAGACAGTCGAGATTGTTTTATTAACGCAATTTCCGAGAGTTCCTTATGCCCCTTAATGTCCTCAAGAGTAACAGGAACCTTAAAAGGTTTTATTGGTTTTAAGTCGACGACAACCCAGCGCTCGTCATCCGTTGTCGGGTCGGGGTAGGCTTCGCGAGTGACCTTGGCAATGCCAACTATTTCCTTGCCGATCACACTGTGATAAAAAAGAACCCTATCCCCTTTTTTCATTGCCTTTAAATTATTTCGTGCCTGATAGTTCCGCACCCCATCCCAATATGTGCCACCGTCTTTTTCAAACTGTTCCCAGCTGTATTGAGAAGGCTCTTGCTTTACGGCCCAAAAAGAGTATTTATTTTCCATAATTAACTATTTTTTCTTAGAAGTTGCTTTTAAGAATTGGATGGATAATTTTTTTTAAATGATTTAATTCTGCTAAAAGTCTCTGTCAGTAAAGGGATTAAAAGAGAAAGGGATAATTATCTGATTGACGGAAAACGACAATGGAAATATAATCACTTTCTCCAATTTGTTGAAAATTATACTGCAATTTCGTTTTATTCGGGTCTCTTAAATGCCCGTTGGGAGGTTTTATAATCATGTATCGAAAAGAAATAAAAGTTTTAGATTGTACCATTCGCGATGGTGGGCTGATGAACAATCACCTGTTCAGCGATGATTTGGTTCGTGGTGTTTTTCAAGCAGTGAACCAGTCTGGTGTTGACTATATTGAGTTGGGTTATAAGGCAGATGAAAATCAGTTCAAACGGGGCGAATTTGGACCGATGAAATTCTGTTCTGAAAAAGATCTGGGGAATGTAATTGGGGATACTGAACTGAACTGCAAAGTTTCTGTGATGGCTGATATTGGAAGGTTTGATCCCAAGTCAGTTATTCCAAAAGCTGAAAGTTATGTTGATATGATGCGCGTCGCTTCCTATGTAAAAGATATAGACAAGGCGATTGAGTTTGTCAATACATTGAACGGGAAGGGTTACGAGACCACGATTAATATTATGGCCGTGTCTCATGCCAGAGAAAGAGAGTTGGATGAAGCTCTTGCCCAGATAGAAAAAGAAAGTGCGGTAGATGTTGTCTATCTCGTTGATAGCTTCGGCGCATTATACTCGGAACAAATTGCCTATTTGGCTAAAAAATATATAGCGGCTATGCCAACTCGAGAAATTGGTATTCACGCTCATAACAATCAGCAACTCGCATTTGCCAATACTATTGAGTCCATCATCCAGAACATAAATTATCTGGATGGAACTATTTTAGGAATCGGGCGTGCCGCTGGCAATTGTCCTCTTGAATTATTGCTGGGGTTTTTAAAGAATCCTAAATTCAATATCAAACCTATTCTGGAAGTGTTAGGAAAAGAATTCGTAAAACTTCAACAGGAAATCGAATGGGGATACAACATCCCGTACATGATCACGGGGATTTTAGATTTGCATCCCCGAGCCGGAATGAAGTTAAGAAACTCAGAAGAAAAAGACGAGTATCTTGGATTCTATGAGAAACTGACCGCTGAAGCCAACGTCTAAACAATCCCTCATGGTCTTCGATCTGCATCGATTTGAATTAGCACCCGTAATTGGGATTCTTCGGGGCGTTAAAGAGGAATCCATTGAAGGTGTCGCAGAGGCTTCCATTGCCGGTGGTCTGCGGTTTCTGGAAATTACTCTGAATACACAAGACTCTTTCCATCTCATCAAAAAAGCCACAGATCAATACACCGATTTAACCATTGGTGCGGGTACGGTATTGTCGGCAGAAGAGGCTGAAAAGGCTTTTGATTCTGGAGCGCAATTTATTGTTGCTCCAGATTTTGAAGAAGAGGTCGCAACCTTTTGTGTAGAAAACAAGTTGGCTTATTTTCCCGGAGCCTTGACTCCGACAGAAATTCAAAGAGCATGGAAATCAGGTGCGACTATGGTTAAGGTTTTCCCTGCTTCGCAAATGGGGCCAGATTACTTTAAGGTGGTTAAAGGGCCTTTTGACAAAGTAAAATTGATGGCGGTTGGCGGTGTGAACCTGGGAAACATAAAGAAATATCTGAGTGCCGGGGCCGATGCCGTGGCATTGGGAGGCTCTATTTATTCAGTACAGCGTATGGAAAACGGGAGGTTCCCGGAAATCCAGAAAGATATTGAAGAATTTATGTTTGAAGTGAAAACATTTTATTCTAAAATATCTTCAGAGGGTTTGACGAATAGCTAAGGTTTTTAGTGGAGGCAGGAAATGAGCTTTGACTTTATGAAAGAATTTATGATGTTTGAGGACGAAGAGCGGTTTGCCGGACTTTGTGAACAAATTGAAGACGCTATCCGAGAAGTCGATGGCGGGGATGGCAAGGTGTCGGAATTGGAAATCATGCAGGCATTGGACTATGTTGGTTTTAATTTATTCCGCGATAACTGGGAAGAGTACAAGAAGATGGATATGATGAACAGAGAGCAACCTTACCCCACCACCTTAAAAGGTAAAGATAAAAAGTTTCTGCATTAATTTATATTTTCCAATTCCTTTAGTCGTTCCATCATCGAGTGCATTTTTTTATCGAGAGTCGTCAGGTGTCGGCTCACTTCGCTATAAAAGCCCAGCCAATTTGTGAAAGGTGCGGTTTTTTTTAATAAACGAATGTTCAAAATTCCGTGCGTCCCGTATATTCATGCGTGAAAAGTTACTGTTAGAAAAAACAGGCCAGAAAATTCCAGCAGCTCTTGCCCAGGCTAAAATTATTTCCCTTGGAAGGCTTGCTTGGCCAGTTTCTCAAATTCATCCTGAAGCTGGTTCTCGACATACTTGACATGACCAAATAGCTCGTGAATCTTAATGTCAATTTCTTTCAAATGACAGGTCTTGTTCAGGTGTGTCTTTAAGCAAGATTTCGCATTTCTTTGCGTGATGAGAAATATGTTCGACCAGGTTGTGAACCTGGGTGATATTACTTGGTTTTTTCTTTTAATTGTGTTGAACCCAACTCCGCTTTAATAATGAATGTGTAGACCAATGCAAACACAAACGCAGCAAGTAAAATGGCTTGCCCAATGAAGGTTTCCCATGTTGGATACATGCCTAGCCAGGAAATGCTGGGTAAATTTTCTGCAATGCTCATTGAAACCTGCTCCCCCATTTGTAATACATGAATGCCCTTCCCCATGAAAGTAAAAGCCATGTAGTAGAGCAAGGCACTGGTGAAACCAAAAAACCATTTGATGGGGATACGTAATCCTAGATAATTAATTAAATAAAACACTCCTGCCAGCACTACGCACCCTGCGAAGAACCCTGTGATGATGCCACTTGTTGACTCTCCAGCATATAAAAAGAGGGCCTTATAAAATAAAACCGTTTCAAACCCCTCTCTGTAAACGGTAATAAAAGCTACCGCGCTCAGAGTCCAGGCATTACCTTTGGACAAGGCCCCGCGCATTTTTTTGTTGATGTACTCCTGCCATCTTTTATTATCAATTTTTGAAACAAGCCAATAGCTGACCGAGAATAAAATGGCAACAGCTGCAATCATAATCCAACCTTCCAGAACTTCTTGATTGACTGCACTTAAATGAAGAATCTCATGGATGATATATGCCGTAAGAAAACTTGCCAGGATACCTGCAACGACACCCATATGAATGCTTTTTATACGCGCTTCATTACGGGATTTGCGCAAAAACGCAATCAATGCCGCAATGATAAGAATGACTTCAAAGCCTTCTCGTACAATGATGGAAAGCGATTGAATAAATAACCCGGAAAACCCGACTTCATTTTTCAGCAGTTCCAGTCCTTTAGAAAGGTCCAATAGGATTTCGCTATTGATTTTTTCTACATGTTCCAAAGTCGCTCCACGTTTGATTTCGCCACGGTAGCGGCTGAAAGCGGACTCCAGTTTAACGCCAAGGTCCCTGTCCCGGGTGAGTAGGTTTGATTCAACCTTTTCATAAGTCATATAGGCATCAAAAGCTGTTTCAGCAGCATCTTCTAATTTGTTCTCTTTGAATTTCATTAAACTGTCAGCCAGGAGACTGCGAACTTCGGTCATTACCTGGTCTGAAATTTCTTTGCCACTTTCGCCAGCCGATTCCAGTGCGGCAAGGTCTTGGTTGACGGGAGGAAGTTGCACATTGGCATTCGAAAACGAACGTAGATAGTAGGTGACATTCCAAATTTGAGATTCAGACAAAACACCTGCCCAAGCCATCATTGCGGTATTGGCTATGCCAACATTGATCACTTCAAAATTGTCATAGGCGGTTGTGTTGGCATCGCCAGTAAGCTTTGGGTTCGACAAAACGGCAGGGGAGGGGTCGAACTGTTTAGCCATAGGGCCATCACCCTGTCCTGACATTCCATGACAAACAGCGCAGTTGGTTTCAAAAATCAGTTTTCCGTTGCTCAACGAGACAGGGGTGATTGGGAGTTTGTTGATCTCAATTGCGAAAGTGGACATTAATTGTGAGTTGATCTGGTTCACCTTGTCCCAGACTTTTTGCGATGCCACTTTAGTTTTGATCATTTGCATTAATTCTGGGAAATGTTGACCCAAGACTTCTGCTTTAGCTTTGTCCTCAATTTCTCGTGATACGCGTGAATATCTTTCAGAAGCTTGCGATAGAAAAAGCTGACTCTCTTCATATTCAGGGGCAACGACAATTTTTCCGTCTACGATGCCGTCTTCAAATTCTTTGGCGGCAATATTCAGCATCATTACGATTTTTTTCACCTTGTCCTGGGTTTCCTGATTGAATGACTCGGCAGGCGGAGTCCCACTGATGATGAAAAAGATTGAAAGTGAAAAAGCTAATAAAAGGTTTGAGGTACGTGGAGACAGAAGAGTTTGCATAATCTAAAGATTCGTGTGAATTTTAAGGGTGTTCATCAATAAATGCTCTTTGAGCATGGTGATTCGCAACAGTTTAATTAGGCATCCTCGAACTATAATAATAATGAGAATAGTTATCAATAATATGGTAAAACCTTTATAATGTCAACTAAACGCCTTTATTGAAGGTATTTATGCAATAGTGGGGGGATAGGGAGAAAAAAATAGAAGAGTGACATTTTCAGATCAAACCCTCCCCTAGCCCCTCCCTGTGAAGGGAGGGGGAAATAAAAATTTCCTCCCCTCTCATAAGGGGAGGCAAGGCGTAGCCACGGTGGGGTGTTGATTTAAAGTAGAAATAGATTATAGCAAATTTGACTTTAATTTTCTGGAGAGACCCATGGCAAAAAAAATTATTCCGATTTTACTATTAGTAGGCATTTTTACAGGTTGTTCCCTGCATTCGGGGTCTACTTATGAACGCGGAGAGATGGGCGTCCCCGCAACTTTTAAAAAGGGTGTTATTTTGTCGGTTCGGGATGTGACGATAAAAGGAAGCGAATCAGGTGCCGGCGCGGCGGCAGGAGCTGTGGCGGGGGGACTGGCCGGGTCAACCTTGGGAGGCGGCACGGCAACCCGAGCATTAGGGGGCTTGGGTGGAGCGGTTATTGGTGGAATAGTAGGTCACGTTACTGAAAATGTGATTACGGGTGGCGATGCTTCTGATTTTATCGTTCAGCCTGATGAAGGCGAACCCTATGCGATTGTGCAGGTGAACGATGAAGAGTTGAAAGCAGGAGAAAGAGTCTTAATTATAGAATCTGGACAATTGCGTATCGTCCGGGACAATTCGGAGGTTAAATAATGGCTGTTGAGGTGGATGGTATTAACATAATCCAAATGGAAGGGTGGTTTAAAAGGTTTTGAAAAATTTAGGGTTTACGGGTGTCATCAAAGATGACTTGAAAATTAGATACCTTCAAAATAACCCAGTCATATACATAATTGCATGATAAAAAAATAGAAGAGTGGCATTTTTAAATCAAACCCTCCCCTAACCCCTCCCTATGAAGGGAGGGGGATGCTCAGCATGACAAACTGATCCCCGGCCTCTCGCATGATGGCAGGTAGGGTGGGATGATAAAAAATTCCTCCCCATCACCCAACGGGTGCTCATGAGGGGAGGCAAGGCGTAACCGCAGTGGGGTGTGGATTTAAATCGACCACTTTAATTAGAATTATGAATACAAATTATCAAAAATTAGTGCAACGGCTGGAAGAGACAAGTCGTTTGGGTGGCATCATGGGCATACTGCATTGGGATCAAGAAGTGATCATGCCCAGCGGTGCGGCAGAATCTCGTGCCAGGCAAATGGGAGTATTAGCTGGAACCATCCACGAAAAAAGTACTGACCCTGAAATAGGGAAATTATTAGACGCTTTGGATAAGGAAAACTCTTTCAATGCTTTCGAACAATGTAATATTCGTGAAGCTCGGCGAGAATATGATATGGAAACCAAAGTGCCGAAAAACCTGGTCATGGAACTGGCAGAGCTATCTTCAAAGGGCCATCAGGTCTGGGTCAAGGCGCGGTCGGAAAATAAGTTTTCTGATTTCGCCCCTTTATTAAAGCAACTGGTAGAACTGAAAAAGCGTTGGGCTGAATATGTTTCTCCTGAATTGCCTTCCTATGATGCGAATATCGATCTCTATGAACGCGGAGCAACAATGGACGATATCACACCTGTCTTTGAGACATTAAAATCGGAGCTCATCCCGTTGATTCGCGATATACAGGAATCGGATTACAAACCCGATGCCTCCTTTCTGTCGGGAAATTTTCCTTTAGATAAACAGGAAGCATTGGGCCGTCGCATCAGTGAAGAGATGGGTTTTGCATTTGATCGCGGTCGTATGGATGTGTCTGTGCATCCCTTTTGCGGTGGCAGTCATCCCACTGATGTTCGCATCACCACTCGCTATCGAACGGATAATTTTATTGAGTCGCTTTATGCGGTTATTCATGAAACCGGTCATGGACTTTACGAGCAAGGCAGGATGGAAGAAGGAAGAGACTTGCCTGCTTCAGAAGCACTCAGCATGGGTATCCATGAATCGCAATCCCTTTTCTGGGAGCGGATGATTGCTCAAAGCCCGGCTTTTTGTAAACGTTATTTGCCGCTGATAACGGAAACCTTTCCAGAAAAATTCAATGCTGTTTCAAATGGGCAATTATATGAAGCCGTTAATGTCAGCGAGCCTTCATACATAAGAGTGGAAGCGGATGAGGTCACTTATCCGATGCATGTCATTTTAAGATATGAAATTGAAAAAGGATTGTTCGATGGTTCGGTAGAAATTAATACTTTGCCCGAGTTGTGGAACTCTAAAATGAAAGAATATCTGGGGGTCGAGCCTCCCACCGATACTCTGGGTGTTTTGCAGGACACGCATTGGAGCGGAGCTGCATTTGGCTATTTCCCCTCTTATACGTTGGGAGCTATTTATGCCAGTCAGTTCTATCAAACATTACAGCAGGAAAAACCGGATTTAGAAAATGAGATTGAATCTGGAAACCTGGCAACGATACGGCAATGGTTGAATCAAAAAATTCATGAGAAGGGGCGACTGCTTTCTGTTGCCGACCTGGTCAAACAGGTTACGGGGAAGGGTTTAAACCCGACCATGTTTTTGGATTATCTAAAGAAAAAATATCGAAAAATTTACAGGCTCAACTGATATCTTTATGGATCAAAGTATTCTAAGTAGTTTTTTGCATGAACATGAACGCAAATATTTATATTGTGATAGTTGCAATTCGCTATTGCCTGCACCAGGATATTATTGTGTGCAATGCGAACCGCCTCAGGGGCCTGAATCGGATTCCAATGGCGAGCTTAAATTTTCGCAGGCGATGTTGCGGATCAGCCTTTTGACTCTTTTGTTTCTGGTAGTCGCTGTTTTCAAGCTGGACATAAAGTTGACGGATGTTTTTTCATCCAGCACACAGGAAACGCCAATGAAAGTTGCAGAGGATGAAGATTTTAAAGTCTTCTTTAAGGTCAATACCGGTTTGGTTAATTTGAGAAGCCTGCCAAATATGAAAACCAGCAAGATCATCGGTTCGCTTGCGATGGGGGATCAGGTGGGAATTTTAGGAGTTGAGAGAGTTTGGTCAAAAGTAAAACTCAAACCTCATGCGGGAGAAGAACCTAAAACGGGCTGGATCGCCACAAAACTTCTCGACTCAGAAATTAAATAGTGCTTGCTTAAAGGTTTTTTGCTGTTTCAATAAATGTTTGCTTGAATTCTTCGTAAGTTTTGGTCACGGGAAACTGTGGAAACTCCTCAATAACATTATCAGGCGCTCTGAATAAAATTCCCGCTTCTGCTTGTTTCAACATCCCCGTGTCGTTATAGGAATCACCCGCCGCGATGACCTTCAGGTTCAGCCCTTGCAATGCCTTAACCGCTTTTGTTTTTGCATCGGGAATTCGAAGTTTGTAATCAGATATCTTTCCCGAACTATCGACGATCAGATCATGGCATAAAAGAGTCGGGTAATCCAGTTGTGCCATCAGAGGGCCTGCGAACTGGTTAAAAGTATCGGAAAGAATGATGACCTGAAACTCCGTTTTTAACCAGGAAAGAAAATCTTTTGCCCCTGACAAAGGGGACACCTCTTTTATTACTTCATGAATGTCTGATATGAATAAATTATTTTCATTCAGGATTTTTAATCGTCCTCGCATCAACTCATCATAATCGGGGATGTCGCGAGTAGTCAGGCGAAGTTTTTCTATGCCGGTTTTTTCTGCAAAAGCGATCCAGATTTCCGGCACTAATACTCCTTCAAGATCAAGACAAGCTACAATCATTTAAAATTTCCTTTTTGCGTTTTCAGGTCGCATGGGTCGATATTTTTTCAGCTTTATTTTTCCTCATGTCTAACAAGTAACGCCATTCTTCATTTCTTAAGAGATGGGAGATTAAGGCATATACCAGCATTCCCAGTGATATGCAAGTCAACAGAACGGTTATGCGAATGCCAATGGGATCATTCAAATCAAACCAGGATTCTTTAAAAAAATAAATTGCGATACCCATTGCAATCGCAGAAATGCCCATTTTAATTGTTGCTCGCAGAATCTTCCTTCCACCAAGTAGTCCCAGGCGTTTTCGAAGAAAATAGGTCAATAGCACTGCATTAAACAGAGCTGACAGAGATGTTGCGAGTGCCAGCCCGCCATGTTGCAAAGGCCCCATGAGAATAAGATTGAGAACAATATTAAGAATCATTGAATAGATGCCGATTTTTGCAGGGGTCTTGGTGTCCTGGAGGGAATAGAATGCCGGAGCGATAATTTTAATTCCAGAATAAGCACAAAGTCCTATTGAGTAATAAAGCAGAGCTGTGGCTGTTCCCTGAGTAGAAGCCTGTAGAAACTCACCTCGCTCCCATAACGTATTAACAATAGGCTCTCTGAGAATAATCAGTCCTATCGTGGCCGGAATTGTGATGAAGAGGATAAGCCGAATGCTAAAACTTACCGTTTGCACAAGCTCTTTCAATTCGCCTTTTGCGGCATGGCCTGAAAGAGTGGGCAATAGCACCACTGCCAGAGCCACGGCAAAAACACCCAATGGAAGTTGCACCAATCTATTGCCATAATATAGATAAGAAATCGACCCTTCAGGAAGTGTGGATGCCAGTAAGGTATCGACCATAAGATTTAATTCATAGACCGCCAATCCTAAAATGGCAGGGCCCATTAATTTGGCAATTTTTATGACCTCCGGCTGTTTGAAGTGAAGATGTTTTTTCCAGCCATAACCTTTTTTAACAATGGCAGGTAATTGGATTAGGGTTTGTAAAGCCCCACCAACAATGACACCGATGGCAAGACCTATAATCGGTTCATCCATTTGCGGTACTAAAATCAGGATTGCGGCGATCATAGAAATATTTTGCAGAATGGGGGTAGCTGCTGGTAGTGCAAAGACTTTAAGAGAATTTAAAATTCCCATGGAAAAAGCCGCAAGGCCAATGAAGAACAAATAGGGTGCCATCCAACGGGTTAAATCGACAGTGAGATTGAATTTCTCTTGATCATCCAGAAAACCTGGCGCGAAAAGTGTGACCACAGCAGGAGAAAATATAAAGAGAGCTAAAGATGTCACGGACAACAGGAGCAACAGAATATTAAAAATATTTGCGGTGAGTTCCTGGGCCGCCTGCGGTCCCTTTTTCTCTAAGGTTTCTGAGAAAACAGGAATAAATGCGGATGCCACGGCACCTTCTCCTAAAACCCGTCTTTGCATATTGGGGATTCTGAAGGCAACAAAAAAAGCATCGGCGGATGTTGACGAGCCAAAAGCCATAGCAATAAACATATCCCTTACGAATCCGAAAATACGGGAAAGAAGTGTCATTCCGCTTACAGCACTTGCAACTTTGCTTATATTGTTTTTCATCTGGAGGGAAGGAGGGGGTATAAAAATTCCCGAGGTTTCACTTAAAGGTAGTATAACAAAGCTGAGATCATTAAATACAAAAAAATACTGCCACTGTCAGCATGATATACTAGAACGGTATATAAAAATGGAGTTGTGAGTTGCCCAAATTAAAATTACGAGCTAAAGATCAGGTTGTCTTTGACAAGATCACGGAAGCCTATGAGAAAACTGAAATTGTGCAAAGACAACGGCAGTTAACCGCAGGTCGCTGGGACTTCGTTGTGTTTGGTGATTCTGAAAAAAACCAAACCGTTTTCAGGGAAGGGTTCGCCGAGCATGCTGTCATTAAACGTGCGCCTGTTTATATTGCCTCTCTGGCGCAATCGGGTTTGACCAATGTTAATGGCGTTCCGATAGAAGAGTTTATTGAAGAAGATGTGCCGGAGAAATATCAAGGATTGGAAATTGTCCAAGTCGATCCCTTGCGACCTCTTAGCATCATAAAAAAGGATAAGTACTCTGGTAAAAAAAGTGCAGATAAAATTTGCAAGGAATACGAAGTGGCGAATATCGCTATTATCCGCTCTCCTCATGAATCGGATTGGATGATCTCTGTGATGAAATATTTGAATGAGTGCGACCAGAACTTTCCCGACCCTGTCCAACAAATATTTTTAGGAAAAACGTCTCCTTATAAACTAAATTGAACTATCAGTTCAGGCCTTCTTTTTCGTACACTACATAACCCGAATCGGTCATGCCTAAAGCTGCGTAGGTATTTTTCCCTGACAAATTATTTTGCATGACATACAGGCGTAGGGCCTTCACCTCTGGGTTATTTCGTGCCAGTTTTTCTACATGATGAAACAGGGTACGAAAAACTCCTTTCCCTCTGTGTTCTGGCGACACAAAAACGCTCTGAATCCACCACATAATCCCATTTCTCCAGTCACTCCATTCATAAGTGATCATGGTTTGTCCTACCACTTGCCCATTTAATTCCGCTATAAAATAATGACATTCATCTCTATTCAACGCATTGGATATTCCCGATGTTAGTGTTTCGGGATTAAGTTGCATGTCTTCGGTTTCTTTGGCAAGAGCCTGGTTGAATTCGGCCAAAACAGGGATGTCAGATTTAACGGCTTCTCTTATTTTTATGTCAATGGGCATAAAATTTATAAATCTTGAATAAATCGTTTTGCATAAGAGCGTATATCTTTTCCATTTAAAACATGGAACCGTCTCACTTTTTCTATTGTCTGATTTGAAAAGCGTTTGAGCGGGATGTGAATGATCTTTTTTCCATAGCGGCGGGCCAGACGACGCCATGCCATTTGTGGTGAACAAGGTGAAACGACGGTGACATGTTTTTCGCGTGAATGAAAAAAAGCAGCTTCTAAAAGTTTTTCTTCCAGAGTTTCCGAAAACCGCAGACGTGGGTCTTGCCAGATATCGAGAATAGGGCGGGGTGGAAAAAGCATCATGCAACCTCCATAAGTGGCTTGTCCGATTCCTGGGCCGATCAGGTTTTCCATATACTCCGTTGCAAAAAAACATAGTGTGGACTCATCTTTATGCTCGGCATACCAAGTTTGCCGCCAGTTATATCGATTTGGATCGGGTTCGGGATCGAACAGGAAAACAATAATTTCAACTTCGCCGCGCGATGGAGGGATTTTTTTCACATAAATATCGCCCGTGTACCAATGCCGAAGCGTGTCGCGAATATCAATTCCATCTTTGACCGATGAGGTGAACTTTTCTGTTCTTGCCAGGTCATGGCTTAGCAGAAGTCGGGTTTGTTCGCGAACATGGGTGTTGAGATTTTCTATTTTTTCATCTTCAGGAGGCCAGGAACATTGCCCGTGCGGGTCCCATTTATGTTTCCAGTTTTGTTTTTGTTCTAAATCGGGATCAGGTTTTAAATCTAATGTCCGCCACTCGAACTGAGTTTCCAGAAGACGATTCTTCATGCTTGTGGGCGTAGAATCTTCTGCGTCAAAAACCCCTTTGTTTATTCCTAGCGATATTGTGTCGGAGCCAATATCTGATTCTTCAAATGGATAATCTCTGGCAGCTTCGAGAACGGAAATAGCAAAAGGATCACCGCCAAATTGTTTTGCCGAGTTGACCAGGGTATAAAGGTCGGGTAGCAACCTCGATTCCATAAGCGTCAAGTTGCGTAAATATTGTAAGAGTATCTGGAATGTTTGCGAAGTTAGGTTGTGATAACGGATTTTATGTTTTTTCAGGAACAGGTCGCGTGCGCGTAATAAAATTTCTTTAACCCCGTCTATGGGAGCGTTGCTGTCTGCCCGCATTTCTTGACGTTTTTTTTCATAAAGATAAGTGATGAAGGGAAACTCGGTGAGTGCAAAAAACAAGGTGTTTTTATCGACACGGTTTAGAGCGGGGGTGGAAATGTCATCTGCTGGATTTTTGTACTGCTTGCGTTCATCGAAGGCCTCTTTAATCCAAGGCCAGTCAAGGACTGAACAAATGAACAGTATGTTGGAAAAATCCATTTCCAGGCAGTGGAGTTGGTAGGCCATCCAGTATGCCCGCCAATAATGTTGTGATTTTTCTTCAGGCCGCTTTAGAGTTAATAGTAACGTGCTTGCGAATTTTTCATAAGGGACTTTTTGCAAAGAAAAAGTATCGGGAAAATGAGTATGCCGGGTTTCATAATTGGAAGTGCTCCAGTCGATAAAGCGACGGGCAATACCTTCCTGTTTTGCAATCCGCAAACCAGCTATGAGGGGCTGACTGGGGTCTATTGGGACGTAGTTAAGCGACCCTTCTGATTCCAGTTGTGTGGCCAATGTGATTTGCGGGAGTAAATCAATGCCTTCTTCTACAGAATTCTGAAATTCGGGAGGCAGGGCAACAGCAAGACAGTCGCATTTTGTTGACAAAATACGGCTCCTGATTTCTCTGGCAAAACTTCCACTGCCGTGTACGACAGGAAGAAATTGAACGCGATCACTGAGTCTGAAAATTTTATCCATATTGACGATTTATTTATCGCTATCTGGGTGCAGGGGGTTGTCATCGTTGAAAAAGAAATCGCCCAGTCCCATAGGCATTCTTTCGTCTTGCAGAGACCTATGGTTTCTGGTGGCAAGACTATCCAGGTCGAGCGCGTCATCTCCTAAAACTTTACTGACCGCTTCCTGCCAGACCTCATCTTTGGAAAGTGGATGATCTGCTTCCTGGCTCAAGCGTTTAAGGGCGTATTGCAGAATATGAATTCCATCTCTGGGAGAAAACTCTAAATCCAATTGATGTGATTTTTGTAAAAACTCCACGGTCATTTTTAAAAGCTCTTCTTCGGAAAAGGGCAGGTGGTATCGCAGAATTTCCAATTCATCCGCGTAGCTGGGCATACTCATATTTAAAGTGGGTTGCAGTCGCGACAGGATGTAGTCAGGGATCTCAAAAGTCGACTCGTCATTATTCATAGTGACGCAGGCACGGAAATCTTGATGGGCATGAATTTGTATGCCCGCGATAATGGACTCTACATAGCGTCGATGATCCAGCAAGGGAGCAAGAGAAGCCCAGCTTTTTTCATTCATGCGATTGCCTTCATCCAAGATACATATGCCACCTGTGATCATGGCGCAAACTAAAGGCGATGCATGATAGGAGATGGACCCTTTTTCCGAAAGTACGGGGGTCACCAGCAAGTCTTCCGGTCGCGTGTCACTGGTACATTGGAATATATATAAAGGTTGTTTGCGTTGCAGTGCCGCAACCATTGCCAAAGTGGTTTTACCTGTTCCGGGCATTCCCGTGATTCTTGGCGAAAGCGGGTGGTCCTTATCAGAAACTACCAACCAACAGGCATGAATCTGCTTTAATACTTCATCCTGTCCGATCCAGGTGGGTTGAGTCTTATCGGGTTTGCTCAGGTGCAGGGTGGTGCCATCAATGACTATTGTTTGCTTTATGGAATTTTCGTTGTTCAAAATGTATTCCTTGATAATATTTATTCATAATTTGAAGAGGATACTTTTTGGCAGTGGTTGCTGTCAAGCTATGTGATATTGCGACATTATAGGCTCTCTCTTTTTTGAGCTTGCCAGTGATGGTATAATAACTCTTTTAACTTCCAGGAGAAATGTTTAGTGGACGATTTGTTTTTGTGGTTGGGGGCTGTGTTTGCTGTAGGAATGATGATCCTGTTGGTGAAATATGCCAAGTTTATCCATGTTCAACCAAAGGTTGAGGCCGAACGCAGGAAAATGAATGAACAAGGAACTGCCCAGCAAGAGAAAAGTTCCGACAATAACCAATAATGAAATTTATTTGCTCGCCTTGGAATGATACGAAAGACCCGTAAAGAAAGCATAGCACCTTATCTGAGGGATGCTTCCAACTATTCCGGTGGCAAGGCAGAGGAAGTGCTCATTCCTGAAAATGTGGATGAGCTTGTCAGTGTTCTGAAAAATGATTTAAGACCCATCACCATTTCGGGAGCGGGAACCGGACTAACCGCTTCCAGAATTCCATCCGAGGGTATCGTCATTTCATTGGAGAGATTCAATGAATTGGGGGCTGTTAAGAATGGCGAAATCTGGATGGGGCCTGCTGTCACCTTGCTGAATTTGCAGGAGCATCTGAAAAACACCAGTTGGTTCTATCCCCCTAACCCCACAGAAACCAACGCATCTATCGGTGGCACTTTAGCAACCAATGCTTCGGGGTCGCGCAGCTACAAATTTGGTGTGACCCGTAATTTTGTTAGCGGGGCAGATTGCATTCTGGCGGATGGAAGAAGAGTGCTGATAAAGCGTGGTCATAAAATATCTGATCCGCTCCGCATGGATGATGGCAGTGAGATCAGGTTTCCTTCAATCCAGTATACCAGCCCAAACTGCAAAAATACTGCGGGCTATTTTGTGCAACCTGGAATGGATTGGCTGGACTTGTTCATTGGCTCCGAGGGTACTTTGGGGATATTTTTAAATATATGTCTGAAATTGCTTTCTCGACCAGATGCTTTTTTGAGCGGTATTCTGTTTTTTGAAAAAGAAGAATTCTGTTGGGAACTGACCTCTAAAATCAAATCGACAGCTTTTGTTTCTCCTTGCTCGCTTGAATATTTTGATCGTTTTTCGTTAGAACTATTGCGAGTGAAATACCCGAATATTCCATTGCAGGCTGAAGCGGCTTTATTCTTTGAAGAAGATGTTGCAGATCAAAAGAATTACGATGCCACATTGAAAGTATGGGTCGAGTTTTTAACCGATAAAAATATTCTTATGGATGAATCGTGGTTTGCTCAAGATCAAAAAGATGTTCAGGTTTTTCATGAATTCAGACATCAAATTCCAATACTGGTAAACGAAAAAAATTCTCAGGCGGGTAGAGAAAAAATTGGAACAGATATGGCGGTACCCGATAAATATTTTGCCGATATGATGACATTTTATGACAAGACGCTTTTTGGCAAAGGACTTCCATACGTTATCTTTGGTCATTTAGGCGACAACCATTTACATATCAATCTGCTTCCAGACTCTTCGCAACAAAAACTGGCCGAGTCTTTATATGACGAGCTTGCAAGAAAAATTATTTCATGGGAAGGGACAGTGTCTGCCGAGCATGGAATAGGAAAGAAGAAGAAAAAATATTTTTATGAAATGGTTGGAGAAAAGAGTATTGAGGATTTGAAAAAGATCAAAAATATTCTAGATCCTCAAGCAAGACTTGGGCGAGGAAATATTCTCTGAAGACTTCAAGATTCCTAATCGGTTGACAGCTGAATGCTAGAAAGAGTAAACTTTTTAGAATTATGCGGTCGAGTAAATCAATTCATGCTGTTCAGCCTTATGGGGTGTGGAGTTATGCTGGATTCATTTAAAAGCCTGGTATTAAATTATTCCTATGAGCCTCTGCAATTTTGCAGTTCCCGCCATGCTCTGATTATGGTTTTTGGTGGTAGAGCCGAAGAATTAGATAATTCTGATTATTGCGTTAGAACGCCCACTACAAGCTTTGCCATTCCAACTGTGATTCGGGTATTGAAAATGGTTCATCGCAACCATAAAAATGGCATAGCATTCAGCAAGAAAAACATATTACGCCGTGATAATTATACCTGCCAATACTGTGGTACCTCCGACCACCCTTTGACGGTTGATCATATTATGCCCAAGTCGAGAGGCGGTAAAACCAATTGGACCAATGTGGTTGTAGCGTGTAAGTGTTGTAACCTGAAAAAAGGAAATCGCACGCCCGTGGAAATCGATATGAAGTTGAAACGCAAACCAACCAAACCCGATTACAGTTTTGTGCCTTTTATTATCCCGCCCAGTCCAGATTCCCATCTTGAAACCTGGCAAAAGTACATCCCTCAAAAAATGCTTGCTAAAACTTCAAGCTTTTAGCGTTCTTTAATTATATATATGATAAGGTTGTAGTTATTACTGTTTTTTCGTTTGCACACCAGCCCAGCAGGCACTATGGAACCCAAATCACTTATCCAGATCATTTCCGAAGAGGAGTTCTTGAAAATAGTTCAAGAACCCTGTGAACTGTTTTTTATGGTAGGCAACGATTTCGCAAAAATTGTTGCAGGGAATGATGATGTTTCAAGGAAAATTTATTCGAGGTTAATGCAGGAGTCTGAATATCTGGAAAGTGTTCTGGATGAACATGGGGCTCGTGAGAATAAAGCCTGGGCTTTTTTTTCTGAATATATTGCCTGCATTCGAAACCTTGCGATTGTCGCTTTTTATATCAAGCATATTCTTGATCGTTATCCTTATTATAAATTGAAGGAGCCTAAGGAGATTGATGAAGAGTTTCATTTAGCTGCCAACCATTTGCTGGAATTCATAAACAAATCAATCCTGAATTTGAAGGAAGAAGTTGTCCGCACAGGAAAGATTAACGGATTAAAATGTGCTGTGAATAAGGGATCGGATGATGAATTTTTCAAGATCGAATCCAACAAGCGGCTTCCGAAAAACATATTGGACGATGAGGTCAAGGAAGATCGGGAACGGGTAATCGATCTTTGTCAGAAATATCGCAAGATAGCTAAACTGATTCAGGAAGTGAAAATTGAAAAGTCAGAAGATGTAAAAACTTTTCGAGCTTTAATTCCGTCTAAATTGGATGAAAAAATTGCTCGTATGTATAAAGAGCATATTCATAGTGTGCAGTCAGAATATGACACCTATGTAAAAAACACATCCCTTGAGAAAGAGCATAAGGAGCTAAGCAATTTCAGAGGCTATGTCTCCATGCCCTTGCACCTTCTGGAAGTGATACTCTGGCTCTGCCATTTTTATGAACGGCATGAAGATGATATACGTCATGGAGAATGTAAGCAGAGCATTTCCCGAATGGTCAATAAGGATGAACTTCTCAGTCATATTGTGAATTTTGGTTTCAATTTCAGCAAACATTTTTTGCGTGAAGGAGATAAGATCGCTACTGCTATTCTCAAAAGTTTTTCAGAAAATGTTCGGACTGAAGTAACCATTCCTCAACCCTTGGGGTTTCATGCCCGACCTTCCACTTATATTTCTCTCATTGCCCGCCAGTATGAAGGTGATCTGCATATGCTTATTGATGGCGATAAGTATAACGCTAAATCGGTTATGAGTCTTTTACAGGCGGGAGGAGCTCTTGCAGATAAGGGCTATAAAACCGTAGAATTTGAAGGCTCGAAGCAGGCGATTGAAGATGTAAAAGTTCTTGCTCAACATAATTATTGTGAAGAGGGCGAGTTCCCCCGCAAGCTCAGTTATTTAAGGCCAGACTGAGCTTGAGAAACTATTTTTGTTCAGGTGACTAAGCTGACCCATGTTCAAGATGAAATTTATGATGTCGTAGACGAAACGGATCAGGTGATCGGTCAAGCTGCTCGACGAGAAATTCATCAAAGAAATCTTTTACACCGTTCGATACATATCCTGGTTTTTAATTTCCAAAATGAGGTGTTTTTGCAGAAAAGATCCATGGCCAAAGATGAAAACCCGGGTTTATGGGATACTTCTTCGGCGGGTCATGTCGATTCTGGAGAAACTTATGATGACTGCGCGCATCGGGAGCTATGGGAAGAACTTGGCATAAAGGCAATATTAAAGCCTTTAGATAAAATCGAAGCTTGTCAGGAAACTTATCAGGAACATGTTCAAATCTATACTTGTAAAACAAATGCTGCGATAAAAATTAACTTGGATGAAATCAGTGAAGGGAAATATTTTGATTTGAGAATTCTTGAAAGTGAAATTCAAAGAATCCCAGAACAATTTACATCGTCTTTTAAATTGATTTTGAAAAAATATGGAGCTGCACTTTCAATGAATACCCCTATTGAACTATGACTACCTTTGACATTGTTGTTTTTTCTATTTTAGGTTTGAGTGTAATATTTTCCCTTTTTAAGGGATTCGTCAAAGAAATATTCTCTTTGCTTTCATATTTGGGCGGTTATCTTATGGCCGCCAAATATCAGGGAGTTTTTTCCCAGCTTCTTATGGAAAGCATTCCTAGCAAGCCGATTGCAAAACTGATTGCATTTGCGGGAATTTATATTATGACCGCTATTATAATCTCTCTCATGGGAAGGGTGGCCAGGGGGTTTATCATGTCTGCTACCCGATTATCGGGATTTGACCGATTAGCAGGAGGCTTTGTGGGCTTTGCCAAAGGGGTAATGATTGTTGTTGCTATTATATTTCCGCTGCAGTATTTCCCTGAAGTCAGCAAAAAAATTATGAAGGATTCACAAACAGCTCCTCATCTAGCCAAAGTTCTAACTTTTGTAAATCAGAGTCCTGAGACTCTCAATATTCGCAAAAAATTGACTGATTTTAATATGGGAGGCATGAAGGAAAAATTTGAAGAATTGAAAAATATAAAGGGTATGCCGGATCAGTTTGAGGACTTAAAGAAAAGTTTGCCAAATATGAAGGGTGGCTCAAAGAAAGGGGAGAAACCCCAGGATCAGTATTCTAAAGAAGATACTCAAAAACTAACTGATATATTAAAGTCTGTTGAAAAAAAATAAATACATATTTTTACCGCCCTGATTTTTTATGACAACCAAAATTAATATCAATGGTGATATTCAGGATGAAGCGTTTGTTTCGATTCTGGATCATGGGTTTTTGTTTGGTGACAGTGTTTATGAAGTGATTTGCACAACCTATGGAAAACCATGTTTTCTGGATGAGCATTTGAAAAGGCTTTATGCTTCTGCATCAGGAATTTCATTGAAAATTCCACATGATCAAGAATGGATAAAAAATCAGATTCAAGCCACATTGGATTCTACAGGTAATACTGAGTCCTACATCCGAATTATTGTCACCCGGGGAGTAGGTGATGTAGATATTGATCCCACATCCTGCTTTCATCCTAACCTGATTATCTTCGTTAAAAACATTCCTCAAATACCTGATGAGAATTATGAAAAAGGAATTCCCGTTGCGTTGGTATCCATCAAACGAAATTCGCGCGATGCTCTGGACCCCGCCGTCAAAACGGGAAATTATCTGAATAATATTTTAGCAAGGGTTGAGGCTCAAAAATCGGGTGCGGCAGATGCCATAATGGTTAATCCTTGGGGACAATTGACAGAAGGCACGACAAGCAATTTATTTTTTGTGCGAGAAGGGCGGCTTTTAACTCCTGAAAAAGGTTGCGGAATTCTTTCGGGGATCACCCGCGAAAAAATAATTCAACTGGCACATGAAAATGGGATGCCTTTGGAAGAAGGTGCGTGGCCTGGAGAGGAGCTTTTGAAAGCTGAGGAAATATTTTTGTCGGGAACCGTGAAAAAAGTGATGCCTGTTTCTGTACTTGATAATCGCCCCGTAGGCCCGGGGAAACCGGGACCAATAACTCAAAAAATGATGCGACTTTATTCGGAATTGCTGAAGAGCCTTGCTTAAACCTTTGTTGATTGGAGTACGAATTGTCTTTGTTGGTAGGCCTTACAGGCGGAATGGGATCGGGTAAAACGTTGGCCGCATCCTTTTTTAAAGACTTGGGGGCTTTTATTCTGGATGCAGACCTGATATGTCGGAAATTGGTGGAGCCTGGGCAACCTGCATGGAAGGAAATCGAGAATATTTTTGGAAAAGAAATTTTTACTGCATCGGGTCATCTGGATAGAAGAAGACTTGCCAACATTATTTTTGATGACCCCGAAAAAAAACAAACTCTGGAAGACATCCTCCATCCCAGGGTATTTGAGTTTGAAAGGTTTGAATATGAGGCTATACATAAGAAGCATCCGAATGCCGTGGTCATAGTGGACGCTGCTTTGCTGATAGAATCAGGGAATTATAAAAAAATGGACAAAGTTATTGTTGTAAATTCGGATGAAAAAAATCGAATCAACCGGATTCTGGCTCGAAGCGAATTGAGCCATGACGAAGTAACTGCCAGAATCAACAATCAAATGCCCAGTGAAGAAAAAGTCCGATATGCAGATTTTGTTCTTGAAAATTCATTGGATAAAGACAATTTGCGATCCCAAGTTAAAGATATACATGCAAAATTAGCCCTGTTGGCGGCGGAAAATATTAAAAAATCAACCCCTTGATATTGAGTTCCGCTTGCGAAAATCCGTAGAATAATATAAAATATCTCGGGGATAAATTCTGGGAATTACCCGAGAGTCAAGAAGTCTTAGGTATAAGTGACATTTCAGCTAATGAATTTATGGAAAAGGTTTCTGGGGTTTTTAAAAGAAGTGAGGAGGAAGAGTGTAGGCATTATGTGAGAATCTTTGATGAATCTCTATCTAAAAATGCTTATAAGTGGTCACTGAGTAAAAATTCCTCTGGAGACAAATCAATGCCCAATAGCCCTGTTTTGGATTCAAAAGATACCAAAACATCTCAACAAGGCCTTATTGAACAACTTGAAAGGCTTAAAGCACCTGATTTTAATTCATTGAGGATAGAATAGTGCGGGAAGACTGAATTCGGTTTGAGTGCTTTAATTTATGTAAATTGATAGGCCCATCTTTTTATTATTCGGTGAAATCTATATTTTTATGAGAAGTTTTGACTTAGAAAAAAATCTATTGATCGATAAGTTTGAGGTGAGATAATGGGCGGTTTAATGTACCTTTTGGGTATAATCAGCCTAATACTAGCACCATTTACTGGTATCTCAGTAGTTACAGCAGCGGCATTCTTTATAATCGGATACATACTACAGGCAAACAACGTCTAAAGTAATAACACCGGGCGGAGTGAAAGTGAGTCTAAAATCTCTATACAGTCATAGTATGGTAAATTGTTTTAATTCGATGGATATTAGCTATGACTGAAGATCAGGAAGAAAAAGAAGAGGAACTGTCCTCTGACGAGGCGGCTGAACTTGAGGCGTTATTAGAAACTGGAGGATGCCGAGGCCGTTGCACCGGGTCTTAAGGGAAAAATCCAGCAGATTCTATCCAATAAAAAGCTCCTTTGCATTTGCTTTCGGAAATAGATGTGGGGCAAGAAGTGCCGGAGTCTTTATATTAAAGTGGTCGCAGAACTTCTTGCCTGAGTGCCATCAGCTCAACCTGAATTACCTAGGTTTCGAGCAGACCAAGTAAAAAAACCGCAAGTATTTGTATAAACGACTAAAACTCACCTGAATTCACCTTGACCTGAGTCTGGGACTCTGATATCCTTAGAAAACAATATGTTATCTGCTTTGGATGTGTATTTTCTGTTTTATTTAATGGAACTGCTATCAAATTATTTTTTATAATTTTTGAATAGAAAGTCATAACTTGATCAAGACGATTAGAAGTGCAGGTTTGGTTCTCGCCTTGTTTCTGGCACCATTTTGTTTGTCGGTTGCGAATGCTGGTTTTTCGTATAAGACCCACACTCTAAGCAAATACCATTTTACCACTCCTCCAGGGCTTTCCGACCAAGTCAATTTTTGGAAAAAGATTTACTCTGAATACACGACTCGACATGTTGTCGTTCACGACATGCGCAACCTTGGGATCGTCTACGAAGTTGTTTATCTTGGAGAGAAACCTTTGTCCCGCCGTTCCAAGGAGAGGAAGCTTGAAAAGGTCAAGAAAAAATACAAGCAGATATTAAGGCGTATAAATAAAACAAAAAATAAATCGTCCTTAAAAGGTGAAGACCTTCGTATTTATAAATTGGTGAAAAAAGATTTTTATCGAGCGACTCGTCAGATACGCACACAGCTAGGTCTCAAAGATCGTTTCAAAGAAGGCGTTGAACGATCAGGTCTTTATATGGCGGAAATTTTGCGAATATTGAAAAAGCATAATCTGCCAGAAGAATTGAGTGTTCTTCCACATGTTGAATCCTCTTTTCAGCTAGGTGCTTATTCCAGTGCAGGGGCCGCAGGGATTTGGCAATTCACCCGCAGTACCGGCAGATTGTTTATGAGTGTCGGTTCCGATGTTGATGAACGAAGAGACCCCATCCTTGCAACTCATGCGGCCGCAAAGTTGTTAAAAAAGAATTTTCAGGGGATTAACTCATGGCCTTTAGCCATCACAGCGTATAACCACGGACTCCAAGGTATGAAGCGTGCGCAAAAGCGTCATGGCAGCGATATCTCTAAGATTGTAAGGAATTATAAAAGCCGTACTTTTGGTTTTGCATCACGAAATTTTTATGCAGAGTTTCTTGCCGCTCTCCATGTTGTTAAAAACCAGAATAAATATTTCCCAAATCTTAATATCCAAAAGGCCCATCGGCGAGTATCGATTCGTTTACCAAAGTATATTCATGTTAATACCGCAATGGATTATTTTGGCATGACCCTTGAGGAAATTGCCGAGGCAAACCCTTCGCTTGGACGACCTGTTCTCAATGGTGAGAAACGAATTCCTAAGGGTTTTGTTTTTCAAGCATCTTCATCCAAATTAAATAATCTTCAAACCAAGTATGACAAGATACCGAAAAGAGTACTTTATTCGAAACAATTGCGATCAAGGTGGCACACCGTAAGACGTGGTGATACCCTTTCTGGAGTTGCACTTCGATTTGGCACCACCGTGCGTTCTATAAAGGCTTATAACAATATTGGCAGGCGAAACAGAATATATACTGGGCAAGTGCTGAAATTGCCAAAAGGAAGGTCGCAGTCAACCGTCCGTCTTGCAAGTTATACCCCGCAAAACTACTCTCTGGTTTCGTATCGAGTTAGAAGAAATGACAACCTCTCGAAAATTGCAAAACGTTTTAGGACAGAGGCCCACCATCTGGCAAAAATCAATAAAATAAAGAATCCTGATGCCCTTCATCCGGGACAAAGAATCAAAGTTCCACAATCACGTCCTTCTATCCAATTAGCTAAGCTGAAAGGCGACCGAAATTCTTTAAAAGATGGTTATTATCAGGTTCGGAAAAATGATAATTTGTCCAAAATTGCTAAACGGTTTGACACCGATGTTATTCATTTGACAAGTTTGAACCGAATGAGAGACCCCAATTCATTATATTCAGGACAGAGATTAAAGATATTCAGTAGTCCTGCTGAGGCGACAGCCCGTAAAAGTAAAATAAAGAATTTTAAATTGTCGGTGGACCGTCAAAGTAAAACAAGCACTAAACAGCAGAATAAAAAATAAATTAAAGTTAAGCACACTGTTCCTGTAAAGGACTTTAAAAGTTGTTGCAAAAACTAACAAGTGCTTGAATAAAAACAGACCCGCATTCATACCTGTCTCTTTTTCCTCCGAGAATCAAGAAAGCATTGGTACGATAACAGCGGATTTTGATGAAACCTTATGGGAAATTTGTAACGACAATTATACCATCCCCCTCTGGCTACTGAGCAGCTGCAACTCTGAAAAGAATATTAATGCTCTGGCAGTAGGCGAACCCATCATCATTCCAGTTATCTCTCCAAAAATCGGATAGGATTTTTTCCTATAAGATCGATTCCTTCTGCAACTGAGACCTTTGCGCAAGTCATCATTATTATGCGAAACAGGCATCTTTATGTCATTGCGAGCGACCGGAGGAAGCGTGGCAATCCAGACTTAATAACTTTCCATTTAGTTGCAGGGTATTTTCTATATGTGGTTTATTTATTCTGGATTGCCACGCCACTTTGTGGCTCTCGATGATGCGCCTGGAGGTTATGCAAAGCCTCTCTTCAATGTTTATTTGAAAAGTAATTAAGCGCGGTTTTTATTGCAGTCAAATGTGCATTCACTCTTGTTGCCATGTCAAATTGACTGGCAGTTTCAAGGGTCAGGCATCTTTCTACCCCTTTTGATAAACCATAGAGAGCCATAGGCCACCAGTCCATTGTAGAGATATTGATGTCTTTCCCTATGACTCCGTGATCGGCTGAAGAGCCATCGATTTGATCATCCAAGTTTGTGGGCATGATGTTTTTTATAGCGTCTAATATTTTGAATCCCAACTCATCGTCTTTCGCATCAATCCCTTTTTGGTAAAGATAATAACCTGTGCTTTCATTATCTTCATGTAATTCGATAGTCAGTTCAAGAGGGGTGTCTAATATTGATTTTGCAAAAGAAACCTCTGTTGGAGGTTCATCCACTTTGAAGAGCCTGTTCAAGTCTTTTCCCTGGTGGTTTTCGCGGGTTCCGAATTCGTAACCATGAGGGTTGATGCATGGCAGCAATGTGATTTCCCAATGCTTTATATAAGGTAAGTAGTGTTCATCTTGCAAGAAGGATAAAAGGGATTCAATACCTCCTGGTTCATCACCGTGAATCCCCGCAGAAATCAAGACGCGGCGAGGGTTTCCCCTTCCTAATACAATTTTTATAAGTGGATAAGTCGATGCTTGATGGGTGTGGTGCGTTTCGATGGAATCTGGATTGGTTTTTTCAAGGCGATGTATTATTGACTCAAAACTGTTTATCCTGTTAGCGGGTTGCACTCGTCATTTTCTCTTATCAGGGTATTCACATTCGTTAATTATGACACATTGTTGGCAGTCAAATTTTTTTGCCTTGCATACATAGCGCCCATGCAGAATCAAGTAGCTGTGAGCTTTTGCAGTCCATTTTTTTGGTGTTATGCGGAGCAATTCTTTCTCGGTATCGAGAACGGTTTTTGCGGTGGTGAGTCCTGTTCGATTTGCAACTCGGTAGACATGTGTGTCGACGGCAATCGTGGCCTGACCAAAACCTTCATTTAAAACTACATTGGCTGTTTTTCGTCCAACCCCCGGTAATGCTTCCAATTCCTCTCGATTTTGCGGGACTACCCCTTTATGCTTTTCCAATAATATTTTACAGGTGGCGATAATATTTTTGGATTTAGTGGGAGAAAGACCGACGGGCCTGATAATTTCCAAAAGGCGTTTTTGCCCTGACAATAGAATACTTTCAGGAGTAGAGGATTGGCTAAACAGCTTGTTTGTTACCGTATTTACTGTTTTGTCGGTGGATTGAGCGCTTAAAATTACCGATATAAGAAGTTCAAAATGATTCTTATAGTTTAGCTCAGATTTAGCCTCTCCCAAGGACTGGGAAAGTTTTTTATATATCTTATTTACGGTTTTGCTATCCAAGACAGGTGGACAGGCTAAAGGGATTTCGCACACCGAACCCCTACCCAGTAAGAGAGTGTAGGATCGGACATACCTCTATGGCGGTTGGTGACTCGGATATACTCTTCATCAATCATCCAGGATGCACCGCGTATAACTCTAAAGCTTTGTCTCGCAGGCCCCTTAGGATTTTTTACAGGACTGTTCTTGTAATAGTCGAGAGAGAGCCAGTCTTCAACCCATTCCCAGACATTGCCCATCATATCGTGCAGACCCCAAGCGTTTGGTTTTTTCTTGCCGACTTGAGGTATCTCTCTAGGCGAGTTGCCTGTGTACCAGAGATAGTCATCATCTATTTCATCTCCCCATGGGAATTTAGTTTTACTGCCTGCTCTAGCTGCATACTCCCATTCGGCTTCCGTGGGAAGTCTTTTCCCTACCTTATGGCAATAGGCTCTGGCTTCGCGCCATTTAATATGAGTAACAGGTTGCTCTGGATGGTGGAAGACAGATCTATTCATGGACATAACAGCGTCCCATTTTTTTTGGGTCACCTCATAGGTGTCCATATAAAAACCATCGAGGCAAACCTTATGCGCGGGCTTTTCTCTGGCATTATCGTCATCGTCTTCATAGATAGCATTCTGGTTGGTTCCCATCGTGAAGCAACCGGACTTTATACGGATCATATCCTTTTCTGCTGCCACGAGAAGGCTTGGAGAAGATAACCAAAACAGAGCTATGAGCAGGGTTATTTTTTTCATTGATGAATTGTACGGGTTGAACCGGTTTCGGTCAAGTAATCTCATAGTGGGATTTTCATGGTGTAAAATCGGTGTCCTAATTTTTAAAATTATTGTATTCCTGAATTGTGGTGATGCTTAAATCCTCTTCTTTGAGTGCTTTCAGTGCTCCTAGCAGAGCGGAGGCACCAGAAATTGTTGTGCAATAGGGCAGGTTTTGATTCAACGAACTCCTTCTCAAAGAAAATGAATCCTTGATTGCCTGTTCGCCAAACACCGTGTTAATTATCAGGTTAATTTCTCCCGACTCAATCCCTTCGACACAGTGAGGGGAACCCTCTTTAACCTTGTTGATTGATTCAACCGTAACTCCATTTTTATTTAAATATTCTGCCGTTCCGCTGGTAGCCAGAATGCGGTAGCCTAACTCTTGCAGGCCTTGTACAATTTTAACGGTTTTTGATTTGTCGGAATCTTTTACACTTATAAAAGCGGTACCTGCCAAAGGTAGTTTGATGCCCGTTGCCAATTGAGATTTTGCAAAAGCCCGACCAAAAGTTTTATCAATCCCCATTACTTCTCCTGTTGACTTCATTTCAGGACCTAGCAGAACATCTACATCGGTAAATTTATTAAAAGGGAAAACAGATTCTTTCACCGCAATATGTGAGAATTTAACCTCTTGGGTAAAACCAATTTCTTTCAGGCTTTTTCCCGCCATGACACGGGCGGCAATTTTTGCTAGAGGAACACCAATGGCTTTACTGACAAATGGAATGGTGCGGGATGCACGGGGATTCACTTCGATAATAAACACTTCATCATTCTGTACCGCAAACTGAATATTGATCAGACCAATTACATTAAGCTCTTTTGCCAGGACGCAAGTTTGCTTTTTTATTTCATCAATAGTTTTTGGGGCGAGTGAAAATGCAGGAAGGGAACATGCGCTGTCTCCTGAATGAATACCGGCTTCTTCAATATGTTCCATCACTCCGCCAATAACTACGTCTTCGCCATCTGATATTGCATCGACATCTATCTCTATTGCATCTTCCAAAAAGTCATCAATCAAAACGGGGTGTTCAGGTGATGCTTTGACCGCATGTTGCATATAATATTCCAGGCGATTTTCACTGTAGACGATTTCCATAGCACGACCGCCCAGAACATAAGAGGGCCGAACTACAATGGGGTAACCAATCTTAGATGCTATTTCTTTAGCTTCACTGTATGAAATGGCAATACCATTTTCGGGTTGCCTAAGCCCAAGCTTATCTAAAACCTCTTTAAAGAGTTCTCTGTTTTCAGCTCTGTCAATGTCTGCCGGGCTGGTTCCGATAATGGGCACTCCAGCTTCGAGCAGGGATAAAGCGAGCTTGAGGGGGGTCTGTCCTCCTAGTTGCACAATAATTCCTGTTGGTTTTTCCACGCGTACGATATGGAGAACATCCTCCAAAGTTACCGGCTCAAAATAGAGTCGGTCCGAGGTATCGTAATCGGTGCTTACGGTTTCGGGATTACAATTAACCATGATGGTCTCAAACCCGTCTTCTTTAAGAGCAAATGATGCATGGACACAGCAATAATCAAACTCAATCCCTTGCCCGATCCTGTTTGGTCCACCCCCTAAAATCATTATCTTTTTCTTCTGGGTGGGTTCAGCCTCACATTCTTCTTCATAAGTAGAATAAAGATACGGAGTAAACGCTTCAAACTCGGCACCGCAGGTATCAACCCTTTTGTATACCGGGAAAATATTAAAACGATAACGTCGTTCTCGTATGTCTTTTTCAGAGCAATTTAGAAGTCCGGCGAGATAAATATCTGAAAATCCATATTGTTTGGCTTTAACCAGAGTTTGCTTTTCTATTGAATCCAGCGAGTCAATGTTCTTTAGTTCCTGTTCAAATTCGATCAATGTTTTCAAATTATCAAGAAACCACGGATCAATACCGGTAAGCTGATTTAATTCTTCAATGGAAATATTGCGACGCAATGCAGCCGCTACTTGCCACAATCGATCAGAGAATGGAATCGATAATGCCGCCGTAAGTTTCTCTTTTTGTTCCTGCTCTGATAAACCCACATTGTTCAACTTGAAACGGAAGTCCTCTTCAAACCCATAGTTGCCAATTTCCATGGATCGAATGGATTTTAGCAAGGCCTCCTTAAATGTTCGCCCGATAGACATCACTTCGCCCACAGATTTCATCTGTGTAGTGAGAATGGGTTCTGTTTGCTGGAATTTTTCAAAAGTGAATCGTGGAATTTTAACAACGCAATAATCAAGGGTAGGTTCAAAAGAAGCCGGGGTCACCTGAGTAATATCATTTTTGATTTCATTCAGCGAATATCCAACCGCTAGCTTGGCGGCGATTTTGGCGATGGGAAAACCAGTAGCCTTTGACGCTAATGCCGAACTCCGGGAAACACGGGGGTTCATTTCAATCACAATCATATCCCCGGTTTCAGGATCAGTGGCAAATTGAATGTTAGAGCCTCCGGTATCAACTCCGATCTCTCGCATGATATCGATGGCGGCATTACGCATAACCTGATACTCTTTGTCAGAGAGGGTTTGAGCCGGGGCTACAGTAATGCTATCTCCTGTATGAATTCCCATTGGATCAAAATTTTCAATGGAACAAATGATAACGACATTGTCATTGAGATCGCGCATCACTTCCAGTTCATATTCCTTCCACCCTAGAAGTGATTTTTCGATAAGAACCTGATGAGTAGGACTGGATTTGAATGCACGCTCCACCAGAGGAACAAACTCTTCTTTAGAATAGGCGATACTTCCCCCGGTTCCGCCGAGAGTGAATGAAGGCCGAATGATAGCCGGGAACCCGGTTTCTTTGACGATGTTCCAAGCTTCTTCCAATGAAACAGCTTGACCGCTATGAGGAACCTTTTGTCCTATTTTAATCATCGCTTCTTTAAACAGGTTTCGGTCTTCCGCTTTTTTAATTGATTCGACTTTAGCGCCGATCAATTCGACATTGTATTTATCCAGAATGCCTTTTTCGGCAACAGCAAGAGCGGTGTTTAAAGCAGTCTGCCCGCCCATTGTAGGGAGGAGAGCATCGGGCCTGTCGCGAATAATTATTTTTTCCACCACTTCAGGAGTGACCGGTTCAATATAGGTTCGATCCGCAAACTCAGGGTCGGTCATTATGGTAGCTGGATTGCTGTTTAGCAGAATAACTTCATAGCCTTCCTCTTTTAAAGATTTGCATGCTTGTGTTCCAGAATAATCAAATTCACAAGCTTGACCAATAATGATAGGCCCAGCACCAATAATAAGAATTTTTTTTATGTCAGTTCGTTTAGGCATTAATTTTTATAAATATCAGATATCTTGATTTGTCGGGAGCGTTCCAATTTTAAATTCATATAAGCCAACTTGCTTATTAACTTGTTGATCTGTTTGTTTCCTTCGACTCTAATCTTATCGTGTTCAAGAGTGAAAGCGCTACTTTCCATGTCCTGAATGGCTTTGCTGAAGCTATTTTTTTCTTCAATCAAAAGGGAGAGTTTTTGGTTAAACTTTATGATTTTATTTTCTGACTCGGTATTTGTGATTTCCCCATTTAACTTTTCTATTTCAGCTTCTTTGCTTTTTAAATTTTTATTTTCCTTGAGCAGCCTTTTTTTAAGCGTAACAAGATATTTTCTGTCTCCGGCTTGAGCCTTCTTAATGACTTCCACTTCTTGCTTTATATATTTATGGGTCTTCTCAGGATGGAAACAAAAATTACCGGTAAAATGAAATTGCTCTTGAGAGAATATAAGGCGACCTTGGAAAATATTGTTTTTTCTGAAAATCAAGCGCGAGTCTTTTTCTTGCACCAGATAGGTTTTATCGGTAAACAAGTTTAAAACTTTCACAGTTTCATCTTTGATTTTTTTTACAAGAAATAAACCCTGAATGCTCTTGGTAATGCTTTTGTAAATTTCAAGTTTGTCGCTGTTCCATGCATCGGGATTCTCTTCGATGAGAATTTCAAGAGGTGTTTGTGATTTTTCCACAATGTAATCATCGAATAAGTACCACTCAAGAAATAAGGCCATTCTTGAATTGTAGGAGTTGTCATCCTCATAGATTTCCCCTGTCTCTTTTTGATAAACTTTTTTGGCTTCTAATATTTGATCGGAAGGAATAGCTTTTGCGGCGAATTCAAATAGCTGCTCTAAAATTTCTCTGAGCATTAATTTCCTGCTTTCATAAGATTTACAAATTTATCAAACAAATGCTCAGAATCATGAGGCCCAGGAGAAGCCTCCGGGTGATATTGCACCGAAAAAACCGGCCAGCTTTTGTGTTGAATACCTTCCACGGTAGCATCGTTCAGATTCAAAAAGGTTATATCCACATCATTATCAAAAGAGTTTTGCTCTACAGCAAAACCGTGATTCTGGGATGTAATTTCAATTTTCCCAGATTTCACATCCAACACCGGTTGGTTTCCACCATGATGACCAAATCTTAACTTATAAGTTTTACCCTTTAATGCCAGACTTAAAATTTGATGGCCGAGGCATATTCCGAATACAGGCACTTTCCCTAAAATAGTTTTTACATTGTCGATAGCATACGGAACCGCTGCAGGGTCGCCCGGACCATTGGAAAGAAAAATTCCATCGGGCTTTGTCGCAAGAACTTCATCCGCAGATGTGTGTGCAGGAACCACCCTTATTTTACATCCGGCACGAGTCAGTTTTCTTAAAATATTTCTTTTAACTCCAAAATCATAGACCAGTACGTTATAGGGACGGTCCTTCACTTCCTTTAATTCGGTTTTCCCCATATTAAGGGTCCATTCACTTTCATTCCAGTCATAGGCTTTTTTGCAAGTAACCTCTTTGACTAAATCTCTGCCGATTAAACCGAGTGACTTGCGGGCTTTTGCGATGAGTCTTTGGGGATCAGAGGTGTCCGTGGACAGGATGGCTTGCTGCGCACCCTTTTCACGAATTCTGCGGGTTAAAGCACGCGTATCTATTCCCTGAATACCAAATACACTTGTCTCCTTCAAAAAGCCTTCCAAGCTACCGCGTGAACGCCAGTTGCTTTGAATCTTACTCAGCTCTTTAATAATGAAGCCAGATAAATGGGGGCGGTCGGATTCAAAGTCCTCTGGGTTTACACCGTAGTTTCCGATCAAGGGATAGGTCATAACCACCATCTGTCCGCAATAGGAAGGGTCTGTGATAATCTCCTGATAGCCGGTCATGCTGGTATTGAAAACGATTTCAGCTTCTACCTCACCTTCTGAACCAAAATGCTCGCCTTCATATATTTTTCCATCGGCAAGAGCTAGTAGAGCTTTCATATTTCTAAATTAGAAGGTTGAGATCAGTTACACTTAAAAACTGTTTTACCATTTACTAAAGTACGAAGTACTTTCCCTCTCACTTTCCAACCTTTATAAGGAGAGTTTTTACTGCGTGACTTGAATTGACTGGGGTCGATAGTGTATTCCATTTTTTCATCGAACAGGGTAATGTCCGCAATTTTTCCGATTCCCAATGTGCCTTTATCAAGCTTGAATAAATGATTGGGTTGAAAGGTGAGCATATTGATAGCTTTTTCCAGTGAGATGACTTTTTCATCAACCATTTTTAAGGTTAAAGGAAGTGCTGTTTCAAGCCCCACAATTCCAAAACAGGCTTTACTGAACTCAACCTGTTTATCGACTCGGTCATGCGGAGCATGGTCTGTAGCTATGATATCGATGGTGCCATCTCGCATACCTTCTTTAATCATATCCAAATCAGATTGGGTTCTGAGAGGCGGACTCATTTTTGCATTCGTATCGTAACCTCTGCATGCATCATGGGTCAGGGTGAAATGATGCGGTGCAACCTCACAGGTAACAGCGAGTCCCTTTGCTTTAGCCTGTCTGACCAAATCGACAGAGCCACCACTGCTGATATGTGCCACATGAAGTCGGCCCCCGGTAATAGGTAACAGGCAGATATCTCTGTGTACCATTATATCTTCCGCTTCGGTGGGCATTCCTTTGAGTCCGAGTTCAGTTGAAACAATTCCCTCATTCATGCTTCCGCCTTGGGTCAACTCAAGGACTTCGCTATGTTGAATGCAGGGCAAGTCAAACATTTTACTGTACTCCAGCGCATGGCGCATGATTTCACTATTGCTCACTGGCCTGCCATCATCGGAATAGCCGATACAGCCAGCCTCTTTCAGTTCTCCCATATCCGAAAGGATTTTCCCCTTCAACCCTTTTGTTATGGCACCAATGGGCAAAATATTGATACTCGAGGTTTCTCTTGCCTGAGATAATATGAGTTCGGTGACAGAACGATTGTCGTTGACAGGGGAAGTATTAGGCATCACCGCAACGGTTGTAAAGCCTCCGGCTGCGGCAGACTGACTGCCGGTTTCGATTGTCTCCTTATATTCATGCCCGGGTTCCCTGAAATGGACATGCATATCACAAAATCCAGGTGCCACTATGGCTCCCTTGGCATCAATTATTTCTGCACTTGGTATATCTTTAATTTTTCCTTCAGGTTCTACGGCTTCAATTTTTCCCTTGCTGATAAGTAAATCGAATCGGCCATTTTTTTTATTGGCGGGGTCGATGAGATGCCCGCCTTTAATTAGAACTTGCATCGCTCTCCCCTAATAATAGATAAAAAAGAGCCATCCGTACTGCGACTCCGTTGGTCACTTGATTCAGAATAAGGGAACGCGGTCCTTCCATTACATCTAATGAGATTTCTATTCCTCTATTAACAGGGCCAGGATGAATGATCAGAGTGTCATCGCTAACATTCGATAAATGCTCTTCAGTGAGACAAAAATAATTGGAGTATTCTCTCAAGCTTGAAAGCAGGTTTTGTCTTTCCAGTTGAATACGCAGGATCATAATGACATCGGCATCCTTTATTCCCTTTGCAAGATCATAACAAACGTCAACGCCAAGTTGCTCAATGCCGATGGGTATAAGGGTAGGGGGGGCGACCACTTTAACCGTCATGCCCATGGTTTGCATGGCATGGATATTGGATCGGGCCACTCGACTATGAGCAATGTCACCGACAATGGCTACTTGCAATCCTTTTAAATATCCTTTGTGTTCTCGAATGGTTAAAAGGTCGAGTAAAGACTGACTTGGATGCTCGTGAGTGCCGTCACCTGCATTGATGACAGGTTTGTTAATAAATTGCGTGATAAGGGCGGGCGCTCCAGAGCAGTTATGTCTAACGACCAGAATATCTGGATTCATTGCCTCCAAATTTTTTACTGTGTCAATCAGACTCTCTCCTTTAACCGTGCTACTAGTCGCACCAGAAATATTTATAACATCTGCACTCAATCGTTTACCGGCAATTTCAAAAGAGGTGCGGGTTCGGGTGCTTGGTTCGAAGAACAAGTTTATTATTGTCCGGCCCCTGAGGGTTGGAACTTTTTTAATAGTTCGGGTAGATATTTCCTTAAAGGAGTCTGCGGTGTCCAGAATTGTATCTATATCATCAGCGCTAAGGCTCTCCATTGTAATAATGTTTCGCTGCGAAAACGGGGTGGTTTGGGTCACTTCACCTGCTCCAGGATTATGACTTTGTCCTCATCATCTACTTCTTTTAAAAATACCTGAACGCGTTTGGATTTTGCTGTGGGAATATTTTTACCAACATAATCGGGCCTTATCGGCAGTTCACGATGGCCTCTATCTATTAACACCGCTAATTGCACAGAAGCAGGACGACCAAAGTCTATAAGGGCATCGATAGCGGCACGAATGGTTCGCCCAGTAAATAAAACGTCATCGCAAAGAATTACATGTTTACCTTCCAGCGCAAATGTGATTTCAGTTTTCTTTAACTCGGGTTTTTGAAGTCCGGCTCCTAGATCATCTCTATAAAGGGTGATATCCAAGGCTCCAGCAGCGACTTCAATATTTTCGATGGCATTGATTTTATCTTGCAGTCTGCTGGAAAGGGTGACCCCGCGAGTACGAATACCTATTAGTGCGATATTTTCAGCACCCTGATTACGCTCAAGAATTTCGTGGGAAATTCGATTTATGGCCCGTGCAATATCCTTTTCACCCAATATGATCGTACTCATTTTGACCTTTTTGAGGTTGGGGGCGGGGAGCAAGGGGCTAAAAAAAACCTTCTTGAGGCGGCTTGCAATCCGTAAGAAGGTGTAAATGCTGTTGGCACACTAATCATCATATCCCTTTACAGCCTCTCTGGACTGTTTAAAAGAGTTTAATAACAGTTGGATTTTACCAGAGTTTCAGGTGAAGTCAAGCCCCCCCTGACAAGGGGGATGGGGGGGGGTTGAATCACCCCGTCATCCTGAGTTCATCGAAGGATACTGGACAATTCCTAAATCTGGATCGCCACGCCGCTTTGCGGCTCACGAT
>WASW01085168.1_pt1 | contig 51452 bp, 45 predicted proteins | sample 5698521 | NCBI WGS metagenome assembly WASW01 (sample SAMN11175560, study PRJNA528189) | sponge metagenome | isolation source: marine sponge | host: Leucetta | place: Antarctica: Western Antarctic Peninsula, King George Island | collected 2013-01
CGCTCAGGCAGGATCCCGAAATCCTGATCGCCCGACTCCGCGGCGCCTGACTGTCAGGCAGCCCTACCTGGGCAGTTACAAAATAATACTGATTATTCAGAAGTGCAAAACCTGATGCTTCGCCAGGATGGAACAGTACGCAGAAATCCGGTCGGGGCATTGATGGAAAATCTTGATGATGTTCCATTTGCGGATCGGCAAATGGTCTTACTGGATAATGATGGCCGCCGATATATGGGCCAAACATGTATGATAATGATTTCAAGGGGCTGCCCATATTTGTGCACCTATTGCTTCAATGCCGATTACAATAAGCTTTATAAATCAGTCAGCCCGAATAAGATCCGTTGGAGAAGTGTCGGTAATGTAATCGATGAAATGAAGCAGATTAAAGAGGAAGGAGATGTCGATTATATTAGTATAATTGATGATACCTTTAACCTGCTTCCAAAAGAGTATGTCTTGGAATTTTGTGAAAGGTATAAGAACGAAATATCAATACCTTTTATGGCTCAATTTCGGGCAAATTTATTTGATGAAGAGCTGATCGTGGCATTAAAAGATGCCGGAATGATCAGCATTAATTGCGCTATCGAATGTGGCGATGAGGATGTTTCTAGAGACATCTTAAAAAGAGGCATGACAAATGAGAGGCTTCTCGAGGCATTTCATGTTTTTTACGATTGCGGTGTTAAAAGTTACGCTCAGAATATTGTTGGGTTGCCTGTCGAGGATCCGGTTGAAGATGCTTTGAAAACAATTCGGCTTAATATTAAAGCTAAAGTTACGTATGCGCATTTTACGCTCCTGCTTCCCTTTCCAAAGACCCCAATAGAAACGTACTGTAAAAAACACGGTTATCTGGTTGATGTGAATACACCTGTTGAGACCCAAAGGGTGTCTGCGTTAGGTCAAAACCAAACCATGGCACCTTCAGTTTTTACCAAAACGACATTAAGGTATAAATCAGAAAAGGATAATCGCCAGATCAATAACCTTCACAAGTTTGCGAGTATTTGCGTTCGGTATCCATTTTTGCTTCCGCTTGTTAAACAATTGATCAAGTTGCCGCCTAATATAATTTTTCAATATGTTTATTTTTTGTGGCAAGGCTATAACCGAACAGTTGTTCTGTACGGTACAAAGATTTCGTTTTCACTGATTTTTGCGGGTATCAAACAAATTTCGGGGTATCTGCGTAAACACGCATAATATTAAAATTAGTCAGGCCATCTGGAGGGGATGTGAGTTTCGGCCAAGAAGCGACTTATTAGACCTTGTCTTGCTTTGGGCTGGTTTGGATCTCAACGTAACACTAAGTATTGTAGATGCCACCGGGACACTTTTAAGGAAATTCAAAATGCTTTTAATAAACCCTGCCACCGAAAAATTTGGCGGCTTTTTGTCCAGATATGTCCCTGTTGGCATTCCGGTTGCTCTTGGTTGTATCGCCGCATATCTAGAAAAACGTGACATCAAATGTAATGTCATTGATGAAGAGTTATATGACATTACCCCTGCCGTACTCCGCGAAGCCGTTGAAGGACTTCAGAAGCCCTTGGTTTTCGGTATTACATGCATGACGGCCCATGTTGGCCGCGCATACCAAATCGCCAAGATGATCAAGGAAACGTTTGCGGACTCTACAGTCGTTGTTGGTGGCTTGCACCCAACGGCTCTTCCGGAAGAGGCACTGCAGCAAGAGTACATTGATTATGTCGTTCGCGGAGAGGGTGAAGAGGTGATGTATCAGCTCTACAAAGCTCTTCATGGGGACGGTGACCAATCGGTAATTCGTGGCGTGTCATATATTCGGGAAGATGTATTACACAACAATCCAGAAGCGCCATTGTTGCCAAATATTGATGATATACCACAATTTCCATATCATTATTTTGAAAACCCAAAATATGACAAAGGGTTTTTGACAACATCACGAGGCTGCCCTTACCGGTGTTCTTATTGCAGTCAACGCCTGTTAACGGGTACGACCTACCGTTATCGTTCTGCTGAGAAAATTGTCGAGGACCTGGAATTTTTACACGACACATATGGCCAGGAAGCTGTGGTTTTTTATGATGATAATTTTTGTCTGAATGCGCGGCGTGTACACGAACTGTGTGACTTGATTGTTGAGCGCGGCCTGCATGAGAAAATGAGTTTATCAGTTCAGACACGTGCGGATAATGTCCTGCATCACGGTGGTGAAGAGCTCGTTCGTCATATGGCGGCCTCAGGGTTTAATCACATGGGTTTTGGCCTTGAAACGGGTGTGCAGCGGTTGGCTGACCTTATCCGGAAAGACGAAACAATTGAATGCCACCTCGAGACGACGAAGTTGTGCCAGAAACATGGCATTGATGTGTCGTTGTTTATGATTTTTGGCCTGCCGACAGAGACAAGTTCCGATCGCGAAGAGAGTTTCAATGTTGTTCAAAGCGCGAATGTTTCGGCGACAAAATATAATAATCTTATTCCGTATCCTGGTACGCCTTTATTCAAGGAGCTTGAGGAATCGGGACGTGTTGTCAAAACCAAAAATTGGGCGAACTTCAACAGCGTGCTTGCGATGACTCACAGTATTTTTGATAAAACACCATTGCCCTATGTTCCGGATACTTGCTCAGAATTTGAACTTAAGCGTGAGATTATCAGATATAATCTAAAATCCTTTGTCAATTGGAAATCAGTTGCGGCAGTTTTCGGGCATACCAAGGGATTGGGTTGGTTTATGTTGCCAAAACGTTGGTACACGAAACCCCGAGAGCTCTTCGAGTTTGGTAAGATCGGCGTACACTTAGCAGTCAATATTTTCATCTCATTTTTGCCGCTTTGGGCGACGGAATGGTTCATGAACATGTTGAACCCCGAAATGAGAAAACGACCACGAATCATTGGATACGATGCTGATACATATAAGATCATCGATTGGGATAAGATTGAAACAAAAAATATTACAGTGCGATTAAAAGAGGCTCGCGATGAACGCAATGCGACGGGTAAATTCAATATTCTTATGGGTGGTGCTGAAAAGGACAGTGAGCTTTCTGGCACCACATCTATGGCGCCGGTAGACAGTTAAGTAGCTGTTACAGATACCAAATGATTGATGGCCTTATAATTACGCCGTTGCAAAAATTTGTTGACGATAACGGATGTGTCATGAAGATGTTGCGGGTGGATTCTGATGTATTCCGTGGATTTGGCGAAATGTACTTCTCCAAGTTAAATCCGGGCTTTATAAAAGGATGGCATAAACACCATCGTATTACGTCATGTTATGCGGTTCCGTTTGGATTGGTTAAGTTGGTGGTTTTTGACGACAGGGCCGACAGTCCAACCAAGGGCGTTTTGCAGGAAATTCATATGAGCCCAGAAGAGTATAATCTCGTTGTCCTGCCTCCAAAAGTTTGGAATGGATTTATGGGCGCGGGCGCGGGCGTGTCTTTAATCGCAATTTGTGCAGACTACCCACATGACCCCGATGAAATAGAGCGCATCTCACCAAGGGATAGTTCGATTCCCTATGAGTGGCATGCCTGAAACTGCTGCCTTTTTGGCGCGTGGGGTAATATGAGCAAGCTAATATCAATCGTAACTCCGTGTTACAACGAGCACGATAACGTCAGAGCGTGCTTTGAGCGTGTCAAAAAAGTGTTCGCGGACCAGCTGCCTGAGTACCAGTATGAGCATATTTTTACGGATAATGCTTCGATTGATAATACGGTAGAAATATTGCGAGAAATCGCCGCCGACAATCCAGAGGTCAAAGTTTTGGTAAATTCTCGGAACGTCGGGCCGTTTCGAAATGCCTTCGGTGCGTTGGGGTATGCTAAGGGTGATGCCGTTGTGCCGCTGTTGGCGGCAGACCTGCAGGATCCACCAGAAATTGTTGTTAACTTTATTCAACACTGGGAAAATGGAACCAAAGTAGTTTATGGGATTCGTGCTAAACGCGACGAGAGCTTTTTGATGTCAGGTACCAGGAAGTTATATTATCGGCTAGTGCGCGCTATGGCATCGGATAATATCCCGAATGACGCGTCAGAATTTCAGCTCCTTGACAGCAGTATTGTGCGACTATTGAAGCAGGTTGATGATTATTATCCATATATTCGTGGATTGATCGCGCAAAGTGGTGTTGAAAGTGTGGGTATTCCCTATAAATGGGAAAAACGAATTAATGGTGTTTCGAAGAATAGCCTTTACGATTTGTTTGACCAAGGGCTGAATGGACTTGTATCGACAGGTAATCGTTTTATCCGACTAAGTATTGTCGCTGGAGGGCTGTTGTCAATTTTGAGCCTTTTGTACGCCGTTATTCAGTTGGCCATGAATTTTCTGAACGTCGCAGATATCCCTCAACCAGGAATTGCCACAATAATTGTAGCCATATTTTTCTTTGGAGGGGTACAGTTATTTTTTCTCGGCGTCATTGGAGAGTATGTGGCATCTATCAATCTTCAGGTACGGCGCGGCCTACCATTTGAGATTGTCGAAAAACTGAATATTGACGACTAAAGATACTCTAAGAAACTTAAGTTGCTCGACGTGCCATTCAATTAATCATAACTTCTATCTGATACGCAGGTATATTTTATGATTATGCATCGCCGTATGTAAAACTTCAATTAAGGAACGATAATGAAGACCATGGTCGTCACGACGCCATTAAGGCCCGTGCCAACAGCCTACCCCCCAACGGGAAGCCTGTCGGTGATCAAATATTTGCGCCGACACGGCATTCAGGATATTGAATTTTACAATATAGATTCCAACAGGCCCTCATTTGAAGACGCGGTTGCCTATATTATCAAAGCCAACCCCAGTGTTCTGGGTATCAGTGCGGTCGTATCGACGGCCTACGATTATACAAAACGACTTTCGATAGAGATCAAAAAAGCGTTGCCGAAGACATTAATCGTCGTCGGCGGTAATTTGGCGGCGAGCGCCGAGATTCTTCTTCGTCATACTGGTACAGATATCTGTGTTCTTGGCGAAGGAGAGAAAACTTTTCTCAAAATCGTCAACAGGGCAGAAAGCAAAAAAACCTTGGATGACTATAGTGATATCCTTGGAATTGCATTCATCAATTCATTGGGAAAGTTGTCCAATACCGGTTACGAAGTCCAAATTCCAAAAGAAGAGGTGTACGATTTCGATTGGGAGGAATTGGCCGCGTCTTCAGATATTGACCGCTTCATTTTTAGTCCTCTTAAATCAGAACAACCGCTTAGCTGGTTAACCCATAGCCCGAAAGCATCTGAATCGCATCGACTAGATAAAAATATTGCTGAAATTCATTCCTCAAAAGGATGTGTTGCGCGGTGCACTTTCTGCCACAGGTTCGAAAAAGGGATCCGATATATTCCGGTAGATATCTTGCGTACCAGAATCCAGCATTTGGTTGAAAATTATAATCTAGGGTTTCTTGTATTTGCTGATGAAAACTTTGGTACCGATCGTCGGTGGTTAAGGCATTTTTGTGAGATGATAGAGCCGTTCGACTTGCTCTGGAGGGTTGCCGGCATGCGTGTCAATTGCATAACGCCGGATGTTCTAGATCTAATGAAAGCTGCCGGCTGTACGTCTGTTGTATATGGGATGGAAACAGGCAGCGCACGCATGCTACAAGTGATGGAGAAAAAAACAAAGGTAGAACAGAATTTCGACGCAATGAAGTGGACAATTGACGCTGGATTATATTCCATTATTCAATTGGTTATCGGTATGCCAGGTGAATCGCCTGATACAATTGATGAAACTATAGAGTTTTGTAAAACGAGCCTTACACTAAGAAAAGATCAGAATTCGAATAATTTGAGCATCAATTATGCTCAGGCGCTCCCTGGCACGCCGTTGTATGAATTTGGGCGTCGTGAAGGTGTTATTCCCCAATCACAAGTGGGAGAAGAATCGTACCTGATGGAAATCTCGGATAAAGATGCCCATGATGAATTTTCGACACTCAATTTTACCCCATTACCGGCGCTTGAATGTCAAACATGGCGGCCTCGAATTACTATCGAAGTCAATTACGCGTATGTAAAAAAGTTTGGTATAGAACACTATCGAAAAATCTTATTGAATGATTCAAACTTTTTTCAGAATCAGAACTCTACCGATGGACGATTTGCCAATCCTCGTCGGTTAATTGACACCAGCATCGCCACCGACTCTGTTCACGGAACGAAAGAGCGGTTTGAGCTTTCGACCAACACTTCCCAATTACCGGGGTTATGGAGCCTAATTCGTAAGGGAAATTTGGGTCTCGCAATGATTTGTTATCCAGTTTTGATTTATCGTCTCAGGGTTTTTTTGCCTGTATTGGTGTTTGTAAAAAATTTACGCAGATTCCCAGTTTCATATAGTTTCAAAATATTGCGCGAATATTTGGCGTTTAAGTTCAGAATAGGGCTGTCAGCAGGTGGATTTTTTCACGACTACAAATCGCTTCGGCGTATTGTCAGAGATGACCTTGAAGACATTCCCAATGACGCGGATGAAATGGCTCCATTGCGCCAAGGTCGATAAAATACAATATCATACCCGTAAAGATCGAAATATATTGCGTAAAACATCATTGAGATTTGGCAGCCTGTTTATATTAATTTTTCTCTTGAGGATTGAAGTTTAAGCATAAGACCTACAGTAAAATTTCAACCTTTGGCCTGAACCACATTGTACTCTGTAAGATGGAATCAATGTACGGTGAATGCTAATCAATCCGTTGCGTGATTTTTATGTTCTTTGAATATATCAATTGACCCACAAGAAATATAATTTGCTGGCGCAGATCCAATGATCTGATCTAATTGAACGAATACCATTCAGAATATCATACCAGTTATTTAAGGACCTACGAAAATGAACGATGGGATGTTTGTCGCCGATCAGTCTCACAGTTTGGAGGCACCAGTTGTCATTTGTGAAATTGGTTGCAACCATAAAGGTGATATGAAAACTGCCCTTGAGATGATCAGAGTTGCGTCGCAATTTTGTAATGTTGACGTTATAAAATTTCAAAAACGCACGAACTCGGAACTGCTATCTCCAGAAGAATATGGCAAAGCGCACCCCAACCGGATAAATGCTTTTGGCGACACTTATGGTGCGCACCGAGAGTTTTTAGAATTTGATCTCGAGCAGCACCGCACTCTAAAAGAATCGTGTGAAGAATGGGGTGCGATATACAGTACCTCAGTTTGGGACCAAACTTCCGCACGGGAGATCATTAGTTTGAATCCAAAATTGATTAAAGTACCTTCTGCAATCAATACAGATGAGCGAGTATTGGAAATCTTGTTTTCAGAATATGGGGGAGAAGTTCATATCTCCCTTGGCATGACAACGCGCAAAGAAGAAGATCGAATCATTGAGCTCGCAAATCATTATAACCGACTAAAAGATACGACGATATACCACTGTATTTCAGGATACCCAGTGCCCGCGGAAGATTTGTGCTTATTGGAATTGCGACGCCTAATTACCGATTATGGCAATCAAATTGGTCACGTAGGGTTTTCTGGTCATCATACCGGAATATCTGCAGATATCGCCGCGCTCACTCTAGGTGCCGAATGCTTTGAACGGCATTTCACGCTCGACCGCACGTGGAAAGGTACGGATCATTCTGCCAGCCTTGAGCCGGATGGTTTGCGACGACTCTGTCGAGATTTAAAAATTGTAACTAAATCACTCCAGCCGATGTCTGCCGAAATCTCTGAAATCGAGAACGAACAACGGAACAAATTAAAAAAATTCTCGACTATAACAGAACGAAAAATTGAAATCTGATGAACTCTCTTCCGCAGGACCAGGAATGATTTTAATGCACCGCAATTTCTGGAATTTGAAATTTACGGTAGTACTGAGTGTGAGCCGCACTTGAAATAAGACTTTAGGGCAAGTCGCTTCAACTTATTAGGTTTCCCGTGATTCATTTCAGTCAAATATTAAAGGCGTGGGGGGCATTTACAATAATGAACCAACTGTGCAGTTATCACGAATGAAGCAATGAGTTACTTATAAGTGACACGATTATTAATAGTGCATCGTAATTTTTTTTCGTTATGAATATATGTGCAGGCACAAGAGTTCCTACATATTGATCTAGTCAAAATTTTTGATCTGAACCTCTAAGATCAGCTTTAGAACGATTCCAATCAGGACAATAAGCGACCGAATTATATCAACATTTGTATCGCATAATTTTTTATCTACTCTTACCCCCCAACCGCTAAGGAGACACCTCAATGCACCGAGCATATAAATCCCCTACTGTTCTCGATCTTGAAATCACTGATGTTTGCAATGAAAAATGCCGACATTGTTTGAATTTTGACAGGGATCTGTCGATGGGGTCGGCGACGTTAACTGAAGGCAAGCTTGATGAAATTATTGATCAGGCTAAAGAGGCCGGCATATTTCACGTCGTACTTTCCGGGGGCGAGGCGTTGGTAAAATTTGATCTCCTGGAACATGGTGTTAAGCGTCTTATTGACGAGGGGTTCTCTATCAGTGTTTGCTCAAACTTGTCAGTTACCGCTAAGCTCGATGATAGAATGAAGCGTCTGGCTGATGTAGGCCTCGATCATATCCTGACCAGTCTAATATCGCACGATCCTGTAACTTGCGACCACATGGTCAATGCAGTTGGCGCCTTTGAAAGAATTTGCCGGGGCATTGAAACTGCAGTGGAAAACGGAATCCGAGTGAGTGCAAACATGGTGGTTATGCAAAAAAACCACACCCATGTTTATGATACAGCAAAACTGGCTCATAACCTTGGTTGTCAGAAAATCTTTGGAACTAGAATTGTCGCTCCCAATTATGACGGGATTGATTATGAGAACTTAGACGAAGACAACGAATTACATGTTTTGACCCGGAGAATGATTATTGAGACCTTGGATCAATTGATTGAGGCGAAAAAAGATTCAGGCATTGCTGTTGGAACCCTAGTTAGTTATCCCTTGTGCTTATTGGGGGATATGGAAAAATATGCAGATTTTGTAGGCCGGGGTTGCCCAACGCAACGCGGACATAGGATGTCAATTTTGCCAGGTGGTGATATATTGGCATGCGCACACATTAACGAAATGCGCTATGGGAATGTTTTTGAAACGGGATTGGTTGAGGCCTACAAGAATCAATCTGATTGGCGTGACGGTAGTTATCATAATCCAGAATGTGCGCCATGTGACTACAAAAATGTCTGCGAAGGAGGATGTCGGGTGGATGCGCACGCATACTCAGGAAGTATTTCGGGGCGCGATCCATTAATGGTGGGCCCAATTATAAATGGTACGATTAATAACGACCCATCGAAAGCTTTTGTCCCATTCCGTACCACACATGATCCCAAACTTCTTGAGGTTATCAAATCTGGGGCTGAATTCAGCGTTCCTGATCGATTGCGGTTCCGTAAAGAAGACAGTTTTTATCTGATGAGTATCAGGTGGGCTAATATCGTAGAAGTGGAAACCGAAGTAGCTGAGTTCCTGATGAAGCATCAAGGGAAAAATGAAACGTTCACCTTAAAAGAATTTGGTGAACACTCTATTGGCCAATTAGCGGATTTCTTTATGAAAGATGTTGTGGAGTCAGACATGGACCAACTGATTGAGATCAAGAATCAGCATCTTTCATTCCAAGGCCTATCGATCGACCCGTCTTTGCTGCCACCTAGCTACAATCTAAGTACGGACGCAGCGTAATTCACAGGTGTCCAGTTATAGGGCTCAAATGGCGAGCTCTAATTGGCGCCGGTCAGTTAAAATCGTCAAATAGTTATTAAGCCGATTAAATACTGACCGGTTTGTTTGGCGCTCTTAATCGAATTTCCATACTGGGTCTCGCTCGTCGAGATCTCTTAATTTTGGGACGCTTGAGGTACACGAATGAAACAGAATATTGAATCTACTCGAAACACCGAAGAACAGATGAATTGGTATGATGACTTTGGTGACTTTCTAACGGAGGTCGAATGGCCCATTCTTGATAAACTCGCCCATTTTCCAACTTTTACTACACGCCAAATGGTGACTCGGTTCATCGAAACATATGAACTATATAAATTGGCACGGTTTGTTCCTGGAAATTTTGTGGAGTGTGGAGTTGGTAGCGGCTCGTTCTTGATGGGCCTGGCGCACTTTTCTTCAATTTTTGAACCCTTCCACTATACACGCCGTCTCGTTGGTTTTGACACGTTTGAAGGGTTTACAGAACCTTCCGATGAGGACAAGAGCAGCGGTGCGGATCATATGAAGAAGGGAGGCCTTTCATGGGAATCGTATGATATTTTATTGCGCTCAATCGAACTTTATGACAGGAACCGCCCATTGGGGCACATTAATAAGGTGAATCTTGTTAAGGGCGACATATCGGCTACATTACCAAAGTATGTTGAAGATAACCCGTCTTTGATCGTCGGACTTCTTCATCTTGATCTTGATCTTTATAAACCAACAAAAGATGTAATAGAGATTTTGGCTCCCCGTATTCCAAAAGGAGGGGTGATCATATTTGATGAACCCAATCATCCTGATTACCCTGGTGAAACGATCGCTATGATGGAGACCTTTGGGCTGAAAAATCTAAGGCTTCAGCGCCTTGAAATGTCAACAATGGCGGCGTACGCCATTGTTGAATAATGCGGCACTAATTGAGGACCCTTTAAATTATGGATCAAAAGAGTTTTCCAGAGCTTGGATATGCCAAATTTGAGGCTGTAATTTCTAAGGCAGAGTTGGCATCTGTTCGCGCTTCAATCGCAGAAATTATCAGAACGGGAGCCCAGAACGCAGGCGGAAAATGTTGGGATGATGTGCAACATATGGGGGAAGAAGATATTCCCCATGGAGGGCTTCTGGCTCTTCATCAGGCTAGCCCAACTCATATGAAACTCGCAGTCGATCGGATCCGCTGTTCTAGCATCATTCTGGATTCTACGTTTTCGTCTCGTTATCGCGAAATGTTTTTTCAGTTAGTGGGTGCAGAGAAAATGGAACATTTTGGTATAGCTCATAATATGGTGCGTGTGGACCTGCCAAATCAGTACAAAGAAGAAGATAAGCGGTTGTCATTACCGTGGCATCAGGAAAGTGCATATTATAAAATGCAGGCCAGTGACCGGTCCTCAATAGTACTGTGGATTCCTGTATTTGATTGCCTGAAAGATGATGGGTGTTTGGAACTTTTGAGCGGATCTCATAAATTGGGAGTTATAGAGCATGAATCTACGTATATGGACCCCGATAACCGCCGAAATCTCCGTCAAATTGCAAAAGGCAATTATGAGGATGAATTTGAGCATGTATGTGTGGAAGGTGAAGCGGGCGACATTGTGATAAATCACTTTAACACTTTGCATCGTTCGGGTCGAAATGTGAACAAGCGAATTCGATACACATTACTCGCGCGGGCCTCAAATATATTTTGTGAAGGTTTTCAGGGGTAACAACGTGTCAGAGCAGATTTCATAAATCATAATATTCAATTTTTTTCAAATATAAGATCATGCTGATTATTCATTCGAGCTTTCCATTGTGGCTACTATGCCTATTCTTTAGAAAAATTCAGAAGGCTCAAAAAATCTTTGTTTATAACGATGCAATTTGTAGACCGGTAGATAATTTAGCCATAGTTAAAAATATTAACCGGCTAAAATCTGCAATCAGGTTCCTTTCTTCTCGTACGCTGGTTGAAACCATCGGACATGATGAAGCGCCGGAAGTCTTTTATAAATCAAACGATTCGTTACTGAAGTTTCTAGAATCTTCTAAGCCTGAATTTTCGGATTGCGCCCTAGCGGATCTATTTAATTCATATTATTCAAAAGATGGGGTGGATAGGTCTGTTTGCTTATTTTTGGTAAACCGTATTCGGCCAGTCTGGTATCTTCGAAATATATTGAAGGTGATAACGGCAAGACATGATCGAGTGACATTATTCTGTACAATAGTTGATGAATTTAAAATTTTGGATGACGAAATTATCCATGAACCCAAATTCATTATTTATTTCAAAAGCCTGGCTCTATTAATGCAGAACGTCCGAATTGCGTTGATTTTTTTTGGCGGCATGCTTGCGGGATTCAGGCGAATTACTTTAAAAAATCCGTCACCGAAAAACATTCGTTTTGCGGCCCAATCACCGTATTTGGAATTGTGGTCGGAATGCCCTAATCAAAAGCCCCAGCATTGGTCATCTCGATTCATTGAAGATGGGGAGCTAAGCAATTTAAGAAATGTACTATACGTTCATGGAATTTGGGATAGTAACTATAGCCCCAGTGTGTTAGATCGAATGAAGAATTTCCTCGATACCAATGGGGGACATCGATTCGATGAGATGGCGATACGGTATACGTTGCGTCATTTATTTAGGGTCCATCTAGGATTCTGGGGCCTAAAATTATTGTTGCCGCTCTTGACGCATTTGACTTCAGGTAGACCTTTGGTCGTTGCGGAGGCCTATTTAGCGCTTAGCCGCCACATTAGTCGCTATACGGCTTTTTTAGATCATTGGCGACCATCAAGTTTCATTGGCTTTGATGACCAAAGCATTAGTTCAATAGCCCGAACCCTCGTTTTTGGAGCCAATGGTATTGCTAACGTTGGAATGATCCATTCGACCCTTGGGGGAAAATGGCATCATCCGATTTTCGCCTTTTCTTACTTTCATAAACTGCTTCTTTATTCAACAATAAATGAGGAGTCATATGGTGAGTATTGGGGGAATATGAAGCGCGCCGTAGTAGGCCCGCTTCGCAGTGACCTGCTCTATGATCAAAAAGTGAATCGTTATAAAAAAGATCTCTATCGCAAGACATATGGAGACAAAAAATCGGTTCTTTTGATCGTTGTGACAGCCCCAATTAATAACACTACGAGGATCAACGCTTTTCATCAGGCATTGAAAGATGCGGCATTAAAATTTCCTGATCTTGTTTTTATTTTGCGCCCATTGTTAGACAGCAAAGGCAAAGCCGTCTATCACTTTCCAGATCACATTAAAGACCTTGAAGACGCAGTCCTCTCAGGTTCCGTGCGAATTGATACCAATGATTTTAGCACATACGAATTAATGGCAGAGGCGGACGTGATTGTAAGCACGGACACTTCGTCTGGAATGTTGGAAGGAATGTTGCTTGATAAACCTACATTTTATTTTGCATGGCAGCGGTTTGAAAAATTTAATGCCTTTTCCAAACGGGATAAACGATTCCATGCTTATGATTCTGAGACGTTCATTGATCGGATCACGTTTTATTTATACGAAAAAGAGGGTCGTGATCTTTGTGCGAAGGTGGCAAGAGAGATTTCCCCACCCCTTGACGGCAGATTTTCGACGCGCGTATGTCAAGAAATGGATGCGACAGCGCAGGGACTGTCTTAGAGCGCGAGAAAATGATTATTGTTAACGTTTACGGCTGTCTTTTGCGCTCAAAAAGCGTTCGTGGAATACCTCAATTGTGCTTTTTTTAAAACTGGCCCCTGCTCCATCGCCAATTAATGGCATTTTCAATTGCCCTGAATAAGGTAATGTTGTGTTAGTTGCCCCGGGGGGAACTCCGTTCAAATTTAATTATTGAACCAAATTATGAGAGTTTCATGGAATACGATTTAGATAAAATGTTCGATTACGAAAACGGATTTTACCTGACCGCCACGGTAGCTAGGTTTAGTAAATTTGTCGCGCATTTAGACTTTTTTCGCGAAACCTCAGGTCTTCGCGGTGAAATTATCGAATGTGGAGTTTTTAAAGGGGCATCACTCAGCCGGCTAATCAAGTTTCGTAGCCTGCTGGAAAACTCGAGCAGTCGGAAGATCATAGGGTTTGATGTTTTTGGAGAGTTTCCTAAAGCCGGAGACGAAGACAAAAAAGTACTGGACGCCTTTGTCAAAAAAGCTGGCTCTGTGAGTTACGATCGCGACGCGCTGATAGATTTATTATCAAATCTAGATCTCAACAGTCATTTGAAGTTGGTGAAGGGCGACGTGTGTAAGACCGTTCCGCAATATGCGATGGACCATCCGGAACTTCGTCTATCATTGTTGAATATCGATGTTGACTTATATGAGCCAACCAAAGCGTGCCTTGAAACACTATTTCCACGTTTGGTGCCTGGCGGCATCGCAATCCTTGACGACTATGGTGCCTTTCCTGGTGCAACACGAGCAATCGATGAGTATTTTTGTGACAACCCATTAAAAATTGAGAGCTTGCCGTATGTAGCGTCGGTTGCGTTTGTCCGAAAACCGTTTGCCAAATCTTTCAAGTAATTGGTTGGATTGATCACTATATTATGAATGACACTTGGTCTCAGCACCTAAGACAATCCCGGGAAAGCTGGAGGTATTTCCGTCATGGATATAACTAACACCTACGTCTCGCCATCTTCAGTAATCAATGCTCTTCCGCGCGCAAAGGTGAAGGGCGCAAGAGTCACATTGATTAACATGCCGATACGTGAGCAGGCCAAGCCCAATAATCCGCCACTCGGTTTGGCATTACTTGCGGCCCGATTACGCGAATGGGGGGCGATACCCAGTATCATCGATCTTAATTCCTACAGGATTGATGACGAGCAGGCATTGCGACGAGGGCTGACGTGTGGTCGCTCTCTAACGTTGGGAGAAGCTAACGATTTAATCGACGCACATTTGGACAAGCATGGCGATCAGGACTTAATCGCATTATCTGGCCTGATAACCACACTAAAATGGCAATCTGAGATTGCCACAATAGTTCGGCAGATACAGCCCAAAACAGTTCTTGCCGTTGGCGGCGGTCTCGCAACGGAGTTCCGGGAAATTTTGTATGACTGGATCCCGGAATTGGATGCAATTGCCCATTCTGAGGGGGATGATGTAATTCTGAAGATGGCGGCTGACGCAAAACTCATTCGAGAGAAGGGGGCAATTGCGGCGGAGCGATCTGGCCAACTAGAGCCATATTCAAGAGGTGTGGTTAACGGGCGCGTGCAGTTTTTCTACGATGGCGGCCGCCCACAATCCCTCGATGATCTACCTTACCCAGCCTATGATCTAATTGAAAAAGATGTCAATGGGTATCGGGTGCTGGACGCATATATGGAAACGCCTGTTTGGGGGCTAGGAGCGCAAAACAGTTCAGCCACGTCCTTTAAGATGAAACGCAGTCTGTCGACTGTATCCAGCAGAGGATGTCCGTTCGCCTGCCGGTTTTGTTTTCGCGGCGCTCAGGGAGAGCGTAATTATGGGATTAGAAGTGCCAAGGATCTGGCAGGTGAAATGGAGTATTACGTTAAGAACTATGGCGTCGACTTTGTCGGGTTGGTAGACGATAATTTCATGGTCAGTCGTAAAAGAATCCATGACCTTAGCAAGACCTTACAACCCGTAATCCAGGAGACCGGGCTGCGATGGGGAACCCACGGACGCCTTGACGAAGCCGCCGATTTGTACCGCAAACCCGGCAGCGATGAAGTGGTTCAGCACAGTCGGCGACGTGTTGATGATATGGCTGAGTCCGGCTGTATTTATATCGGATTTGGCGCCGAGTCTGCATCACCTGCCGTCCTTGATAAAATGGGTAAGGGTGGGTTTATGTTGGCTGGAGGAACGGTCAAGATTAACGGCTTTGAATTTCCGCGTACCATGGTTGATGGTATTCGTAATACGCGAAATGCCGGAATCCATGGCAACTGTACGTGGATTATGGGGTATCCTGGCGAGACATTGGAAGATTTGAAAACAAGTGCCGCGTTCATTGGTTGGCAAATGGAGGATATCACATCTGGTTTGATGGCTGGAACGCCCGAATATGAACAAATGAAAAGTAGCATTAACAGCCGAATGTTTACCGCCACGGCCTATCCTGGTACTGAAATGTTCAATCTTCCAATAGTTCGGAAAAAGCTTTCAGAAATTTTTGGCATACGGTTCGATAAACGGGGAAAACCAATTCCTGATGAGGCCTTTCGCACATATGTCCTTGAGCTCAATGACGCCACCAAATTGCTGATGGGGGCCGATGGTGAACCCTTAAACTTTAGTGAGGTCCCTCAGGATAAATTTGTAGAGGCTCGGCGCCTAACCGATGAAGGGCGAACCTTGGAAATTCTCGATTTATGACCAACAAAATAGTTGCGATGATCCCGGCCCGCGGAGGCAGTAAGGGCCTGCCCGGAAAAAACATGAGAACACTTGACGGTAAACCGTTGATTTATCACTCTATAAAGCCGGCGCTCGATTGCGGGGCTGTAGGTGATGTTTACTTCAATAGCGATGATCCCTCCTATTTGGAGGTTGCCGAAGAATATGGCGCAATTCCATTCCGGCGCCGCCCAGAACTTGGCGCTGATAACACGTCGATGAAAGAAGTGTTAGTTGATTTTGTTACTCATTTGCAAGCCCAAGAAGTCGATTTCGATGGAGTATTGGTTCTTTACCCGACCTACCCATTTCGCACGCCAGAACAACTCGAAGACATCGTGACCGTATTTACAGAAGAACAGCCACTTCGCCCAATGCTTGGTTTTAAAGAACCAAGTACACATCCCTATCGATGTTTTGGTCTGGCTAGTGATGGAATTGAAGGCCCCGTAATTCCGCATGACCCTCATGTATTTTATAGGCGCCAAGATTATCCAGACTGTTATGAAATGTGTGCCTGGGCGGCCTGTGTGCCGGTTCACCGTATAAAAGATATTAATAACCAGCTACTGGTTCCAGATTCAAAACCCTATCGGATACCATCGGATGCAGTTACGATTGATGTCGATTCCGCAGATGATTTCTTATTGGCGGAATTTCTTGTTGAGCGATATCGAAATAAATGACCTTGATCAGATGTCATCCGAATGCCGACACTCAACACCATATGTTAGAGACCGCCGTGCCAGCTAAAAAGCGTACATTAAAAATACATAATATTTTATCCACGGTTGATGAACCGAAGATCATTAACAACAACTAAAATACTAGACACGGGCGAACCATGAATCATATTGAAACCTATCTTAAGCAGGCAGCTGACATTGCACTCTCTCTCGATTATGACTTGATCGAACAGATGGTTATTGAGTTGCGCAATCTCCGAGACCGTGCCGGTCGCTTGTTTATAATAGGCGTTGGCGGTAGTGCGGCAAATTGCTCGCATGCTGTTAACGATTTTCGTAAATTGTGTGGAATAGAAGCCTATGCGCCGGTTGATAATGTTGCTGAACTAACAGCACGAACCAATGATGAAGGGTGGGAAACGGTTTTTGCTGCTTATTTGAGGACCAGCCGCGCTTCCGAAAAAGATGCTGTATTGGTTTTTTCTGTCGGCGGCGGTGATGCCGAACGGAACATATCTGCCAACATCGTATATGCTCTGGATGAAGCGAGATCACGTGGGATGAAGATCCTTGGGATTGTTGGTAGAGATGGGGGGCATACAAAGAAAGTTGGAGATACCGTTATTGTTGTGCCGACGGTTGAGCCAGCGCACATCACACCACATTCAGAGGCATTTCAAGGTGTGATCTGGCATGGAATCGTTTGCCATCCGGACTTGATGATTCAGGAGAACAAGTGGGAAGGCCTGGCAGTAACATCTTGAGACCATGCATTTTTCTCGACCGTGACGGAGTCGTCAACAGAGGCAATGTGAGAGAGGGTCGGCCGTTTTCGCCCACTCATTTAGACGATTTTGAGATCCTGCCTTTTGTAAAAAAATCAATTGTCACCCTCAAGAATAAAAATTTTCTCGTTATTATCGTCACAAATCAACCAGATGTTTCTACCGGCCTACAAAATGTGAACACCGTTAATGCTATGCACGGATTGTTGCGCAAGGAACTTTTGGTGGATGATATCAAAGTATGCTATTGCACTGACGCCGACCATTGCCCGCGCCGAAAACCGGCGCCCGGAATGCTTTTGGAGGCGGCAGAGGAGCACGGCATCGACTTGGCCAGAAGTTTCATGGTTGGGGATCGATGGCGGGACATGGAAGCTGGAAAGGCCGCCGGTTGTGCAACGGTATTTATTGATTGCGGGTACACCGAAAAGCGGCCGGAACATTATGACCTGAAGGCAGCTTCCTTGGCGGACGCCATCGAACTTATGATTAATTTTGAAAGTAGAAGGAAGTCTTGATGACTCTCGGTTTGGATGACGCGAACGTAAAAATTTATGCGGATGGAGCTAATCTGCAAGGCATTGCCGCAATGGCGGCCAACACACTAATTAAAGGGTTTACGACGAACCCAACCCTGATGCGTAAGGATGGCGTTGAAGATTACTCCGCGTTTGCTCAGGAAATGCTCGGGATAATTGGCGACCGGCCGGTTAGTTTTGAAGTGTTCGCTGATGATTTCAGTGAAATGAAGGCCCAAGCACTGGAGATCGCGTCCTGGGGTAATAATGTCTATGTGAAAATTCCAATTATGAATACGAAGGGTGCATCGTCCGTGCCTCTCATTGCTGAACTCGCGGCTCAGAATGTGCAATTGAACGTCACAGCAATCATGACAACGGATCAGGTTAAAGGTGTCGAGGAAGTCTTGAACGTAGACGTGCCCGCAATTGTATCAGTTTTCGCAGGAAGAGTAGCTGACACCGGTGTCGACCCGATTCCGGCGATGAAAGAATGCCTTCAGATATTGAAAGACAAACCGAGCGCAGAACTATTGTGGGCGAGTCCTCGAGAACTCCTAAATATTTTTCAGGCAGACGAAATCGGGTGCCATATTATTACTGTGACACCAGACGTTCTCGGCAAGCTTGGAGGGGTCGGAAAAGACCTGACCACGTTTAGCCGCGAAACGGTAGAGATGTTTTATCGTGATGCATTGGCAGCAGGTTACACGATCAATACTTGATAGCGATTACATATTCCCAAACCATAAACAGGAGCTTGAGCGTGCTCAAAAATGTACTCATTACCGGTGGCGCCGGTTATGTCGGCAATGCGTTGATCCCATATCTACTAGAAGCTGGACACAATGTCACCGCATATGACATTCTTTATTACGGCAATAATACGTTGCCGCTTAATCACCCAAACTTGAAGGTTATCGAGGGCGATATTCGCGACACCTCAAAATTGGCGGACCACATGGCTGATGCCGACGCTGTTTTGCACCTCGCTTGTATTTCCAATGACCCAAGTTTTGATCTTGATGAAAATTTATCCAAAACGATCAACCTTGATTGTTTTGAGCCCATGGTTATCGCCGCTAAGAACGCTGGTGTCAGACGGTTCGTTTATTGTTCGTCAAGTTCGGTTTATGGCGTCAGTGATCAACCTGATGTCACAGAGGACCATCCGTTGGTGCCGTTGACCTTATATAATAAGTATAAGGGAATGTGTGAGCCGTTGTTATTCAAGCACCAGTCAGAAAATTTCACTTGTGTCACGATACGCCCAGCTACCGTTTGTGGTTATAGCCCGCGTGTTCGCTTGGATTTATCCGTTAATATTCTGACGACTCACGCGGTCTTGAATAACAAAATTACCGTGTTTGGCGGTTCTCAATTGCGACCTAATCTGCACATCCAAGATATGATAGCAGCCTACAAGTTGATGCTTGATGCCGATGCGGAAATTATCCAAGGAGAAACCTATAACATTGGATACCAAAATCAATCGATTGCGGATATTGCGAAAATCGTGAAGCGGGTTGTAGAGGAGGAGTTTCCAGAGAAATCACCAATTGAAATAGTGACAACCCCCAGCGACGATAACCGTTCATACCACATCAATTCCGACAAGATTTATCGAGCCTTAGGATTTAGACCGCAACACAGTATTGAAAACGCGGTTCGCGATTTGTGTTCGGAATTTCGTGCTGGTAAAATGTCAGACGCTCTCGAGAATGACTGGTATTATAACGTTCGAACAATGAAAGCATCGGACGCCGCATGACATCGTCTCGTTCAACTGCCGTAGTTACTGGTGGCGCTGGTTTTATCGGCAGCCACATGGTCGATTGCCTGCTTGATAACGGGTACAAGGTCCGTGTTGTAGATAGTCTGGCGACAGGCAAAATTGAAAACCTGTCCGCCCACGCTAACAACCTCGACTTGGAAGTTGAGGAGATTGATATTCGTGATTTGAAGCCGGATGCCGCCGTGTTTGGTGGTTCGTCGGCGGTATTTCATTTCGCCGGCATTGGTGAAATTGTGCCGTCGATTGAAGAACCGGTCGACTATATGGATGTAAACGTACAGGGCACGGTCAAGGTTTTGGAGTGTGCCCGTCATAATAACGTGCGCAAGCTTGTCTATGCGGCCTCTTCTTCATGTTACGGTTTGGCGCGAACACCGACGACAGAAGAAGACCCTATTGACCCCCAGTACCCTTACGCACTGAGCAAATATATGGGGGAACAGGCGTGCTTCCATTGGCACAAAGTTTATGGTCTGCCTGTTAACGTAATCCGAATATTCAATGCATTTGGTACCCGACAAAGAACGTCTGGAACATACGGTGCGGTGTTTGGTGTATTCCTGCGTCAAAAGCTGGCTGAAGCACCGTTCACTGTGGTTGGTGATGGAAGTCAAACGCGTGACTTTCTGTATGTCAGCGACGTCGCCCGCGCATTTTATCTGGCGGCGACGACGGATATTTCCGGCCGGGTATACAATCTAGGCGCAGGCAATCCGCAATCAGTCAACACATTGGTCGAACATTTGGGTGGTGAGGTAACTTATATTCCAAAACGACCGGGTGAACCTGAGTGCACCTGGGCTGACATCAGCCGGATTAGTAATGAACTGGGGTGGCGCCAGCAAGTTAGTTTTGAGGATGGCGTATCTAATGTTCTCGCAAACATTGAATATTGGCGAGACGCGCCTTTATGGAATCCAAAGACGATCAGCGATGCGACCCGAACATGGTTTGAACATATGCCGGACAAGGCCTGAAATACGATGTCGAATATTGGTTTTGCTGAAAAAGCACCCTATCGCCACAAGATCAAGAGTGCGACGGAATTACGCGATATAATTGGATCTCCTCCCCGAGATCAAAAAGTCATCATGTGTCATGGAACCTTTGACATTGTCCACCCAGGACACCTTCGGCATCTAATATATGCCAAAGAGCACGCGGATATTCTGATCGCGTCGATCACTTGTGACGCGCATATCACAAAGGCAAACTTACGCCCATATGTTCCTGAAGATTTGCGGGCGTTAAACTTGGCAGCGTTTGAGTTCGTCGATTATGTGGTTATTGACCGAGATCCGACTCCGCTTAAAAATCTTGGTATTCTGAAACCGGACTATTTTGCTAAAGGGTTTGAGTATGTCCGTGGTGGCATGCACCCCAAAACAGAAGAAGAAAATGAAGTTCTTGAGTCTTACGGTGGGGAAATCTTGTTTACCCCCGGCGATATTATTTATTCTTCGTCAGCAATCATTGAAGCAGAACCGCCGGACCTAGGCATTGAGAAACTCCTGGTACTTATGCACGGAGAAAAACTTTCATTTGATGGCTTACGTCAGGCGTTGGATAAAGTAAGAGGTCTGAAGGTCCATGTTCTTGGTGACACCATTGTCGACAGCTTAACTAAAGGCAGCATGATTGGTGGCATGACGAAAACGCCCACCGCAAGCGTTCGTTTCGAAAATCGAACGGATTTTGTGGGGGGCGCTGGAATCGTGGCTAAACATCTTAAAGCAGCTGGCGCGGATGTGACATTTTCAACCGTGCTAGGTGAAGACGATCTCAAGGACTTTGTTCTTGCTGACCTTGAGGCTGCTGGCGTTACGACTCGTGCAATCATTGACCCGACCCGTCCAACTACAAATAAAAACGCGATTGTCGCAGCTGGGTACCGTTTGTTGAAAATAGATACCCTAGATAACCGCTCCATTTCTGACAAAATACTTAGTGATTTTTGTGCGGATATTTCAGGCAGTGACGCGGATATTTGTGTCTTTAGTGACTTTCGGCATGGCATATTTAACCGCGATATAATCCCACAGCTGACAGCTTCTATTCCAGACGGCATGTTTCGGGTAGCAGATAGCCAGGTGGCAAGCCGTTGGGGGAACATCTGTGAATTTCAAGGGTTTGACATCATTACGCCGAATGAGCGAGAGGCTCGTTTTGCCCTGGGAGACCAAGATTCAGTTATGCGCCCGCTGGCGAGTAGGTTGTATGAAGAAGCCAGTTGTAAGACGTTGATGCTGAAGTTAGGGGATCGCGGGATGTTGACACAATATGCCCCGGAATCTTCAGAGAGCCCGTTTTTCTATGTTGTTGATAGTTTTGCAAACAACGTGTTGGATGCCGTGGGTGCCGGAGATGCCTTGCTCGCGTATTCTGCACTGGCGTTAAAGTCGACAGGTTCACATGCCATTGCGTCAATTTTAGGTTCAATGGCGGCTGCAATTGAGTGTGAATATGATGGCAATATTCCCGTCGATCCAATTGCCATAAACAAAAAAATTGACACCGTCGAAAAACTGGCCGGGCTGTCTTGAAGACCCCCTTTCGCTTAGCTGTGGTCGGTATCGGTGTGCAGGGGCCAAAACGAATTAGAGCCGCTGGGGAAGATTTCGTTACCTCCGTGGACCCGGTAAACGAGCAGGCTGATTTTCGTTGTATCAAAGACGTTCCGTTGGAGTCGTTTGATGGCGCGGTTGTTTGTACACCTGATTCCGCGAAGATTGAACTGCTTGCCTATCTGCTTGGCAACGGAAAACATGTCATGGTCGAAAAACCTCTTCATGGTGGCAGAGAAACGAACTTAGTTGACCTGAAGACCTTGGCAGAACAAAACAACGTCATTTGTTATACCGCTTATAATCATCGATTTGAACCGCATTTCGTGCGAATGAAAGAGACCATCGAGTCTGGAATTTTGGGCGATATTTACAGGGTGCGCCTGTTTTATGGTAACGGTACTGCTCGGGATGTGCGCAACAGCGTTTGGCGCGATGGGGGGGCCGGCGTTCTACCCGACCTTGGATCACATTTACTCGATACGGTGGGTTTCTGGTTTGGCGAGCCGCGACAAGAATTTTATATTTCATCAGCAACCTGCTATGAAAATAAGTCGTTTGATCATGTCATTGTTTCAACAAAGGGCAAACCCGGCATTGATCTCGAAATGACGCTCCTGTCGTGGCGCAACCATTTCACTGCCGATGTGATTGGCGCCGCAGGCAGCGCCCATATCTCTTCGTTATGTAAATGGGGGCGATCTACATTCACGCTTCGGACTCGGGTATTGCCAAGTGGCCGGCCCGCCGAAGATATTGAGTTTGCCGAGCAGGGCGATCCGACATGGGAGGCAGAATATGGCCACTTTAAAAAAATGTGCCTGTCAGGTGGTGTGGGCAATATTACAAATGACATCTGGTTGGACAGGCAACTCCAGAGTCTGACGCGGAATGCACTACAGGACTTTGGATCTTGACCAAACCAGTGATCGGATTTGCAGGACTGTCTCATCTCGGCATATGTTCATCGGCCGCGGCCGCGGCAAAAGGGTTCCAGACCATAGGCTATGATGGCGATGCAGAGTTGATCACCAAATTACGTAACGGTGAACCACCGATTGTTGAGCCGGGACTGAACGAGACATTATTGAATTCCATGCATCGGCTGGACTTTAGTCATGAAGTCACAGCGCTGGGAAAATGTGATATTGTTTATATTTCACGCGATGTTCCCACGAATGACCTAGGCATTAGTGACCTTACGGCAATCCACGAAATCCTCAGTACTATTGAACCTCACCTCAAACTTGAAACCGTTGTGGTAGTATTGTGTCAGGTTCCTCCCGGATTTACACGATCGCTGAAGACGTCTTCGTCCGGTATGTTTTACCAAGTCGAAACCCTGATCTTTGGACGTGCCATGGAGCGCGCAGAAGAACCGGAACGTGTCATCGTTGGATGCAAAGACCCAAGTCAATCGTTGCCTGAACCCTATCAAGTTTTCCTCAATGCGTTTAATTGCCCGATACTGCCGATGCGTTATGAAAGTGCAGAACTGTCGAAAATCGCTATAAACTGTTTTCTCGTATCTTCGGTTTCGACGACAAACACACTCGCAGAAATATGTGAAAAAATTGGTGCAGATTGGCCTGAAATCGTTCCCGCGCTGCGGTTAGACAAGAGAATTGGTGAATACGCCTATCTTTCTCCGGGTTTGGGAATTGCTGGGGGTAATCTGGAGCGGGATTTGGCTACGGTCATCGGCCTATCTAGGGACCATCAAACGGATGCCGGTTCGATCGAAGCCTGGATCACCAATAGCCAGCACCGGCGGGATTGGGCGATTGACCAACTGCAAGAAAATTTATTAATAAAAACCCCTGACCCCGTGATCGCGGTGTGGGGATTAGCATATAAGGAAAATACCAAGAGTACCAAAAACTCGCCAAGTTTGGCGCTGCTCAATAAACTTCGCGGGCACAACGTGAAGGTCTATGACCCAGCCGTCTCGATTGAACTACCGGGCAAGGACATGATCCAGACTACCCATGCGATGGATGCCGTTACTGGTGCTGATGCGCTGGTTATCATGACTCCGTGGCCTGAATTCAGTAATTATGAGCCTGGCGCACTAAAAACCTCGATGTCCGGAAACCTATTAATAGATCCATTCGGTGTTTTGGACAAAAGGACGTGCCTGAAATCAGGATTTCAACAGTTCATTATGGGCGCCTCTATGATAGATGAGCCTGATGAAGACATTTGAATCTCGCGTATCTTAGGTATGATCGTCATCCAGAACTACCCCGACATTCGTACTCTAAATTCGAGAACCAAATTCATGTGTGCTATGTTAAGGGGCGAACTGTGTTCACTGGAATTTTTCCGAATGAACGGTCGACCTTATTGTAAAAAGGGAATTATTCATTGAATAAAGTTTTCGTTTCAGATCTAACTCATACTGCCCAGGGAATAGCGTCTTTGAGTTTCCCGCTCGGCGCTGCCTACGTCGCTGCGTACGCCCAACGCGCGCATGTCGGCAGTTTGGACCTCAAAGTTCATAAAATACCAGAGCAATTGGCAGCTGCGATTCTTGAGGAAAGGCCGCGGGTTCTGGGCTTTTCTTGCTATTCGTGGAATCTCGAGCTCAGTTACAAATTGAGTGTCTGGGTCAAAGAGAATTTTCCACAAACAACCATCATTTTCGGAGGTCCTAACTTTCCCGTAGCTGCCGATGAAAAGACGGCGTTTCTAAAACAGCGCCCGGCGATCGATTTTTTTGTCCAGAATGAAGGAGAGGTTGCTTTTTCTGATCTTTTAGGACGGCTTTTATCGAACGACTTTAATCACTCAAAGGTGAAAGCGGCCCGGGGGTCGATCGAAAATTGTAATTATCTCGTTGGTGGTCAACTGATCGAGGGTGAGGTCAAACGCATTCTGGATGTGAACGAACTGCCGTCCCCATACTTGAGCGGAATGCTCGACAAATTTTTTGACCTTCCGCTGGCCCCTATGCTTGAAACCACGCGCGGATGTCCGTTCAAATGTGCCTTCTGCGCAGACGGATTGGAGAGCAAGAACCGGGTTGTGCGCTTCGCTGAGGAGCGGGTTCGTCAAGAGCTCGATTTCATCGTTAACAAGGTTAATAAGATCGATGAGCTAATTATTACTGACCTTAACTTCGCAATGTATAAACAAGATAAATTGACCGTGGAATACCTTGCGGAAATGCGAAAAACGCGTGGCTGGCCCATTATCATTAAGGCCGCCGCGGGCAAGAACCAACCGGATCGAGTCATCGATGCCGTTAACAAGCTGGATGGTTCCTGGGTTATCGGTTCGGCCATACAATCATCGGACGACGAGGTGTTGAAAAACATAAAGCGAAGCAATATCTCGAGCGAGGCCTACGATAAATTCATCAAGCATGCTAACGATCATAGTAAGAATTCTCAGTCATATTCCGAGATCATTTTGGCCCTGCCGGGTGATACCAAAGAAAAACATTTCAAAAGCCTCCGCTACGCAATTCAATCCGGCACCAATTCGTTACGCATGTACCAAGCCATCATGTTGGATGGAACGGACATGGCATCGTCAGGCATGCGGTCGAGATTTGACCTGATGACCCGATACCGGGTCATGGTAGGCTCTGCAGGAACATATCAGTTTGGTGATCAAAATCTTCCGATTGCCGAATACGAGGAAATCATCGTTGGCAGCAAGGATATGCCGTTCGAGGATTACGTTTCTTGCCGAGTAATGGACCTTTTCGTCGAGACCTTTATTAACAATGCTTTGTTTGAAGAGGTTTTTGCAGCGCTTCGCGCCATGGAAATTGAAGTTTTTGATTTTCTGGAATATTTTTTCGATCATGATGAATATCGTTCGCCGCAAATGAATGAGATACTCGATCGGTTCATATACGCTACCAGAGACGACCTTTTCGAATCTAGGGAACAAGCGGAAGCCCATGTTCTTCAGCCGAACATCATAAGTGAATACGGAACAGGCGGTCTCGGAATTAATGAGCTACTGGAATTCAAGGCCGAACTTTTCCTAGAGCTCGACGATATCTCGCAGTCATTTCGGCAGGCCCTCAAGGGCTATTTAGATATGATCGGTCTGCTTGATGACCGTGTCTGGACTTATCTGGATCAGTTAATCGAGTTCATTGTTTGCCGGAAACGGCTGATTCATGAAGACAGTGCTGATATGGTAAGTTCATTTCGGTTTGATTTCAAGGCGTTAGAGAAAGCCGAATTTTGTGTCGACCCTCGCGTTATGGATCAAGAAAAAGAAGAAATTCATTTCCGGTTTTTCCAAAGCCCAAATCAAAAAAATCATATCAGAAACGCTATGGCGCTGTATGAAAACCATCCCAGCAAGCTTAGTCGAATGATCTATCGTTATAATTTAAAAACGATGTATCGGCAGTTTGACCACCTACAATAAACCCGCCGTTATCGAACAAAGCGACAAATTTATTTAATGCAAAGTTCAAACTGCCGAATAGAAACAGCAGGTCACGCCGACCCGACGTGTTTCGGTCCAATTACAATAACTATCTAAACAGGAGCGCTTATGGCAAAACGATGTCCTGTGAGCGGCTTAGAAAGACGTTAAAGGCGCTAATTCATATTGAAAATTAGCTGATTTAGCTCATAGCATGGCGACGCCGTCAGAGGCGGAAAAATTCATTTATTGCATTTGAGGTCCGTATGATATCGCCCTTTGCCAACGATGGATGAATAGGCAAGGACAGAATTTTGCCCGCCAGTTCCTCGGTGACCGGGAAATCACCCTTTTTGTAACCCAATTGGCGCGCGATAGGTTGCAGATGAATGGGAACCGGATAATGCACTGAAGAGTCGATGCCATTGTCCTTCAGGTAGGCTTGCAATTTGTCGCGGCGGTCAACTTGAATAACAAAGGTTTGAAATGTATTGAATTGGGCCTTTGAACACGGGGCCCAGTACACATACTCCTGATCAAGGTGGTTACGGTATAGCTCAACATTCCGGCGTTTGGTCGAAATAAGGCCATCGAGAGACTCCAATCTATGGATCAAGATCGCAGCCTGTAGAGTGTCCATGCGAGAAACAGTGCCCCACTCGACAACTGTATTTCTATCCGCCATACCGATATTTCTCAGGCGTGAAATTTTGTTGGCTACTTCGCTGTCATTTGTTGTGATAAACCCAGCGTCACCCGCGGCATAAAGATTTTTCAGTGGATGGGCAGAAAAACATCCGATATGACCCATAGAACCGCTCTTGCGGCCATTATAAGTTGACCCAATACTTTGGGCGGCATCTTCGATAACGGCTAATCCATGGCGCGCGGCAATATCCAATATCGGGTCCATATCCGCAATCCGGCCAGTTAAATGAACCGGCATGATGGCGCGGGTGTTTGTTGTGATGGCGGCCTCAATTTTTTCGGGATCCATATTTTGATCATTTCGGACATCGACAAATACAGGACGTCCTCCCGCACGAATTATGGCTGATGTCGACGATACAAATGAATTTGGAGGGGTAATGACTTCGTCACCATTTTTTATGTCCAATGCCTCCATCGCAAACATCAAGGCATCCGTGCCGGAATTCAATCCGACCGCATACTTGACATCGCAATACTTAGCAACTGAATGTTCAAATTCGGTTACTTGTGGCCCGCCGACTAGCATTCCAGACTTGAAAACCTCATCAACAATACTTAATAAATCATCCCTGTCTTGTTCATACTGTGCTGGAAAATCAACAAATTTTACGTGCTCGTTTAACATCTTTCAGTGGTCCTTAAACTTGAGTTCTAGTTTTAATAAAAGCTGTGGACGGCCTCAATGACACGATCCATCTCCTCAGTCGTCAGGTATTCATCTACCGGAAAAGTGATAATGCTATCGGCATGTCGATCTGTCATCGGGAAGTCACCAACCTTGAAACCATACTCAGATAGCGCCGGCTGCCTGTATATAGGGACGGGGTAATGAATTTTGCTTTCAACACCCAATTCGTTGCAATGACGGTGAAGAGCATCTCGATCCTCCGCAAATACCATATAAATGTTGAAAACCATTCGTTTGTTTGTTGGGCGCTCGGGAATGCGGATCGAGGGAATATTGCGAAGATGTTCATCATAATAAAGCGCATTCGAAATTCGTTTATTGGTAATCTCCCAAGCTTGATCAATAAGCCAGTTGCCGACAATCGCTTGAAGAGAGTCCAACCGTGAATTATAGCCGAGTACGGCGATCTCGTCTCGATTGACGAGACCATGATTTCTCAATAGTCGAAATTGATCTGCAAGATCATCATCGTTCGTGACGATAATACCGCCGTCTCCCCATACGTTGAGATTTTTCAGGGGATGGAGTGAGAAGGCGCCAGCGCAACCCCAAGAACCGGTAAGGCCACCGTCAACGCTGGCGAGTATACCTTGGCATGCATCCTCAACGACCGGCAATTCGTACTTTTCAGCGATTTTCATAATCTCAGGCATATCTGCTGGATATCCCGCTAAATGCACTGGCATCAAAGCCTTGGTCTTATCGGTAATCGCTGATTCAATCTTGGTGGGGTCTATAACGAACGTGTCATCGCAATCTACAAATACCGGTTTTGCACCGACTTCATTGATCGCACCGACCGTTGCAACGAAAGTGTTTGCTGTCGTAATTACTTCATCGCCATATCCAACCCCCAGTGCTTTTAGGGGAATTTTTAATGCATCGGTGCCTGAACCAACGCCAATGGCGTGTCGTGTGCCCATCAATTCAGCGAAACGCTGCTCAAACTCGTTTACTGGATAACCCAGCGTGAAATCGCCACTTGGCAAGAATTTACGAATTTGATCCAATATTTCTTCTGGATCAGCAAACTGTTGCGGCAAATAGGAATATCGAACGTGCATAATGTAATGATCCTCTTCGGTGCTCTTTCAGGAATGAGATTAAATTGCTTCGCTGGCGGACAGTATAAATTTAGGAAACGGCATCAAAAAGTTCTGCCGACACCGAAAACTACGAGATTCGTCACGTTGAACTTGCAGATGTCCGCCGATACTTAGACAACCGAATATCATATTAAATCCGAAGACTCCACTGATATGGTTGGAGGTTTGATAGAGATTGAAAATTATTCCTTCCTCGGATCACTTACCATTCTCGATGAATGGGATCCGGTCATAGTGGCGAAAATGATTAAAAAACTATATTGAATTATTGTTTTGAGCGGCGATGGATATGGAAATCATATCGCCGCACTCAAATTACTTGATTAACTAGGTTAGAAATGAAAAGAAAGGCCCATCATGAATGAAAATTTAAAAGATCAATCCGTATTGCGGACCGAACTGTATCGTAAATTGCTTCTTATTCGCCGAAGTCAGGAAATCTTGATGGATGAATACCATCCAGCGGATGAAATGCGATGTCCTATCCATTTCTGTGTCGGGCAAGAGGCGGCGCCAGCAGCGCTTTCACCTCTGTTACGAAACGATGATGTCATAATGACTCATCATCGCTCACACGGATACTACCTGGCCAAAGGTGCGCCCCTTGATGCTATGGTTGCGGAATTTTATGGCAAATCCACAGGTTCAAATGGGGGCCTTGCCGGCTCACAAGAGTTGTCGAAACCAGATAAAAACTTTTTCAGTGGTACGATTTTGTCTGGAATGTTCGCCATGGCGACAGGGGCAGCATTCTCTCAGACCTACAAGGATACGGACGATTTTACAGTCGCTGTGATCGGTGACGGTGCCATGGAGGAGGGCATTGTATTTGAAGCATTGAATATCGCGGCAGTGTTCAATCTTCCCGTTCTATTCCTGTGTGAAAATAATTTTTATTCAGCGTTTACCCGGATTGACCGGCGCGCAATGTCGGAGAATTTAGTGGGCCGCGTTTCTGGCTTTGGAGTCGAGACGCACATTCTCGATGGTAATGATCCACTACTTTTGCATAATCATTTCTCTGATTTTGTGTCGCGCATCCGAAAAGGCAACGGCCCGATTTTTGTCGAAGTATCAACCTACAGGACGCGTGGGCATGTAGGTCCGGAGAACGATGACATATTTAATTATCGTTCCACGGAGGAATTGGACAAATGGCTAGACCGTGATCCGGTCCGAACCATGAGATCGGCGCTGAAAGCGTCTGGCGTCTCTGAGGCTGAAGTCGCAAAGATCGAAAAAGAGGTGGATGAAACTGTTCATGCGTCTATCTCCAAAGCCAAAGCAGACCCATTCCCGGCTTTTGAAGATGCGGTATCGTACAATTGGGCAGGCACGTTTTCGCCTATTCTTGAAACACTTCCCGAGGGCTCCAGCGCTGAATTCGATGGCGCTCAGGAAGAAACGAAAGTGGCACCATACTAATGCAAGCAAATCAAATGCTATCTGAGACCATTGAGACTCCCACTGTTTCCGGTCCTTCGTCTGTTCTCAACTATGGTCAGGCCCTTAATGCGGCCCATCACCAGGTAATGGAACTTGATCCAAGCGTTTTTGTGTTCGGACTTGGTGTTGATGGTCCTCCGCATCTATTCGGGACAACAAAAGGTTTACTGGAGAAATTTGGCCCTAAGCGGGTTTTCGACACGCCGGTATCCGAGCAAGGTTTGACGGCGATGGCGTCAGGTGCGGGAATTTGCGGGTTGCGCCCGGTATTAATTCATCAACGCCTAGATTTCATGGTCTACACCATGGATCAACTCGTCAATTGGATGAGCCTGTGGAACTTTAAATCTGCCGGGCAATCGAATATGCCGGTAACGATTCGAGCCATTGTAGGGAAAAATTGGGGCCAAGGGCCACAGCATGCAAAAAGTTTACATACCTGGTTTGCTCATATTCCTGGGCTACAAGTGGTCGTTCCGGGTTCCCCTGCGGACGCCAAAGGTTTGCTAATGTCCAGTATCTTGAGCGATGACCCAACTATCGTTATTGAAGCCCGCTCCTTGTATACGATGGAAGAAGAGGTTCCAGATGCTCCCTATTATATTAAACTCGGGAAAGCAAATCTGAGACGGGCTGGTGAGGACGTTACCATTGTAACATTTGGATCAATGGTTCCGGCCGTCCTTAGTGCAGCGGAAACTTTGAAATCTGCAGGGATTAATGCAGATGTGGTTGACCTTAGGACCTTGATGCCACTCGACTCTGAGGCCATTCTAAAATCAGTAAAGAAAACGGGCCGACTGGTGGTTGCAGAACCGGGCTGGCGCCAATTTGGATCAAGCGCGGAAATAATCGCACTGGTGTGCGAAAAATTAGGGACAGAAATGCGCTCGTCTCCGTCTCGGGTCTGTTGGCCGCATAGTCATGTCCCCATGAGTGCACCACTTGAAAAAGCTTATTATCCAACGGCCGATGATGTTGTTGCCGCGTGCCGCACAAGCTGCGGTCTGGAGAACGGTTAAGTCAAGAAATTGGTTTTTCCCATTCAAATCCGCAGGAGTATTTATCTTAAATGAAGAGCGATGTTATAAATTACGACGATATTGCAGAAAAATTTCGGGTAAACCTTAATGAAACCCTTAGGAATCATTCTGTATCCATAGATTTTCTTGATCTTTGGGTACCCGATATTGATCCAATCCGCGGCATCGCTAATATGCTCGATTCCGCCGCCAACGCTGGATTTGATTCTATTCAAATCAAGGTTTCCTGGAAGCTCGTGCCTTCATCACAATTACCTCAGTTGCTCGACACGATTGGTCTGCTGGGAGTTGTAAACCATGAGGCAGAGGGCGAGGCAACTGTCTTAACTGTGGAGAGCCTTCAAAAGAAGGCTGTCTTGACGTCTCCTGAATTTGGGAAAAAGCGGGTTACAGGAAAGTACTGGAGTCCATCCAATGAATCTAGCGAGGGAGGGGAACCTGGCAGGTCCTCTCCCCTCCTTGATTTCTCAAACGATGATGATTTCGTCGTCGATGATAAATTTCAGATGGTGTTTTTCCGGTCTCTGTCGAAACAAGACGGGACACACCTACTGCAGGCGCAGTATAACGACGTTACGTTATTTATGCTGATAAATTCCGAAACCGATATCATTCAAGATATTGCCCATTCCGTATCTAAACCAAATAAAATTGGAAAAATTATGGATACGTTTTGCAGGTTGGCATTAAATTGTCATTTGCAGGAGGTGCGAGACCATACCGGCCTAAGAACCATTGTGGAATTGCAAAACGAAATTGGTGATCGCCCGGCGAATGGAATCATTCTGCCCAGTAATGCTGATCCAGCATTTTCCCTTCCTATTCGTCTTGTCCGTGATATAACGGACCAGTACCTGTGTATGGTTGAACGAAATTGGGGATTGAATTATTTTCACCCGGAACCATCTAGTCAATGGAAAGCAATGTCAAATGCCGAGCAGATTGATTTGTTGAGAAATGAATGTACCGCCTATCTCAGGGGGAAAAACATTGAACAAGACGGCATGAATATTGTTGAGTTGGCCACGAACCGTGATGGTCATGAAACTAGGGTCGTGATCGATTTCGCCGATAGTGTGGAAGGGATCATCAAGCCCGGTCTAATGCGTCAATTGGAATTGTTTCTTAGGGAACGAGTTGAGAGTAGTCTTGAGCTGATCGCAGTCAAAATGCGTGATCAAAGTAAGTTGCGCAGGCTCTAGAAAGAGTTGCGTCTGAAATTCGCTAAAAATATTAGTGACCAATGTGATCGGGCTTTGGTTCGATGGTCGAAATGTATGAAGGAAGTTTGATATGGCAACCCCAGTGATCCTTGAAGGTCAAGAACTTATTCTTGATGGGACGAAAGTCGCGTGGCATGAGGATCGAATTGCCGCGTGGGAACGAGGAGAGCGATTTTCGCCGGTCACGGTTGATATCGCACTAACACGTGCATGCAACTACGGTTGTCATTTCTGCTACGCCATGTTGCAGGAAAATGACCGGCAAGTTATTACACGGCAGGTTGTTACTGATTTCCTTGAGGATTGCGCTGAACTTGGTGTTCGGGGTGTAAGCCTTGTTGGTGATGGCGAAAACTCAATTTCGCCAGTATTTCTCGAAACCATTCAAAAAGGGAGTGAACTCGGCATATCAATGGCGTGTGCCAGCAATGGATTGACGATTACCGGCCGCCGGGCTGAGGAAATTTTACCCCATCTCACCTATCTGCGCATTAATTTTTCAGCGGGAGAGGCAAAGCGCTATGCTGAAATTATGGGTGTCAAGGATATATGGTTTGAACGGGTCTGCGATAATATTCGAGAGATGGTTGCAATTAAGAAAAGGGATAATTTGGATGTAACAATCGGCATGCAAATGGTAGTGATGCCGGAGTATGCTGATCAGATCGTCCCCTTGGCCAAACTGGGTCAGGAGTTGCGGCCAGACTATCTGGTGCTAAAACATTGCAGTGATGATGAAGACGGATCATTAGGCGTCAATTATGATGGTTATGCGGAAATCTATGATCAGTTCCGTGAAGCTGAGAGTTATTCCGATGAGTCTTATAAAGTGGTCGTTAAATGGTCAAAAATTGAATCAGGTGATACGCGCTCTTACCAAAGATGTTATGGGGCACCCTTTCTGATCCAAATGTCTGGAACCGGGCAACTTGCACCATGTTCAATGATGTTTAACGAGCGTTATAAAAAGTTCCATCTAGGCAATATTTGTGAAACACGGTTCCGTGACATCGTTCGGGGCGATGCCTATTGGGAAGTAATGAATCATTTGGCATCTCCGAATTTCAATGCCCAGATGAGTTGCCCTTCTCTGTGCTTGCAGCATAAATTTAACGAAGCTCTAGATAATCATGTCAAAGGTACCGTGGATATTAGCAAGACCAAGGGAACCGACACGCCTATGCATGTCAATTTCGTGTAACTAGCCATATTCCTTATTTAGAAAGCGTCTGGATTTGGATTACACAATAAATGCCCATTTTGAGGAATTATTTGAAGCGCGAAGCGTGGGCGCATTATTGACTGTGGGCGAAGGTCATTATTTGATGCAGTTACGCGACAATCAACCACATGTCGGTATGGCAGGAAATTGGGGGTTGTTTGGAGGATGGGTGGAGCCAGGCGAAAGTGTTGAAGACAGCCTGATTCGTGAGCTCATGGAAGAGTTGGAGTTTAAGGCAGAGAATTTTTCACGCTTTACTGAAACCGCATATTTAGTTCCTTGGAAAAATATAGGCCCAACTCACAAAACGTTCTTTCATATCCCGATTGAGAAAAAAGATATAGAAGTGATGGTGCAGCATGAGGGTGCTGATATGAAGGTTTTTACGCTGGCCCAACTTCAAACCATGCCGAATACACTGCCATGGGACCTATGTGCCGTCCATTGTCATGCTCGGCGTCAAGAAATATTCAAACTTCACGAAAACTGGGAAAAATAACTTCTAGAAGAAAGCCTATATGTCGATAGTTAAAATTCTACCGATGTAAAAGGTTTTCTTGTGTAAGTTGGCGAGATCTTCATGAGACATCAAAAACAAACAATCGTCATAACTGGCGCGAGCTCCGGTATTGGAGCCGCGTTGACTAAACAGCTTGCTGATGATGGGCACACGTTATTCGTTTGCGCTCGGCGCGCTGGTCGGCTTGACCAGGTTACGCAAGGAGGTCGGATCGCGACCCCTGTTGTGTGTGATGTCGGTGACGCTGATCAAGTTGCTGAATTTGCTGATATCGTCCGTAATCAGGCAGAAAAAATTGATGTGCTAATCAATTGCGCCGGCGCTTATGGGGCGATCGGCACCGTTCTGGAGGTCGACAGCGAGGAATGGTTTGCAACATTGCGGACCAACATCTTTGGTTCTCTGGTTATGATTCAGCAATTCGTCCCATTGATGGACGCCGCAGATCATCCCTCAGTGATTAACTTCGCTGGTGGCGGCGCATTTGATCCGCTGCCTCATTTCAGCGCATATGCCGTTTCAAAGGCTGGAATCGTCCGTTTGACGGAAACTCTGGCTAAAGAGCTGGCACCCAAAGGTATCGCAGTCAATGCACTGGCGCCCGGTTTTGTCGCTACGGAGATCCATGATTCAACCTTGATGGTGGGTCGCGAAAAAGCCGGGGCCAAACTCTACGACTTGACGAAGCAAAAATTACAAGAGGGTTCTGTGCCCATAGAAATACCCGTTCAGTGTGTTCGGTTTCTGATTTCCGAAAATGCACTAGGGTTGACCGGCAAGACGCTGAGCGCATCTTTTGATCCGTGGCAATCGGAAGAGTTTCATCACCACATTGCCGCGATAAATGACTCCCCAGTGTACACCATGCAGCGGATAAATATCGTGCACCTGGACGACGGCGAGTTGAAAAGAAAGCTGGTTTCTGTGCCACAACGTAAGAAAGACAGATGTTCATAAATGGGTTATTTAAAATTGATAGCAGTTTGGATCTTCCGAAAAACAGCTTTGGCGACCTTCATCATAATTCTTCCGGTTTTGTATTTGGTCGAACCCTTCCGTAAAATTCGCCTTGGAGAACTGATTGACGACCGAATTGGTCATTTGGCTGTCAACACCCTTATTTTTGTCCGCCAACAGGAAATGAATGGTGGGGCCGCCAGAACTACGCACATTTTCATTGCTTCCAATCCGGCTAATGTACAACTTTTGCGGATGTGGAAAAGGAAGTTAAATATTGTGCAAAGTCTGTGGTTGCGCCGTGTCTTCGCTGGTATCGCCCCCGTATTGAAAAAAACTCGGTTTTATCAATCTTTGGATTATGTGGGGATTGAGCACAAGGAAATGTCAGTCAAGAAACCAATCCTCTCGTTTACGGACGAAGAGGAAAAGCATGGTCAAGATTTGTTGCAAAAAATGGGTATTAGCGAGAACGACTGGTTTGTATGTTTTCATGCCCGCGACCCTTCATACTTGGTGAATCGCAGTGGGCATGGAATCCAAGACAATCTTTTTGAAGTCCGCAACTGCTCAATTAATAATTATGCGAAAGCGGCGCGTTGGATATCAGATCAGGGTGGATTTGTGTTGCGGATGGGGAAGATCGTCGACACTTCTCTAGACATTGCCGACCCCCGAATTATTGATTATTCGACTTTGTATCAGAACGATTTTATGGATGTTTACCTAAGCGCAAAGTGCCGATTTTTCCTAGGGTGTTCATGTGGACTTCTTTACGTTCCGATGCTGTTTGGCGTACCAATGGGCGCGACAAATTTTGCGCCTTTTTGTGATACTGGGCACGGCCTATTGACCACTTACATCCCAAAGCATTTGCGCCGTAAAGGCGCAGTGGCGTTTACCAGTTTTGTCGAAGCGCGGGATATTGGACTTTATGATATTCAACCTGGCGCTAATATCGGTTGGAACAAACGCCCTTACTATGACGCCAGTGATACTGAACTGGTTGAAAATGATGAAGATGACATTCTCGATTTGTGCATGGACATGATGGATATTATATCGGGCAAGGCCTCGTCATCACGGCGTCAGCGGCTGCAAGGCGCCTACAGAAAACTTTACAATAGTACGCTTAATGATAACACTTTCGCAGGGCAAGTTGGGCCTCGGTTCGCCGAAAAATATGCGGCATTGATTGAATTGAATGCAAATTAGAATTCTAGCGATCACAACTAAGGCATTGGGCCACTCCTTTCAATTTAGATTTTGGCATTTACTTGGCCAAAAAGTGCAATGGACACAATAGCAATGAACGAACCCGTCCAAAACAACCATCTTGATCCAGCCAAGTTATCTAAAGTTGTTGGCGTTATGACTACGGGTCGAGCTGGAAGTGGCCTGATGTCTTCATTACTTGATTTTCATCCAAATATTATCTCAACACCGGATATTGTGTTGAGTAAGTTTCATCTATTCTGGGAGAAACATTGTGATCTTACCGGAAAGACTCTAATTGAAGCATTCATTGACTATTATTTGGTTCTTTTTGATGGATCAAAAAGATCAAAATGTCCGGTCGCCGGAAATCTCGGCGCTGAAGAATTAAATTTCACATCGATGGGCGAAAACCGCGATCAAACCCTTGAGGCAGATGTTAAAACATTCCGCAAATCAATGGTGTCATTTCTTCCAGAGGATAAGTGCGTTTCAAGACGGTTGTTTTTTCAGGCGTTGCATGTCGCATATGCAAATGCCGCTGGACAAAAAGTTGGGGATAATCCGGTAATCGCATTTGGCCTCCATATTCCTCATAGACCATTGGTGAAGGCCTTAACAGATGATTTTCCCAATACTCAGTTTATCCATATGGTCCGAGACCCCGTCAAAATGATGGGTTCAAATTTCCGCCAATATTTGATGATTGGTCGATCCGATATCGACCTGGCAGTAAACTTTTTTAGGCGAAGTTGCCATAGCGGTGAATCGGTGCCCGCCGAAAACCGGAACAAATGGCGGGCCGTTCGATTAGAAGATTTACATGCCGACCCAATGAAGACGTTGACGGCCCTCTGTGGGTGGCTGGGGATTGCCTGGAATGATTGTTTGATGAAAAGTACGTTCAACGGAATTAAATATTGGAACGTAAAAGGCACCATCCAAATATCCGGCTTCAGCCAGGAAATTACTAATCAAACGTTCGACAACCATATTAGTCGATTTGATCAATGGCGACTATGGCGGCTATTTGATTCCCGGTATTTCGAGTTCGGCTATTATAGTGGTGATGGTGCGTTCACACGCAAAACTCGCCAGATACTGGTCTTGCCTTTAATTTTGTTGCCGCTTCGAATGGAGTTGACGACATTTAAAATGGCTAAAAATAAGACAAATTTTTTTGGTATTGTAAAAGCATACATCGCGCTAAGAAAAGCCGCTTTATATTTGGTTTTCAAACCGCCAAATTGTTCGCCGACATTATTCTAAATCTGGGAGGGCGTGCCTGTCCTAGACATTTCATGACCTCAACCTAATAGGAAATAAGCAGTTTATGGTTATTTGGATTACTGGCATTTCAGCAGCCGGAAAAACGACGCTATGTACGGCATTGTACGACATTATCAAACCTCAGTTTCCAGAAACGGTATTTATCGATAGCGAAACAATTCGTGAGATGTTTGGGAAAGGATTAAGCTATCGGGAAGAAGATCGCCGAAGACAGGTGGAACGGGTACAGCGGTTAGCTAAAATGCTTGACGACCAAGGCCTCATTGTGATTGTAGCGATCCTTTATTCTCATCCTGAATTGCTGCAATGGAATCGGGAAATGTTTGAGGGTTATTTTGAGATTTACCTCGACGCACCTCTCGAACTGGTTCAGTCACGGGATCCAAAACAAATCTATGCCAAAGCTGAGAAAGGGGAAATGCCTCATGTGGTTGGACTTGATGTACCATGGCACGCCCCCGAGCACCCGAATTTGGTCGTAGACTCTTTGCGGGAAGAACGACCTGGTGATGTCGCCAAAAGGATCATTTCCGCGATTCCAAAATTAAAGTCAGGTATGTCTTAAGTTCAGCCAGTCGCCCAGTATGACGCAGAACGTCTCGTGCCTTAAAACATTCTCAAAATATTTTCTATGTGAGCGGGCAAAAAGCGTTTGATTTTAATATTTTAAGTGTTAACTTGTTTGCGATCAAGTGAACGGAATCAAGCCTTGTTTGAGAAAATAAAAATCTTCGGGGACTATGTGCGCGCTTTGCGAGGTGCGAGACAAATAGGCCAACGAGAGCTTGCCCGCCGGCTTGATATTTCCGCATCATATTTGAACGACATCGAGAATAACAAACGTGATGCCCCGCGCGAGGAGTTAGTTCGTGCGATCGGTTCGATTCTAAGCGCGGATTCGGACAGGCTTTTTGATTTGGCCAGCCAATCTCGTAACGATATCGCCGCTGACGTTGCGGAAATGGTTCGGAGCAGTCCCGAAACGGTTGCATTGCTGCGGAGCCTTCGCCAATACCGCCCGAGTGAGGGTGTGATCAAAAAGATACGGGAGAAGATAGTGTCATCGAATGCAAGTGCCATCGTCATTGCGGCAGGTCTTGGAAGCCGAATGGAATCCTACACGGATGACAAGCCGAAGTGCATGCTAGAGTTTGGAGATAAGACGCTTTTACAACGTCAACTTGAAGCTTATCGTGCATGCGGCATAGCAGATATTTCTGTTATTCGGGGATATATGAAGGATGTCATTGACTACGAAGGTCTTCGATATTTTGAAAACCCAGATTTCGAAAATAATAACATTCTTAATTCGTTATTTTATGCCGAACCGGCGTTAACTGGGCATGTGCTTTGCGCTTACTCGGACATACTTTTTGAGAGTCACGTTGTTGACCGCTTGCTCGAGTCACAACACGACATTTCCATCGTCGTGGACATTGATTGGCGGGGTTATTACGAGGGGCGTAAAGACCACCCTATTGAAGAAGCGGAAAATGTAATTTTTGATGCGGATAGCAAAGTCATCGAAATTGGCAAAATTTTGACGGATAAAAACGATGTGCATGGCGAATTTATTGGCATGATGAAGTTCTCGCCACAAGGTGCAGAAGTTTTCAAACGTCATTTTCATCGAGCCAAAGATATGTACTGGGACAAGCCATTCCAAAAAGCCGCCTCGTTTCAGAAAGCATATTTGACAGATATGATTCAGGAAATGGTTGATCTGGGTGTGCCGATACATTGCGTAATTATAGAGCAGGGCTGGAAGGAAATCGATACCATCGAAGATTACCAAAAAGCACTCGCAGAATTTGCAGAATAAGCGCACTGAAAAATGGATGTTGCGGATAAAAATGAAGACCTTCGAATGATTAAAATGGCATTGGATAAAAGTTACCTTAAACGGCTTGGGGCACGGTTGCATGGGGAGGCCAACGACCTCAAAAGAACCCCGGAGGCACTGGCTGCTGACCTGAGTTGGAACCCTGACCTCGTGTTGCAAGTTCTTGATGGGCGTGCCGACATTGAGGTGGCTCGCTCACTGATGATGGATATCGCTAATTTTTATCCTGTTTCCTTGGCGGACATTTGGGTCGAACCTGATGATACCGATCAAGGCGTCAAGATTATGTCTGCAGAATTGAGCGCAGGTTCTCCGCGCATATTTAGTCGTCTCGACAGCAACAAAAACTCCACGCCCTATTACGAATACCGCGACACCGCGATGTCGAGTGGCGCGCCCTTTAAACCGGAATGGATCAAAGAGCTTAGGTTTGTTGAGAATAGTGACCCAGATAATCCAGATGTTGCGTTCAACTCCGGCCACTTGATGCATCAACTGACATTTTTTATTGGCGAAGTAAACTTTTACTGGATAGCAGATGGAAAGAAACATTGCAGTGAAATGAATACCGGCGATTCGTGTTACATCACGCCATTTACGCCTCACAGCTTTACGAGCCGGTCTACGTCTGCCCCAGGCTTGATAATTGCGATTACCTATGGAGGCGCTGTTCGGCACGCTCTTGAGCCTTTGTCGCATCTCGGCCCTGAGAAAATGGAAGAGTTAGCTGGGAATTTGCATAGTCCGAAAGGCACTTTTGAGGCGCGACTAAAACGCTTGAAAACAGGGAAAAGTTTGTGTGAGGGAAGTCTTGGTGAGCGTCTCAAAAACGCTGGTGTCGAAGAAGCGCGTGCCGCGCAACTAGCCCGTGGTTTGGGGCGCCCGACTGAGGAAGAGGAGAGGCTGCTGGCTACCGCTTTGGGCGTACACGTCAAAGAAATCATGGTCACTCCAATGGAGTCCGAAAGTGAGGTTGTTGTAAGACATTGTTGGCAAACATCTGCGCGCACTTTTCCACGGACCAATAGCCCCGCCTATAGAATTTCCGATATGGCCAGTACGCCCCAACAACCTGGGCTTTGCGGTATGGATCTTGAAATTATAGAGGGTTCCACCGAAGCCGGAATATTCGATCATCCGCTACACGAATATATTTATAATTATGGTCCTCACGATATTTTTCTAAATTGGAATATTGATCGTAAAGAACGGTTACGACCGGGTGATAGTGCCTATATTCGTCCTGCTGTAAGCCATTGGCTAACTGGCGATGAGGGAGCGCGAGCTGCAATTGCCCGAGTCCCAGGGATTACAAATAGTGAAGTGTTTGACGAATATGCGGCATTCAATGCTGATGGTCGTAAGCGCGTACTAGGAGAAACAAAAAAATGGTTCTAATGCGCCCCTTCAATTGTCCTGTCAAAGTCAGTCAGTCTGAAGACTTTGCGGTAAATTCGGCTGAAATAATTGATGACAGAACCTGGGCACTGATCACCAGTCCATCTTGGGTCAGTAAGATGATTGACGAGCGCTTGGCCAAGGTTTGTGGTGCCCCTCGTGCTGTTATTGCAAATGTAAAACCGAATCCGTGCCTTTCTGACATTTTGGAGTTGGCAGCACTATTGCCTGAAGTCGACGTTATTGTTGCCTTGGGTGGTGGCAGTGTATTAGATGCCGCCAAGGGCATTGCGGCTGTATGCGGGTTACCAAATGGTGAACAGGAATTGGTGACGCATCTAACGCAGGGAACCCCACTACCGGACTCCTTGTCGCCTGCCCCAATAATAGCAATACCTACGACATCCGGAACAGGGTCCGAGGTAACTTCATGGGGCACGATATGGGGAGATGATGGCATCAAATTCTCCGTCAATGATCGTAAGCTGTATCCTGCACATGCCATTCTTGATGCTTCTTTATGTTTGTCGATGCCACATGAATTGACGCTGTTTACCGCGTTAGACGCACTATCCCATGCCATGGAATCCGTATGGAATAAGCGTCATTCATCGCTTACTGACGCGATGTCAACACAAGCGATATCGATCATTTATTCCACATTGGATACTGTTTTGGAAGAGCCAAGTAATATTGATGCGCGCCAACGTTTGCAAGCCGGCGCGACCATCGCTGGCTTGGCCATGGGCACTACCCAGACGGCGCTGGCTCATTCAATTAGTTATCCGTTTACATCGAAATTCAACGTCCCTCATGGCCTGGCCTGTAGTTTTTCGCTAGGAGAAATCGCCCGGTTTAACGGCGAACTCGACCTTGACCGGTTGCGGCCCATCGCTGATGGTTTGAATTGCGAACCTTGTGAAGTGGCAGATACCATTGATGCCTGGTTTAGTCGCCTGGGCATATTAGGCTTACTTCTTGACTATGTTTCGCCGGAAATGGTTGAAGAGTTAGGTGATAACATAATTACCAGAGCGCGCGCGGCCAATAATATTCGGGATGTTGACGGCCCTACAGCGCGTACTCTTGCGCGCACAGCCATGCAACGGCATGAATCTGGTCCTATTTTCTCGATGGCCATTAATAACTAATCGTTGTTAATTTTTTTCCGCACATACACATTCACACCTTGCAAAGCCATACTCAGGCGCCTTGCAGAACCCCTGGAAACTTATGAAACCACTAGTCCCTGAAGAAGTATCAAAAGCCTTTCGAATTTTAGATCCGAAAACAGTAAAACGGGTCTATTATCTGATTGCAATTGCAGTCATTGCGGCAGTCTTGGAATCGATGAATGTTGTTGTCGTCTTCCAAATGATCCGTGTAATTTCCAATCCCGATCTCCTTAATACCATGCCAATAGTTGGCAATATCGAATTGATCCGAGACGCAAATAACCTCGGGTCTTTGATGATTATCGCGTCGGTCACATTGGGAGCATTATTCTTCTTCAAAAATGTATTTCTCGCCTATGCCACATTTGTTCAAAAAAAATTTATGACGGAAGTATCTTCAAATCTCGCGCGAGATTTATTACGACGTTACTTATTGACACCGTATGATAAAATTTTTCACCGCAATTCAGCGGAACTCATCAATAATATAATCAATTTACCGTCGGCTGTTGCCAGTCGGGTGATCATGCCAGTCATCGAAATATTCTCCGAATTGGTAATTGTATTTGGTATTGTCATCGTACTTCTACTGACAGAACCAATGGTCACAATTTTCATCACTGTTATTCTGAGCTGTGTTATGGGGAGCTTTTATATGTTGACCCGAAAATACTTTCAGAGATGGGGAGCGGATCAGGTTGAATTGCTGCAAGAAATGATCCGCACCGTGCAGGAAAGTCTTGGCGGCAATAAAGTTATCCGGGTCATACAAAAAGAGAAATACTTTTTGGATAGATTTACACTTCACCGATTACGTCTTGCAAAAGTAGATCGAAATTCAATGACAGTAGTTGCCATGCCCAGGCTGATCACTGAGGTGCTAATTATTTGGAGTATCGCTTGCGTAATAATTCTGGTTTCAACTCAAGGGCGTGAGCCGCGGGAAATTTTCCCAATTCTTGGTTTGTTCGCATTTTCTAGTTTGCGTCTAATGCCTTCTTTCAACAAATTGTTGGTCGGGTTTTCTAGTTTTAGACTGGGCCAATCACCAATTAACAAGATTTTTTTGGATCTTGAAAAATTGGATTTATCACAGCCGACCTCCCAACAACAGCTCGGGAGAAAAAGATCAGAAAAATTGAATTATCGACAAACATTGAAGGCCGAACATTTGACGTTTACTTACCCAAATGCGGCCGGCCCTGCAATTTGTGATGTTTCATTTTCAGCCCCCTGTGGGCAATCCATCGGTATCGTCGGTGCATCAGGGGCTGGCAAGACGACCCTGGCGGATATTTTGCTCGGGCTTTTGAGTATAGATTCCGGTCAATTAACCCTTGATGATCAGCCCTTTGATCCAACGTCGCCAAATTGGCGCAATCTGGTAAGCTACGTTCCGCAGGAGATCTTCCTTATAGATGACACCCTAATTAGAAATATCGCACTTGGTATTCCGGATGACCAAATTGACGAACAGCGTGTAGCAGAGGTAGTTATGCAAGCGAATTTGGCTGATCTAGTTACCTCGCTTCCCGCACAGTTAAATACGGGCGTAGGAGAGGGAGGGTATTCTTTATCTGGTGGACAGCGACAAAGAATTGGGATTGCCCGCGCGCTTTACACAGACCCGGTGGTGCTCGTGATGGACGAAGCGACATCTGCTCTTGATGCGGAAAGTGAACATTATATCATGCAAGCAATTGAAAAACTGAAAGGGCAAAAAACCATCTTCTTAATCGCACACCGTCTCAGCACAATTCATAAATGTGAACAACTTCTGTATCTAGAGGACGGGTATCTCCGCGATTGTGGTACGTTCCAGGAAATCCGTAACCGTAACGCCAAGTTCGACCAAATGGTTCGTTTTTCTGAGATATCCAATACCTCTACTGACGAAATCGACCTAGTTCAATAAAATTTCCATTTAAACCGATTGTAAGTCGTGGTTTACAAAAGGGGTACTAGAGAAATTACCGATTCCCCCGGAAAACGATATCAGTAATCAACTTTTAGCAATTAAGAGTGCGAAAGCTATGCAGGACTTTAAAAAACATTTGAGAAAAAATCAGGTCAGCATTGGTGGTTGGCTGACCACGTGCAGTCCCGTAGTTGCGGAAGCCATGGCGATCTGTGGTTTTGACTGGATCGCCATCGACATGGAGCATGGTCCGGCGGACGAGACCAGCGTTCCGTCAATATTCATGGCGTTGGAGTTACATGGTGTTGTGCCATTAGTTCGATTGCCGACAGCAGACCCCCATTTGGCCCGCCGCATGCTCGATCTTGGCGCGGTGGGGTTAATAGTGCCGGTAGTCGAAAGTGCAAAATCATTTGAAGAGTTTGCACGTTATTGCCTGTATCCTCCCGATGGACAAAGAGGAGTCGGCTTGTCTCGTGCTAACAAGTGGGGCGGTTCATTCCAACCATATATGTCAGAGTTTCGACCTGTGCTAATTCCTCAGATCGAAACAGGAAAAGGCGCTGCCGCGTCAGCTTCGATCGCGGCACTCGAATATGTTGATGGGTTGTTCGTTGGGCCTTACGATCTATCTGCAGATTTGGGTTCTCCAGGAAATTTTGAGACTTCAGAGTTCAAAACGGCGCAAGGAGAAATCCATGCTGCGTGTAATGAATCAGGTAAGTTCAGCGGTATCCATCAGGTTGTTCCCGAAATTTCTGCACTAAGGACAAAATTAGCTGAAGGTTATAAATTTGTTGCATTTGGAACGGATATGATCGCGATGCAACATACGTTTGATGGTATTTCAAAACTTTAATGAAAAACCTATGTGTCATTCCCGCAAGAATGGATTCTAGCCGATTTCCAGGCAAGCCGTTAGAAAACCTTCTTGGATTGCCCCTGGTATTGCATGTGTACGAACGCTGCCGCGTTTCTGAGAGTCTTAATCGGGTGGTAATCGCAACCTGCGATGAAGTCATTCGGGATATCTGTGAACAACACGGTACTGAGGTTGTGATGACCCGTGACGATCATCCAGGTGCGGTTGACCGAACGGCGGAAGTGGTTGAACTGATTGGGAGCGACCTTGCGGACGATGCATTGGTCTTGATGGTACAGGGTGATGAAGTTTTGGTTGGGCCGGATATGATTGATCCAGTCGTAGAGGCCTTCAATACCACCAATACGCCGGTCGTAAATTTAGCCTCACCGATAGTCGCTGTCGCAGATCATGACGATGCAAATGTGGTCAAAGTTGCTATGGCACCAGATGGGCGAGCACTGTTTTTTTCACGCTCTGCAATACCGTCACGCGCGCGGGCAAGACACGATGCCTTACTGCAGCAAACGGGGGTAATCGGCTTCTCCAAATCGTTTTTGACGACGTTTCTAAATCTCGAACGAACACCGTTGGAAATCACGGAAGGTATTGATATGCTGCGCACTCTGGAACATGGGTACGGCATTCAAATTGTCGCTGCTAAACGTCCTACTATCGGTGTTGATACGCCAGATGAACTTCAACGTGCAGAAAAGATCCTTGCAACCGACCCACTAACCGCATTCTATTTGGACAATTCCCAATGACCTCGCCTTTATCTCATAAAACTGCGCTGGTAACTGGTGCAACACGTGGTATTGGCCGCGCGGTCGCCGAACGCCTTTTGGCTAACGGTGCGACGGTTATTGGTACCGGTACAGATCTTGATGGCAACGTTCCAGAATGTGTTGAATATCGGGCTGTCGATTTCGCGAATGCCCAAGCGACTGAGAAATTTGCTGAAGATGTCCTTATTCTGGCGCCGGATATTCTTGTTAATAATGCAGGTATTAATATGATTGCGCCGTTTACCGAAATCGATTGTGCTGATTTTAATCGTATTCAACAGGTCAACGTTACGGCTCCGTTTCTGTTGTGCCAAGCTGTTGTGCCCGGGATGAAGGCAAAGAGTTGGGGGCGTATCGTTAATGTTTCTTCCATTTGGGGTAAAATTGCCAAGGAACAGCGGGCCTCTTACGCTGCTTCTAAATTTGGGTTGGATGGCATGACAAGTGCGCTGGCGGCTGAAGTTGCTGTTGATGGTATATTGGCAAACTGCGTTGCACCGGGGTTTATTGATACCGAAATGACCCGCACCGTATTGGGCGAGAATGGTATTGCCGATTTGGTTGCCCGTGTTCCGGCCCGGCGCCTCGGTACCGTTGAGGAAATAGCGATTTTCATTGCCTGGTTAGCGGGCATGGAAAACACCTATATTAGTGGTCAAAATATAGCCATTGATGGAGGGTTCACGCGTGTCTGAGACGCTAACAATAAAATCTCATAAAGGACCCTATACTGTATTTTTCAATGAGACAGCGCTACAGGATTTGAATACGGACATATCCGACAATACCCATTTTATAATCGATAAACGTGTTGCAGAGTTATATCGTGATGATATGCCAAATGTTTTGAGTGCGTCTTCTCTGCTAATTATTGAGGCCGCCGAATCCAATAAATCTTTGGACAAATTTCCCGCGTACGTTCAGCACCTCGTGGACCATCAGATCCGGCGTGATCACCGTCTCGTTGCAATTGGCGGTGGAATTATTCAAGACATTACCTGTTTTCTGGCCGCGACTTTATTGCGCGGTGTGTCCTGGGAGTTTTATCCGACAACTCTTTTGTCGCAGGCAGATTCTTGTATTGGATCAAAAAGTTCAATTAACTGTGGTGAGGCAAAAAATATTCTTGGCACTTTCACACCGCCCAATAAAATTCATCTTGCTACATCATTTTTAGACACCCTTGATGAGCGGGATAATCGTTCTGGTGTTGGCGAGATGTTAAAAGTTCATGTGATTGATGGACCGAGTTCATTTGACGCGATCGCCGCAGATTATGATCGATTGTTCTCCAATCAAGCCACAATGGTTCACTACGTTCGCCGCGCACTGGAAATTAAAAAGAATTATATAGAGCGCGATGAATTTGATCAGGGTCCGCGCAATATATTTAATTACGGACACTCTTTTGGCCATGCCATTGAAGCCGCGACGAAGTTTGCTATCCCTCATGGAATTGCCGTCACAATTGGTATGGATATGGCAAACTGGATTGCCTGGAAACTAGGTGTTGGGACCGAAAGTCATTATCGTCGAATGCACCAAACACTAGCCTCCAACTATCATGCCTTTGACCTGACGCCAGTTCCTATTGATTTGTTCATTTCAGCCATTGGTAAAGATAAAAAGAATGTGGGTGCGAATGTTACGTTAATTCTGCCAGGGTTTGATGCGCGTGTCAGCCGTGGAGAGTATCCCAACGATGATAATTTCCGGGCGTTGTGCGCTGAATATCTGGAGCATCACCGTTAATAATGAGGGGTATGTTAAAATATGTTGCGCGGGCCATCGGTTTAGACCCACGGCAGCTTTACCAAAATCTTTCCGTTGCTTCCTTGAACGCCGCAGCGCGCGAACAAGGATTGGAAGAATTGATAAAACAGTTACGTAAAGTGGTTCCAGATCTTTCTGCCCAGTACACGACTGATTTTGACAAAGATGATTATAATGCTTATTGGGAAATCAAGCTGCGCGGTGTCCATGCTTTTCAAATTCAATTGGCTATTGATGCAATTGCAAAAATTAAAAAGCCGTCGATAATGATCGCCGATATTGGCGATTCGGCCGGTACTCACGCGAGCTACATAAACGGCATTGTAAAAGCTGACACAATAAGCCGGTTTGTATCTGTTAATCTTGATCCAGTTGCAGTAGAAAAAATCAACGCCCAGGGCGGCGACGCGGTTCTCTGCCGGGCGGAAGAGCTAGATCACCAAGAGATAAGGCCGGATCTCTATCTCAGCTTTGAGACATTGGAACATTTGACAGACCCATTAAGGTTTCTGCACGATTTATCAAATAAGGGGAGTGCGAAATTCGCGGCTGTTACAGTACCCTATCGTAGAGACAGCAGATTTGGTGGTAATTTGATGCGGCAGCCCTTATCTGACATGCCGCAGGACCTGACCGCCGAAAGGGTTCATATATTTGAGTTAAACCCAGCCGACTGGCAGCAGTTGGCGCGATTTGCAGGATGGCGAGCAGTGGATACTCGAGTATACCGACAATACCCAATTTACCACCCACTGCGGGCGACGGCGCCCTTGTGGAGAAAGTTAGATTTTGAGGGTTTTTTGGGATTGATCCTGGAGCGCGATACAACGTTGTCGGACCGGTATCAGGATTGGTAAATGATGAAATTCAACAATGGTTCGGGCGATGAAGAATAAATTAAAAGTAGGCATCGCCGGATACGGCGTCGTCGGAAACCGTCGGCGTGAACACATCGATAAACATCCCGCTTTTGTGACTACAGCTGTGTCCGATATTCGTTATGATGGTGACGGCGAACTGGACGATGGGACGCTTTTTTTCGACGACTATCAAAAGATGTATGAGCGGGATTTGGATGTGCTTTTTGTCTGCTTGTCCAACGACGTTGCCGCGGCTGCAACTATTGCCGGTTTGGAGCGCGGTTTTGATGTATTTTGCGAAAAACCTCCAGGTCGTGACATGTTAGAAATTGCTGCCGTTTGTGATGCGATCAGGCGGCATCCCGAGCGGACATTAAAATATGGGTTCAATCATCGATATCATGACTCCATTCAGGATGCGCTGCGCATTACCCAGTCGGGTGAACTTGGTGAAATCATCAACTTGCGTGGTGTGTATGGGAAATCCAAACTGATCTCATGGGGGCAGACGACCTGGCGCACGGAACGTGACAAGGCTGGCGGTGGTATCCTTCTTGATCAGGGTATCCACATGGTCGACTTACTGCGTTTATTCGCCGGTGAATTTATAGAAGTTCACAGCTTTATCAGTAACACCTTTTGGGAAAAAGATGTTGAGGATAATGCCTACGCCTTGATGAAGACTGCTGACGGAAAAGTGGCAATGTTGCATTCGTCGGCAACCTCATGGCGTCACCGGTTTCATCTCGACATCACCTTATCAAAAGGTGCGCTGACATTGGCAGGAATTCTGACCGGGTCAAAAAGTTATGGTGATGAAACACTAACTATTTCACGGGCGTCCCATGATGAAAGCGGTGACCCGGAGGAAGAAATCATCCGATATGAAACGGACCCGTCCTGGGCGGTGGAGGTCGCCGAATTCGCCGACGCTTTGACCCGGAACGGGAGTATCGTGAACGGCACTGTCGATGACGCTTATAAGACGATGGAGTTGGTTTATAAAATTTACTGTGCTGATCCTGATTGGCGAAATCAGTGGAACCTAAAATGGCAACCATGAACAATACCCGTATTGCGGTAACGTCCCGTTCGTTCTCAAAACACCCGATATTGAGAGCGGAACTTAAAGCGCGCTACCCGGCTGCCAACATTACGTTTAATGATAAAGGGAAATCACTTGCTGGTGACGACCTGATAACCTACCTGCGTGGCCATGAAAAAGCCATTACGGCTCTTGAAGAGTTGGATACCAGAGTCTTTTCGAAATTACCAGAATTGAAGGTCATATCAAAATATGGTGTCGGCCTTGATATGCTTGACCTTGACGCCATGGAAACTCACGGAGTGCAGCTTGGATGGAAGGGTGGTGTCAATCGGCGCTCTGTATCCGAACTGGTCATTGCTTCGGCGATCATGTTATTGCGACATGTTCCCGCTGCCAGCCGTGAAGTAATAGACGGCGTCTGGCAACAGCACAAAGGAACTGAGTTATCGGGACGAACCTTCGGAATCATTGGTTGTGGACGCGTTGGAAAAGATCTTGTAGTTTTGTTGAATGCTTTTGGGTGCCGGGTTCTGGCGAGTGACATTAAGGACTACCCAACCTTTTATTCCGACTATGATGTGATGCCGGTTGATCTGGACACGCTACTCGGTGAAGCAGATATAGTAACGTTGCACACTCCGCTTGATGCGTCGACGCGCAATATTCTAACCGCTGACCGCCTTGCTTTGATGCGACCCAGTGCCATTTTGATTAACGCAGCGCGGGGCGGACTGGTTGATGAAGATGAGGTCAAGAAGATGCTGATGGACGGGCGGCTCAGCGGCGCTGCGTTCGATGTGTTTGCCACCGAACCCCCTGAAGACCATGAACTTCTGCAGTTACCGAATTTCCTCGTCACGCCGCATATCGGCGGTAGTTCGGAAGAGGCCATCCTTGCCATGGGCCGTGCTGCCATCGACGGGTTGCAAATTCACGGCAATCCAAAAGAAGTCGCAAGCGCCGCTGCGCCGGATGGTTTGAACATCTAGTCCGGCGGAGATATATATTTTTTATGCCCGTACTGCTAACGACTTCACGTCTCCTACCCCCGGCAGATACCTATAAAAGCTGGTGTGCAATTGTCGGCGATTCTTCAGAGCTTCTCGGTCTGCAAAAAATTGATGGCCTAGCAGAAAAACTAGAACAAGCCTTTGATGCGATAAAAGAGGAATGGTGGGATCACGCGCACCGCCTAAACGTCACTGATTCATCCGCCAGTTTGAGCCACGCTGCATCGTGCAATTCCAGCGTTTCTGATTTCGGTGCCATGCTCGCGTGGACACATCTTTATTTTGACTGGAACCAGTCCAGCGACGTCGTCCTGGTGGTGTGTGATGATCCATGGATGTTTCGGCACTTTGCATCGCTAGGCGGACAATGTCTCGTCGCCGCGCCGAGGTTCCGTTGGGCTGAGTGGCGGTTGGCACTTCGCGGTTTTGCCGCACGTGCGCGCTATGCGCTGGCTGTTATCGGTGCGCACG
>WASW01022858.1_pt1 | contig 51226 bp, 46 predicted proteins | sample 5698521 | NCBI WGS metagenome assembly WASW01 (sample SAMN11175560, study PRJNA528189) | sponge metagenome | isolation source: marine sponge | host: Leucetta | place: Antarctica: Western Antarctic Peninsula, King George Island | collected 2013-01
AAACGGAAATAAAATGGCTGCGCTTAGAAACAGTGGCCATAGCAATTGACTAATATCCGACTTCTTCAACAGCCTCAGCCAAAAGGAGCCATCACCTTAATGGCGCAAAATGCTTCAGATCACGGATCTCTAATGGCTGCTTCGGGTTAAGGTCGGCCGAAATGACGGCCTGACTATAATGGCCGATATCCGCACAATAGCGGCCAAAACGTGTTGGCCAGTATACATCTCTACTATCCGGCGCCTCTGGTTGGCTCATGAGAGCGTAGGATTTCGCACTCAGCCGAAACAGGCCCCATTTATAGGCATATTTCAGAAAACTGCAGGGCGATATTACACTTACATATTATTGAATATGTGTTTATACCAATAAACAGGATTATCGAAACGGAGAGTTCTGTGACTAAAACGACTGTACTTTTTTTGTCTGCCCTATCCCTCGCCATCGGATTTTTCGCGCCCGCCACCGAGGCGGCGGACCTGAAGGTCCAGCAGGTCACAGAAAACGTCTACGCCATTGTCGGCCCGTATGAGCAGCGCAATAAAACCAACTACGCCAATAACGCGACGTTCGGGTTTGTGGTCACCGATGCGGGCGTGGTGCTGGTTGATCCCGGCGGCAGTTACAAAGGTGCGGCGCAAATTAATGCGGCGATTAAATCCGTCACCGGCAAACCGGTCAAGATCGTCATCAATTCCGGTGGGCAGGATCACCGCTGGCTCGGCAATGGGTATTTTAAGGAACGCGGGGCGCGAATTATCACCTCAAGTGCGGCGCTTGAGGATCATACCGAGCGCACCAACGATCAGTTTTTTATTCTAACCAATCTTATTGGCGAGGCGGCGCTGGCAGGAACCGAACCGGTTTACGCCGATGAGACCTTCGGCACCAACCTTGATCTTGAGTTTGGCGGTGTTCGGTTCGAACTTCGCCACGCCGGGGCGGCCCATACGCTGGGTGATCTGTTTGTCTGGATGCCGGATACGGGCGTGATGTTTGGCGGCGATATTGTTTATGTTGAACGCCTGCTGGCCATTGGCCCGGCCGATGATGCAGCGAGCTGGGTCGAGGTTTTTGATGCCATGGCCGCCTATAATCCCAAACACATCATTCCGGGCCACGGTCCGGTGACCGACCTCAAACGCGCAGTGGCGGAAACCTATGATTATCTTACGCATCTGCGCAAAACCATCGGCCCGATCATTGAGAACGGCGGGTCAATCAAGGACGGCACCAACATTGACCAAAGCGGGTTTAAACATATGGTGTTGTTTGATCAGCTCAGTAAACGTAACGCACAAACCGTTTATATTGAGATGGAGTTTGATTAAGCGCGGACCTCAGGCACCAGCGGAAATCGATATTCTGGTCAGTCGGTGATTTTATGAAAATCGTCCTTGTCCATATGATCGGCGATAATCGAGACAATATGCGTAACCGTTGACTGATCTGCCGACAGCGGCAACCTGAGCAGGACATGGACAACTTCCCGGCCAAATTTAGAATGGGTGTGGACGCGGTAATATTTGGGTTCAATGTTTGCCGTAAAGTCGTCCAGCGATTGATGAATAATCTTGCCGAAGTCACTATTTTCCAGGTCATCAACGGTTTGATGGGTCATATCCGAGCTGTATAATCCGGCCAGGGCGGTGCCGTAGAACCGGTACCGATAGGCTCTCGGATTGTTTTCAACATCCTTGATCATGGTAAACGGCAGCAAAGAAGGCGGGATTTCCATCATGTCAAACTCAGGCCAAGTTGGTGCGATCCGTTTGCCCTTTATGGTATGCCAATACTCGAAGGCCGTTTCCAGATGCGCTGGTAAGCTGCTTATTGAAAGGTTGGAAAACTGATAATCCGTCATCTACCCTGCGGTCCTGAATTGTGACAAACGTCGACACTATGTGGGATACCTTATCACACTACCTGGTTAGAGTTAGTCAGTATTTAATCTACCTGAACGCGGGCTCATCAAAACTTCGGAGTTTTCGTGAATGCAGAGATTGATGTGATACCCCCTCGCGCATACTGTCCATGGCATCAAGGCAGATTTTAAGGTGTTGGCTAACCCGTTCGGCATAAAACGCGTTGGCCATTCCGGGAAGTTTAATCTCACCATGCAACGGTTTGTCAGAAACGCACAGCAGCGTCCCATACGGCACGCGGAGGCGAAATCCGTTTGCCGCGATCGTTGCACTCTCCATATCAACGGCAATAGCGCGTGATTGGTTAAAAAATATTGATAGTTCATCGTGGCGCAGTTCCCAGTCCCTGTCATCTGTTGAGACAACGGTGCCGGTGCGTAGGCGCTGTTTCAGTTCCGTACCTGCAAGGCCGGTTGATTTTGCAACCGCATCACTGAGCGCAACCTGCACTTCGGCAATGGCCGGTACCGGCACTTCCAGCGGCAGATCATTATCAAGCACATGATCAAGGCGCGCATAGGCGTGAGCCAGCACGTAATCACCAAGCATCTGGGTATGCCGGAGGCCGCCGCAATGACCGACCATAACCCAGCAGTGCGGGCGCAGAACGGCAACGTGATCTGTAATCGTTTTAGCGTTCGATGGACCAACGCCAATGTTGACCAGGGTCACGCCCATATGCCCATCCTTAACCAAATGATAGGCTGGCATCTGCGGCAACTTAACCGCCCGTTCACCATATGAAGGACGGTTGGTAACACGCGGATTACAGTGAACTGCATTTCCAGGTTCAACAAAGGCGCGGAATGTATCGCCGTTTTCCACTTCGCTCATTCCATATTCAATGAACTCATCAACATAACGCTGATAATTGGTGAACAGGACAAATTTCTGAAAATGCTCGGGTTGGGTGCCGGTATAATGACGCAGGCGAGACAGGGAATAGTCGACCCGCTCGGCACTGAACAGGGACAGCGGCTTGGGCTCACCTTCTGACAACTGGTAGGTTCCGTTCGGAATATTATCGTCAATTTCCGACAGATTTGGCATGTTAAATTTAACCGTTAGGTCGGCAACCTGATCCTGCCTCAAATCTGCGGTCAGACTTTCCAGCGCAAACGTCAACGGAATTTGACGATTGGAAATGCCAACCCAGATGGGCGCGCCGTGATTGGTGAGCAGCAACCCGATTTGTTCGATCAGGTAACTGCGAAAAAGCTCTGGGTTGGTCACCGTACCGCTGTACATGCCGGGTTCAGACACCGAACCATAAGAAAGACCAATGCTTTCTTTCTGAGGTATTCCGGGGACCTCCATCCACAGGCATGGATATCGGGCATCAGCTTTTGCAAGGTTTTCCTCATCCGCAGCAAACCGCTCGAAATGGCGTCCGAGCAGTTCACGGGCATCAGCGTAAATTTCACACAATCGCGCGACGGCTGCTTCAGGATCGGAAAAAGCCTGGGCGTCTTCCATTTGATGATTGGGCGGACGGGTCATGATTGTTACTCTTGTCTACGTTGAAGGAACATGCGCTTCTCGTATCACACTCTGTGCTAAGATCAAATTTAGCGACATTTCGGCCGGGTAGAAAGGCCACATTGTATCGGCGCAAGATGTCATGATAAAACGAACACACCATTTATGGGACCAAATCGCCAGATGACTACAAATGTTCGCCTAGCTCTTAATCCCTTCAATAAAAAAAGGGGCCGACGCACGGTCTCCATACGCACCATCCTGATCGCCGGATTCGGCGGACTGACCGGCGTTGGGATCACTATAGCCTTGATCATTGGTTTGGGGGCAGCGCTTCACAATACTCAGGATTTACTGGCCAAACAGGCGGATGAAATTGTCTCACGCCTGACGGGCGAAATTTACCACAAACTCAATCCGGCTGAACGCCAGGCCCAATGGATCGCTGCCCGAGTAAAAAATGACCAACTGTCCTTTAGAAACGTCGACTATAAAAAATTAGGCACGTTTTTAGAGGTCGCCTTGTCAGCAACGCCGCAAATTAAAGGGGCTGCATATTTTAATAGAGAAGGTCTGTTTCACCAATGGCTCCGCGGCGGTAAAACCGTACCGATAGAAGATTGGTCAGACCGAAAATTTGTTATGGAATGGGTACAAAAGGGTGAAACCAAACCGTTGCCAACCTGGGGACCGCCTATCTGGCTGGATTCAATAAACGAAGCCGTCATAATTTTTGAAACGCCCTTATTCGATTCGAAGGGTTATCTTGGATACTTGGCATTGGCGGTTTCGATTTCCGACCTGTCTACCCAACTGGCAAAAATTTCGTCCAATCCTTTTGTACTATTCGGAGAAACAGACGTTCTTGCACATCCATTTATGATTGACTGGCATCCCCCAAAGGACCGAACCGACAAGGAAAACATCGACATATACAGCAATCAGTCGGCATTATTGTCTCTAAAAGACTTGGGTGACCCCGTGCTGGAACGAATTTGGACTGCCGATTTTCAGGACCTGATGGTGCTCAGAAAAATGACCCAATCTGAAGCTGTCGCGGCTGAAATTGGGGACCGGTCCTATGTCTATATTTACCGTAGCGTTGAGGGGTATGGGCCAAAACCGTGGATAATTGGAACGTACTTTGATACCGATCAGGATGACTCGACAGTTAACCGGGTGCGGATGGCGGCGATCGTTGGTGTTGGTTTGTTGATCGTCGCGATCATAGCCAGTATTTTTGTCGCCCGTGCAATTGGTCGGCCGATCCGCATGTTGTCGAGTGCATCACAAGCAGTTCGAGCTGAACACTATGATAAGGTTCCCGATTTACCCGGCAGCTATATCACCGAATTTGATGCCGCCATGTCGAATTTCCAGGGAATGGTCGATGGTCTTACGGAAAGAGACAAAATTCGGCGGACACTGGGGCGTTATGTCCCCCAGCAGATTGCTGAAATTTTGTTGAAGGATGAAGACGGATTGTCCCCGGTCGAAGCAGAAGCGACCGTTCTATTTTGTGATGTCGCGGGTTTTACCGCCCTGACAGAAGAGCTTGGCCCGATCAGGATCGTTGAAGTTCTTAATGCTTATTTCTCGCGAATGACCGAGATTATTGAGGCACACGGCGGGGTTATAACTCAGTTTCAAGGGGATGCTATTCTGGCGATTTTCAATGTACCGATCGAACAATCAGATCACGCCGAACAGGCTTGCCTGGCAGCGATCGAAATGCGTCAATCAGTAATGAGCGAAACCTTTGCCGGACAAAACTTGCGAAACCGAACGGGTGTCAATACTGGCCCAGTTGTCGCTGGCGCCGTCGGTGCAGAAGGAAGAATGACTTATACTGTTCATGGTGATGCGGTTAATCGGGCGGCGCGTTTGGAGGCGTTGAACAAAGATCTTGGCACAACGGTTTTGATCAGTGACTCTACGGCCAAACTGGTACCGCATCTGAACCTGAAAAAATCCGGGAACAGTGAAGTCCGTGGCCAAACGGGAACCGTCGATCTGTACATGATTGAAGAGGAAGCCTGAAATGTCTGGTGAGGTTATCAATACGGATCAATTTCCTCTTGGCCAAAAGGTTTTTCGAAATACCAGCAAAGACACCCTTGCCGAGGATGGTGTTCTGGTCCTGCAGAACTTCCTTTGTCCTGAAGCCCTTAAAACTCTGCAGTTAGAAAGTGAAAATTCGCGCGATCTTGCTTATTTTTGTACCCAGCACCATACCGTTTATTTGTCCCCGCGCGCTGAAGATATGCCGCCAGATCATCCACGCAACCGTCTGGTTGATTCGTCAAAAGGGTGCATCACAGATGATCAGGTTCCCGCACAATCACCGTTGCGTACGCTGTATAATGACCCGTCGTTCAAAGATTTTCTCTGCACCATTTTGGGCGAGACCGCTCTTTTTCCTTATGCCGACCCGCTGTCTTCCATCAACTTGAATTACGCCGATGCCGGTCAGGAGTTGGGTTGGCATTTTGACAATTCGTCTTTTGCCATCACGCTGATGATCCAAGAACCCGAGCGCGGCGGATCATTTGAATACATCACCGCCATGCGTGATGCCGATGGTGGGGAAATGAATTATTCCGGGGTTGAGGAGGTATTGGCCGGTAATCGTGATGCCAAACAATTGAATATGACCGCGGGTGATCTTGTTCTTTTTCGGGGACGTAACGCCATCCATCGCGTTACGCCGGTCGAAGGTAAACGAACCCGTGTTTTAGCGGTATTAGCATACAATTCGGAACCCGGGATATCTTTGTCTGAATCAGCACGCATGACGTTTTTCGGACGCTTGAACTGATTTCGAACAAAAATATCACATAATATGCTTGCGAAATGCGGCTGGCGCCTTGGAGAGTATCATGTGGCTGATAAGACTATTCATCGTCATGGCCGTCTTTATACCGACGGCAAACGCAAAGACCTATAAGACGAACCACTACACACTTCAGGTCAAGACGGTCGCATCGGGCCTTTCTCATCCGTGGGGACTGGCGTTCCTGCCTGGTGGCCAAATGATCGTTACTGAACGCAGTGGTACTATTCGTATCGTTTCAAAAGTCGGCAGGCTCGGGCCACCAATTACTGGCACGCCAGAGGTCTATTCTTCCGGCCAAGGAGGTATGCTGGATATTCTGGTCGACGACAATTTTGACGACAATAAAAGGGTCTTTATTTCCTATGCCGAACCGGGACCGGGCGGGGCGGGGACAGCCGTCGCGTCGGCGACATTAGATATCTCTAAAAACAGTATTAGTGACGTAACCGTTATTTTTCGCCAGCACCCGAAAACCACAGGGGGCCGGCATTTTGGCTCACGTCTGGTTGCCCGCGGAGACAATCTGTTTATTACAATTGGCGAACGCGGTGAACGTCATCTCGCTCAAGACTTCACGGTCAATAGGGGGCAGGTCATTCGCATCGGGGCAAACGGCGTGGTTCCTGGCGACAATCCTTTTGTCGGAAAAGAAGGATATCGGCCAGAAGTTTGGTCTTATGGTCATCGCAACCCGCAAGGCGCGGCACTTCATCCCGAAACGAATGCATTATGGGCCGTCGAACACGGCGCACGCGGCGGCGACGAAATCAATATTCCCCGCGCCGGGCGCAATTATGGTTGGCCGATAATTGCCTATGGACGGCACTATTCCGGCGGGACGATTGGAGACGGAACCCACAAAACCGGTATGGAACAACCGGCGTATTATTGGGATCCCTCGATTGCCCCCTCCGGCATGGCATTTTACACCGGTGATAAATTTCCGAAATGGCGCGGAAATCTATTTATCGGCGCCCTTAAATTTCGCCTTCTTGTCCGCTTAACGCTGGATGGGGATAACGTCGTCAGTGAAGAGCGTTTACTTGACGATCTTGATGAACGTATTCGTGACGTCCGTCAGGGACCTGACGGCTATATTTACATCCTCACCGATTCTTCTAATGGTCAGATCATCCGTATAGAACCAGCGCCCTAAACCTTTGTCGCGATTGCCGGTGGGGTTTGCTGTTTACGGCGGGCACTCACTTCACGATGGGAAATGTAGGATACCGCAGCAACTACGATTGCCCCGCCTAATACAACAAATGGGTCGACCGCTTCGCCAAAGATAAAAATACCCATCAGAATCGCCCAAATCAACTGAAGAAACGCCAGAGGTTGGGTCACAGTAATGGGTGCTGCCGCAAACGCTTTTGTCAGAGTATAATGGCCAGCCGTCGCCAATAGCGCTGTTAATGTCAACCAGGCGATTTCTTCCCCTGTAGGTTGGCGCCATTGAAGAATAGCGCCGGGTAACAATGCCAAAGTACAAAATACAGACAACATGCCGACAATCATCAAAGGGCTCTCCTTGTCGGTCAACTTTTTTGCAATTATGAATGAGCAGGCAAATAACGGCGCAGCGCTAAGCTGTGCCAGTTGCCCCAGATTGACCTCCTGAAAGCCCGGTCGAATAATAATCATCGCGCCGATGAAGCCGGCAATAACCCCGCCAATCCGGCGTATATGCAGTTTTTCGCCCAATACCAGTGCCGCGCCAAGGGTCACAAAAATGGGCGCGAGATAACCAATCGCGGTTACTTCAGCAATTGGTATCCGGGCCATGGCAAAAAACCAGAGTATCACGGCTCCAGCGTGTATAACGCCGCGAAAAATATACAATCGCATGACCGGCCGGCCCGGCATGCCGCTCCAGTTACTCCAAATTATTGGCGCAATCATCACAGTTCCAATGACATAGCGAATGAACGCGCCTTCGATTGCCGGCAAATCAGAGCCGAGGTAACGAACCACACCGGTAACGCCCGCAAACAGCAACCCCGTCGCCATCATCCAGAGAATACCGTGAAGCGTATTTCCGGGCGGCATAAGTGCTTGAGTGGTCACGTCTAATCCTTCTGCTTGATGATTGAGCCGGTAGAATGCCCGGCTGACGGCAAGCCTACCTTCACCAGATAACTCGCACAACATTCATGGATAAAAGGATCAGATATTTACGAACATTAGGGTTGAGTTTATTCAATCTTTAATGCTGTGGTCTTATTGTGCAGTTCCTTGATTAATCCGGCCACCTTTCCGCCGCTGCGGCGTACGATAGAAGAAAAATCTGACCTTAACGTATTACTCATCGACGTGCCTTCAACAACAAGATCCAGAACTTTGTAGATTTTACCGTTGGTGCCAATCCGCCAGTTGACGCGAATCGACTTTGCACCGCCCGGGCGCATGATTTCAGAAAACACGGTAACAGTGCTTTTATTTTCGCCTCTCGCCTTTTTTACCTGAAGAGCTTCACCGGCATATCGAGCGAAACGGTCGACATAAGAGACAACCATCAAATCTTCGAACAATTTCAGGTATTCAGAACGTTCCTCTTCGGTAGCCTTTTTCCAGTAACGTCCGAGCACGAATTTTCCGATTGACCGTACGGCGAATTTTTCGTTAAACATCACGCGGAACCGATTAATGCGCTCGCCCCTGTTTGTATCTTTCGAGGCAAGAGAGTTGATGGCATTCTGAGCCATTGACGTCACGAACTCAGTTGCCCCTGCCTCAATATCAACAGCCTTAGCCGTTGATAATCCTATCGCCATCACCAGTATAGCACCGCTGAAAGCGGCAATAAATCCACGTCTTCTTAACATTATATCTTATCTCCGCGACAACTCGTCAGCAGCCTCAAAAATCGGGCTACTCGGCATCTCTCCTAAACTCGGCGCAGGCACCATAGCTGGCCCTGCTCCGTTGGAGATGGCATCAGCACGCCTTTGCCGATACAAGCTACGGATTGAAGCGTAGAAATCAAGAGCGGACTTTTCTAAATCATCCAATACGTCAATATTTTCAGAACGAATTGACACTGCATCCGCGGCGGCTCGGCTGATTGGAACATAATTTCTGTCAGTATTGGCGGCCCACAACCGAAGTGGGTCAACCAGAAAATCCACGACAAGTCCAACGGTGTCACGCGGATTGGAGGGCCCAAACACAGGCAACATTAAAAACGGCCCCTCATCAACACCCCAGACAGCCAGGGTTTGTCCAAAATCTTCGTCATGTCCTTCGATTTCCATAGCAGATGCCATATCGATCATCCCACCAACCCCGATTGTGGAATTGATAAAAAACCTCAAAAACGTAATACCAGCGCGGTTAAACTGCCCTTGCAGGACATCATTGGTAAAAATCACCGGTCCGCGAAGATTGGCTAATATATCGCTGACACGCGCCCTAACAAACTCCGGTGCAACGGTTTTGTAAGTGATCGCAACGGGTTTAAGGATTGCCGAATCCAATGCACGATTGACCTCAAAAATTGCCCTGTTTGACGGCTCAATTGGATCATTTAAATGATGAAACTCAGCGATAGCATCGGGATCAGACAAATTTGGCGCGATTGTGCAGCCACTGAAGACAATCAGCACAAAAAACGCTGCACATACACGTAGGAATTTACGGAGAAACAAAAACTTGATCATGAACGAGATTGTTAACCGTATTTATTACGATGACGTTAACGTATTTGCCCCGTTTTCACTCGATGTTGCGCCCAAGCCCCAGAACCAGCACAAAGAACGCCATAAACTTGAACCATGTGGTTCTGTGATTAACCATAAACAAAAATGTGGGTAATCAATTCACGGTGCTGATGCGGTTATCAATGTAAGGTTTGTAGGGACCACCTGCCTTTAGGTAAGCCGCCACAACATCTTCAAGATTGTCGCCAAAGTCGTAGGCTTCCGTTCCATCCGTTGCAAACACCTTATAACCATCACCCCCGCCGCGCATATAATTGTTGGTTACAACGCCATATATGGCGGACTTATCGATTAGCTTGAACATCCCATCTGCCGCTTGAACTTTAATTGAGACCACACGATTTCCGGGTTTTTTTTCGGGCGCCCACGTCACCGTCATACCGGCAATCTGAGGAAACCGACCTGCTTCTCCCCGTTTTTTACTAAAACCGTTCTCCAAAGCCGCAATAACCCCGTCGCCACTCAACTTAAAAGTCGCCAATGAATTTTGAAACGGCAAAACCGTCAACACTTCTCCCATTGTCACATCACCGGCATCTATCGACGCCCGCAGGCCCCCGCCGTTTTGGATGGCCAATTGAACGCCCTGTTCCTTAACACTCGCAAGCATCGCATCGGCGACAAGGACGCCCATCTCACACACCGTCCGACGGCAGGATTTGCGGTTGCCATCAATTGCAGCGGCGGTGCTGCCAATCACTGTAGCCTTTAGCTTTTCCAAAGGTTCAGCGGCTTTCTTAATGTAAGCCAGCATTTCTGGGTCCGGTTGAACCATAGCGTTTAGCAGCCACGGCTGACCTTTGGCCTTTTTAACGTTGCCATCATCATCAAAAGTGACAGAGACCTCGCCAAGATATTTTCCGTAAGCATAGGCCTGTACAACAGCGACGGATTTACCCTCTGGCCCAATTACCATTGTCGGGTATTTTTTCGGTAAGGTGTTGGAGTGCCCGCCAACAATTACGTCAATACCCTTAATTTTTGCGGCAAGTTCCAGGTCTCTACCAAATCCAATGTGGGTCAGGAGAATAATTTTGGACACCCCCTCCGCCTTAAGTTGAGCGATCAGACCTGGCAATATCTTTTCTTCTTGCGTAAAGCTTACGGTTGAGCCGGGATTTGAGATTTCAGCCGTGTCTGGGGTCGTCAGGCCAATAATACCAATTTTCTGCCCACCGGCTTCTTTAATCACATAGGGTAAAATTTTTCCGCTCAGGCGCGGTTCCCTACCGAGATCTCCGTTGGCAAATAACAATGGAAACTTGACTTGCTGCGCGAATTTTTCAAGCACGCCCGGTCCATTATCAAATTCATGATTTCCAAGCGCGAAAGCATCAATGCCGAATCTATTGAGGATTTCTGCACTCATAGACCCTTTATAGGTGACGTAATAGAGCGAGCCCTGAAACATATCCCCACCAACCATGGTCAACACATTGGTTTTGGTTTTGCCAAGTGCAGCACGCCGGATATCGAGAGCTGTTTTCATGCGCGCAGCCCCGCCAAAACATTTTCTGGCCAAATCGTCCTTTGGTTTACAGCCGGAGTCATACTTGTTGATTGGGTCAAAACGTGAATGCATGTCATTAAAATGCAAGATCGTCAGATTGTAATCGGCAAGCGCTGTATTCGCCGCCGTAGCGAATAATACTGTAAGTATCGCCGCACCGAGTGTTCCAAATTTCATCTGAAAGATCCCCTCACTAAATTACTGTAAAAAAATATTGAACAGACCTTACCATGAAATTGAACTCTACTTCTTTTATTATATTTAACATAACTACATAAAGATATCTTGATATTGTTATGTTAATATGCGACAAAACATTACCGAATGGGAGAACACGATGAACGACTTAGTCAACGCCCTAAAAACCGCTGGAGAGCCAACGCGCCTCCGCATTCTCGCTCTGTGCCTTCTTGGGGAGCTAACGGTCAGTGAATTGGTTCGTATTCTGGGCCAAAGTCAGCCTCGTATTTCGCGTCATTTAAAACTTCTAACCGAAGCCGGGTTGTTGGAACGGTTTCGCGAGGGGAACTGGGTCTTTCACCGTCTGTCGCAGGAGGGCGTAGGGGCCGGCTTGATCAATAAAATCACCCCCCTCCTTCCCCTAGATGACGACCACCTTGTTCGAGATCGCCAAAGATTGGCGGAAGTTAAACGCGATCGTGACGAGGCTGCATTCGCCTATTTTGAAGACAATGCGGAAGACTGGGATGGTTTGCGTTCCCTTCATGTAGACGAGGGTAAAGTAGAAGAAGCGATCAAAGATCTTCTGGCCGAAGAAAGTTTTACCAGCCTGCTCGACATTGGCACAGGTACAGCGCGTATTCTGGAACTTCTTGGATCCAAGATTAAGCGCGGTCAGGGCGTCGATCTATCAACCAAAATGTTATCTGTTGCGCGGGCCAATCTTAGCCGCGCCTCTTTGGATCATTGCCAGGTCAGACAAGGTGATATTTATCAATTGCCGTTCAGTCCCGCCACCTTCGATGCCGCAACCATTCATCAGGTGCTTCATTATATTGACGATCAGGCTCTCGCGATCACAGAAGCGGCGCGCATTTTAACGCCGGGCGGAAAACTTCTTGTCGTGGATTTCGCGCCCCACGATCAGGAGATCCTGCGCGCAGATCATAACCATCGCCGACTCGGATTCAGCGATGAAGAAGTCTCGGGTTGGTTTGTGCTGGCCGGGCTTAACAACAAAAAGGTTGTTCACCTCCCTGGCGGTCCTCTCACAGTTTCAATCTGGTTAGCCGAAAAACCATCGGCTCAGACAGAGATTCTCAATTAACAATACCTGCCCCGAAAGGCTGGGAAATGATACATAGAAAACCCATCGACCTGTTAAACGTATCAGCACACGGACGTCCGTCTGGGCCGCATTTGGCCGTCGCCGCGCCGTTGCCAGAAAATGTTCAAGTCTCGTTCGAATTTTTCCCGCCAAGCACCGACCAAGCCGCTGATACTCTATGGTCATCAATTCAACGCCTGGCACCTTTAAATCCCTCTTATGTATCCGTAACTTATGGCGCGGGTGGCACAACGCGAGAACGAACCCATGCGACGGTCGCGCGCCTCCGCCGCGAAACCAATTTGGAACCTGCTGCACATTTGACCTGCGTCGGTGCGAGCCGCGATGAGATTAACAAAATCGCTCAAGGTTACTGGGACGCCGGGGTCAAACATATCGTCGCTCTACGTGGGGACTCTCCTGATGGCTTTGGGCAGTACGCCCCCCACCCTGACGGATACGCCTACGCATCAGACTTGGTTGCCGGGTTGAAAAAGGTCGCGGACTTCCGCATCAGCGTCGCCGCATACCCCGAACCACACCCCGACGCACCGAGCCCAGAAGTCGACCTCGATAATCTGAAACGCAAAATCGATGCAGGAGCAACGGAAGCCATCACACAGTTTTTCTTTGATGTTGAAACGTATTTGCGATTTCTCGACCGCGCCCGTGCAGCCGGCATATCAGTTCCGATCATCCCCGGCATCCTGCCTGTCACGAATTTCACCCAAGTGGCCAAATTTGCTGCCAAAACTGGGGCTTCTGTTCCCTCCTGGATGGCCGATCTGTTCGCCGGACTGGAGGACGAACCAGAGACCCGTAAACTGGTCGCCGCGAGTATGGCCGCCGAACAGTGCCGGGTCCTGCACGCCAACGGTGTTGATCAGTTCCATTTTTACACCATGAACCGCGCCGACCTGTGTTTCGCCATTTGTCACATTCTGGGCGTCCGCCCTCAGCCCGTATCGAAAGCCGCATGACTATGAATGCCATCACCACCAAGGGCACCTTCGTGCCCAACCGCCAGCTTGATCAATCCGCATGCCTGAAAGACCTTCTCAATCAACGCGTCCTGGTTCTCGATGGCGCGATGGGCACGATGATCCAGGATCACCTACTTGATGAAACCGACTATCGCGGTGAGCGGTTCGCTGACTGGACACAAGACGTTAAGGGCAACAATGATTTGTTGAGCCTCAGCCAACCAAAGATCATCAGTGACATTCACCAACAATTTCTTGATGCGGGTGCTGATATAATCGGCACCAACACATTTAATTCGACCTCAATCTCCCAGGCTGATTACGGCATGGAAGACTTGGTATTTGAGCTTAATTATGAAAGCGCGCGCCTCGCCCGCATTGTGGTTGATAAAACTTCTACACCTGACAAACCGCGATTTGTCGCAGGGTCCGTTGGGCCGACCAATCGCACGGCATCGTTATCTCCCGATGTTAATGATCCGGGGTACCGGAACGTCACCTTTGATGAACTCGCAACCGCTTATGGTCAGGCCGTCAGGGCTCTGGTTGATGGCGGCGTTGATATTCTGGTGGTTGAGACAATCTTTGATACGCTTAATGCCAAGGCCGCAATTTATGCAATTGAAACATTTTTTGAGCAGGAGAGTCTGACCCTTCCTGTGATGATTTCCGGCACCATTACGGACGCCTCCGGGCGCACATTATCGGGGCAAACACCGGAGGCATTCTGGACTTCGGTCGCTCATGTTAAACCCTTAAGCATTGGCTTTAACTGTGCGCTTGGTGCAGAAGCACTACGCGCGCATGTTCAGGCCGTCTCGGTTCTTGCCAATTGTTTTGTCAGTGTTTACCCCAACGCTGGCCTGCCGAACGCATTTGGCGGGTATGACGATACCCCTGAATACATGGCCGAACATCTGAAAGAGTTCGCGGAAAGCGGTTTTGTCAATCTCGTCGGTGGTTGCTGCGGCACCACCCCCATACATATCAGAGCCATCGCCGACGCGCTTGAGGGAATTGTGCCTCGGAAAATTTCTCAACGTATACCCGTTTGCCGTTTAAGCGGACTGGAGCCGCTTGAACTCAACGACGTTACCGGGTTTGTGAATGTCGGTGAGCGCACCAATGTTTCTGGGTCTGCCAAATTTGCGCGCCTAATCCGGGACGGCGAATTTGAGGAAGCCCTCGACATCGCCCGTGATCAAGTCGCCAACGGTGCCCAGATCGTTGACGTCAACATGGACGATGCAATGCTTGATGCGGAAGTCGTGATGGGGAAATTTATGCGCCTGATCGCGTCGGAACCTGACATATGTAAGGTCCCGTTGATGGTCGACTCGTCCAAATGGTCTGTCATTGAAGCAGGACTTAAAAACATTCAGGGCAAAGCGGTGGTCAATTCGATCAGTATGAAAGAAGGTGTTGACGCTTTCACCGAACAGGCACGTCAGGTCTTGCGTTACGGCGCCGCAGTAATCGTCATGGCGTTTGACGAAAAAGGCCAAGCCGACAGCTATGAACGTATGGTTGAGATTTGCACCAAGTCGTACAAAATCCTAACTGAACAAGTTGGTTTTGCACCGGAAGACATCATCTTCGACGCCAATATATTTCCGATTGCAACGGGCATTGATGAGCATCGGAACTTTTCCAAGGACTTCATTGCTGCCATTGCCGAGATCAAACGAACCCTGCCCTACGCCCTAACAAGCGGCGGGCTCTCTAACATGTCGTTTTCATTTCGCGGTAACAATCCCATGCGCGAAGCCATGCATTCGGTGTTCCTTTATCATGCAGTCAATGCCGGTCTTAATATGGCAATCGTTAACGCCGGACAGCTCACTGTTTACAGCGACATTCCAACGGATCTGAAGGATCGTATCGAAGATGCCGTTTTTAACCGCCGGAATGATTCAACCGAACGGCTGCTGGATGTTGCCAGTGAGGTTAAAGGCGAGAAACGTGAATCGACCCAGGACCTGACATGGCGCGAGGGTCCTGTCGCTGGCCGACTTGCCCATGCGCTGGTCAAGGGTATTTCTGAATACGTCATTGAAGACACAGAAGAAGCGCGCCTGGACGCAATTCGTCCGATTGAGGTTATCGAAGGTCCGCTGATGGACGGCATGAATATTGTGGGTGATCTCTTTGGGTCAGGCCAGATGTTCTTGCCGCAGGTGGTTAAGTCCGCCCGCGTTATGAAACAAGCCGTCGCCCATTTGCTACCATTTATCGAAGACGAAAAAGTTGACGGGGCCAAAAGCAGCTCCAAAGGCAAAATCGTCATGGCAACCGTTAAAGGCGACGTACACGACATCGGCAAGAACATTGTTGGCGTTGTCCTTCAGTGTAATAATTTTGAGGTCATCGACCTTGGCGTTATGGTGCCTTACGGCGATATCCTCAAAGCAGCGATTGAGCATGATGCCGACATGATTGGCCTATCGGGGTTGATCACGCCGTCGCTTGAGGAAATGTGCACGGTGGCGCTGGAAATGGAGCGCGAAAACTTCTCTGTCCCCTTGCTGATTGGCGGGGCAACAACATCGAACCTGCATACAGCGGTTAAGATCGCGCCCAATTACTCAAACCCGATCGTTCATGTCATGGATGCATCGCGCGCAGTCGGTGTCGCCAGCACTTTGATCAGCGACACCAAATGCGAAGCGTTTGTAGCAGAGAACGCGGTGCATCAGGATTTGGCCCGCGAAAAACATGCACGTGCCCAAAAAGCCGGCAACAGACCCACTGTCGCCAAGGCACGGGGACAAGCACCAGAGATTAACTGGGATAATTTTGAGGCATCGGTGCCGACATTTCTTGGCATCAAAACATTCGAGGACTACAACCTCAGCGAATTGGTTGAGCGCATCGACTGGACGCCGTTTTTCCGCACATGGGAATTAAAGGGCGTCTATCCGGCCATATTGAAAGACCCAAAATACGGTGAAGTGGCGACCAGCCTGTTTTCCGATGCACAGGATATGCTGAAACAGATTGTTAACGAAAAATGGCTCAGTGCCCGTGCCGTGATTGGGTTCTTTCCGGCCAATGCCGTTGGCGAAGACGTCGAGGTTTACGCTGGCGAAGAACGTAATATCAGACAAACCACGTTCCATTTCCTGCGCCAGCAAATTAACAAGGCACCGGGACGCTTTAACCATTGCCTTGGTGATTATATCGCGCCGAAGGATACCGGCAAACAGGATTACATCGGCGGCTTCGCTGTCACTGCCGGAATCGGCATCGAGAAAAAACTGACTGAGTTCAAAGCCCAGCACGATGACTATTCCGATATCCTTTTGAAAGCCCTCGCCGACCGTCTGGCTGAAGCCTTTGCCGAACGTATGCACGAGCGGGTCAGAACCGAGTTCTGGGCGTATGCAAAAGACGAGGCCTTGACCAACGAAAGCCTGATCCGCGAACAGTATCAGGGGATCCGCCCGGCACCCGGCTACCCGGCCTGCCCCGACCATACAGAAAAACGCGCCTTGTTTGATCTTCTTAGCGCTGAAGATAACGCCGGTATGGAACTGACGGAAAGTTTCGCCATGTTACCAACAGCCGCGGTATCAGGTTTTTACTTTGCCCATCCGGAAGCGAAATATTTCGGCATTGGAAAGATTGGTAAAGACCAGGTCCTGGACTACGCCGCACGCAAAGGCATGAGCGTTGAGGACACTGAACGCTGGCTCGCGCCCAATCTCGACTATGACCGGAGTTGAGATTAATTTCCCGCGCTGCGCTGCTGGGCATAATGGGCCCAGACGCCAGCGCATTTAGGGAGAGGATTGATGGTCACGAAAACGGTTGCGGAACGCGCACTCCGGACGTTGTCGGTTCGGTGGCCGGCTCGGAGCCCGGATTAGGAACCTGTTTTGAGGGTTTTTCGGAGTTCTCCAACGCGGGGCTATCACTGCTATACTGCCTGACGGCTTTCTCAAGAACCTCCAGAAGGCCGCGGCCAATATCCCCGCCGTCTTGTTTGATTTTATCTCTGAAGACCACCCGCATTGTATCAATGTGGGCTTTGACAATATTGACCGCCTCATCATGCACCGGGCAGGAAAAGCCGGTGTATTGATACAGCATCTTACCAACGACCGTAATCAGCGGGTACCCGAACGTGCCGCCCTGACCGCGAAGCTCATGAGCGAGATGGTTTATCTTGTCAAAACAAAACCTCCTTTTCTGGGGCGGCAACGCAAGCGCCTTTTTACACAGCACTGACATCGTCGCCAAATATTTCAAAGCCCAGTCGTGAAATTCCGCAGATTTTCGGCCAAGAACATTATCCGCCTCCCCCAGCACACTACCGGGCAATCTCCCTTGCCCGGAGCCGCCGGCACCGCCAACAAGCTCCTTCAGGCGATTAGGCAACCGAAACTTATAAATTTTACCCGACCCCTTGAGCCGGACTACGCGGTCAGCAGAATAAATGATGGTCGCGTCGTCCTGTTCAGTGCCACGTTTATTACCGCCCATAAAATCTTTGCGTTGGCGTTGACGGTCCGGGCCAAAATAATTGGGCGTCGCGACGAATTGCCGCGGATTGTCAATCACCTCAAGAAGACGCTTGGCGACCGACCCTGCCGAAAAGGGTTTAGCCAGAATTTCACTTACGCCCTGGTCCCGCGCGCGCTGTACATTGTCCTCATCAGCAGCCCCTGACATCAAAATAAAGGGCATAAAACGATCGGGAGAATCTTTGCTTTCACGGATCCATTTGAGCAGCAATAAACCGTCAATCGGAACCATCATTAAATCTGAAATAACCAAATCAAAATGGATTTGAATAGCGGTTGGGCTACCCGCGCCGGCCCGCATAATCTCAATCGCTTCAACACCATCTTTAGCTGTTTCGACCCGGCCCGTGCCCAGTTCGCGCAATAGGTCGTGGAAAATGTCCCGCACATACATATTGTCCTCGACCAACAAAATGGACAGGCGAGAAAAATTGTACGCGTCGGACATCGGTGAGTTCCGTTCGGACATACCTTGGAATAGCACTACATTCAGCAGTATAGGAGTCAAAAAAGGTTCATTTATGATCTTATAGTCAACCGCTGATAAAGTTTGCTAAGAATCTTAGAACATCAATTCCATTGCACGTGCGAGCGCAAATATGGCAGGCCCCCTCATATTACACCCTTTGCCACGCTCACCGAACCACCTCGCGGTCAACAGCTTTCCCCCAGGATAAAATATCAAACCGCCTATGGGCCGGAACAAAATAGGGATCGTGTTCAGACCGGTCTTGATTTGGGACGGTTTAGTTTTCAACGATGATCTCCAGCACAGCTTTCATACCGGGATGATACCGGCAGACATATGCGGTGCTCATATCCGGCGCGGATGTCACGCGAGCGGAACCGTTCCTTTTGATTTCACCGGTATCCCAGCTCTTATCTGTAGCCGTTGCCGTATGGGGCGTAATGTCACGGTTGATCCACGTAATGGTGTCGTTAGGACGCACACGTAGCATACTTGGTACAAATCGAAATTTCTGAATTTCAATGACATGTTCCTTTGGTGTTGCAGTAACGGGATCAACCGGAACGACGGAGAGAACCGCAGCAGACAAAGCTGCTACGGCACTCAACAAGACAATGCGTCTGTCTAAATCAAACATCAGTTAATCTTCTTTACCATCATCTGAGCATGCCCTTCATGAGCTTTGAAGATGCCAAGCCCGACTTCAAACAGCGCCTTAACGTCGGCATTTTCGATGTTTGGAATAAACGCATTTTCGACCAGGTTGTTTACAGCCTTGTGATAGGCCAACTCGTTTTCCGCATAACGTTTATCAAATGCCGCGCCCCTGAGTTTGCTCATTTCATCAATCAGTTTGGTTGCATTTTTTTGCAGGGTCTGACTCAGAAAGTTATCTTCAGGCTGCGCACCAAGCTTGGCGAGTAATGCCAGAGCCTGCTCATTAACGGCGGTATGATCGCGAATCATGGTGCGGGCAAATTCATGAATTGCCTTACTTTCGGACAGCGCCAACGCCAGATGGGCGTAACGGATATCAATATTATCCGCAATATAAGCGACATGTGCGATTTCAAGATCATTTATTTCAGCAGGTGTTTTCGCGTTTGCCGTTGCTTGTATCATCATAACGGCAAATCCGACTGCCAGTAGTGTCGTTCTCTTCAACATATTATCGTTCCTTTTGTATGAATTGCATTTTAAGTGGTCGGGTCACCCCGTTCACAAATTCATTAAACTACAAAATTAATATTTTTATAATGATCAAAAACGCATATCACTTGATCAATCGTTCAATCCATTACATTATATGAAAAAACTGATGATCGATGACCTATACTGTAACGAGGCGCACATGGATTTGGTAAGTGACATTCTCAACCGCATGCGGCTTTCCGGAACCCTGTATTTCCGCACCTCTTTCACCTCCCCGTGGAGTATTAAGGTTCCCTCATTTGAAAACGTCGCGCGGTTTCATTTCGCCCATAAGGGGGGGTGTTTTGTTCGCGTCAATAATGAGGGGGACCCGGTATTGCTTGAGCAAGGTGATCTGATCATCATTACCCGGGGTGCAAGCCACACGCTATTTTGTGATCCCAAAACAGAACACACCGCGCGCCTGCTTGATACCGTAATTGAGGATTCTGGTTTCTCCGGAAGTGGGACGTTGGTTTATGGTGAGGCTGGCAGCAATCATGAAACCCAATTGGTATGCGGTCATTTTGCATTTGATAAGAATACCAATCATCCTCTGATTGACGCGCTGCCGCCTTATATCCATATCAGAAATTATGGGGAGCCGGCGGGCCGCTGGATGGAGAGTACCCTTAACGTTATTGGCGCAGAAGCAGGCCGGGAGCAAATGGGCGGCGATCTAATCGCGCTTAAATTATCAGAAATAATTTTTGCGCAGGCCTTACGATCCTATCTTTGTTCAGATGGTGCTGAGCGACCTGTTTTAGCCGGATTTTCAGATCGCAACATTTCACGTGCGCTGAGTGCGTTTCATAAAAATCCGGTAATTCGGTGGACTCTCGAAGATTTGGCAAAAATAGCCGGTATGTCACGGACGTCATTTGCAACCAAATTTACCCGCCTGGTTTCGATGACACCGGGGAGCTACATCACCCATTGGCGTATGCAGGTCGCCCGGCAGGTATTATCCGAATCGGATACTCCAATAATTGAGATTGCCGAAGAGGCAGGTTACCAATCCGAAGCTGCTTTCAGCCGGGTATTTAAAAAACATTTTGATATGCCACCAGCAACCTATCGACGGGACTTCCAAAGTTCGCGTTAGTCAGTCATATCGTTGATATCTGCTCAGCACCCAGATTGACCTGATGGCTATAGACGACTTAAGAGCACCGGTGCGTATTGCCAGAAGGCATCGTTTCAGGCACCTTCCTGAATGCTGAACGCGACGCCGTTTTGGCACACCGTTCACTTATTTCTCTGGGCCGCAACATCCGATGACCGACACCAGCTTCTCCTCCCCGCCCGTGGATCAACCTGACAGCGCCTATTCCTGGTGGCGCCTGACCTTATCATTGGCCATGAGCACTATTGGCGGGGTTGGATTGTGGTCAGTGGTTGTTGTCCTGCCGACAATCGAAGCCGAATTTGGGGTTGATCGCGGCGGCGCGTCCCTGCCCTATACCGCGACGATGATCGGGTTTGCCATTGGCGGCATATATATGGGCCGAATTGCTGATAAATACGGTGTGTTTGCCCCGTTGATGCTGGGCTCCATCATGCTGGGTCTTGGCTATATCGGGGCGGCAAATACCACCAGTTTATGGCAGTTTATTGTCGTTCAGGCGGTCTGCATCGGCATGCTCGGCAGCTCGGCGTCATTTGCCCCGCTGGTCGCCGATGTGACCCACTGGTTTGTCAAACGCCGGGGCATTGCCATTGCCGTGGTCGCCAGCGGCAATTATCTGTCGGGAACGATCTGGCCGCCGGTGCTGACCTGGGGGATTGAACACTATGGCTGGCGCACCGCCTATATGGGGATCGGCATGGTTTGCCTTGTTACCATGATCCCGTTGGCGATTTTGCTGCGGCGGCGGGCAAACCTAGGCGATGAAACGTCTGGCAATGCAACGGATGGCCGTCGCTTCAAACTCAAAATGTCGCCGCGCGCCCTGCAAGCCCTACTGGTGCTGGCCGGAATTGGCTGCTGCGTTGCCATGTCCATGCCGCAGGTTCATATCGTCGCCTATTGCGGTGATCTGGGATATGGCGTCGCCCGCGGCGCCGAAATGTTGTCGCTGATGCTCGCCTTTGGCATCGTCAGCCGCCTCATATCCGGCATGATCGGCGACAAGATCGGCGGCGTCGCCACCCTGATCATCGGCTCGGTGCTGCAATGCTTGGCGTTATTGTTTTACATTCCGTTTGATGGTCTCGCCTCACTTTATGTGGTGTCAGCGTTTTTTGGCCTGTCGCAGGGTGGAATCGTGCCCAGTTACGCGCTGATCGTGCGTGAATATTTCCCGGCCAAGGAAGCCGGCGCCCGGGTCAGCCTGGTTCTGATGGCAACGGTTGTCGGCATGGCTCTTGGCGGTTGGTTGTCGGGGGAAATATTCGATCTGACCGGATCTTATCAGGCTGCGTTCCTGAACGGCATTGGCTGGAACCTGCTAAATATGTCAATCGCTGGCTGGTTGTTGATTGGCCAGTTTAAGGCCCGCCGCGCCGTGGTTTAATGCGCCGGCGGGGGGCCCGGGGATGGGTCCTGGGATGGGTCCGGAATTTTCTTCGGCGTTACGTCATAAGTTAAAGAAATCAGCTGATCTATATTTTTCCCGTCCCGGGCAAGCGGTAGATCCAGGGTCGAAATTCTTTTATGAATACGCCCCTTCCAGTTCAGGGGACCGCTGCCGATGGTGATCAGCATCTCATTCACCAACTTTTCATAAAGAGCAAATTCATCGGGTTCGAAAAACCTGGGGCGGCGTCACTCATCCGTTTACCAGTAAGCTCTGTTTCGAACAGGTCTGTAACCTTTGTTCCCCACAGCCGGTAGCGGGAATCATAGGTATCGCCGGGGATGATATCTTCAACCGTAACCCAGCCATACCAGTCGGCGAGATCTTCAAAACAATAATCTTGCCATGTAGGCAGTATACCAGGGTGCCGTTTCGAGTTCCACAACGCGACAAAAGGTTCAAATATGTCAAATGTGCTGGCAGGCGTGTCGATCGCAAACACTTCAAAAACCCAATCCCCTGAGGTGCGCCAGATTGTCATAGGGTCACTTTTCGCGTTGCTGTGCCGCGGCACAGTAGAACTACTGTTTAATCTCGCTTTAAATGTTCTGAACACTGGAGTATTCCACATTTTTATCCACCGGGTCAAAGGTGTTGCCCCGGATCAACCTGTGTTAGGGTCGACAAACTGACCAACAGGTTAATGGACCAGCCCAATGCGTATATTTGCTTTCGCCCTGTTTCTCCTGCTGCCGATGGTGCAGGCATCCGCACAAACCACCCCTTATGTGAAATGGCAAAATCCGGACGTGGCCAAGGTAAACACCGAAAAACTCAAGGACCTTGTGACAAAATTGAACGCCTTGATCGACAACGCTGAGAAGGCTGGAGCGGCGGATCCCAATTTCCTCCGCGACCTGCGTATTTTGGCCAGCGCGGCGACGGCGCCGCAGTTAAAACTGATTTTCAACGATACTTTCGCAGACGGCAATTTCACTACCAACCCGGCGTGGGAAACCACCGCCGGCGAATTCTGGGTCGAACAGGGCTGGGGCCTGCGCACATCCGTTGACCTCGCTACCAAAACACAGCCCCAAACAAAAAAGGTCAGCGGCGAGCAGGCCGCGGTAGCGATTTTCGGACAAATTCTCAATCAGGCCTTGGGCGCAAAACAGACAGGCGGCGGAACAGAACCCCAAACTCCGGCGGAAGCCGTTCTTCATACCAACGCTGCCGTTTCCAATTCATTTTCCGTTGCGCTGAACCTGTATACCGGGTCGGCAACAGGACGGATTGAGCTCGCCCTCTATCAAGGCCAATTTACGGGCTCATCAACCAGCCCGGGCTACCGCCTCAGCCTTCAACCAGAGGGACGGCTTGAGATCGCACGTGTATCATCGCGCGGGCGGACGGTGATCGGTGGAACCAACGAGCTACCGTCGCTGCAGGACAAAAAATTTCATACCCTGACCTGGACCCGGGCCGCGGGCGGCACAATGGAAATCCGGATTGATAATACGGCATTACTGAGCGCCGCCGATCAGGGGTTCAGTGACGCCTTCTCCGGGATCGCGATCATCAACGGCGGCGGAGATTATATTTTCAAACAAATCAGGGTCGACGGACTATGATGGCGGGGCTTGTGCCTCTGGAAATATTCTTGGGATATGATCATTAAATATGGCGCCCGAAATTCTTGACCTGTGGCCAACCAAAATCGTCCGCCAATTGGTGGACGGAGCAGAAACCAATAACCCGGAGTTGTTGAAGCTCATCCGCGACTGGGATCGCAGTAAAAAAAATCTAACCACGGACTACCGCGACAACAACCCGTTTAATGTGGGTTCGTCGGCAACAAACTGGTTAAGGGCTGCCGTCAACCAGGCGATGATCGGATATTTGCAGGCGATCGGCATTGGTTATCCCCTGAACTGGCAGATCCACGGCTGGGCGAACGTCAATCGGAACGGAGACTATCATGATCCGCATAACCATCCGCACAGTTACCTGAGCGGCACCTACTATGTGAAAATTCCAGGCACAACTGGCTCAGGCCGGCAACGCAGTGACCTCCGGCCCAATTCCATCACCCTATATGATCCGCGCACCGGATTTAACATGGGATCGATTAAAGATGACCCGTATGTTGATCCTGAATATACCGTTTTACCGGAACCGGGATTGTTGATGATGTGGTCAGCCAGCCTGATGCATTTTGTTCACCCAAACCTGAGTGACGAAACGCGGATTTCGATCAGCTTTAATATTATTCTGAAACAGTCGGACGGCCATCTGCCAGATCAGTAAGGATTAACGCCGTCTCATTTATTCAAATGATACGTCAGTGCCAACGCAATACAATGACGGATCGGACCATCGGGCAGCGGGTCGATGACGTTAAAGTGAACCGCGCGTTTGCCGTCATATGTCAGTTTATCACCATAATAATCTCGAAATTGCAATATCAGACTGGTTTGGCAATGCACAAATAGCGCGATTCGATTGATATCACTCTTAAAGCGATCGATTCGAACCGTTGATCCGCTTCTGCTCTCAAGTGTCAGGTAACTCGGCTGCCCCCATTTCAGTGTCTCCGTCAGAAAGCCGACCCCATCCGTATGGCGGGCGGTTTCGAAGATCATGGTGCGAAGGGATAACAACCCGTTTTTTTGGTGTTCGGGGTAGGTGCTGATTGCTGCGTGGACATCTGCTGGAAGCTTGGGGATAGACGGCATTGTCGATTCTCCAAGATATCTTGCCTCTAATTCAATAGGTTAGGCAATTCGCCGGTAATAATCTTTGTCCAACAATACTTGTTCAGACAGGGTCCTAAGGCGGCTTTCGTACCCTTCACGGACAACCTGATAATGTGGAACAGGCGCAACAGAACTGCCTTTCCCGGCAACAACCCAGATAGTTTTAGGATCGTCTGTCTTCACAAATTTATCACCGACTTCAATGGTCGGGTCATTTTTTTTAAACAACTTAGGTAGTCTCCAGAGCTAAACGTCACACAAGTGCGGAGGGTACTTTCGATACGCCGTTTTAGCGGAATCTTCAAGCCGCTAAGTTGACTTAAGCGCAGCAAACCAAATCGTCAATGCTTTGTAATATAAAGCACCAATATTACATAAAAATGACGGGTTCCGAATTCGCCTTTTGCATGCTAGGACAGCGATCATCATCTCCCTGCTCAGGACCCTGATTATGCGTTACGCCACCCTTGTTGATCGTATCTCCGGCCATGGTTCAAATGCCTGGAAACTCCATGCCAAAGCCTGCCGCGCTAAAGCTGCAGGGGATGACATCATCGTCATGAGTATTGGCGATCCAGATTTTTCGTCGCCGCGCAATGTTGTTGATACGGCAATTGAAGCCCTTAATGCGGGAGACACCCATTATTCCGACGTTGCCGGGCGGCCTGCGCTCAGGAAAGCCATTGCGAATGACCATCAGGTGCGGTCAGGGCAGATTGTCGGCCCGGAAAATGTTGTTGCCCTGGCCGGCGCCCAATGCGCGTTGTTTGCGGCCATGCAGTGTATCGCAGGCCCCGGTGATGAAATCGTTGTCCTCGAGCCAGCTTATGTGACCTATGAAGCTACGGTCCAGGCCCCAGGGGCCAAATTTGTTAGGGTATCTCAGCCCGCAGATGGTGGTTTTCGTCCTGATCCCGATCGTATTCGTGCCGCGGTGACCAAAAACACTCGGGCGATCATGTTCGCAACACCGAGCAACCCAACCGGTGTTGTCATGCATAAAAACGAGCTTGAGGCGATTGCGGAAATTGCAATCGAGTTTGACCTATGGGTCATCTCTGATGAGGTCTATGGTGCGCTGACGTTCGAGACACCGCACATCAGCATCGCGGGACTTCCCGGCATGGCGGAGCGTTGCGTGACAGTCTGCAGCCTGTCCAAATCACACGCTATGACCGGCTGGCGGATCGGCTGGATGGTGGCGCCTGCCGAACTGGCTGGTCATGTCGCCAAACTAGCACTCTGCATGTTGTACGGCATGCCGGGGTTCATTCAGCAAGGGGCAATAGAGGCGCTGACCAATGGCGAGGATGCGGTGACCCAAGGGCGCGATATATATCGCCGCCGGCGCGATCTTGCCCTGTCCCACCTTGGCCCTATTAACAGCCTGTCGTGCCTCTCGCCGGAAGCTGGGATGTTTCTGATGGTTGACGTCAGAAAGACAGGATTATCAGCAGCTGAATTTGCTGATCAACTGTATGAGAAAACCGGGGTTTCGCTGCTCAATGCAACGGCATTCGGACCAAGCGCCGAAGGTCATGTCAGATTATCTTTTGCTGTTAGTGATGAACAAATTATTGAGGGCTGCAAACGTATCAGAATGTTTGTAGAGGAGCTCTAGAGCAATTCCCGAGTAAATTGACTCGATTTACGACGACGTAATTGCGTATTAACAATGAGTTAGGGCGTTTCGGTGATCCAAAAATCACCGGAAACGCTCTAGCGCTATTCATCACTAATTGTCATCAATTGTCATCTCCGGGCATCGGCCAGCCATCAGAGATGATGGCCTGAACCCGGCGTTCTTCATCCAGGCGCCGTTCCATCTGCCGGCGTTCGAACACCCTGCGCTGGGCATCACGGCGGTCATTATCACGCAGATCGATGCCGTTCCAATGACTAGGGCTCCCGGCACCGCGCCGTTCGTCAGATCGGCGTTCGTCATCGCGCCGATCATCGTCCCGGCGCTGAAGATCTCGCCGACCCTCGGCGTCACGGCGCTCGTCGAGATCACTTGGTGTATCATCAGCCATTGCCCCGCGCCCTTCATTCAGCTGAAAGACAGCCTAAACTCAAAGCGTTAGGGATTAATGAAGACTTAGGCGGTCTCTTCGGCGTAATGACAGGCAACCTGACGTCCGGCGATCTCGCGTAGCTCCGGGCTGTCCGAGGAACACCGGTCCTTGGCGATGGGGCAGCGTTTGTGGAATGTGCAGCCGGGCGGAGGGTCAAGAGGTGAGGGTAATTCACCCGTCAGGGCAATCCGCTCAATCCTTAAATCTGAATCGACTTGCGGCGTTGAGGCCAGTAATGCACGCGTATATGGATGCCGCGGGCCCGCAAATACTTGTTCCTTGGTTCCGGACTCAACCGGACGCCCGAGGTACATAACCATAACATCGTCGGCAATATGACGAACAACACTCAAGTCATGAGAAATAAACAGATAAGCCAGGTTAAATTCGTCCTGCAGATCCATTAACAAGTTGAGGACCTGGGCCTGAATAGATACATCCAGCGCTGATACCGGCTCATCCGCGATCACCACTTTTGGCCGTAACATCAGGGCCCGGGCAATCGCGATGCGCTGGCGCTGCCCACCAGAAAACATATGAGGGTATCGGTGATAATGTTCCGGGCGCAATCCAACCTTGGCAATCATCTCTTGAGCAGCTTCCCGGCGATCGCTCGGCGACATATCGGTGTTGATGACCAGTGGTTCTTCCAGAATTGTGCCGATTTTCTTACGCGGATTTAAGGATCCGTACGGATCTTGAAAAATCATCTGTACGTTTTTGCGCAGTTGCACCCGCTGTTGATCCGTCGCAATCCCGCCTTCCGTTCCGTCCAGAATAAAACGGCCTGATGTGGGGTTTTCGATCAGGGTGACCAGCCGGGCCAGCGTAGACTTCCCGCATCCGGACTCGCCAACGACGGCCAGCGTACGACCAGCCGCCAACTCAAAACTAACACCGTCAACCGCCTTGACGACGGCAGGCGGACGAAATAGTCCCTGCCGAACTTCATAATGCCGGGTCAGATTATCGGCGACGAGAACAGGCTCGCTGGATGAGGGTTGCGCGGTCATATCGCCTCGCTTTGTAACGGATGATGGCAGCGGATCAGGGATGAGCCGTCAATTTCAGGTATTGGTTGCTCGGTTGTGCATTGGTCAGTAACGAACGCGCAGCGCGGATTAAACAAACATCCTTCCGGGCGGTCGTACAGTCCGGGAACCACGCCCGGTATAGTCGGTAACCGTTTTTTCCCAAGTCCCCTTTCAGGTAACGCATTCAGCAAGGCCGACGTATAGGGATGATGCGGTTCGGTAAACAGCTTATCTGCTGTTTGTTGTTCGACCATCTGGCCAGCGTACATCACGGCAACACGGTGCGCCATTTCAGCAACCACCGCCATATCATGAGTAATGAGAATAAGCGCCATGCCCCGTTCGCGTTGCAGTTCCAGCAATAGATCAAGAATTTGTGCCTGAATGGTCACATCCAACGCCGTGGTTGGCTCATCGGCAATCAGCAGGCGCGGGTTGCAGGCAATCGCCATGGCAATCATCACCCGCTGGTTCATGCCGCCGGACATTTGATGCGGGAAATTGCCGATACGATTGGCGGCATCCGGAATACCAACCTGATCGAGCAGTTCAATCGTCCGGCGTTTTCGTTCCGCCCGGGTTCCGCCTTCGTGAACCTTAAGGGTTTCCATAATCTGGAATCCAACGGTGAAACAGGGGTTCAGGCTGGTCATCGGCTCCTGGAAGACCATCGCAACGTCTTTTCCGGTGATTTTGCGCCGGTCGGCAGGCTTCAGTGTCAGCAGATCGGTTCCGCCAAAATCAAGTTTTGATGCATTGACCCGGCCGGGAAAAGCCACCAAACCCATTAAGGCGAGCATGGTTACACTTTTCCCGGAACCGGATTCGCCGACAACGCCGACGACCTCCCCCTCATCTACTGTCAGGCTAACATTATCCACCGCGCGAAACGCATTACCTTCGCTGCCAAACTCAACCGTTAAATTTTCAATTTCCAGCAAAGCCATGGTGTTATCGTTTCAATTTGGGATCAAGGGCATCGCGCAGCCCGTCGCCCATAAGATTAATGGATAAAACGGAGATCAGAATCGCCAGCCCCGGCACGGTCACTGTCCATGGTGCGCTCAGCATCAGATCGCGGTTTTCTGCGATGAGGGTTCCCCATTCAGGGGTCGGGGGCTGTGCCCCCATGCCAAGGAAACCTAGCGCCGCGGTATCAAGGATGGCCGTCGAAAAACTGAGTGTGGCCTGCACAATTAGGGGCGCCATACAGTTCGGTAGAACGGCAATAACCATAATACGAATACGGCCTGCACCAGCGACTTTGCTGGCGACCACATAATCACGCGCCAATTCGGAAAACGCTGAGGCACGGGTCAGGCGAACAAAAAACGGCATATAGGTGATTGAAATTGCAATCATTGCATTAACAAGCCCTGGTCCCAAAATGGCCACCAGTACTAGGGCCATCAGAAGACCGGGAACAGCCAATATGGTGTCCATAACCCGCATGATCGCGGTATCAACCAAACCGCCGAAGCTGGCGGCAATCAGACCAATAATGATCCCGCCGGTGAGACATATGACGACGACAATGCCGCCGGCAATTAACGACAACCGCGAGCCATGAATGATCCGCGACAACATGTCACGGCCAGCATAGTCAGTGCCAAAAAGAAACTGCCCGTGGCCGCCCTCCATCCAGGCGGGCGGGACTTCAAAATATTCACGATATTGTTCGCTTGGATCGTGCGGGGATATAAAATCTGCAAAAATTGCAACAAAGATCAAGCCAACCAAAAAACCCAGACCAATTACTGCCGTTTTACTTTCAGAAAAGTATGACCAAAATTCTGAAAAGCGGCCACGTAATGACGAGGATGGGCCTGCGACGGATTTGGCGGTGTTTGTATCAAGAGGATGTGACATCGGAAAATCCTATCGCGTATGAAGAATGCGTGGATTAATCAACCCATACATCACATCAACAAGCAGGTTAACGGTCATGATACACATGGCGATCAGGACCAGACCTCCCTGTACGGCGAAGTAGTCGCGGCTAAAGACTGAAAAAAGAATCCACTTGCCGATACCCGGCCAACTGAAAATCGTTTCCGTCAGGATAGCGCCCGCGAGCAGAACCCCGACCTGCAGGCCAATCACCGTTACAACCGTTATCATTGCATTTCGAAAAGCGTGCAGGCCAACAATCCGCAATGGAGACAATCCTTTGGCGCGCGCCGTGCGAACATAATCTTCACTGAGAACCTCAAGCATGGCCGAACGGGTCTGGCGAGCGATAATCGCCAGCGGTATCGTCCCAAGAACGATACTCGGTAAAATAAGGTGACTAAATGCCGAGCGGAGTGCCCCCTCTTCATCACTAAGGAAACTATCGATTAGCATAAAGCCGGTCACCGCTTCGACATCAAACATAAATGACATGCGCCCGGATACCGGCGTCCAGCCTAATGTTCCACTAAAGAAAATAATCAACAGCAATCCCCACCAGAAAATCGGCATTGAGTAGCCAATCAGGCAGGTTCCCATCAATCCCTGATCGAAGAACGATCCGCGCTTGACCGCAGCAAACAACCCCGCAGGCAGGCCAATACATATGGCAAACAGCATGGCGACCAAACCAAGTTCAATTGTCGCCGGGAACAGTTCAAGAAATTCATCCAATACAGGACGGTTGGTCAGCAAAGATGTACCGAAATTGCCATGCAGAAGATCTATAACATAATTGAAATATTGCTCCCACACAGGCCGATCGAGGCCCAGCTTGGCCATCAGTTCGGCATGTTTTTCAGGTGTCATGGTGCGTTCACCTGACAGCGCTAGAACCGGGTCACCAGGCAAAACTCTGACAAAACCAAAGGCAACCAGCGTCACGCCCAAAAATATCGGCACCAGAATTGCCAGCTTTTTTAAAACGAATGAAATCACAAAATATGTCCCGCAAAAAATGTTGGCGGGAAGAACCTCTTCCCGCCAACGTCGTCTTTAGATGATCACTATTATTTTAGATCAACATATTTAAAGATGTGGCTGCCAAGAGGATGAATCTTGAAACCAACAACTTCTTTGCGCACAGGGCGGTACTGAACCGAATGTGCAACAGTGAACCAAGGTGCTTCGCGTTTGAACACGATCTGCGCCTGTTCATACAGCTTGGTACGCTCAGCCTGGTTTGATGTCAGTTTCGCATCGCGAAGAAGTTTATCAAAACGTGTGTTACACCAGCGTGCTACGTTCGATTTTGCAGCTTCACAACCAAGTAGAACAAACATGAAGTTATCGGGATCACCATTGTCACCCGTCCACCCGAGAAGGGCCGTATCATGCTCACCAGCACGGATCCGTTTACGATACTCGCCCCACTCATAGGATACGATTTCCGCAGTAACGCCAACCTTAGCCCAATCAGCCTGAATAAGCTCAGCCATACGGCGGGCATTCGGGTTGTATGGACGCTGAACCGGCATCGCCCAAATGTTGGTTTTCAGTCCGCTAACACCAGCTTCAGCAAGCAATTTCTTGGCCGCTGCAGGGTCATATGGATAGTCTACAACGTCTTTATTGTAGGACCACATGGTTGGTGGGATAGGGTTTTTAGCCGCTGAACCAGCGCCTTTGAAAACAACATCCAAAATAGCCTGTTTGTTGATGGCCATGCTTAAAGCGCGGCGTACGCGAGCATCATCAAACGGTGCTTTTTCGTTATTGAAACCAAGGTAACCTACGTTCAGGCCTTCCTGGCTCAGAAGATTGATGTTTGAATCTTTCTTCATGGCGGCCAAATCGGCAGGATTTGGGTACGGCATGATGTGGCATTCGCCAGCTTTCAATTTCTGATAACGAACAGACGGGTCAACCGTGATGGCGTAGACGAGTTTGTCGACTTTTGGTTTGCCTTCCCAATACTGATCAAACGCTTTGAAACGAATGAACGCATCTTTTTTGTAGGAAACAAATTCAAACGGGCCTGTACCGATTGGCGCGTTATCAACGGTTTCTTTTTCGCCGGACGCCATTTTGTCAGCATATTCAGCCGACAAAATCGAAGCAAAATCCATCGCCAAGTTGGACACGAACGGTGCATCCGGAGAGGTTAGAGTGATTTTAACTTCGTAGTCATTTACTTTCTCAATGGAAGCCAAGGCTTTGGCCATGTCCATCCAGCCGAAATACAGGTACTTGCCACCTGAAACGCCATGATAAGGATGGTCTTTTTTCCACTGACGATTGAAGCTGTAGAGAATATCATCAGCATTAAAATCACGGGTTGGTGTGAAGTGTTTGTTGCTATGCCACTTAACACCTTTACGTAATTTAAATGTATAGGTCAGGCCATCAGCCGATGCTGACCAGGATTCTGCAAGGCCAGGAACGACTTTGGTTGTTCCAGGCTCAAACTCAACCAGGCGATTGTAGATTGGCTGCGCGGACGCATCAAAATCAGTCCCTGCAGAATGCAAACTTGGGTTAAATCCACCCGGGCTGCCTTCTGAACAGAATACGAGAGTTTTGGCAGCAGCCGGGGTGGCTCCTCCCATACCAACACTGAGTGCCGCGGCCGCGACAACAGCTGGTATTATTAGATTTCTTATCTTCATCTTTTGCTCCCTTGGTTTAGTTAATTTTTATATCGTTTTTTTAGTTATTAATAACCTGCTAGACTTGTAACCTGCTAAAAATATTGGCCGAACTCCTCCTGGGCACGCCAAACGGTATCCATATGAGCTTTGACACGCTCTCCCAACTCATCGATTACGTCGTGAACAATAAGGTTCATCAAAACGTGGACCGATCCCATAGAACTGAAAAAATATCGGGTATTCGGTGTTACCGGCAGTTGATATTCGGTTATGCCTTCTGCCCATTCACAATATTCGTCACAAATTAGGATGACTTCCATGCCGAGTTGTTTGGCAAATTTTGCAAGTACCGGGCCATTTTTGGCGTACCGAAAAACGTCAAACATAATCAACGTTTTTTTGTCCGCTGTATCGGTCAGAACATTGGCATAAATACCGTCGACAACACTGAGATAATGCACGTCCGGCCGCGCATAGAGCAGCAGCATCGCCATGCCGCGCGCCATATAATCCGTGGTTTGAAAACCGGTAACATAAACGCTGTCTGACTCGGTCAGCAGTTTAATCATTTTCTCCCACCGCGGCGTTCTGCGCATGGCATAGGCACGGTGGATACCAACGCTGTCCGCTTCAATTGCGCCGCGGTCACCGTGATCGGCTTTTCGGGCCTCAAACACACGTTCAAACCGGGTGCCAATCTCCGTCCCAAGTGGTCCATAGGTATGGGCCTTCATGACCCGCTTGGCATCCGCCATATCCTTGAAACCAATTTTCTGAACAAACCGACTAACGGTCATCGGACTGACGCCAGCCTGATCGGCTAGGGATGAGTTCGTTTCCAACAACAGGCGCTCAGGGTTAACCGTCAAGAAGTTCGCCAGTCGACGTTCGGTCTTGGTCAGATTACTGATTTGCGCACTAATACGGCTTGCTAGATTACCAGTCATTATTGATTGCTCTTTGCGAGCTTCTCCTCCCCAGAAGAATTTGGACGCAGTGTCTACCGGTATACATGTATCTGTCAACCAATTTTTGGTAGACTTGTACCAAATGGTATACAATTCTTAAAAACCCAAGAAAAAGCCACGCTTTTTTAGGGCGGGGCTTTTGGGTACTCTTCAATTTTTGTGCTTTCGCACCTCCCGATCACATAGGACCGAGTCATAATTTAAAGGGCTAATATGTCGCTTCAAAAATTAGGCGGGATCATCTTTGTACCCTCCTCAGTTCAATAAGCTGCGTGAAGCCTCGATTAGGAAATTTAATAACAAAAGTATAGTACAAATTGGCTGTCACGTCTCTAGGAACACCCTCACGTTTGGATCATTGGTTCCTATTTTATAGCCCTGAGCCTATTCCATAGAATCTGAACCTAATTACCTAATCATTGCCTTAAAATCGTCATTCGCCTTGAACAAATCGGGAACCCGGTTTACTCAGCTTAATGGTTTCTGATTCCGCCCCTTCAATGATTATGCCGGATGCACCCGCCTTTGCCGCAGGGCTGCGCCGCGGCGTTCTTCTGAGCGGCGACGGGGAGATCGATACACTGACACCAGATCAATTTGCAACGCTTCTGAAACCTGATTTTATGCCGCTTGTCTGCCACGGGCCGATGGTTGCACGGCGGATGTCCTGCAGCACCTTTCCCTGCTTTGACATACTTGAACTTTTCGCCTTCGTTCGGCCCGCTGAATTTACCCTGCCAACAATACGTGGGGTGGCTGAAGTTCTCGGATTGGCTATCCCGTCAACGCTCGACCATGAGGTCGAAACATTGTTTCAAGTGGCGCGCGCGCTGCTCGGTGAAATGGCGCTGCGGGCAAACCCTGCCGCTCAGAAAGTTGCTTGGTCGATGCACCGGAGCGGTTGGAACTGGGGGCCATTTGTTGTCGCCGCACTTGGCGAGAACCTAAACGCGGAACCACGCGATATCACCAGTGGCTTAAGAATCTGGCAACAATTACCTGAATGGGAAGAAGGCCCGCCGCCGTTACCACCGTCCAATCTACCCGTCAGCGCAAAAGATACAGGCATACGTTTGCAGGACCTTCTTGGACACGGGGCCGAAAACCGGCGTGAACAGGTTGATTACGCCAAAGTTAGCAGCAAAGCCTTTGCGCCGCGGGAACGCGATGGAGAGCCCCGGATTGTGCTGGCAGAAGCTGGCACGGGGGTCGGTAAAACTTTGGGGTATATTGCCCCCGCCAGTCTGTGGGCGGAGAAAAACGCCGGGACGGTATGGATCAGCACGTTCACGCGGAACCTGCAGCGCCAGCTCGACGGGGAACTTGGACGGTTGCATCCAGACCCTACCGAGAAAGAAGAAAAGGTCGTCATTCGAAAGGGGCGGGAAAACTATCTCTGCCTGCTCAATTTTGAAGACGCGTTGCGGCAGGCCCCGCTACAGGGAGATAAGGGCATGACGGCGCTCGGACTAATGGCTCGCTGGATCAGCGAAACCCGTGATGGAGACATGGTCGGAGGTGATTTCCCGGCATGGCTTGGCAACTTATTTGGCCGCGCTTTAACTCTGGATTTAACCGACACTCGAGGTGAATGTATCTATTCCGCTTGTTCCCATTATGGCAAATGTTTTATCGAGCATTCCGTCAGGCGGGCCAAACGTGCCGACATTGTGGTTGCCAATCATGCATTGGTGATGGTTCAAGCAGCGATGGGCGGCGATGATGGGTCCCAGCCGCTACGTTATGTGTTTGATGAAGGGCACCATTTGTTTGATGCCTCTGATGCTGCATTTTCCGCCCTTTTATCTGGCCGAGAGACGGCCGAGCTTAGGCGTTGGCTGGTTGGTGCGGAAGAGGGTGCCCGGACGCGTTCGCGCGGACTGAAAACTCGGCTTGAAGATTTGATTGGTGGTGATGTTGAGGCCGAGGAAGCCCTGGATGAGGTGCTCAGGGCGGCGCGTCAATTGCCAGGACAGGCTTGGCATCAGCGCATCAGTGGCGGCACGCCGGTTGGCCCAACCGAAGCGTTTTTGAGTCTTGTTCGTCAGCAGGTTTACGCCCGTGATGGTGATGCCGGAGGCGGTTATGGTTTGGAAACCGATACCATGCCAGCCGGTCCAGGTTTGATTGATGCTGCGGCCGACTTGGAAGTTGCCCTCGTACGATTAATCGAGCCGATAAAAACACTTCTCAAATCACTGGCAACGTTACTGGATTCTGATTCAGATACTCTGGAGACATCACAGCGGTCCCGTATCGAAGCCATGATCCGCAGTCTTGAGCGCCGCGGTACGCAGCAAGTTGGCGCGTGGCGATCGATGCTAGAGGCGTTGCGTCATCAGACGCCTGAAGATTTTGTCGACTGGTTCGCCGTTGAACGTATTCAAGGGCGTGATTTTGACGTTGGATTTCACCGGCACTGGATTGACCCGACGCAGCCGTTCGTCAGAACGGTTCTGGAGCCGGCTCATGGCGCCCTGATCACATCAGCCACGTTACGCGACCGCACCGGTGATGACATTGCGGACTGGCAAGCCGCGCATGCCCGAACCGGGATGAACTATCTGCCCGGACCTCCCGATCAGGATGCGCAACTTTCACCATTCGATTATGGCGCTAATACCAAAGTGCTGATTGTCGGTGATGTTAACCGCAACAATGCCGACACGGTATCTGCTGCCTATCGTGATTTGTTTCTGGCCGCCGGTGGGGGTGGTCTAGGGCTGTTTACTGCGATATCACGGCTCCGGGGCGTTCAGACCCGTATCCAAGAGGCACTCGAAGCGGAGGGTATTTCTTTACTTGCGCAGCATATAGAAACCATGGACACGGGCACTCTGGTAGATATCTTCAGGGCAGAAGAGAACACCTGCCTACTGGGAACTGACGCCGTACGGGACGGTGTCGATGTGCCCGGGCGCTCGTTGCGCCTGATCGTCTTTGACCGGGTTCCGTGGCCGCGCCCAACCATCCTGCACAAGGCCCGGCGCAGTCAGTTCGGCGGTCGTACGTATGATGAAATGCTGACCCGGTTAAAACTGAAACAAGCCTATGGTCGGTTGCTTCGGCGCGCCACAGACAAGGGGGTATTTGTCATGCTTGATCGCGGGTTACCAACCCGGTTGACGACCGCGTTCCCGGAGGGGGTAGAGATTGAACGAATTGGTATTGCAGAGGCAATTAGCGCCACGCGCAAATTTTTGAACCAAGATTAAAGTTTATTTTCTACTTGTTGAGAGACCATAAACTAAGATGCCAACGATAAACACGGAGAATGCCAAATAGAGTGCAATGGGGTCGTAAGGTAATACGTTACCGACCTGACCGACCAGATTACCAATTTCACATTGGGCCGTGGTTTTGTAAAAACACTTACTCGCTTCTTTAACATTTTCCCCAAGCAATTGTTCAAAAAACAGGTACCACCACGCCGTAGAGCCAACGAATCCAAGCGCGCCGAACCACATTAAAATCTTACCAAGATTGCGGATGGTCACATCCAGGTACTCCAGTTATTACTTATTCAAGCGATGGCAACTCACTAGTTAGGCCAGCTTCCAATTATATACAAGAAACGAAAAGGGCCGCGCTTTCGCGCGGCCCTCTCGAACTTTTGGACTGGGTTGGAAGTGGCTTAGAAGCCCATTCCGCCCATGCCGCCCATGCCGCCCATGTCCGGGCCGCCTGGCATTGCAGGAGCTGAAGACTTGTCTTCAGGTTTGTCTGCAACCATGGCTTCCGTAGTGATCAGAAGACCTGCAACTGAAGCCGCGTCCTGCAGGGCAGTACGAACAACTTTAGTCGGGTCAATGATACCGGCTTTAACCATGTCAACATATTCACCAGTCTGAGCGTTAAAACCGAAGTTTTTATCTTTCTGCTCGGACAGTTTGCCAGCGACAACCGCACCATCATGACCTGCATTTTCAGCAATCTGACGGAGCGGAGCCTGCAGGGCACGGCGAACGATGTCGAGACCAACGCTCTGATCCGCGTTCTCAGTTTCAATTTTGGCCAACGAACGAATGGCATAAAGAAGAGCAACACCACCACCGGCGACAACACCTTCTTCAACCGCAGCGCGGGTTGCGTGCAATGCGTCGTCAACACGGTCTTTACGTTCTTTAACTTCGATCTCGCTACCACCACCAACGCGGATAACAGCAACACCACCGGCCAATTTAGCAAGACGCTCCTGGAGCTTCTCACGGTCATAGTCGGATGACGTTTCTTCAACCTGCTGACGGATCTGTGAGCAACGGGCAGTAATGTCTTTTTTCTTGCCTGCGCCCTCAACCACGGTGGTTTCTTCTTTCGTGATCGAAACCTTCTTGGCCGTTCCCATCATGTCCATGGTCACGTTTTCAAGTTTGATACCGATGTCTTCAGAGATCACCTGACCAGCGGTCAATATAGCGATATCTTCGAGCATGGCTTTGCGGCGATCACCGAAACCAGGGGCTTTAACAGCAGCAACCTTGAGGCCACCGCGGAGTTTGTTAACAACCAAAGTTGCCAGTGCTTCGCCTTCGATGTCTTCGGCGATGATGAGCAGCGGACGACCGGACTGAACGATTTGTTCAAGGATCGGTAGCAACGGCTGTAGGCTGGAGAGTTTCTTCTCGTGGATGAGAATGAAAGGATTTTCCATTTCGCAGGTCATTTTGTCGGCATTGGTGACAAAATAAGGCGATGTGTAACCACGGTCAAACTGCATGCCTTCAACAACGTCAAGCTCTGTATCGAGGCTTTTGGCTTCTTCAACGGTGATAACACCTTCGTTGCCGACGCGCTCCATTGCTTCAGCGATCATTTCGCCGACTTCTTTGTCACCGTTTGCTGAAATCGTGCCAACCTGGCTGATTTCGCCGCTGGTTGATACTTTTTTGGATGCTTTGTGCAAGTTTTTAACAACTGTGGTAACAGCCAGTTCAATACCGCGTTTAAGATCCATCGGGTTCATGCCCGCTGCGACAGCTTTGGAGCCTTCGCGAACGATGGACTGAGCCAGAACAGTTGCAGTCGTAGTGCCGTCACCGGCTTCATCAGCGGTTCTGGAAGCAACTTCCTTAACCATCTGTGCGCCCATGTTTTCAAACTTGTCAGAAAGTTCGATGTCTTTAGCGACGGTAACACCATCTTTGGTGATGCGCGGTGCGCCGAAGGCTTTGTCGAGAACAACGTTACGGCCTTTAGGACCAAGCGTTACTTTTACGGCATTTGCCAGGGTGTCAACACCGGCGAGCATACGCGCACGGGCATCGGCACCAAATTTTACTTCTTTAGAGGACATTCAAAAATTCCTTATTTTTCGATGATACCGAGAATATCGGATTCTTTCATGATCAGCAGCTCTTCGCCGTCAACCTTAACTTCGGTGCCGGACCATTTGCCGAACAGGATACGATCACCCTTTTTGACATCAAGCGCAGTAACTTTGCCGTCTTCAGCTTTATTGCCCGAACCAGCGGCGACAACTTTGCCTTCCATTGGTTTTTCCTGAGCGGTGTCGGGAAGGATAATCCCGCCAGCTGTTTTCTCTTCTTGCTCCACGCGCTTAACCAGCACGCGATCATGAAGGGGTCTGAATTTCATCGTTTAGTCTCCGAGAAATAGTTGAAATATAAGAATCATTTCGAGATTGTTAGCACTCGCTCGAACTGAGTGCCAAGGACTTAGGTAGGTTTGGCTGAGGTGTCAAGCATCAAACCAACTATTTCAGCTCATTTGCACCCAAATCACCTTGGTAAAGGCCAAGAATCGACGATCTTCCAGTGATCATTGCCTTGCCGCTGTAATAAGTGAGACGCTTCCGTGTCCAAGGACATTCCCAGCACATCATCAAATTCCCGAATATAGGAATAAAAAATGATCATGGAATATTGATTATCCTTCAAAACAGCGCGCAGCATGCTCAGTTTATCTCTATGAAATGCACTGATATAACCGCGATACGTTGCCCGCTGCCCAACTTCATACCCGGTGATGACGCCGGACTCGCCGGACCCGGTTGGATCGACGGCATAGATAAGATCGGTTTTGGTCGCTTTCTTCGCGACTTCTGATGCAACATGACGAAAATGTGTGATGGTAGGGACTTTGTCGAAGCGAAGTTTTTTCGCGAATACGAAAGGCGCAATGATGATCAAGATGACGGGAAGAACGGTTGTTCGGCGGCCAAAATATTGGCCCATTTCATACCGTCGCCAAAAAATAGCGCCTCCATAACTCACAAACGCGACGAACAAAAAACCGAGGTGCATATTATAGCGCCAGTATGAATAAACTTTCGGACCAGAATTTTCCCCAAATACCGAGACATAAATAAAGAACAAGAATGCGCTATAAGCCAGTATGATCGCAGCAAGAATAGCGGAAAAACGGTCAAACGGTGTTTCATTTCGCCAAAAGCCCCGCACTCCGAACCCAACAATCACAACCATCAAAAACAGATAGAAGCCCTTTTTGGCCAATACGACCAACATCGCCCACAAAATTACAGGTATTTGTACCAAAGCCCAACTGTCAAACGGGAGCACTGACAGCTCTCGCGACGACAGTTCCAAGTTGACGTAATATCGCCAAGCCAGATAGATCAGTATAGGCGGCAGCACGATTGCCGGAAGACAGCGAACGTAATCCCAGAACCGGATGCGGTTGTCCCGCATAACAACCATGGATACGGCAATAACAACGAGAATAAACAATACCAGGGTTGATTGTTTGAGGTTCACCAAAACCAAAAACACAGCCCCCATTTGCAGCGCATATTTTTGCGCCAGTCGGTGTTGTCCCTCAATTAAAGCCTCAATTAAAAACCATCCGAGAATAGCAGCCACTGCTGTGGTGATGGCAGAAGCAACGTCGGCATAAGCAGTCAATACCACCTTCTGGGCAAATGTTGGATTTGCTAAAGACACGGTTATCGCAGCAATGGCACAGAGCGCCCAGCTGGGCCTTTTAACGCCCTCGTTTCTGCCAAGCCCTATGGAAATAAGCTTGATGGACAGAACCGCAAATCCAAGAAGCAGAAATACATTGGATAGAGAACCGGAATTTTCGAAAAATCTTCCTGTCAATCTGCCAACCAAATAAGAGAGATAATTCCAACTATAAGGGTATGCAATTAATGCCTGACCAGGGATTTTACTCGAACTGTCAGGAAACTGGTCCGTCACAAGCAGAAATTGCGGTACCACCAACCATGTCGAAAATTCGTCCCATTGCGAACCGCGCATGGCGGAAACCAATACCAGTAACGGCAAAAACAGCACAAACAGGCGCGCAACATTAATCGGAATTTTAAACCCGTCACGGTACACCACTACTCCCGCGAGGCCGATGGCAAGCGCCATCGATATCCAAGACAGAGATGTGAAGCTGATATCAAAAAAAACGCCGCCAAATGTAAATATAGTGCTGACAACAGCCCAGCCGACAAGATGGTCAACCTCGAACAGGCGCTCACGCCCCATTATGCCCGCACCGATGTAGCGAAACCCGACCCACATAAATGCCACACAACCAAGAACAAGAATCTGGTCTGAACGTTCAAAAAAATAGTTACTATAATTTTCCATTATCAATCCGAAAAATTGACGCTATTAACGTCGGTCGCCCAAGTGAGGGTGTGCCGCCATGGTTTTGGCCTCCCAAACAACAATGGTGCCCTTGCGAAAGCGGACGGTCATCACGGGTTTGGCGACTGACGGAACATTTTTATAATATGCTATTATCCGCCCGTTTGGATGGTTAGACAGAAACGCTTCCTCATCACCCTGTTTCAGCCCCATTATCTTCATCGGCTTTGTCAATCGGCCTAGGAACTGATACTGGCCATGATATTTACCAAAATTAGCCAGCACGATGCCTTCATCTTCCCAGGTTTTCAATTGCAACGCCAATGGCCTCAAATCGTAGGCGGCATTTAAAACCGGCGCTGCGGCAAGATGAACTGTGACAATCAATGCGATCGACGCCAATACAATCCTGTTCACTCGATCGTATGGTGCATCAACTTGTCCCAACATCAACCAGGCCCCTGCAGCACAAACCATCAAACCCCAATTATGATCGAGTAATGGCAACCAGTACGGGGGATCAGGGATCACTTCCAATTCAGGGATAAGGTAGACAACCAATCCAATTATGACCGTCATTATACCCGGAAGGTATTTGTCCCAAATACCAACGCCTGACCACTCCAACTTACTGAGTCCGAAAGCCATCAGTAAAGCGGCGGCGGGGAACTCAGGTAATAAATAATGAAGCTGTTTGCCGCTAATCATGGAAAACACCACAAACGCTGCAACAAACCAGATCAGGCACAGACGAACCCCGCCATCATTTCGAATATACTTTCTTAAAACGTGAATTGAACGCCAGATTGAGGGCCAGATCAACCAGGGCATGAGAAGCCCTGGAAGGACCGCAAGATACCACCAGAACGGTCGCTGGTGGGCAAAAGACTTGACCATCCGGCCGGCAGTTTGACCCCATAGAATTGCATTACGATAGGCCTCTCCTCCAGCGTCGCCAGCGGGTATCGCCCACGCCAGTCCAATTGCAATGCCAACACAAATGGACAACAACAACCCCAGATACCACTGCCACCAACCGCCCTGCGGATCGATCTTGTCACCGCACAAGTGCCCAGCCCACATCGGAGCCAAAAACGTAACCGGCAACAAATGAACAAGGATGGCAGGGCCCTTGGTTAATGCGCCAAGGCCAATCGCCACCGCCAGCACTATAAATCCGCTAATACCCTCGCGCCGCCAGGCCATCAACACGCCTTTAAGTCCAAGCAGTGTACAAAAAGCCAACATCAGATCAAACATCGTCAAGGTTGAAAACAAAGCCCAAAAACCAAAACCAAGTAAAAGTATTGGCGCCATATCGTGAACACTGCGCTCTTCTGGCCAAAGGTCACGGGCGAGACTGCGTGTCAAAAACAGGCTTGCCAGGCCAAACAACGGCGCAACCAGACGCGGTGTTATGTCATTAACGCCAAATCCAGCCCATCCAAGGTGCATCAGCCAAAACAAAAGAGGTGGTTTGTGACTGTATGTTTCGCCGTTCAGATACGGCACGAGAAAATCGTTGCGCAGCCACATATCCCAGGCAACAGCAAGATAGCGGGTTTCGTCAACGGGTAGGGGCGGTCGGGCAAACAGGCTTATGGCAACCAGAATTGTCCATAAACCGATCCAATAGAGAGATGTGAGAAAGCGTTTATCCATTAATCAGTCACCGAGCCCGATCTCCTGCTCGACTTTCCTTCCTATGGATTTGCCGTGCCTAAATTTGCGATAAAGGTAATACCCGAGCGCGCCGGATACCACGAACAATAAAACACTAATACCGATTTTATAGGCGTCATCAACTGTCGTTCCACTACCGGCCAGTGCAAAAATCACCGTTTGAGGAATGAACCCAATGGTCGAGCCACTGATAAACGCGAGGGTGCCAACGCTCGATACGCCGGCGGCGAGATTGGTAATGAGATTACTGCCCGCAGGCAAAAATCGGATTAATAAAGTCATGGAAAACGGGTTTTCAGATAGAAAATCATCAACGCGGCGGATGCGGTTTGCGAACCGGGTTTTGAGAAAATCACGTCCAAGAACGCGGGCAAAGAAGAATGTTGTAGCGCAGCCACATGCGGTTGCTATCAGCGCCAAACCTGCTCCAGGGAGAAATCCAAAGGCATACCCGCCCAGAAAGGAAATAATCTGGCGCGGTAGTCCAACCGATGCCGCGAACGCACCAATAGCAACAAAAATAAATTCTCCGGCAAGTCCATTGCCGCGAATATCAGAGTCAATCCAGGCTTCATTAAATGCAATATCCATTTGACTTAGGCGGAGCGCAAACCCTGCAATCACCAATACCGCCAGCACAGACAGACCCTTAAACAGGGCACGTGCACTCATTCGCTTTTGCCTTCCAGAGGTTCTATTTCAGGCACTGAACCTCTGCGGATCAACCAGCTGACGCCAAACATATCTGCAATTCCGACCCAGAGGCGGTTCCAAACACCATATTTGGAACTTCCACGTTCCCGCGGACGATGATTGACAGGATGCGAGATAACGTGCCCACCTGAGCGGATCATCAACGCCGGTAAGTAGCGGTGCATATGATCAAAACGCGGGAAACCCAGAAACGCATCGCGCGAAAAAACCTTCAGACCACAGCCGGTATCGGGCGTATCATCTTTCAGAATGCTGGCGCGAACCGAATTTGCGAATTTTGACGAAAACCGTTTTATCCACGTATCACGGCGATTTACCCGGTGCCCGGCAACCAGTATTTGATCAGGATTAGGTTGTTCTCGAAAGCGCGCCAGCAGCGCTGGAATGTCACCGGGAACATTCTGCCCGTCGCCATCAAGGGTCGCTATAATTTGTGCCGTCGCCATTTTAACCCCGCTGGACACTGCAGCGCTCTGACCGCAGCATGTTTTATGGCGATAAACGTGGAGTTCAGGAAACTCTGCCGACAATTTTTTTAGTGCCGTCGGCGTATCGTCATCACTGCCGTCATCCACATAGATAATCTCAAAGGTTTCGACACCGCGCAGGCAATCGGCAATCTCTGAAATTAATGGCCTCAGGTTCTCAGTCTCGTTTTTAACGGGAACAACTACGGCCAATGCAGGGGAAGTGTTGGTGCTCATCTGTATTATATCGCCAAGGCGTTTTCAGAACTGTATCCACAAAAAGTAACTGGCCCCGCTTTTACACTGCTCACCCGGCGCTTCAAAGCCCTTTTGCAGGCATTAACCGATCAAGACGTAATCGGTGTCTCCGATCTGTTAACCGATGCCGAGCGAAATAGACCGCTGCAAAAGACCCCATTCCCGTCCCTCCGGCGATCAGGAACATTATCACGATCTGATATTTGACCGCCTCGACGGGATCTGCGCCAGCCAGAATTTGACCCGTCATCATCCCCGGCAAGGACACAATCCCCGCCGCCGACATACCATTAATGCTCGGAATAAAGGCCGCGCGCAACGCGCTTCTCACGACCGGGCGAAATGCCGCCGTGCTGCTCTCGCCAAGACATAACCGCGCCTCGATCGCCACTTTGTCAGTCACCACAGAGCTCAACATCCGATCAAGACCAATACTAACGCCGTTCATCGTATTACCCAGAATCATTCCCATCATCGGGATTGCGTATCTTGGGTCATACCAGGGGTCAGGAGATATTTGGGTTGTCAGGCCAAACACCAGCACAATCAAACCGGCCGTCATCATCGAACCTGTGCCAAGCCCATATGACCACCAGCCGCTGAATTTACGATCCTGCCGGGCCACGGCTTCGCGCCCGGCAAACAAAATCATCACCAGCAACGTAAATCCAGTCAGCATTGGCGAAGCGATCGAAAACAGCGCCTTCAGAACCAAACCGACGAGCGTCAGCTGTGCGACCATGCGCACTGCGGCAATGACAAGGCGCTGCCCGAGATGAAGGCGCATGATAATCGACAGCCCAGCGTTAACAGCAATGGTTATTGAGGCCAGTAGAATATCAAAATAATCGAGGGGGATAAAATTCATGGCATACCCGCCTCAACTGTCAGGACGCCTTTATTTATTCGATGATGGGTAGACGCCAGCCGATCGCGCTGATCCCGGTCGTGGCTAACCAATAGAATACCAATACCAGAACGCAATCGCTTCAGTAATTCTGCCTCTACTTTTTCCGTTGTTTCCGGATCAAGGCCAGATGTCGGTTCATCCAGAAGTAGAATTTTTGGATGTAGGTTCAGTGTGCGGCTCAGACTTAGCCGCTGTCGTTCCCCAGTTGATAATTGCTGAACCGACCAGGAAAAAACATCCGCGGGCAAATCAAAACACATCGCTAATTCCTCGGCAGCGTTCCGATCTTCAATATGATCACCAACTAAATCATACCACCAACCGCTGGTCGCAGGAACATAAGCGACCTGCCGCCGCCAGACTGGGGCGGAAACCTGGTTTCTCTCGACCTCCTCGAAAAACACCTCACCTTCCGCCGGGTCAAGATCCGCTATGGCCCGAAGCAATAGCGTTTTGCCGGAACCTGAATTTCCGGCGACAGACACACACGTTCCAACGGCCACATCCAAATGATTGACAGAGAGCAATTGAGCGGGTTCAGTCGCCGTACTAAAACGGCTCAGGTTACGAATTTTTAGCATGCCTAACCTCCCCGTGACATAGTGGCCGAGAATAGTGTTTGCGACAAGGAAGCCAAATCGAAGTGACCGAGATTAATACATGCCCGCTAACGCTCCATAATGCATCGGTTTTGCCAACTTGGGTGGACTATAACGGACATATGAACGTCGCCTATTACGTCTTGATTTTTGACCAAGCGACGGATGCCTTACTTGATCATCTGAACTTGGATGCCGACTACCGCGAAAAAGCGAACGCTTCTGTATTTGTCGTCGAGAGTCACGTTACCTATGATGAAGAGGTTCGCGAAGGTGTTACTGTATCCGTGACAACCCAAATTTTGGGATCGGACGCAAAACGCCTTCATATCTTCCATCGTATGGTCGAGACCGGATCAAACGTGACGGCGGCAACAAATGAATTGATGATACTGCACATGGATATGTCGACCCGCAGAGTTGCACCCTTCCCAGCATTTGCCCGACAGCATGTGGATAAGCTGATGTTGTCTCATAACGCCCTTGGCAAACCAAAACAGGCCGGACGAAAAATCGCTATGCCGCCGAAGGCATAACGCAGATGGAACTTGATCATCCAGCCATTCTGGAAAAACTCCCCAATCCGTTAATCCTGATATCAAACGATCGCCGGGTTATCTATGCCAATACAGCCGCAACCTCAATTTTTGACACCCTTAGCCTTGGATCCAACCTGGCCTTGGCGATCCGTCACCCCGACGTCTTAGATGCGGTCGATCGTAGCCTGAAAGAAGGCAATACCACGCAGACCGATTTTACCTTGCCAGGTGCCGTGCCGACCATATTTGATATGCGTGCGGTGCCTGTCGATAACGGTGCCTTACTGACACTCAACGATAAAACAGCCCTTGTGCGCACGGAAAAAATGCGCGCCGATTTTGTCGCCAATGCTTCGCATGAACTGCGCTCACCTTTAAGCGCGATCATCGGCTTCATAGAGACCCTTGAGGGACCGGCAAAAGACGACAGTGCCGCGCGGACACGTTTTCTTGGTATTATGAACCATGAAGCCCAACGCATGAACCGATTGATTGACGACTTGTTATCGTTGTCACGGGTTGAAATTGACGAACATGTTCGGCCCAAAAACCGGGTGAATATTGTCCAAACCCTTGGCAGTGTCACTGAGTTATTAGCAGATCGCGCCAAATCAAAAGACATCACGATTTCCACTGAGGGTAGGGACACAACGCTCAGCCTGCCGGGAGACGGGGACCAACTGTTTCAGGTGTTTCGTAATCTTGTAGAGAACGGCATAAATTATTCTCCACCCGGATCAACCATTATCATCAGGATTTCAAAAGACGCGCCGATTGATGCAACGACTAAAACCGGCGTCGGGGTGCACATATCAGATCAGGGCCCTGGAATTGCCAAACTCCATTTGCCACGCCTAACCGAACGGTTTTACCGGGTCGATCCGGCCCGCAGTTCAGATGACAAAGGCGATGCCGTGAGTACAGGGCTGGGGTTGGCTATCGTTAAACACATTGTAAACCGTCACCGCGGCAAGCTTGTTATCGAAAGCGAGATCGGCAAAGGATCGACGTTTACTGTAATATTGCCCACTGAATAAGAAAAATTTCTGCGTTGTCATAAAAGTGAAACAATATGTTCTTATAACCACCCTCAATTAGGTAAGATTATAGAAAGCGGAAATTTGCCGTGTACAAAGAAACACTAAACAAAGATCTGGACAAATTTGTCCGCGTTGAAAGCGCGACCACCGATACGGCGCGGAATTTCTCCAAAGTTGGACTATCCGTTCTGTTTCTGGCCATTGTCTGGGTGGTGGCAAATGCTGTCACCGTTGGACTGGACAATCAGGCATATATTATCGCAGCCGGGGTAATCGGCGGTTATATGGCGCTGAATATTGGTGCGAACGACGTGGCCAATAATGTCGGTCCGGCTGTTGGTGCAAAATCACTGACGATGTTCGGCGCGTTGATTATTGCTGCCATTTTCGAATCTGCCGGCGCGTTGATTGCTGGCGGAGATGTTGTTTCAACGATTTCAAAAGGCATTATCAATCCGGCATTGCTGCCTGATGCATCGATCTTCGTTCCGGCCATGATGTCGGCCCTACTGGCCGCGGCACTGTGGATCAATATCGCGACGATATTCAGCGCTCCCGTATCAACCACTCATTCGATTGTTGGCGGGGTTATGGGCGCGGGGATCGCTGCTGCTGGCCTAAACGTTGTTGATTGGTACGTCATGGGAAAAATTGCCGCCAGCTGGGTTATCTCTCCAATTCTTGGCGGCATCATGGCCGCGGCTCTTCTGGCGTTTGTCAAATCCCGGATCATCTATCAGCAAGACAAAATCGCCGGAGCCCGTCGCTGGGTGCCAATCCTGGTCGCTCTGATGTCAGGTGTTTTCACCGCGTATCTTTGCATGAAAGGCCTCAAACGCATCTACAAGCCAGAACCCTGGCAGGTGATCGCCATTGGGTCTGCCGCCGCGGTCTTTGCCTTTGCTATCGTCAATCCAATTATCAAAAAACACGCCGCCGGAATGGAAAATCGTAATAAATCAATCCGCGAACTGTTTCACATTCCTCTCATTTGTGCTGCCGCGCTTCTGTCCTTCGCTCATGGTGCCAACGATGTTGCAAACGCCGTCGGCCCCCTCGCTGCAGTTGTCGACAGCGCTACAACCGGGTCCATCTCCGGGGCCAAAGTCAGCATCCCTAGCTGGGTTTTATTCGTTGGTGCCGCTGGAATCAGCATCGGATTATTTTTATTCGGTCCTAAACTTATTCGCCGGGTCGGCGGGCAAATTACCCGGCTCAACCCTATGCGGGCTTATTGTGTCGCCCTGTCGGCCGCAGTGACGGTAATCATCGCAACAACTCTTGGTCTTCCCGTCAGTTCGACCCATATCGCCGTGGGTGCGATCTTCGGCGTCGGCTTTTTCCGCGAATGGCAAACGGCGCGCAAAACCCATATCAATCACGGCAAATTCAGCCAAATCAAAGATAAGGCAAAAACGCACACCGACGAAACCTCACCGGCAGAAAAACAAAAGTGGCGTAAACTGGTCCGACGCCAGCACCTGTTGACGATTGTCGGTGCATGGTTGGTCACCGTCCCTCTGTCGGCATTACTGGGCGCTGGCATACTGGTACTCATGCAAAAAGTTCTATTGTAACGTCATGGTCACCAAACGCCGCGACCCATCATTCGACAACGATCTCAAACGCCTGGATAACATCATTGCTGAAATGGGCGGCCTTGCGGAAACGCAGCTGGCAAATTCCATAGATGCGATGGTCCGGCGCGACAGTATGCTCGCCAAACAGGTAATTGAATCAGACAAACGCATTGATGCCCTGGAGCGGGAAATTGATGATTTGACTGTTCAAATGCTGGCCCTTCACCAACCAGCTGCCGTTGATTTACGTATTATCATTACGGCGCTCAAAACTTCCGGCATAATTGAACGTATTGGCGACTATGCTAAAAATATTGCCAAACGGTCCGTCGCCCTGTCGCAGACACCACCCATGGGACCAGCCAAAACCATCGCCCGAATGGGTGGGCAAGTACAAACCATGATTAAGAATGTACTTGATGCTTATCTCGCCCGTGATGCTGACAAGGCGGATCACGTACGGGCCAGTGATTGTGACGTCGATTTACTGCACACCAGTCTGTTTCGGGAAATTTTGACCTACATGATGGAAGACCCACGTAACATTTCGTCGTGTACGCATTTGTTATTTGTTGCCAAGAATATCGAACGCATGGGTGATCATGCCACCAATATAGCCGAGAATGTACATTATCTCGTGAATGGAAGCCTGCCTTCGGAAAAGCGCATTAAGGAAGACAATTCTAGTTATACCATTGTTAGTCCAGAAAGTTCAGACCAATGAAAACTCATATTCTGATTGTAGAAGATGACGCCGCGCTTGGTGAAATGCTGATCTATAACCTGACCAGTGCCAAGTTTGAGACAACACTGATATGCGACGGCGATGAAGCTGTTAGTGCTGTATTGGATGAACAACCGGACCTTGTCATACTCGACTGGATGTTGCCGAATTTATCCGGCATCGAAATTTGCCGTCAGATCAGGGCGCGGGCAGAGACACGTCACCTGCCAGTAATAATGTTGACGGCTAAGGGTGAAGATCCTGACCGCGTTCAGGGTCTAAATATTGGCGCCGATGATTATGTGGTCAAACCCTACTCGCCCGCAGAACTGATTGCCCGGGTCAAAGCGCTGTTGCGCCGAAGCAACCCCAACAAAGATGCAGGCGTATTGTCATTCGAAGATATTTCAATGGATCTTACTGAACACTGGGTGACCCGCAGTGGGGCTCCCGTGAAACTTGGGCCAACGGAATATCGCTTGCTCAAAGTGTTTCTCGAAAAACCCGGTAGGGTCTATTCGCGGGAACAATTGCTCGACAAGGTTTGGGGCCGCGATATTTATGTCGAGTCCCGAACCGTCGACGTCCATATTCGCAGACTCCGCAAAGCGCTTAATATTACTGGCGGTAGTGATTTGATCCGAACGGTCCGCGCCGCCGGATATTCGCTTGATGCCCGTAGCTAAAGTTTCATATCAGGTTTATCAAAATCAAATAAACTTGATAGTCGGTTGATTTATATAGGATTTTTTAACTAATCTGTTTATAGTCTGGCTATTAAAGCTATGACAAAATCACGTTTTACCTATATCCGCATATTATTGCGATTTCGCCGCGTTCTGCGTAACGACCATTTGGTCCTATCAGTCCTCGGCATCATAGTCGGCTGCGCCACCGGCGGCGCGGTAATTGTCTTTCGCGAATTCATTCAGCTTACGCAATTAGGTCTGTTTAATTCAGACACTGAAGATCTCTTTCATCAAATCGAATCACTGCCATGGTGGCAGGTTTTGGCGGCGCCAACGCTGATGGGTTTGGTCGTTGGCCTTATCATTTACAACTTTCTTCCGGGTCGCCGTCCGCAAGGCGTCGCAGACGTTATCGAAGCCAACGCCCTTCATGGCGGCCACATGTCATCGCGCATTGGGTTCCGGGTCGCTCTTGTGAATGCCTTATCAATTAGCGGCGGTGCCTCGGTTGGGCGAGAGGGTCCAGCCGTTCACATTGGGGCAACGCTCGGGGCGTGGCTGGCCCGGCGCTTACATTTGGGCCGGTCCCTGCACCGAACCCTGATCGGGTGCGGTGTTGGCGC
>WASW01049747.1_pt1 | contig 50394 bp, 38 predicted proteins | sample 5698521 | NCBI WGS metagenome assembly WASW01 (sample SAMN11175560, study PRJNA528189) | sponge metagenome | isolation source: marine sponge | host: Leucetta | place: Antarctica: Western Antarctic Peninsula, King George Island | collected 2013-01
AATGGGTCATTACAAAAATGATCAGTGCAAAAGGAAGAGTGACATTGAATTGATCTGTAGGAGGATTGAAACCTGGAACCAATCCAAGCAAATTCATGCAAAGGATAAACAAGGCATACGTTGCCAAAAGTGGAAATAAAGGCTTTGCCCCTTTGCCATGCTGAATAATACCTGACAAAAAGTTGTAAATCCCGCCAATTGACACTTCTACGAAATGAGAAAAATTTGCCTTACCAGAAGGTTCTACCATTTCTGACTGCCGGAAAGGTTTTCCGCCAATATAAGCAAACACAATCAATCCCACTACCACAAAAAGCATGTCCAAAATCGGTATCGGATCAATCCCATTTTTGATGAGAGGGCCTTCCAAAAACCCCAACAACAAGTGTGACCAGGTAAAACCTTCCGCCGCAAAAGCCGGAGTACTGATCATCAGTAAAACCCCCATTAAAGCTAGTTTTACTACCATAAATACCTCAAATCCCTTCGACAATGTCTGTTTATTTCAGGAACTCTGTGTCGATGGAAACAAAGTCCGCTTAATGGAAAAAATAAAGATTGCAATTACAATGTTGGATAAACCAATTAAAATCCCTAAACCTGGAAGCTGTAAAATCACGATCGCCACATAAAGGACGAAAACAGATAAACCCAACTTCAAGAGATACAAAACTAACATTCGCCGTTTTAGGTCTTTAAAAAGCAAGACTCTTAAAAGAACCTGACGAGTTAAGAAAAAATTAAATCCAACAACCGCCGATCCTAACAAAGCCGCCAGCAGAAAGTCAAGACGGAACAAGGCTACCCCAAGAATGATCAAGACGCTGACAACAATCAATATCTGGGTGACGTCCCTCAGAGAGGCCGTTGTCTCAGAGGGGATTTGGGGATGAGAATTTGCCGGTGTCTCTTTAGAAGATGGGGTATTGTCATTCATAAAGGTTTAAGATTTAGAAGAAGGGGAGTCATGGTTTGATTGTAATTTTTTTAAGAGTCGATAAACACTCCGAAAACCAGCAAAAAGCCCAAAAACAAGAAATAATAAAAGCAACCACGGTTCGGTTCCAAATTGTTTGTCTAAATAATCTCCAACAAAAAGCCCGACAATGACAGAAAGTCCGAGTTCCAATCCCATCGCGCTGAATTGAATCCATTTGCTTTCAAGCTTAAAAATTTTCATGGAGAATCATGTTTTTAAATGTGCTCTTTTTTAAAAAAATTGATTATTTATAGATTAATCGTTATTTTTTGTAATTGTACTTCAATTCAGATCAAAGTCTATTTTTTCTCAAAATTTTACCTCATGGTACCCTGAAATAGAAATATTTTACAAGTTTCCTGCTAAAAATAATCTATATGATTTCAGATAATAAAACCACTGTTGGGCTTTTGTGCGGAGGTCGAAGCAAAGAACATGAAGTTTCTTTAATGTCGGCTTTGAGCATTCAAAATGCCCTCAATCGTGAGAATTACAATGTTGCATTTATTGGTATCGATTCTTCTGGAAGATGGCATTTGAGTTGGGATGACACCTATTTGATTCAGCACAAAGACATTCAGCAAACCTCATTGAATTTATCAAAACCCGTTGTTTATCCAGCATTGAATGGCCAACTGATTGAAAAAGACACTCAAAAATGTCTTGCACAAATTGATGTTTTTTTCCCAATTATTCACGAAACTGATGTTGAAGATGGCACTTTTCAGGGATTGGCACGCTTGTTAGACGTTCCTTGTGTCGGAGTTGATCTCACAGGATCGGCTATCGCAATGGATAAAGATGTGACGAAACGCCTGCTCCGTGATAGCGGATTGCCCATCACCCCATTCATTACCGCAAGAACACCCCAAGCAATTTCTTTTGAAGATGCCTCCTCTCATTTAGGAACTCCTTTATTTGTCAAACCCTGTCGAATGGGATCTTCTTTAGGAGCATCGAAAATTACTGATCAACCCACTTTTGATCGTGCGATGAAAAAAGCCTTCCGCCATGATCGCAAGGTCATTGTCGAACAAGCCATCAAAGGAAAAGAAATTGAGTGCACTATTTTAGGAGACAGCCCTCCCCGTGCTTCAGAAATTCTAAGAGAAATCATCCCTTTAGAAGAGTTGTATTCGTACGAAACCAAACATGTTCATGACGATAGAACCAGGTCACTCGCCCCTGCTGAATTAGATTCCGAAGTTGCTCAAAATGTACGTCAAGCGGCAATTTCGGCATTTACCATTCTAGAATGTGAGGGAATGGCAAAAATTGATTTTTTCATAAAATCGGATGGTTCTTTTGTAATCAATGAAGTGAATACTTTGCCAGGGTTTGCGCCTATCAGTATGTACCCCAAATTATGGGAAGCTTCCGGTTTTCCTCAAAATCAACTGCTGGACCATTTGATAAAACTTGCTTTCGAGCGGTATCAAAAAGAAAAACAGTTTATCATTTCGAAGAATACCGGCTATGAAACTGCTCACGTCTCCTAACTTAAACATTGTTTTAGTAGAACCACAAATCCCTCCCAATACAGGAAATATTGCTCGCCTTTGCGCCGCAAGTCAGTGCCATCTCATTTTATTAGGAGAATTGGGATTTGAGCTTTCGGATAAATATCTCAAACGAGCGGGTTTAGATTATTGGGAATTTGTCAGTTGGGAGCATACCTTCGATGTGGAATCTTTTTTTGAAGCTTTGCCTCCAGAGCAAATTCATCTTTTAACGACTCACGCCAACACACCCTATACCCAATGTGCTCCTAAAAAAAATGATTACTACATTTTTGGTAAAGAAACTGCGGGTCTTCCCAAACATTGGCTTTCAAAATATATGGATCGTTGCTATACCATTCCCATGTGGAATTCTAATATACGAAGTTTGAACCTGTCTTCTGCGGCGGCCATTGTTATTTATAATGCCCTGCACCGGATCATTCAATTTTAACCAAGATCAAAATACGGTATGCTACTGAACATCAATCCAATCAATCCCCAACAACGTTTGATTGATAGAGCTGTCTCTGTTTTGCAAAATGATGGCGTGATCATCTACCCAACTGACACGGTTTATGGCTTGGGGTGCAGTATTTTCAGCAAAAAGGCGATGGCTCGGATTTGCCAGATAAAAAACCGAGACCCTAAAAAACCAATGACTTTTATCTGTTCTAGTGAACGTCAAATTCAAGAATACACTCAAGGAATTCCGACTCCGTTTTTTAAGATTATGCGACGCTATCTCCCTGGCCCGTACACCTTCATTTTCAACGCGGCCAAAGTCGTTCCTCAAATGATGCTCACCCGGCGTAAAACTTTGGGTTGCCGATGGCCAGATCACCCTATCGCATTAAAACTCGTTGAAACTTTAGGATCTCCTATCCTTAGTACAAGCCTTCTCACTTCTGAAGAAACATTGCATAATGATCCGACCAAACTACATGATGAATTTAAAAAATTGATTGATCTCGTTATTGACGGAGGGGTTATTTTTGCCGAATATTCCACCATTGTGGATTTTACGCTTCCGACACCAGAAGTTATTCGTCAGGGAAAAGGAGAAACCAGTTGGGTTGAAGAAATTTTTGTATAAACGGATCTTGTTTTATTATAATCTTATGAACAGGTTATGAACATTATATTTTTAAAATAACCGATTGATATCAATCTATTAAAGCTATTATCAAAAAGAGACTTTATTTTAAAACGAGTTATTGACAATTTGAATCAATTTATTAAAGTTAGACAAGGCCGATTAGAATTTTGAGCGAATTTGTTTATAGAGACAGGCGAGATAAAAGTTTTAAACAGATTAAAATTCTGATATACATATGAAAATCAATGAATTAGGCATTTCCTTAAACAATGATCTTCCCTACTACTATTACTTTAAGGTAATACATGGAAATTTTAATAAAAAAAGATATATTAATTAGTGCACTTCAATCGATTCATGCTGTTACAGACAAAAATTCTGTCAAACCAATTCTGTCTAACTTTTTACTGAAAACTTTAGATGACGAAAACGGGATTGATAGCCAAAGCTGTGTCGAGTTTTCCGCAACAGATTATGAAATATCGATCATCGGAAAATTTCCTGCACAAGTGGTTGAACACGGAAGTGTTTGTATCAGTGCTCGCAAAGTCTATGATATTTGCAGAGAATTTCAAGGAGAAGAAATTCATATCAAATCGACGGAACAGTTGTGGATCAATGTCACCAGTGGGGCTTCCCAATTAAAATTACCCTCGATTGATGTTGGACTTTATCCACAAGCCATCCTAGAAGATCTTCCTGAAAAAATAACAACAACCGCAGCAGAGCTGAAACATTTTATTGAAACGACCTTGTTTGCTGCTCAAACGAATGAATCGCGTAGAAATTTAATGGGAGTATGTTTGTCTGTATTAGACGAGAAAACAACCCGTTGGCTGGCAACAGATGGCCATCGCCTGGCACAAATGATTGGAACCGTCTCTTCCGCAATTTCTAATAATGTTTCAGAGGTGATTATTCCAAGGAAAGCATTGCAGGAAGTGAGTAAAGCGGTGGATCTTTTCAAAGATACTGTCGAGATCTCTTTTGATGATCGGACTCTCCAGTTTGTGGGTTCTTCTTTCACCATTAAAACGCGTTTGATTGAAGGCAAATTTCCAAATTGTGATCCGATTATTCCAAAGGACAATGATCTCCATATTGTGGTAGACCGGGATCGTTTAGTCAGTTCGTTAAAAATTGTTTCTTTGATCAGTAGTGAAAAATTAAAACCAGTCAAAGTGACAATTACTCCAGAAAAACTTATTTTGGAAAGTGAAAAAGCAGAATATGGAGAAGTCAGCGACGAAATTGAGGTGGAATATTCAGGAGAAAAATTCCAAATTGGCTTCAACGCAAAATATCTCCTAGATGTCTTGAATGTCTTAAATGGATCTGAAATCAGACTTGAATTTAAGAATGCGATGAGCCCTTGTTTGATTAAGGATCCGGTTGATGATTCTTTTCTATCAGTGATCATGCCCTTAAGAATTGAATGGTGATTCATTCTCAGAAAAAGGAACTCCAAACATAGAAATTCTCAAATATCAAAATTCTTGAATTCTCATCCAGAAACCGTTTCTTGATCCCACCTAATTCTGATAGTCCTTTTTTTGTTATATTAAATTCAAACGTAACCATTGCCGAAACGGTTGATTAAAAGTTACGTTAGTCTTGAATATTGCGCTCTTTTAAAAAGCTATAAATGTGGAATGGAATGATCATCCATACGCTAGAACTCCATCATTTTCGCAATTACTCTCATTTAGAAGTGGCATTTTCTCCTGATCTCAATTTTATCTACGGCAATAATGGGCATGGAAAAACAAATATCGTAGAAGCCCTCTATTATCTCTGTAATTTAGACTCTTTCCGCACTCGAAAAATTTTACCACTCTTACAAAACCAGCAGGAATTTGCTTTACTAAAATCTTCGATAGAGCGAAAAAATGTGCTGTATTCTATTCAAATCAATTTGTCTAAAAAGGGGAAAAAAGTTTTATTGAATAAAAAGCATTCTCGCAAAACCTCAGAACACATTTTATCCTTTTTTTCCTTGGCTTTTACTCCGGAAGACGTGAATTTATTCCGTTCTAAGCCGAATGAAAGAAGACGGTTTTTTGACCGCACACTTTCCTTTGTGGATGCTTCCTATTTTGTTAATATGCAGGAATTGAATCAGGTTCTTGCTCAAAAGAATGCCCTTCTTAAAAGAAAAAATGTTTCTCAGCTTCTGATTTGGAATCAACTTCTCTCAAAGATCAGTCAAAAAGTGGGAAAACAAAGGAATGAATTTGTTCAAACAATCAATCAAGGTCTGACTGGTTTTTTTAGGAAAATGACAGGGAGGTCTGAAAAACTTACCTTAAAATATCAACCCTCTTTTGGAGAAAAAAATTATGACAATCAGGAACAAATCATCGAAACTCTTCAAAGAGGTTTAGAAAGAGAAATGAATTATGGGCATACTCTCTTGGGGCCTCACCGAGATGATTATCGCTTATTTTTGGATAATAAAGGGGATCGCGATTTTTTTTCTCAAGGCGAATTGCGCATCACTAATTTATCTTTAAAAATGTCAATAAATCAGCTATTCTCGGAGAGATATAATTTTTACCCTGTCCTTATTTTCGACGACTTATTTTCAGAGTTAGATCCCAAGGTGAATGGGAAGGTGTTACAATTTTTTTCAGAATTGAAAAACCAGATTTTTATCACGTCTACAGATCTTCCTCCCAACTCGACACTTCATGGAAAAACCATTCATGTTTCGAATGGTCAACTCTCCAATGGTTGACATTGGCATTCTTGGCTTTTAGTCACAAAATTTTATGTTTTTAATGTATGAGTGGGGATAGTTTTTCAAGAATCTAAGATGGGAAGTTGCATTTCGATGGAAAGAGAGGCGCTTCTTTTTTAAGAATTTTCTTGAATTCAAACACGTCACATCAATGAAAGGTACCGATGAGAGAACAGGAAGTTGTTACTAATAATGAAGGATATAATGAAGGGGATATCACTGTTTTAAAAGGATTAGAGGCAGTGCGTTTACGTCCCGGAATGTATATTGGAGGAATCGATTCGGCAGCGCTGCACCATCTTGTTTTCGAAGTGGTTGATAATAGTATTGATGAAACCTTAGCCGGTTATTGCAATGAAATTCATGTCGTAATTCACCATGACAGCAGTATTTCTATTCATGACAATGGGCGTGGTATTCCGGTGGGGCTTCATGAAGAAGAAGGGATTTCAGCTCTAGAATTGATCATGACTCGTCTTCATGCTGGCGGAAAATTTGATAACAGCAATTATAAAGTCTCAGGAGGCTTGAACGGTGTCGGTGCTTCTGTGGTGAATGCGTTGTCTTCACGCTTGATTGTCGAAGTAGAAAGAGAAGGTTTTCTTTGGAAACAGGAATATTCTAAAGGAATCGCTACCATGGATTTGCAACGAATTGAACCGAGCCAGAAGACTGGAACGAAAACTACTTTTTGGCCGGATAGGACTATTTTTGATGGTGAAATTGAGTTTCATTTTGAAATCCTCACACAGCGATTGCGTGAATTAGCGTTTTTGAACCGTGGTGTTTATATTTCTATTCGTGATGAAAGAACGGATAAAATTCATGAATTTAAATACGAGGGAGGGGTGTCCTCTTTCGTTGAGTATATCAACAAAAATAAATCTGTTTTACATGAGACTCCTGTTTATATTTCGGCGGAGTCTGAGGATTTAATTGTTGAAGTCGCCTTTCAATATAACGATACTTACAATGAAAGAATTTTTTGTTTTGTTAATAATATCAATACAATAGAAGGAGGAACTCACCTTTCAGGGTTTAAAACAGCATTCACGAGAACTCTAAATAGTTATGCCATCAATCATAAAATCGCCAATGATTTGAAAGAAAATTTTTCAGGAGAAGATATCCGTGAAGGAATTGCCGCAATCATTAGTGTTAAAGTGGCCAATCCTCAATTTGAATCTCAGAAGAAGATCAAGCTGACCAATGTTGAAGTTAAAGGCAAAGTGGATACGTTGGTCTCTGAACATTTAGCTAATTTTTTAGAGGAAAACCCGGCAGTCGCCAAAAAAATAGTGAATAAAGCGATTGATGCTCAAAGAGCACGGATGGCTGCCAAAAAAGCCAGAGAATTGACACGACGTAAAAGCGTCCTTGAGTTTAGTTCTCTCCCAGGAAAATTGGCGGATTGTCAGGAAAAAGACCCTGCTCTGAGCGAGATATTTTTAGTTGAAGGAGATTCTGCTGGAGGCTCTGCAAAAATGGGGAGAGAGCGTAAAAATCAAGCGATTCTCCCTCTTAAAGGAAAGATTTTGAATGTAGAGAAAGCGCGATTCGACAAAATGTTGAATAGTGATGAAATCAAAACAATCATTACGGCATTAGGAACCGGAATTGGTGCGGATGATTTCAGTATTGAAAAATTGCGTTACTACAAGATTGTGATAATGACAGACGCCGATGTGGATGGGAGTCATATTCTCACGTTAATTTTGACGTTTTTTTACCGGCAAATGTCTGCTTTAATTGAACGAGGGCATATTTATATTGCCCAACCTCCTCTCTATAAAGTGAAGCAAGGAAAAACAGAGGTTTATGTTCGTGATGAGCAACAAATGTCAGAAAGGTTGATGGAGCTTTCCAGTAAGAAATTAAATTTACAGGTTGAAGGTGAAAATAGTCTTCAAGGAGAAGAATTGCATCGTTTTTCTAGAGAATTGCATCGCTATTGTGAAAATTATAATCGCTTTGGTTTCAATCAAGGATTGATGAAAGTGATTGATTTATTTTTGGAAAATGGGATCTCGATTGAACTTGAAGGGGCCAATCATATTCTTGCTCAAGTGAAGAAACTCCAAGAAGGCACTGACGAATTTATTTTGGAAGTTGATCCGGAAAAAGTCGGGGAAAATATTTTTATGAAAATGAATGGGGAAGAATTTTCTCTTTCTACAAGCACTCTGGATAATATTGATATCTATGATTATAATCATTTATTAGAACAACATTTGAAGGTAAAATCGATTTTAACATCAGAGAATTTTTACCTTGAGGAAGGCAGTGGTCAACGTCACACTTTTTCAACATGGCATGATTTGAAAGAGTTTTTGCTGAATGCCGGGAAAAAAGGGATTTATATTCAGAGATATAAAGGATTGGGAGAAATGAATCCGGATCAATTATGGGAAACGACCCTCGATCCTGAAGTCAGAACATTGAAAAAAGTTTCTATTGAAGATGCGGTGGAAGCAGATGCGATGTTCACTATTTTGATGGGGGATCATGTGGAGCCTCGACGCCGTTTTATTGAAGAAAATGCACTCAAAGTGAAAAATTTGGATGTTTAACTTCATACAATATTATTAGCGATAAACATGTCTGTATCATTGCCTGTTCTGGCCATTGTTGGTCGTCCAAATGTAGGAAAATCGACACTTTTCAACCGCCTAGTTAGGCGTCGCGCAGCCATCGTGGATGACACCCCTGGTGTCACGAGAGATCGCAATTATGCTGTTGCAAAATATGGCAGGTTCGAATTTCTCCTGATTGACACAGGAGGGTTTGAACCGGAGTCAAAAGGTGTCAAAGAGCAAATGCGACAACAAGCTCAACTTGCCGTTGAGGAAGCGGATGCGGTTATTTTTTTGATGGATGTCAGAGAAGGTTGGACGGCTGATGACGAAGAGGTTTATCGTTATCTTGTTGAATCTGAAAAATGTATCTATTTTGTTGTCAATAAAGCCGATAGTGAGAAACAGCAGCAGGAGGTCTATGAATTTTACCAATCGGGTAGAGAAACGATCTTCTCAATTTCCTCACAACACAATTTAGGAATTGACGCATTATTTGAGGAAATCAATAAGACCATTTCACTGGTTTCTCTGAAGGAAGAAGAGGAACCTGCTTCTCATATTAAAGTTGCTGTCGTTGGGCAACCGAATGTTGGTAAATCCTCATTGATCAATGCCATTCTTCAAGAAAACCGGATGATTGTTGATGAAAAGGCCGGGACAACGAGAGATCCTGTTGATAGCCAATTTAGACACAATGATCAGGATATTTTATTGATTGATACTGCGGGGATTCGTCGAAAAACCAAAGTGAGTCAGAAAATAGAAACGTTCAGTATTGTTTCTTCTTTGCGTTCAATTGAGCGATCAGATGTCGTCTTGTTGGTGATTGATGGCACACAAAGCATCACAACCCAAGCGGCAAAGATTGCGGGGTATATCTGCGATCGTAAAAGAGCGGTTGTGATTGTTGTCAATAAATGGGATTTGGTAAAGGGCCGTCATTCTAATCAGAAAGAAGCAAAATTAGATATTTACGAAAGATTAGCATTCATTGATTATGCTTCGATTATTTTTGTCAGTGCGAAAACGAGTGAAAAAGTTACAAAAATTTTTGACTTAGTGAAAGAAGCGTACCAGCAATACACTCGCCGAATCCAAACCTCAGATCTGAATACCATTCTAGAGCAAATCGTTGCAAAACACTCTCCTCCTGTTAAATCAGGTCGTCCTACCCGTATTTATTATGGCAATCAAGTCGTATCCTCTCCCCCTACCTTTGTTTTCATGACAAACAATCCTGATAAAACAAACGCTAGCTATGAACGTTATATGATCAATCAGCTCCGTTATCATTTTGGTTTTCAAGGAACTCCTTTGGAAATTATCTGGAGAAAACGGGCTTCAATCTATAGCAAACATTCTCAATAAAATTCCAAAGTTTGATGTACTGGCTTTAATCCATTTGCTTGATAAAAGGAGGAAAGATGCCTCATTATTTATGGAAAGGAGTGAATGTTCACGGTCATCCTATCGAAGGCGCTGTTGAAAGCCCTAACGTTGGTCAAGTCTTTGATGAGCTGAGGAAAAGAAATATTTTTAAAGTTCGTTTCAATCGAATTCTGGCACACCGCTTTCAATTCCCTTTAAATCAGGAACTATTAGTTCATTTTTTGACTCAATTCCACCGATTATTAGACTCTGGTGTCGAATTGATTGATTGTCTAAATTTTATTATACAATACCAAGCCAACACTTTATTTAGCTATGTTCTTTGCATTGTGCGAGAGGACATTAGGCAAGGTAAATCCCTGACAGAAGCCTTTCAACGTTACAATTCGTGCTTTCCGCTAATTTTTGTTCATTTGATTCAAGTGGCGGAGCAATCGGGCAATCTTGCAAACATTGTGAGGGAATTGTTAGATTTTTTTTCGTTTCAAGAAAAATTTTCTCGCGAACGTCGAAAGTTACTTGCGTATCCATTGATTGTGACAGGGATTGCGTTCATTCTCTTTTTTGGAATACTCCTGTTTGTGATCCCCACTTTTAAGACCATGTTCATCTCATTGGGTGACGATTTACCACTAACGACAAAAGGGATGATTTTGTTGAGCGATTCTTTGCGTTTTACACCAGAATATTGGCTAATCGGGTGTCTGGGAGTGGTTGCGGGAGTGGGTTATTTTTACCGTTTTATTGATTGGGGGTTGGTATTACAGTTCATTCCTGGGTTTTATGTTATTGAAAAATCAATTCGCTTACTTTTTTATGCTCGCTCTATGATGATCATGTTGAAATCCGGGATCAAATTACGGGAATCGCTGGAATTGACAGAATCGTTGTTCCCAAAACGGTTGCAAAAAGAAGTTCGAGAAGTTCATCAACAGATCGATTCTGGAAAATCATTAGTGGATGCCTATAACAGCAGCACTATTTTTCCTCCAATATTCGTGCATTTGATCGCAGTCGGAGAATCGAGTGGTTATTTGGTGCCGACTTTTGAAAGGATTGCCACTCTTTATCAGGAAACGCTGGAAAAACGGATGAATCTGATCAATTCTTTAATAGAACCTGTTTTTACGGTGGTATTGGCGGTAGGAATATTGTTTGTTTTGCTATCGATTTACTTGCCAATCTTTGACATGGCAGGCCATTTTTAAAGAGAACCTCTAAAAGACAAAATCATTTTTTTCAAGAATCCTCCATAGATGCCGATAAAGATATTATGAAGTTTTATTGGCATAAAAAATTATGAGTTCTGTGGAGGAAAAGTGATGTATGATTTATCTCAAAATAGGGTTGATTACCATGATGATACGATTGTTAAGGACGTTGATGTTATTCAAGATCAGGTGAATATCTCCAAAAAAGCAAAAAGTAAATTATTGCAGCAGAAATTATATCATTGGTTGAAACTTGGTTGAAATTGAACACCCCCCCCTCTCTTTCTTGACTTCTATCTTGCCGAAAACTTTATCCCTCCTGAATTTATTCATCTATTAAGGTGAATAACCTTTTTTGATCAATTCTTTTGATTGATACGATAGATGAGTGTTTTAGGAACAATCCATTTATAATGGGGAATTAACCACACTCCTTCAAAATCCGCAGATTCGACTTCTTGTCCTTGAGTATTTCTAATAGAAGTAGGGCAAATTTTTATTTCTTTTCCTTCAGGGGTAATAAACAAAAGTTGTTCATTGACATGAAAAGGTTTTCGTGAAATAAGCGCAATATGTTCCTCTTTGCTCGCTTCTACGACATAAGCCACTAAGCTTTCCCCATAATCTCGCAAGTATTTATTTTTCAGTCGTTCAATAGGGCGATCCGTGCGATTGGCTCTGTAAAATCCATGAATAGTATGAACCGGCCATTGAGATTTGAGCATTTTTGCAATTTCAGGGTCAAAACTTTCTTTGAGGGAATCAATTTGTTGAATCCACTCAAATGAATCTACAAATCTGAGGTCAATTCTAATGGCCCGCAAATTTGTTTTCATCAGTTCCGGCAATAGATCCAATAGAAATAAGTCATAATAATGAAACATAAAAGTCCCATGCCTGTTTTCTAAAGTCGGGAAATAATGTTGCTGTTGTTCATTACTGGTCACCATCCGTTCAATAATGGGTTGGGGGGTTTGTTCAAGAGGTTGGAATAATTGACGTGGCGTATAAAATAAAAGAATTCTTCCCAATCCCATGATTTCGCAAGGCACCTTTAACTGCTCTGAATAATCTTTCAAAGTCGCTCCTGGAAGTTCTGTTGAAAGAATGAGGCGTTGCAATTGTGTTCCAAAATAGGTTGACCATTGCTGAAGGCTCAAAAGATTGTGATTTCCAGTTTCAACAATCAACTGAAGAGGCATTTGAGGGAATTGTTGGCGAAGCAATTCCGCGATCCCGGCATCCTGCACACGGATTGCTCCGATTTTTGATAAAGGCAGTTGTTGGAGGAGGGAGGCTCCTTGCAGAAGGGTGGAATCTGTTGCTAGAATATCCCATTGAAGAATGATGGTAAAACCCTGCTCTACAGCGTCATGGATCAATTTTTTCAATTGAGTCGTATTGAGCTGCCCAAAACGGCTGAGATCCTTATGTTCTAAGATGATTTCTCGAATTGATGTAGATTGTAGGTGAGCCAATTGGGAAGCAGTTTTAATGAATGTATTGAAGGTCAATTTTGTTGTAACCATAAATTGCATTGCTCTGGAGAAGTTTGAGAAGCAAGAACATCATGAAGGATTTGGCTTTGCTGCATAACCAGGACTCGGTTAGCGAGTTCCAATCCTAGAGGAAATTGATGAGTGACGATTAATATTGTCCCACCGTTTTGATGATATTGTTTCAAATATTGTTGAAATAACCGCACAGAATGCTGATCAAGTCCTGTATAAGGTTCATCTAATATTAAAAATTCTGGTTGATACAATATCAATCTTGCAATGGTCAATCGCTTGGTCATGCCACTGCTAAAAGTATGGACTGGTAAGTGTTTTGCGTAATCTAATTCGACAAACGCCAAGGCTTTTTCGATTTGTTCAGATAGGTTGGCGACAGAATAAAGTTTACCAAATAGTTTTAAATTTTCAACACCGGTTAAATCTCCATATAAACGGCTTTCATGAGAAATACTGCCAATTGCCTGCCGTAAATGATTGGCGATGTCTCTATAACTTTTACCCTTGAAGAATATCTTTCCACTGGTGGGACGCATTAAAGAACAAATGATTTGTAGGAGTGTCGTTTTTCCAGCACCATTATTCCCTAATAAAAGAGTGCTCTCTCCCACATAAATATTCAGATTGAGATTTTGTAAAACCGTGCGATATCCAAAGCGTTTGGACACATTATCCAGTCTAATTAAAGGAGGATTCATATCGAAGGTTTTCTGATGATTGGGGCAAACTTATTCGATTAAAAAATTTTGATTGAGTAAGTTTTTTTTATTTCTATCCCAGACAATGATTCGGATGGCTGCAAATGAAAGGGGTTCTGATTTTTCAAATTCCTTAGAAAATAGGCGGAAACGTTTGATTAGGAAAGAGAGGGTATCGCGATTATTAAAAATCAATTTTTTATTCAATTGTTCTTTGAGAAGAGGCGTAATACTGACATACCCAGATTGCGCTTTATTCCCCGTATTTCTGAGGTTAAAACGGACCGAAATCATATTTTCATCCGAATTTATCTGAAACTGGTCAATAATGAGTGGTGTCTGATTATTCTTTGGCAGTGAAGAAGAAATATCCGTTACTTTTTTGGTGGGTGGCTCTTTGAGTAATTTTTCCAAATTACTAATATGCGCAGATAAAGATTGAATTTGTTCGGTACTTTTGTTTTGTTGCTCTTTCAATTCTTTGATTTGAGCGTCTTTCTTTTTGATGTTGGTCAGCAGATTATTGGTTTCCAACTGATAATTAAATACTTTTTCTTTTGTCGCTAATTGAGCTTTAGTGTCTAATGTTTGGATGGTTTGGAGGTTTCCAAGAGAGGTATTTTTGTCATCCAATTCTTTTTGGAGGGCTAAAAGGTTTTGTTGAAGCTGCTCCAGATTTGTTTCAAGTTTCTGAGTGGTCGATTTTTGTGTTTCGTATGCTTTTTCTAGTGATGCTGATGTGAATTCATGGATAAAGTATTGATAAATTGGGGCAAATATAAGTGCAAAAAGGATGATAGATAATAAGGCACCCCCCACCATAAAGGTGGATCGATCAATTTCCCAATTACGCCTGGGGCCGATAATATAATACTTAATTTTATTTAGCATTTAATTAAAAACCTCTTAGTAACGATTCTTTGTTTTCATCATCTTCAAACGAAATCTGAATTACATTTAACAAATCTTTCAGGCAAAAGGTATTTATAAATCAAATAATGGTTCGTAAAGAAGAGCGAATTGCCTCATGAGTTAAGAATTTTTTATGATATAATTTAAAGCGTTTCTTTGAGTTGAAATGCTTCATCTATTTGATATCGTTGCCCTTCTAAAGATTGGATGACACCAATCAGTTCCAATTCAACCAATGTTCCTAATAATTCGTTAATTTCTATTTGTGTTTGGGAATACAAGGAATCGATATCTTGTATTCCTAAGTCGAGTGCTCTTAAAATCTTTGTTTGCGGTTCTGAAAATTCGGAAAGATTGATAATTTGCTGTTGAGGAAGGTCAAAGGAAAATTCAGTTTGTGTCGCTCTGGAATAAGATAGGTTCAACTCTTCCACAATATCCTTTGCTTGAACAATGAGTTTTGCGTGATTGCGAGAAATCAATCGGTTTGTTCCTTTACTGGCCGCCGCTTCCACATTTCCGGGTAAAGCAAACACTTCACGATTGTGTTGAAGCCCAAAAGCCGCTGTGATGAGAGCACCGCTTTTTTGACCAGCTTCTGTGACGACAATCCCTTGAGATAATCCGCTTATAATTCGATTTCTGATTGGAAAATTGCGTGCCAATGGTTTCAGCCCCATTGGAAATTCTGAAATCAAGGCTCCTTGAGATTTGATGGCTTCTGCAAGCGAATAATTTTCAGGAGGGTAGATATTTTTTAATCCACCAGCCAGGACAGCAATTGTCGATAATCCGGCTTCTAGAGCGGTTTGATGAGCAACCGTATCAATCCCACGGGCCAAACCGCTCACTATGATCATATTTGGAAAATATTCAGCCAATTCTAAGATGAGGCGTCGAGTGTGTTTTTTTCCATACGAAGTACAAGATCGAGAACCGATAAAGGCAAGACATGGTGCTTCGATTTTGGCCAATGTTCCAAGTCGGTATAATACCGGAGGGGGAGCAGGGATTTCTTTCAGAGAAAGCGGATATAATGGTGATTCAAGGCACAATAAATCCACCCCAGCTTCTTCAATCAACCGTCGTTCTATCTGATAACTACTGACTTCTTTGGCCCGCGCAATGCGATTGGCCAGTTTTGTTGAAATGCCACTTTGTTGGACTAATTCTTCAGCCGATACTTGCAGAAGATTCTCGACACTTTTAAAATGCGCAATCAGTTGTCGAAGCGTTTGAATTCCCAGATTAGGAATTAGATTCAATGCTAACCAATTCAATTCTGGAGTGCTCACTGAAGTTCCTTATAAGTTTTTGCGAAGCAGCTTATCAGAGTTAATTCAAAGATTTGAGGCTTCTTTCCATCTCTCGATTCAAGTCTTTCATTTTCAAACTTTCCCGCTTATCATGCAATTTTTTTCCTCGAACCAACCCCAATTCTATTTTAATATTTCCTCTTTTAAAATATATTTTCAAGGGAATTAAAGTCAGCCCTTTTTCTCGAATTTGTCCATAAAGCCGCCGAATTTCGTGTTTGTGAAGCAACAATTTCCGTTCTCTCAGTTCATCATGATTCACTCGATTTCCAAACTCGTAAGGGCTGATATGCAAATTGATTAAAAACACCTCCAATTGAGCATTGATTCGGCAATGACTATCACCCATATTGACTTTGCCAGTACGTAAACTTTTGACTTCAGTCCCTTTTAAAGCGATGCCGCTTTCAGTTGTTTGAAGAATCTCATATTCAAATCGTGCTTTTCGGTTTTTTGCAATAACTTTGATCGTCATGAAAAATCGTCGGGATAAGAGAAAGTTAGCTGAAAACCTCTTCAGGAGGTTTGTTATTTTTAATTAGAGGTATTTATACTTCTATCATATTGTTGACGAGATTGCTGTTTTTTTAGAACGTCATAGGCTTTTTGAATCAGTTTGGTGTTGGCCTCTGCTTCTTTTTTGACCCACTCAAACCCAGAATTCTGATGCAAATCAGGGTGATATGTTTTCATCTGTTGATGATAGGCTTGTTTGATTTGTGAAAAATTAGCGGTTTCAGCGACATTGAGGATTTGGTAATAAGTTCGCTCTTTTGGGGTAAAATTAGGAGCCGTTTGAGGTGCTTCTTGTTTTTCTTGTTTTGTTTTTGATTGCTCTGCTTCTGAATTGAAATTGAAGCCACGGATTGTTTGCAAAATGTGCAACAATTGATTGGTTAAACTATTGAAGGGTGCGTCAGGCTGGCTGGCTTTTTTGCTTATCACCGCAACTTCAGCTTCAAAATCAATCAACTGAGCCGTGTGTGTTTTTGATTGGTCCGCTTCTTTTGATAGACGCAATACATTTCTTGTTTTTTGTAAAGTTTCCATAAATTGCGACTTTTCCGGGATGTTATCCGAGAATGAAGTGGTTTTATTTCTTCCTTTGAGTGGGGGTTTAAGAGAAGGAGCCTCTGTTTCTTTTAGAGAAATCCAATCAATGATCTGATGACGTCTTAGAATGAGCAAGAACCCTATTCCTCCCAGCATCCCAAGAGCAACAATGACCGTTAAAGTATCTAAGATACGAGAGATTGTTTGGTGATCATCAATTTCTTCGAGTATTGTGATCGCTTCTGGATTATTTGGTTCTTGTTCCAGGACAGGAATCAATAACGCTTTGGCTTTTTTCCAATTTTGTAAACGGATTTCTCGCTTTGATTTTTCAAGTGCTTGTCTGAGAAGAATTTGAGTTTCAGCTGACACAATCAACTGGTGCGCTTCTTCCCGATGCGGACTGCCTTTCGGGATTTGTACCAATATTCCAATGGCCTGTTTAAAATATTTTTCTTCAATTTGCTGTTTTCCCTTTGAAAGTACAACTAAGTCTTGATGGTTTTTTAATAACTTTTCTGCTTTGAGTGCGTCTATATTCTTGGGGCTTTTTGTAAGAATCTTTTCTACTAATTGATGAGCGTCTGCCCATTTTTCGGCGGCAATTGCGGTGTTTAAATTTTCAACGAGGTTCTGTAGGGTTTTGAGTGTTTGATTGGCGATAGAAAGCCCAGCAGGGTTTTCCAGATGGTTTTGATAATGGCGTGCCATTTCTGTCGCATCTTTTTCGTTCAGATGTCGAATATAATCCTGGGGGCTTTGGTGATAGCGAAATTGATGGATATCGATTTGAAGAGGAGAAGAAGCGGCAAGAATGTATGTTCCTGTAGGGCTGACAGTGAAACTTTTTAAATTAACGAGTGGGATTATATTGAGTTGTGAGCCGTTTTTATCAATTAAGTGTGCATGGATTTTAGAGGTTAAGACATTTTTTGCGAGAATCGAAAGAAAACGGTCATGATGAATCATTTGAAAATCAAGAGTCGTTTCATTGGGTGATAAGTTTCTGAGGAAAACCCCATGGATTTTAGTACGGCTATTGGCATTTCCCCAAATCAGGTTTCGTTCAGTATCCAGAGATAGGATGGTTTCTGGTTGAATAAACTCAACCTTCATTACAGGAAAATGATGGTAATCTAGGTCTGGTTTGGTATGTTTTTTGTCAGGATGGGCGAGGATGATCCGTTTGTGACTGGCGAGACTAAACGTGAGCCATTCCTCATTGACATCAAAAGAAAAACTTTGCAGAGCAGAGGCGTGTTTACCAATCCATAAAGTAGAAACCTGGTAGGGTTTTTTCTCTAAATCTAACTTTTGTATTTGATTCTTCGTCACCCACATTAGAGTTTGAGAGTTTTTACTGAATTTTAGAATAGAACCAGGCCCAAGGTCTTGTTTTCTTTCATCAAGCAGATATTTTGAAGACAACGGTTTATCAGGCTGGATCGGGAATGTTTCTAAATTCCAAAGTTGAATGTGCTCTGAGCCAGCCAACGCCAATCGTCGGGTATAATAATCGAATGTGAGTTGCTGAATTCGGTCTCCTTTAGAAAGAATCCGAACAATCGGTTTCATATTCTGGCGATCATAAATTTGAACCAGAGAATCTGTTGCATTGAGCCTCATTGAGACAGCGATCAAAGCTTCATCACCACTGATTGCGATTGCTTCTACTGGAAAAGGGATCGCAAAAGATTGGGTTTTGGTTATAAAATTTTGATGAGAACTTGCGAGGGTGATACTTGAAAATAGGCAGAGCAGTATCCCTGGCAATGCGACATATTGCCACTTTAAATGGGTATAAATTGCCTGAGGAATCGAAGATATGAAAGCAGGCAAGAATGCTAAAAGCCTCTTGTTTAGGGATGCTGCTGGCTTGTGGCTAAAATTATATAAAATTGCGTAGCTCATACTATCAGAGGTTAGCAAATTCTAGTCCAGGTCTGGCACCAATGGGAATAATTGCCCCCTTGCTAAAGGAAGATTACGACAAAGAAGAAAAAATAAAAACTATGACGAAATAGATTCATTGACAAGAGCCTCTTGGAAATAGGCGATGGTTTTTTCTAATCCTTCTTCGAGTGGAATAGTCGGTTGCCATTCTAATTTTTGTTTTGCTAATGAAATATCAGGTTTTCTCCGAATGGGATCATCTTCTCGTTTAGACTCTCGGATAATTTCAGATTTGGAGTTCGTCAGTTTGATCACTTTTTCGGCTAATTCGAGAATCGTGAATTCTCCAGGGTTGCCTAAATTCACAGGCCCGACAAAATTGTCTTTGAGCATCATTTTCATGATGCCTTCCACCAGGTTATCGACATAGCAAAAAGAACGAGTTTGGTCTCCGTCTCCATAAATTGTCAAAGGTTCGCCTTTGAGAGCAGCTACAATGAAATTACTAACCACCCGACCATCATTTAAATTCATGCGAGGGCCATAGGTATTGAATATTCTTATAATTTTACAATCCACTGCATTTTGGCGATAATAATCCATCATCAAAGTTTCTGCCACCCGTTTCCCTTCATCATAACAGCTGCGGATGCCGATAGGATTAACGGATCCCCAATAACTTTCCGGTTGTGGATGAATTTCAGGATCACCATAAACTTCAGAAGTGGAAGATTGCAAAATGCGCGCTTTCACTCGTTTAGCCATCCCCAATAGATTGATCGTCCCCATCACACAGGTTTTGACAGTTTTAACAGGATTGTATTGATAGTGGATCGGAGAAGCTGGGCAGGCAAAATTAAAGATCCAATCGACTTCCAAAAAAATAGGTTCGACAATATCATGGCGAATGATTTCAAATCGTGGGTTTTCCATCAAATGGGCAATATTTTTCTTGCTCCCTGTAAAAAAATTATCGAGGCAAATGACTTCATGTCCGGCATTCAGCAAATGTTCACAGAGAAATGAACCGATAAAACCAGCGCCTCCGGTAACCAATGATTTTTTCATAATTTATTTTAGAGAAATTTAAAGGTTTCGTTTGATAATGGGCCACCTTATTTTTGTGGCAGGCGGTTTGCGGAAGGTGAGGGTCTTTGTTGTTGTAAGAAATAACCGCTTTAACTTTAGTGATATAATTTGAATTTGACTTAACATGACATTGAGCTTATTCTGTCCAATTATATTGGTATTCTGTTAAACATGTCAACTTTCAATGGTTTGAGCAGAAAGTATATTGATCAAGAGATGAGTTTTTAGATTTACACGTGCTGTTCATTGTCTCAGTCGCTGACGTTGCGTGTATCATTCTTGCGGAAAGTGGGTTTCGTTGGAAACTCCCCTCTCAGGAAAGGAGCGTTAAAAATGCGATTCTTTCCGGGTTCAGATGACAATTAAAATGATTTCTGCCCTACCCATCGTTGTTCTCTAAGAACTATCCATTCCTTAAAAAATTAAAATCATCATTCATCGTAGTCATTGAAGCGGATATTATAATAATCCAGACATGAGGATAATATGTTTCAAGAAGATAAGACAAAAGAACTCGAATTAGCTATTTCGCAGATTGATCGCCAATTTGGGAAAGGTTCTATCATGAAAATGGATGATTCGAATATCATCCATTTCCCGGCGGTCAGTACAGGAATTATTGGTCTAGATATTGCCTTAGGCGGGGGATTGCCTGTCGGCAGGATTACGGAAATTTATGGGCCAGAAGGCACTGGTAAAACGACGGTTGCGCTTTGTGTTGTTGCCGAAGTTCAAAAATTGGGAGGGACTGCTGCTTTTATTGATGCAGAACATGCTTTGGATGTGACCAATGCGAGAAGGCTCGGAGTCAAAATCGACGAACTCCTGCTCTCTCAACCGGATTATGGGGAACAGGCTTTAGAAATCTCTGATATATTGGTACGAAGCGATGGAGTCGATATCGTTGTTGTCGATTCAGTTGCTGCCTTAGTACCAAAGAACGAGTTAGAAGGAGACATGGGGGATATTCATGTTGGGTTGCAGGCACGATTGATGTCCCAGGCATTACGAAAATTAACCGGATCGGTTGCCAAATCCAATACAATTTTTATCTTTATCAATCAGTTACGAATGAAAATCGGGGTCATGTTTGGAAACCCTGAAACAACCACAGGCGGACAAGCACTTAAGTTTTATTCTACCGTCCGAATGGAAGTGCGAAGAGGCTCCCTCATTAAAAAGGGGGATGAAACCACCGGACATCAGATGAAAATTAAAGTTGTTAAAAATAAAGTGGCTCCTCCTTTTCGGACCACCGAATTTGATCTCATTTATAATAAAGGAATCTCGAAATTAGGAAGCCTTTTGGAACGCGCTGTGGGGGATGGAGTGGCGCAGAAAAGCGGGACATGGTATTCGTATGATTCAGAGCGGCTGGGGCAAGGGCGTGAAAATTCTGAAAGGTTTTTGGAAGAACACCCGGAAAAAATTGCAGAAATTGACCGCAAAGTCAGGGAGATTCATCAACTGGCTCCGCCTCCTATTATAGAAGAGAAAAAAGATTCTTCTGCTGGAAAGAATGACAAGAAAACTGCAAAAGAAAAGAATGCAAGTACCTGAAATTCAAGAAACAAACGATTTTTTGCATGGAACCAAGGATGTCGTTTCGATTGAGACAGCCTTATCTCAAAACACGGTTTTTATTGATATCCGTACTCCCAAAGAATTTAATGAAACGGCCATTATTGGAGCAATCAATCGCCCCTTGTTTGATGATGGAGAACGTGCTCAAATTGGGACAATTTATAAGCAAATTAGCCAAGATGCTGCGATTCAGCTAGGAAAAAAGCTGTTGGATTCGCGTCTGGCAAAGTTTGTGGAGGGGTTTCTCCCATTTAAAGAACAGTTGATTACTATTTATTGTGCGCGTGGAGGAATGCGTTCGACTTCGGTTGTCTGCCTTTTAACGTCTCTTGGGTTTCATGTTCAACAGTTGATCGGGGGTTATAAAAGTTATCGAAAACATGTGTTGCAATCCTTGGAAAAACTTTGTCCGCCTCCTTTGATTGTGATTCACGGGCAAACAGGGGTGGGCAAAACACGGCTGTTAAAAAAATTACCGCATTCAATTGATTTAGAGGGTTTAGCGCAACATCGGAGTTCTCTTTTTGGTGCGGTGAACAAACAACCTCGTTCTCAAAAGGCTTTTGAAGCCTACCTCCACTCTGAATTTTGTAATTTTCCTGCCAAACAATCCATCTTTATTGAAGGAGAAAGCCGAAAAATTGGCGATGTTTTTATTCCCAATGTTTTGTTTGATGCGATGAAACAAGGGACAATAGTTTTGCTCACGGCCGCTCCTGAAACACGAATTGAACGCATTATTGAGGATTATGTGTTTGATGATGAAAAAACTTATGAACAACTCAATTGTGCCCTTCAAAGCCTTCGGATGGCTTTAGGCAATCGCAAAGTCGATTGGCTTTGCCAATGTTTAAAAAAAAGTGATTTTTATACAATTGTCAGGACGCTTCTTAGTGAATATTATGATCCCCGTTATCAGCATTCCATGAAAAATTATACTTATGCCTTGAAAGTATCTGCTGACAATTTAGATGAAGCCGCTCAGAAACTTCTTACCTTCCAAAAAGACTCAAAACCCTCTCTTCCTTAGTATTTGACCTCTTCTAGAAAAACCCACGCCCCTCCTATTTTCTTTAATTTAAAAATTATTTATTTTGTAATGTCTTTAAAGATTTATAAATTTCAATAGGTTAGTAATATTTTTCTAATAATCTAACGGTTGTATTTTAAATTGATTGTCTATGATGGCATAGTTTTTGATATTTTGATTACAAAAATCAATAGAATCGAAAATTATTTGAATAGACGATACCAATGGCAAATTCAACCGATCAAGAAGAAAGACAGAGCGATATTTATTGGAAACTTCTGGAAGATTGTATTCAGAGGCTAGGAGAATTGGATTTGTCAGATAAATTACATTTTCCAGAAAAAAATAATATCGTTGATGCTTGGGAAGAAATTCGAAAATGGCGTTCTAATGAAGTTCCTCAAAATTTCAGAGAGCCGCTTATCTATCTCTATCAGGAGAAAGTATTCAAAATTGAAGCGGAAGCAGGAATTGTCTTAGAAGGTAAAGATATTGAGTTACACAAACAGATTCAATCTGAAATGAAGCCTCTCGATTATCAGCTTTTGCTAGATCGATGTGTTCAATCTTTTGGGGAGCAGAAAGTTAGTTATTGGTCTTTAATTGAATGGAAAGAAATTCACCAGTGGCATCTTGAAGGAGTTCCCTCTCATGGAAGAGAAGCTGTGATAGGCCTACAAGATCAGGTTTTGACGGGTCTGGAGATCGAATTAAAAGACGATAATAAAGAAGAAACGATAGAAACAGTAATAGACCATTTGGATAGCGCTAAAGCTGAATTGGAAAAAATAGCAGAATCCAGTAGGCCAAAATTACAACTCTATCGGGAAGCGTATACTAGTTTTTACGAAGATATCCCGGAGCAGGATGTGGCGGCTATTTTTGCGGCAGAAGAAGAAATGGCTAACTCGAATTTGATCATTGGTCAACAAATTTATCGAGTACGGACGATTCTGACCGTTTATAGTCAAAGAAAATTTTTAGAATGGTTGAAAGGCATTTGTTGCAAAATTTGCAACATTTCATGGCGCAAAGCCTATGACTTGATGTATGCCTATGAATCGAGGCGGTATGTCGAGCAAAATCAACCTGAACTTCTGCCAGTTTTTGATTATCAGATTCAGAGATTTCAATGTGAAGCCAGGAGATACAAAGCGAATCTGGTCCCTATTTTAGAAGAAGCTCAAGAAAGTAGAACACGTTATACTTTAGAAGAAGTGAGAGATCTCTTTCCACCAGGAAAAGAAAAACCACCGGAAGAACCTGATGTTAGCGAATTGCGGATGTCTCTTAAAAAATTACTCAACGAGTCCCTCGTTTCAGATTTACGCCACTACATTCAAACACATCCTGGTGAAACTTTTCAATCGATTCTCGAAGTTGCTCTACGAAGTTGGCTGATTCAACAACATCCTTGAATTTTTTCACCTTCCTCATCAATAAATCTCCTAATAGATTGATATTAAGAATTATTTCTTGATTGATATGCTTTGAACATAGTGGTAACAATCGTCTTCACATCACTATATTTAGCTTTCCAATTCAGGAGTTTGAGCGCTTTTTGAGAATCAGCCAGAATTTTAGAGGGGTCGCCTGGTCGGCGCGGTTTTAATATGATTTCAAAATCTACATCAGAAAGCTCTTTACTGGCCTGGAGAACTTCCATGACACTCAATCCAGCAGCAGATCCTAAGTTAATAATTTCGCTTTGATCCTCATCTATTAAATAATGCAAAGCTTTTACATGAGCATCGGCGAGATCGCTGACGTGAATGTAATCGCGAATCCCTGTTCCATCTGGAGTATCATAATCTTGACCAAAAACTGGAACAGATTCACGAATTCCCATAATGGCTTCCATCACAATGGGAAATAAGTTTTGCGGGTTTTGTTCCAATCCATTCAATTGCCCATCAATGTCATAGCCAGCCGCATTAAAATATCGCAAGCAGACAGACTTTAAGCCCTTTAATTGGCCATACCAGCTGAGTAAGTTTTCTATTGCCAGCTTTGTGTGCCCATAAAAATTAAGTGGTTGTGTCGGATGGTTTTCGTCGATTGGTATATATTGAGGCTCTCCATAGACTGCGGCGGATGAAGAAAAAACGAACTTAGTGATCTCCGCGTTAATGGCCGCATGCATTAGATTCATCGATCCTGTCAAATTATGGGTCGCATATTTTTCAGGGAAAATCATCGATTCGCCTGCCGCTTTTAAAGCGGCAAGGTGAATGATTGCGTCCATTTGTTGAACTCCTTGTTCAATTTGATTCTGTAATAAAATGTCTCCGTGAATGAATGGAATTTTCGGGAAGAGATTACTTCTTAACCCTGAACTTAAATTATCAAAGATTGTTGGATGATGGCCTGCGCTTACTAACGCTTTGACGACATGGCTCCCAATATAGCCGGCACCGCCTACAACCAGGACATTTAATGATGAATAATGATTCATTTTTTCTAAATTCTATTATATTGCTGTAATTGGAATCCAAAAAATAGGATGGTCTTAGACGAATTTTCATTGATCATAATAACAGTATTTATTTATCTCATTGAATAAATAGGTTTTTTAAAGTTTTGCGGGTTTTCTATTTTTCCATTACGAGGTATATTATTTTTATTGTTTTCCAACGAGTACTGTTATTATAGAAAGTTTGATTTGGGAAAGCACTTTTTTTTTAACTGATTGTTTTTATTTATTTAATCTTGATTTCATATCTGCTTCCGAAGCAAGAAAAAGTATGATTATCTTATTTGAGAAGCAAATGGAGGAGACATTGTTACACACACTGAGATGGATATCGAGAAAATTTTATGAAGAATTCGAGTATAAAATATGGTTTTTATGGTGGCTCTTTGGAATTTATATTTTGTTTTCAGGGAATGCGCTTCGAGGAGATGAAATTCCAGAGCGATTGATTTCGACCAAATTCGGAATTTATTCTATCAAAATAACGTCACCAGCCTTACCTCGGTTGAAAATGGTTCAATTGTTCGAAATGACTCCTTCAAAATTTCCAAAATTGCTAAATTGGCCAGAGTCAGCAGAGTCTCCTGGCTTTTCGTTATTATCAACTGATACAGATCTTTATCAAGAGGGCCTCACACTTTATAACAAAGGAAGTTTTAGAAATAGTTTAGAGGAATTTGATGAATTGATTCTAGAATACCCACAAAGCCAGTTTTACCAAGCCAGTTTATTTTGGAAAGCTCAGATCTTGCTCAAACTAAAAAAATATAAAGCGGCACAGGGTGTTTTATTGGAAATAATATCTTCAGGGCAATATTCTAATTATCTTTTTCAAAGCGCTCATACTCATATTTGGCTCACTATTCAGCAAGGGAGTATTCAACAAGCCCTCACCTATATTGATCAATACTCTAGAAGCATTTTTACCCCGCAAGCTCTTGAGAAAGTATTGCCGCTCAAAGTGTATGCTCACCTCAAGCAAAACCAGCTGGTGGCAGGTTTAGAAACCCTCCTTCAATTACAAAAACAATTTCCTGAGAACTCTCGTTACTTTGAAAATGCTGTTAAAATTGCCGAGTTGTATCATCAACTCAAACAATGGGAACAAATCAATCCTCTGATTGAGGAAGTTCAGGAAAAATTCCGTGACCATGCTCTGATGGAAAAATTATTGTTCATTGGGGTATCAGGCGATTTACAGCTAAAAAGCTGGAAAACAGGCCAACAAAAATTGGATTTGATTCATCAGAGGGAAACTAAGGAAAGAAATCGCTTCACTCAAAGCTATTTTTATTTCCACCTCTGGCAAAATCAGTTTAAACAGGCACATCATTGGTTAGAACAATTTTCAACGGAAAAATTACGAAATTTTAATTTGCGCCAATTGCTGCATCGTGCTTTTGAACAGCGGCAGTTTCGTTTTTTAGCAGATTCCAGTTTTAATGAGAACCTGATGACAGGTTTCGCAAGAGAAGCCCATTGGATCTTAGGCCATGCTCAGGAGGAATTAGACCAGAGTGAGCAAGCCTACCAAGAATATCAGAAAGCTTTATCTTTTGCGCAGACCCCTGATTTAAAAGAACAACTTTCATTTAATTTGGTCGCGGTTGAACTTAAATTAAGAAACTATGATAAAGCTGCCGCTCGTCTGAATCAAATGCTTGTCGATTATCGCCAATCTCCAAAAAAACCAGACTATGTTTTTTGGTATGGTGTTGCTCAAGATCAATTGGGTGCTAAGATAGCTCTTCCTTATCTTAAACAAGTCAAGCCTCCCAGTGAAAAGGCAGATGATAGTTTATTTTATTTAGAGCGTTATTATCATGCAAAGAAAAATTGGAATCAAGCCAATGCCTATTTTTTAAAACTGATCAAAGAATATCCTGAAACCCCTTTTTTGCTCTGGGCGTATTATTATCGTGCTGAGGGGCTTTTTCAAAACCAACAATATGAAGAGGCACAACACTTATTAAAGGAATGGCGAAAAGATCATCAAACGGTCGTATTGCCGATTGAATTGACAGAGCTTTGGTCACGTATTTTGATGGCGCTTCAGCGTTTTGAAGAGGCAAAGGAACTGCTGGAACAGGTGAAAATTAAAGACTCTCACTTTAATTTAGCTCAATTATATATTCAGGTATTGGCTGAATTGAAGGAGCATGAAAATATTATCCAATTTATAACCACCAGTTTGAAGCAATCTTGGAGTAAAAAACAAAAGGAATCCCTCTATTTCAGACGAGCCGAATCAGCTTTTGCTTTAAAATTAAATAAAGATGCGATCCGATATTATCAAGAGATTTTAGAGCATCATGTTCAAACGGATCATCGTTATATTTATCATCAATTAGCCAAGTTGGCTCACGAAACAGAGCGTTATCCGCAATTTATAAAAATGAGTCTCAAAGTACTTGAGGGACCTCAAGATAAAATAAGTAATAATGTTTTGATTCTTTTGAGCGATTATTATTTACGATTGAAAAATAAGAAGCAGGAACGTTTTTATCTACAGAAATTGGCTAAAAATTATGAAACAAAAATTTCAGATGGCCCACTGACGAAATCTGCTGAAGCATCATTGACCTTTGAACTTGCGAAAGTAAAAAATAAATTGGGGTTGTTCCAGGAAGCTGGTCAACTCTTGGACCGAACGATTGTCTTAGAAGGCTCTCAAGTCTCTTTGGAAGTTTTTCGGGAAAAGGGGAATGCTGATTTCCAGAATAAACAGTATGAAAAAGCAGCGGCCTCTTATTTGAAAGTGGTTTATTTAAATCCGAACCCTAAATCTAAGGAACAATTCGATCTTTTAGATAAAATCGCTTATAGTTTTGAGAAAATCGAACAATTTAAGGAAGCAAAAGCCATTTATCAAAAAATGCTGAAAGAATATCAAGAAGAAACTTTGCAGGAACAAGTGAAAAAAAACTTGCAGCGATTAGAAATTGTTTCACGTGAAACAAAGGAATGATGGATTTTAAAATTATCGCAATTGACGGGCCGACGGGAAGCGGAAAAAGTACGATTGCTCGATTATTGGCTCAAGAAAAAGAATTTTTATATGTCGATACCGGTGCGATGTTTCGATGTTTGGCTTATGCCTGGAAAATTCAGGGATTGGGCCAGAGTGATGAAGTTTTTAAAAATCTAGGACTTGAGACGGTCATTCGATTTGCGCCAAATGGCCGTGTATATTGCAATGGTGACGAAGTGACAGAAGCGATTCGAAGTGAAGAAATTTCACATTTTGCTTCCAAAATTAGTAAATTTCCGCTGATTCGTCATAGTCTGAAAGAACAGCAACGCCAATTAGTCAGAGAGGCTCAAGAAACAGAAAGTTATAGAGGAGCCGTCTTGGAAGGGCGTGATATTGGAACCGTTGTGTTTCCTGATGCCGATTTGAAGTTTTTTTTGGATGGGGACAATAAAATCCGTGCTCAACGCCGTTTTGAAGAATTGTCTGCTAAAGGAGAGGATCTATCCTTTGAAGAAATACTGAATGCTTTAGAAATTCGTGATGAACAAGATCGCAATCGGGAATTTGCCCCCTTATTGCCTGCAAAAGATGCCATCCATATCGATTCCACCAATCTATCTATTTCAGAAGTGCTGAAAGCGATGAGCGAAGAAATTGGTTAATTCGTTCCGTTATCCTGTCGTCCAATTGTTATAATTGAGCACCTTGATCTGATCTATTTCTATTTTCTCTGGAGAAAAATATGAAAGCCGTAATATTAGCAGCCAATCGAAGTGAGCGGCTCAATCCTTTCACTGAAACCCGGCCAAAACCGATGATCCGCATTGCTGGGAAATATATTTTAGAAACGACCATTGAGTTTCTAAGAGAAGTCGGGATTCGAGATATTTTACTGGTTGTCAACTACAAACAGGATATGATTCAAGATTATTTTTCCTATGGGGATCAATTGGGGGTCAATATTGAATATGTAGTTCAAGAATCTATTGAAGGGATTGGGCATGCTTTAAAGTTATGTGAGCCAGTTTTAGGAAAAGAGGAGCCGTTTCTTCTCGTTTATGGCGATGTTTTGGTGGATGGAAATATCTTTCATGAAGCCTTGAAAACTCATTATGAAACAGGAGAAGATCTCGCGGTTGTGACTCTTCCTCAGTCCTCTGAAGAGTTTGGTAATGTTTATTTGGACCATGAAATGAAAATTCGACGGCTGATTGAAAAACCACAAAAAGGCCAAACAGCCAACTATGTTTTTGCGGGAGCCTTTGTGCTTTCATCCACTATTTTTCAGCAATTGGATGAACATCAAAACGATATGGAACAATGCTATCAAACGTTGATTCACGAAAAAGGTTTACAAGCAACCTTATGGGAAAAGGGCTGGATCGATATTATTTACCCCTGGCATATTTTAGAGGCAAATAAAATGATGATGAATCTTCAGCAAGAAGCAAGAATCCATAACTCTGTGGTTATGAAAGGTCAGGTTTATCTAGAAGGCCCCGTGATTATTGAGGAAAATGTGATTATTGAATCAGGAACTATTCTCAAAGGCCCTTGTTTTATTGGAAGAAATTCATATATCGGCAATAATGCGTTGATTCGCGATTTTAGTGTGCTTGGCCCTGATTCCTTGATTGGATATGGCACTGAATTGAAAAATAGCGTCTTATTTGGTGCCAGTAATATTGGCAGGCTTTCTTTTGTCGGAGACAGTGTTGTCGGAGAGAATGTTGAATTGGGTTCAGGGACAACAACGGTCAATCATTTGCCAGATTTTACTATCATTGAATCCAATGTCGGAAATGAATTGGTCAACTCCAGGCTCAAAAAAGTGGGTGCTTTTATTGGCGATAATGTCGTCATCGGAGCACGGCACACCCTGGCTCCGGGAGCGTCAGTCGCATCTGGTGAAATTATTCCTGATAATCTTACTTTACCTTCAAATCGTTAAGGAAATTCATGTGTGGCATTAGTGGGATTGTCGGCTCTGAGAATATCGCCAAAGATTTATTCAATTCAATTCGGAATTTAGAATATCGGGGATATGATTCTTGTGGAGTGGCTTTATATAAAAGTGGAAAAATTCAAGTTCGTAAAAATATTGGTACCGTTGAAGAGGTCGGTAAAAAAGAACAACTGACTCGGTTAAATGGAATTATTGGAATTGCTCATACCCGTTGGGCTACTCATGGTGGGGTGACTCAAGCAAACTCTCATCCCCATTTTTCAGCAAATAAGGAATTTGTCATTGTACACAATGGTATTTTTTCTAATTATCAAGATTTGAGATTAGAATTGTCCAAAGAAGGGGTCGAATTTCTTTCGATGACAGATTCTGAGGTATTGGCTCATTTAATTGAAAGAGCTTATACGCATAAGCAATCGGTAGAAGAAGCCTTCGTCACAGCACTCAATCAGGTGGAGGGTGCCTTTGCGACCGCCATGCTCAGTGTCCATGAACCGGATCGCTTATATTGTGCGAAAAATGTTTCACCCTTAATACTCGGATTGGGTGAGGGCAGGAATTTTATTGGTTCTGATATCAATGCCTTTCTTGAATATACTAAAACAGCGATCACCATCGATGATGGCGATTATGCGATTATTAGTAAAGATGACACTTCAATCAAAAGCTTTCATACAAAACAAGTCAAAGAAAAAAAGACGTTTACGATACATTGGGATGTCGAAACGACTAAAAAAGGAGGCTATCCTCATTATATGCTCAAGGAAATTTTTGACCAGCCTTTTACAGCAAAACAAGCTCTGAAAATTGATATCAGTGAAATCCAGAAAATGTCGCAAATGATTCAACAGTCCCGGCATTGTTATCTCGTTGGAGTTGGAACAACATTTTATGTTTCGATGGTGGGTCAGTATTTTTTCTCTCAGTTTGCTAAACGCCATTTACCTGCGGTGAGTTCTGATGAATTTCATGATACGGCGGTATTGTCTTCCAAGGATATGATGTTGACCGTTTCTCAATCAGGAGAAACCTATGATACGAAAATGGCTCTCAATTTTGCACAGTCCCACCAAACGAAAACTGCGGCCATCGTTAATGTGATGGGATCCGCTATCAGTATGATGGTTGATAATGTGATTATGCAGGGTTCCGGTGCAGAAATTTGTGTTGTTTCCACTAAAGCGGCCTTTTCTCAAATGGTTATTTTATTAAGAATCGTTTTGGAATTAGCGCGTTCTGAAAAACACCTCTCCCAAGCAGATTATGTGCAATATTATAAAGCCCTCGATGGTTTCCCTGAAATCATTGAAACCGCTTTAAATGAACAATCCGGATTCATACGGAACATGGCAGATCTCTCTTCAAAAGTTCATAATTGGTTGTTCTTAGGCTGTGGAATCTATTTTCCCGTGGCGATGGAATCTGCTTTAAAGATGAAAGAAGTCACCTATTTACACGCTGAAGGGATGTCCACGGGTTTTCTCAAACATGGCACTTTGGCGATGATTGATGAGACGTTGTATTCCCTGTTTTTTGTTCCTCCTCCAGAGCAAACTGATTTACATCAACGCACGCTTGTTGCCATTGAAGAGATTAAAGCACGAGGTGGAACGGTCTTGGGGTTTATGTTTGATGGGGATCAAAAAGCAGAACAATTGTTAGATCATCTGATTCGATTGCCGAAAGTACACTTTTTAGTGGCTCCTTTTTTGGAAATGATTATGGCACAATTATTTGCTTATTATTCGGCTCTGAAATTGAATCGAAATATTGATAAACCAAGAAATTTAGCAAAATCTGTCACGGTGGCTTAAAGAAAATTATGAAACAAACCCCTTCTATTCAACGTCTTCAGGGGACAGATGGCATTCGTGGTCGAGTACAATCTCATGAAGTTTGTTCAATCAAATCTCCTATTTCTGCTTTTACTGAATTAGGTATCTTGACAGATAATTTTTTTGAATTGTACACGTTTAGTTATTGTCAAGAGCTGTTGCAAGCTGGTTTTGCGAAATCAGGAGATCCGGTGGTAATCGGTTGGGATCCGAGAGATCGTCAAGGAATTTTTAATCAGGCCGCGATGCGCGGGATTCAAAAAGCAGGATTAACGGTTTTTAATGTTGGAGTTTTGCCGACTCCTGCGATTGCTTTGTATTTATTGCACACCAATGCTCCTTGTGCTTTTGTGCTAACAGCTTCTCATAATCCAAGTGATCAGAATGGGATTAAAATTTTTCTTGGACGGTTGGGTTTAAAATTATTTCCCGTTGATGATCAGCATTTTACGCAACAATTGCTTCAGGCAGATTTTCATTCATTAACTCAAGCCTCTTTGTTGGGTCAAGTCCATGATCATTTCCATGCGGCTACGGAACTTTTCATTCAATTTAGCTTAGATTCCTTCAATTCGTGGTTGAATCCGTCTTCTTTTGAAAATTTTATTTTGATTATTGATGCCGCCAATGGTGCTTATTCTAATGTCATTCAATTGGTTTTTAATCAGCTGCCGATTGACCGTATTATTTATACCAATGTTGATTTCAATCAGGAAATTAACAAAAATTCGGGGGTAGCAGATCTGGAAGGAATCATTCGAATTCCTTCTGATATGATTGACACTCCTTCCGGCAAGTTTGCTAATTATGAAACGCTTCAACAACTTTTAAAAGAAGGGAGACGTCTTTCAGTAAAGGCGCAAAGAGGTGATATTTTTTGTTCTGCCTTGGTTTTTGATGGCGATGGCGATCGGTTTTTCCGTTTGGATTACGACCCTTTTCGTGATGATGTCATTGTAATTTCAGGTGATAAATTGGCTTTTTTCCAAGGGCAATTTTTAAAACAAAAAGGTTTTTGGGATCAAAATACTCCTTTATTTGTCAATACAGTTGAAAGTGATATGGAATCCAGTCGAGCTGCTCAAAAACTTGGTTTTGAGACGTGCCAATCAGCAGTCGGAGACAAATGGATTTTGTGGCAATCTTTTATATCTGATTGGAAAGCCCGCAGTAAATTATACCGTCAATCCTTGACGTTACCTCGTTTCCATCAAGCATTAGATACCTTCGATGCTCTCCTCATTCATGTGGAGCAGTTGTCGAGTTTTGAAGCCCTTGAGATTACTCGATCATTTCAAGAGATTGAAAAACAGTTTCTGCAAGAAGGGGGGACTGTTGATGCTTTGCTTAAAATAAAAAAAAATATGAATCAACTAGGAGCTTCTCGGTTTGTGATTGGTAGTGAGGAGTCGGGGCACATTATCACGTTGGGAATTTTGGAAACAAAAAGTGAGAGTCGTTCAGTTTATATTGGGAATGGATTAAAAAGCGCATTGAATACTTTTGCATCTGTAAAATTTTTAAGCCCAAAAAACGTGACTGATTATTATCAGTGGTTGCATGAACCGTATGTTTATGGATTCCAGAAAAGCCTTCCAATTTATTATATTGCGCCGAATTTGTTGAATCCTGATACGGAATTCCGAAAGGATCTTATAAAATTTTTATTCAAAGAAATTGAATCTGTTTGGCCTGGAAAAGTTATTCAGGAAATCCCTCGCCCCGAAGACCCACTGATGCTCTATTTAGTGGTTGAAGAAAATAACCAAATGCTTGCTTCAATTTTTTTAAGAAATTCCGGAACTGAAGATAAAATGTCTCTCTATTTTCGCGGTCGCATGATTGATCAAACAATTCTTAATAAGTTATCTGATCGTATTTTTCAATATCTCCTTCCTCGTGTTAAAGATCTCACTAAACTTTTTGCTCAAGCAGAATTTTATATTCTCAATCAATTGAATCAATCATCTCGGCCCAAAAATAAAATTCAAATTGACGCAGAATTAGTAACTTCTTTGGATCGCTTGTTAAGAGAAATGAGTGTGAAACAAAAATTGATTGAATTTGAAGATCAGAAATGGAGATTGACCGTTCGAGGAAAATCACTTGTCAATTTTTCTGAACGTTCAGAAAAAAGTTAACTTCACCCGATTAATAAATTGAATAACAAAAAGTAGTTCATTTCCAAAATTCTGAATTTCTGATTTCCCTGTATACCTTCCCGAAATTTTCTTCCCACTCAATGTAACTTTCCTAAAAAATTAGAAGTTTTGAGCAAAAACAGGGCTTTTAAAACATCCATCAGTGGATTTTTATGGATAATACCATATTCAGAGATGGTTCCAAAAAATAATAGATCCACGTAGAAAATAGACTAAAAATAAGGCGTTTTTTCAAATTCACGGATTTTGTCACATTTATAAAAATAGAAATAGTCTATAAAAAATTATAAGGATTGATATCAATAGAAATACGATCCTGAAAATGTGGAGAAAGGGGAGACGGGAAATGAAGAGCTTGATGGAGAAGCGAGTGGAGAAGTTTTACATGAGAAGCTTTTAATATGATCATCCAGCGGAAACGTTTGTTAATTTTTTTAATGGGAGCTTCGATAGGGCCCATTTGGTGAAAATCAATTTTTTCAACATGCGTTAGATTTTGATCAAATTGAGAGGCTAAAGATTGAGCATGACTTTCTTTGGGGCTGCTAAAAATAACCAGTACCAAACTGATAAAAGGGGGAGCATTCAATTGCCTTCGAATGTTTAATTCTCTATCCTGGAATTGATTAAAATTATGAGCTTGAGTACAGACAAGGCTATGGTGTTGTGGATTGTAAGTTTGTATCAAAACCTCTCCAGACTTTTCTCCTCGGCCTGCGCGACCTGCTACTTGAGTAAGAAGTTGGAAAGTTCGTTCTGCTGAGCGGAAATCTGGAAAATTGAGGGAAAGATCGGCTAAGATCACTCCAACAAAAGTAATATTTGAAAAATCGTGACCTTTAGTGACAAGCTGTGTTCCAACAATAATATCGACTTCATGATTTCGAATTTGCTCTAAAAAGTGCGTTAAGCTGTGTTTGCGACGCAAAGTGTCACGATCCATCCTTAAAAGCCGGGCTTCCGGAAACATGATTTTAAGCTCCGATTCGATTTGTTCCGTTCCGACCCCCAGTATTTTTAACTCTCTTTCAGAACAGTAAGGGCAGCGTTGAGGCATCGGAATCGTATGATCGCATTGATGGCACTGCAACATTCCCACACTTTGATGATAGACTAAACTTAGGCTACAATTGGGACAAACGATGGCTTCTTGGCAAGATTGACATTGAACTAAACTAGCATAACCACGGCGATTCAGGAACAAGAGGCTTTGTTCTTTTCGTAAGAGACGCTGACGGAGCGATTCTACCATTTGAACCGAGAAAAAATAACTGCCTTTTTGTCTTGGGCAATGTTTCAGATTCAACAATACTACCTCCGGAAGAGATGCCTGGAGAATGCGAGAAGGCAGGGTCAAATGTTGGAATTTTTCTTTAATAACATTATAGCAAGATTCCAACGAAGGAGTTGCTGATCCTAAAATGACAGTTGCCCTAGAACAATATCCGCGATAAATTGCTACATCTCTTCCATTATAACGAGGAGCGTCTTCTTGTTTGTAAGAGGAATCGTGTTCTTCATCGACAACAATTAGGCCAATATTTTCTAACGGTGAAAAAACAGCGCTTCTTGCACCAATCGCTATTGCTACTTCTCCAGATAACATTTTCGACCACTCATCAAAACGTTCTCCTTCATCCATCCCGCTATGGAGTACCGCAATTAGATCTCCAAACCGAGTGCGAAATCGATTGACCAATTGGGGCGTTAGGGAAATTTCTGGAACTAAAATCAAGCATTGTTTTCCTTTCTCTAGAGCGGTTTTGACAGCATGCAGATATACTTCGGTTTTCCCACTTCCTGTGACCCCGTGGAGTAAAAAAGTTTGATACTCTTCTTGTTCGACAGATTTTTCGATGATTTTGTAGGATTTTTCTTGATCTGGATTGAGCGGTAAAAATGGCTCAAGAGAGGGAAGGTCATTTTGTAGAAAGCGCCGGTATACCCGCTTTTCAAAGATATTGATGATTCCTTCCTCTTTGAGTTTTTTTACAGCCTGGGCAGGGGTGGGAATATGGTCTTTTAGAACGGATAAAGAAATTTCTGAGTGCTCCTGAAGGAAGGTCAAAATTTTTTCTCTTTTGGTTTGTTTTCGCAGATTTTTCTTGAGCGGAGAAGGCATCTCAACCAGTTGAACCCAACGCTCCATCTTAGGCTTCACTTTTGTGTCAACCAATGTTTGAATGCGTTCTACAGTTTTATCTTTGAGCCAGCGAATCAATTGTTTTTGATCATTTTCAGTCGCAAGAGCCTGTTTCCATTCTTGTAAATTCCAGGAGGTTTGAGCTTCGATGAGTTTTAAGATTTGGGGGCTGAGTTTTTCCAAACCATTCAATTGCTGACTCTCAACCTGACGGTTATATACAGTGTGGAGCCGAATCCCCAATCCACCAGGAATGGCGCAACTCAAAACTTCTCCCCAGCTGCAAAAATAATATTCACCTACCCATTGAGTCAATTCCAGAAGTTGTTTTGAAAAGACAGGAGTGTCATCGAGTACGGATTCAATTTCTTTTAATTTAGCAAAATCAGAAGAAAGTTTTATCTTGACGACGACCCCACTTTTTTTATGAGGGCCAAAAGGAACAAACACTCGAGTTCCTAGTTGGGGAGGAGATTTCAAACGATCCGGCCAGTCATAATCAAAAATTTGGCGAAGAGGTAAATTGAGTGCGATTTCGACAATCATACTAATAAAAAATAATGAATTTGATGAGATTATTCTTGGAGGCCAATCAAGCGATTTTTAAGAACTGTGATTTGATCTCTCAGTTCGGCAGCGCGTTCAAAATTTAAAACTTCCGCAGATTGGCGCATGTCTTTTTCAAATTGCTTGATTTGAGATTCTAACTGGTAAGTCGTCTGGTAAGTCGCTTCTGTTTCGGCAACCATTGCGGTTTCCTCAGCTGAAACTAATGATTCTTGAAGCCGTTTATAAATTGTTTTCGGAATAATATTGTGTTGGAGGTTATAGGCATGCTGTCTTTGTCGCCGTTGTCTCGTCAGGTCGATGGCAACCTTCATGGAATCAGTGATACGATCTGCATACATGATAACCATTCCATTCACATTACGCGCAGCGCGGCCAATCGTTTGAATCAGCGATTGTTTTGAACGCAAAAAACCTTCTTTATCCGCATCAAGAATTCCAACAAGTGAAACTTCAGGTAAATCCAATCCTTCTCGCAATAAATTGATTCCGATTAAAACACTAAATTCCCCGGCCCGCAGATCATGGAGAATCTGAGTCCGTTCAATGGTATCAATATCAGAATGCATATAACGCACAGGGACATTCAAATCTTCATAATATTCTGCCAAATCTTCTGCCATCCGTTTCGTTAAGGTTGTAATTAAGACGCGTTCTTTCTTTTCAATGCGAATCCGAATTTCATCGAGCATGTCATCGACTTGCCCCATCACTGGACGAACTTCGACATCGGGATCCAATAGCCCCGTTGGGCGAATGACTTGTTCGATTACATCGATATTCTCTTGTGATAATTCATAGATGCTCGGAGTTGCGGAAACATAGATCCGTTGCTGTTTTGTTTTTTCAAACTCTTCAAATTTGTAAGGGCGATTATCCAACGCTGATGGCAAGCGAAAACCATACTCGACAAGGTTGGATTTTCGGGAATAATCTCCATTATACATGCCACGAATTTGAGGCATTGTGACGTGGCTCTCATCGATAAAAATCAAAGAGTCTTGAGGGAAATAATCGAGCAAGGTCGGAGGGGCGGATCCGGGCGTGCGGCGTTGTATAATTCGGCTATAATTTTCAATCCCCTTGCAAAAACCAGTTTCTTCCATCATCTCAAGATCATATTCGGTCCTTTGTTTTAACCGTTGAAATTCCACTAATTTGTCTTGTTTTTTAAATTCTGCCAATCGTTCTTTTAGTTCCTGGCGAATCATCTTTAAAGTCGTGGGCAATCGATCAACTGGGGTGACATAGTGAGAATTAGGATAAACGGCAATCCGAGATAAAGTATCTAATTTTTTACCGGTGAGTGGGTCAAATTTCGTCAATCGTTCAACTTCATCTCCAAACAATTCGACTCGAACCGCATAATCTGATTCGGCCATGAATATTTCAATGACATCTCCCCGAACCCGGAAAGCTCCACGGTGAAAATCGAAATCGTTACGCTCATAACGAAGTTCAATCAAGCGTTCCAGCAAATTGGATCGAGAGAGGAGGTCTCCGATTTTAAAAAAGAGCATCATCTCTCCATATTCTTCAGGAGACCCCAAACCATAAATGCAGGAAACACTGCTGACAATAATCACGTCTTCGCGTTCCAAAAGTGAACGAGTGGCGGATAATCGTAAGCGTTCCAACTCGTCATTGATGGCGGTGTCTTTTTCAATATAAAGATCACGATTGGCAACATAAGCTTCTGGTTGGTAATAATCATAAAAACTGACAAAGTATTCAATGGCATTGTTTGGAAAAAAATCCTTGAACTCATTGTATAATTGAGCGGCCAATGTTTTGTTGTGAGCAATCACTAACGAAGGGCGCTGCAATTGTTGGATGACATTGGCCATCGTAAAAGTCTTTCCAGAGCCTGTGATGCCAAGTAAAATCTGCTGTTTTTTTTTCTTTTGAATCCCGTTTAGCAGAGCCTGGATTGCCTGAGATTGATCGCCTTTTGGAGTAAAATCGGCTTTAAGCGCAAATTGGGGCATAGAGATTGATCCTTCACAATGATTGATAATGATTGATGAGGCAGTCAGCGTTTTTCAAGAATTTTTTAAAGATCTACCGTACTGGGAGGCCATTCAATTTCTTGATCGTGATAATAAACTTTTAGCACATATAGCCCATAAGGAGGAGCCGTTTTTCCACTTTTCTGACGATCTTTATTTTGAAGAATAGCTGGAATGCTTTCTGGGGTAAAACGATGCTCTCCCACCGCGACAAGGGTTCCTACGATAATTCGAACCATATGTTGCAGAAAAGAGTTGGCTTCAATTTCTATACAAAGGGAGGAAATCGGAGTATCAACGGTTGTAATGGTGAGTTCTTTGATCGTTTTGACAGGGGAAGGGGAGGAGCATTGTGATGCGCGAACAGCAGAAAAATCATGTTCTCCAATGAAGTGTTTGGCAGCTACTCGCATTGCGGTTAGGTCCAGAGGCTTGCGAAGCCACCAACTATAATGAGGGCTGAATGAGGACGGGTAGGGTTTGTTATAAATGAGATAACGATAGCGTTTTGCGATGGCACTGTGGCGAGCATGAAAGAAAGGCGGGATTGATAAAACAGATTTGACAACAATGTCGGCAGGAAGAATGGCATTGAGTGCCGCACGCCATTTTTCAGCAGAAAAATCAGCCCCTGAAAAAAAGCTGGCTGTTTGATTGAGGGCATGAACTTTGGAATCAGTGCGTCCTGCCCCAGAGACCTTCACAAATTTCCCAGTTAAAGTTTGAATCGCTTTTTCAAGCTCGGCTTCAATGGTGTTGTGCGTTGTTTGGATTTGCCAACCGTGATAATCGAACCCATCATAAGTAAGGAGCATTAACCAATTGGATAATAAGGGTTTTTGTTCCAAAGAAGCCAATCTCTAATTCAGTTAACGAGAGCACGATCGACCATTTCTCTGATTTTTTGAGGATTGTTTCCGGTGAACATATCGGCTTGTTCGCCGTCTTTGAAAAGAATCACTGTGGGGATACCACGGATACCAAAACGTGCTGGAATCGTTTGGTTATTGTCTACATCCACTTTACAAACTTTTAACTGACCATCATAGGTATCGGCCAGTTGATCAATAGCAGGGCCCAATGCTAAACATGGGCCGCACCACTCTGCCCAAAAATCGACTAGGGTATAGCCAGATTTTATTTCTGCATCAAAGTTTGTATCGGTTAAATGCACGACTTTATCATTAGACATACTTTCTCCTTGGATTGATATTACCATTCCTCGCTAAAATTATAAGACCGCTTCTACATCAGACAATAATTGTTAGCAAGCTATTTTAAATTTATTCTTTAAATATCAATTAGTTATGGTTTTCACTAAACATAGAAAGCGTTAAACAGTTTTAGAAGAAGATCTTAATTTTTGCTCAATATAAAATTCAGCAGCACGATAGGAGCTACGCACCAGAGGGCCGGAAGCGACGTAATCAAAACCCATTTGCTGACCAATTTCTGCGAATTCTTGAAATTCATCAGGATGGACAAAACGGAAGACACTTAATTTGCTTGAATTAGGCTGCAAATATTGTCCGAGTGTTAAAAAATTCACCCCAATCTCTCGCAAATTTTCCATTGCTGTAATGACTTCATCTCGTGCCTCTCCGAATCCTAGCATTAAGGACGATTTCGTATATAAATTGGGGTTTTGTTGTTTGATGTATTGAAGAACGTTTAAAGATTGCTGATATCCCGCACGAGGATCTCGGACCTTAGGGGTTAACCGTTCTACCGTTTCTAGATTGTGAGCAAGAACATCCGGTTTGGCGTCAATAACTTTTTGAATCAAAGAAGGAATTCCACAAAAATCAGGGATGAGCATTTCCACAAGCAATTCCGGATTGCTCGATTTAACCGTTTGGATTGAAGTGGCGATATGAGCAGCCCCTTGATCGGGTAAGTCGTCTCGGTCCACGCTGGTGATGACAACATAGTTTAATTTCATTTGGAAAATAGTGTCGGCCAGTTTTTGCGGTTCGGCTCGATCTAAAGCGAGAGGCGTGCGAGTCGTTTTGACAGAACAAAACCGACAACCACGTGTGCAAGTGTCTCCCATCAACATAAAAGTCGCTGTTCCTCCTTGCCAACATTCTCCAATATTAGGGCAACGAGCTTCCTGGCAAACGGTGCTCAACTGGAGAGTTCCGGCTTTTTCTTTAATCCAGTTATATTTTTCTCCATGAGGGAATCCGACTTTGAGCCAAAGAGGTTTAGGAGAACGAGGTTTGTGGTGTTTTGAAAGATTGGCCATATCAATTCGTAATGGAAGTAGAATCCCTTGCTGAAAAGAAATTCAGGGTTTGAGTTTCTTTTCAATTTTGGTGATCAATCTTTGAATTTTAGGATTATTTGGATCCAAGCGCAAGGCTTCTTTCAAAGTCTCGTGCGCTTTTTGCCAGTTTTTTTGCTGCCAATACAATAAGCCAAGGTTCCACCAACCAGTAGAAAAATTTGGGTGCTTGCGTACAAGCGTTTCTAAATAGTTTTGAGCTTCATCATATCGTCGGGCTTTGATCAGGACAGTCCCCAGTCTCAGCAAGGCTTGCGAATGATTTGATTTTAAAAATAAAGATTTCCTGTAATGGCGTTCTGCCTGTTCAAATGATTTGAGGCGTTCATGGATCAATCCTGTATACAAAAATACCTGAAAGTTTTCTGGGAATTGGCTTTTGAGATCAGAGAGGGTTTTCAGAGCCTGGTCATATTTTTTTTGAATGATAGAAATTCGAACGAGATAGAGAACCGGTTCGAGTTTGGTTGGCTCTTTAGAAAGTGCAAATTCAAAGCTTTTTTGAGCGTCTTCCCATTGTTTCTGTTTAAAATAATTGCGTCCTTTTGTGATTGCCTGTTCATATTGACTAGTGCCTGTTGGGACTTTGGGCGGTGTCCAAGAAGCAAGGATCGGGTGTAAAGTTTTGTAAGAAGTTAGGTTTCTATCGGCAAAAGTTGGGAATTTTTTTAAAAACGGGTTGTTTTTAAATCCCTCCAAAATGTATTTCTCTCCTTCTCGAATGGTTTGGCCGATTGTAAAACCATATAAAATCTTTGCCATTGCGTTTTGAGGATTATGAGCATGAGCAATCACGGATTCTGATTTTGCAGCGTGTTTATTGTTTTGGTAATAATATATTTGTGCCAGCAAAGTATGGTTTTGATCATTTTTGGGATCAAGCAGAAGGGTTTCCCTGATGGCGGATTCTGCTTGTTTGAGGAGGGTTTCATTGACAATCGGCTGTGTTCCTTCAAGCAACAATAAAGCGGCGCGTTCTCGATGAATCAGGCGGGCAATATCGGGATAATGGCTTAAAAGTGTTTCCAATTCTTCTTTATAATCCTGCCATTCTGCGGTTCCACTGGTTTTATTGGATTGTAATTTCCAAAGGTAAAACGCTTCTAAACTTTCCCATTGATAGTGTTGTGGAAAAGGAGAAATTTCAGAAGCACTAGGGAGAATTTTGGAAATTTCATCAACAAGCGCAAAAATCACTTCATCAGGGGATTTCCAAGGAAGTATCCTGTGAAAGGCGGTCTTTTGTAATTGCTGATTTTGATCGAAAGAAAGGAGAGCGCCTTCAAGAGAAACGTGCCCAATCACTTTTTGTAGCTCCACCCGAATTAGTTTCTGAACGCCTATTTGGAGCATTTCAGGAGGAGCGATTTGGTCTGTTGTGAGGTTCAATTTTTGAGACCAAAGCTGCATCGCTTCGGCTGATCGGAGAGCAAATTTGCGGGATAAAATGAGTTGATGGGTCAGTTCTTCTTGAAGAAAATAACCAGCCCAATCCAGTGTTTTCGAGGGGTAATTCACCTGAAATGGCACAATCCCCAAGCTGGGACGTGGAGCACTCCAGCTTAGGGAAGCGTAGCTAAAACAAAACAGCGACACACATAATATCGATAAATACCGTTGCCATCCAGTCATGAATCGACCAGGGCCTCCACTAAAAGTGTTACTAATTTTTCAGAGGATACGAGGAGAATCAAGTAGAAAAACTGTGTTCTCCAGAATCAGAGCCTTCCTCAGAGTCTTCCTCAGATTCGTCATCATCGGCGTCTTCCTCTGAGGCATCGCTTTCTGTTGCGTCTTCCTGTTGTTCCAGTTTTCCAATCATGCTGGTTAGTTTTTCTTCCCACTGTGAGCGTGCTTCTTTGAGCGCATTGTTTTCTTCAGTTAACTCTGCAAGCTGGCCTTTTAAAGGCTCTAAATCGGCAACTTCGACTTTTAGAAACTCAATCATTTCGACAGCGTTTAGAACTTTTTCTTCTAAGGTATTTAGTAATTCTTCAGACATGGTTCACTTCCCTATGAAATATGAAGTTAGGATTGACAAATGATGAATGATAGAAGATATATGGAGTATCAACATTTTGAAAAAAAGTAAATCCAAGTTTACTGAGATAATAAGAAGAAACGCTTTAAAATGATCCACTTAACCGCTAATGGCCTTTTTTCGTTTCGCTGTCCGAGGAGCTTTTTTAACTTTTTGAGAGAGATTATCCCATTTTTTCAGGATTGCTTCCAGAGCAAGAGTCACACTGAGTCCCGCATCTTCTCGCTGTTGATCTGGGGTGCCTTGGGTGATAAATTGATCTGGAACGCCAAGAGTCAGCGTTAAAGGGACAAGGCTATTTTCACTTAATTTTTCAAGAATGGCGCTCCCAAAACCCCCGTGAATGGTGTTTTCCTCAAATGTGACAATGAGCTGAGCCGTTTTACCAAATTGACAAACGACTTCGGTATCGAGAGGTTTTACAAAACGGGCGTTGATCACCGCAACAGAATGACCTCGTTTTTCTAGGAGCTTGGAAACTGCCGTTGCGGTTTTGACCATAATGCCGACAGCGAATAAAGCAATGTCATGGCCTTCTTGGAGAATATCCGCTTTGCCCAATGCTATCGGAGCAATTTGAGATTCATCCAATTGATCGGTATTGTCTCTGGGATAGCGGACAGCACACGGCCCTTCTTCATAATGGTAGGCGAATTCAACCATCGCTCTCAATTCAGCTCCGTTTTTTGGGGCCATAATCACCATGCCAGGGATCATCCGTAAATAAGTTAAATCATACACTCCCTGATGAGTGGGGCCATCCGGGCCAACCAAGCCACCACGGTCAATCATAAAGCGTACTGGTAAATTTTGGATAGCAACATCATGAATGACATGATCAATGGCGCGTTGCAGGAACGTGGAGTAAATCACCACAAAAGGTTTCAGTTCGGTGGTGGCAATTCCTGCCGCAAAGGTCACAGAATGGCCTTCGGCAATCCCGACATCAAAAATACGGTCAGGGTATTTTTCAAGTAAATGAATAATACCAGAGCCGCTGAGCATCGCCGGGCTAATCCCAACAACTTTGGGATCCCGATCCATCAATTCTTCAAGTTTTTTTCCAAAAACTTTGGAGTAGCTCACTTCACGAGGGTTGGGATTGGCTTTTTTGATAAATTCGCCGCTATCTGGTACAAAAGGAGGGACACCATGGTATTTAAAAGCATCATTTTCCGCAAAGGAATACCCTTTCCCTTTTTGAGTTAAGGCATGAATGACAATGGGGCCTTTTATATCTTTGGCGTGACTGAGGATTTCCAGTAAATCAGGGATGCTGTGCCCATCAATCGGGCCGAAATAACGCCAGCCCAGTTGCTCAAAAAGCATGCCTGGAATGATGAACGCTTTTAAGGAGGCATTGATCTTATGCAATCCGGCCCGAATGATTTCGGAAAAAGGGACTTTGCCTGCGAGTTCCCAGGCTTCATCACGCAAACGGTTGTAAGATTTAGAAGAAGTCACTCGGGTAATGACTTTAGATAAGGCACCGACATTGGGATCAATACTCATGCCATTGTCGCTCAAAATCATGATCATATTTTTTCCTAAATAACCATTGTGGTTGAGGGCTTCAAAGGCCAATCCTCCTGTGAGGCCACCATCCCCAATGACGGCAATAACTTGATGTTGCTGTTGAGTTAGGTCTCGACCGACTGCCATTCCGAGGGTTGCCGAGAGAGAAGTGGACGCATGTCCTGCACCAAAATGATCGTAAGAATTTTCTAAAGGAGACAAAAACTTTTTGATCCCTCCTTTTTGGGTCAGAGTCTCAAAACGTGCGTTTCGTCCCGTTAACAATTTGTGGGCATAGGCTTGATGTCCGACATCCCAGACGATGCGGTCAGTCCGAAAATCGAATAATTTGAAAAGGGCAATTGTGATTTCAATTGATCCGAGTGAAGAGGCTAAATGGCCTCCTGTTTTGCTGGTTACGTCTATGATTCGTTGGCGGCACTCCTGAGCAAGCTGCATCAATTCTTCAAGAGTAAGGTGGTGAATTTGATGGGGATGAATGATAGAGTCCAATAAGTTCTTTCTCATAAGTTTTTATAGAATCATGCGGGTTGAGATCAGACCCAATCGTGGGGTGTTGAGATAACGGCTAGATAAATTTATACACCTTTCTGACAGATAGGTAAACCTTGGCGGATAAAATTCTTAATAGTTTGAGACAACTTCAGATTGATGTGCAGGAGAACAGGCGTTTGCCTTTGCCAGTCTTAGAAGCACAGAAAGAAGTGCACCAGAGCAATCTGTTTGTCAAAAATTTATTGAAAAAAGAGAATCAGTTAGTGTTGCCCCATGATGTTCAGGCCAATGTGCTTCAAGACTTAGCAGAAGTCAATCGAATGTTTGCTCAGTTGAGCGAAAATTGTCGAAGTGAGGATCATTTTCAATTTTATCGAGATCAATTTCTCAAAATGATACAAACGATTGAAAATTTATCGTTTTGTCTCATTTTATCGCTTGAAAATGGGTTTTATGATTTTGAGCATCGAGGGTTTGACCTCCATCAATCCGTTGAATTGTCCTGGGAAAAAATTCAAGAGATTTACAATGCTTTTACTCAAACATTGGGGGCGATTTATCTCCCTTATACCCTGATGCACAACGAACCACTCAAAGAGGCTATCTATCAACTGTATGAGGCAATTGCTCCGATTGCCGGGTCAATTTTAAAATTTAAAAAACCGGAAACGCTCTCCCACCATTCACAAGAAGAATTAAAAAGCATCAACCGGTATTTCAAGCAAGTGAGGGATTTTCATACATTGATTGAAAAACAGCATTTGGATCGGGCTGCCACCAAAAAAGTTTTGGAAACCTTAAACATTCATAGAATGGATCAAGTTGTCAAGGAATTGCACCTGCTTGAAAAGAACATCCAACGTTATCATGCAAAGACAGATTCCCTGATTCTCCAGGACGCGCTTCACTTTGAGGAGGCCACAACCAATGATTTGCATGCACGAATGAGTACAATTCATATCCAGTTAGAAGCGTCTCGAATTTTGGCAGAGCGAGAGCGTCGTCTTCAAACATTCCTGACGAATCCCTCGATGCTTGCCGAAGTTCAAAAATTTTCAAAGACCATCATTTTTGAAAAGAAACAATTGGTCTTTTTTATCATTAATTTTTCTCGAATCAATCATAGTTTGCTCGCAGTGAGTTCGATTTTGGCGAATCTTTCCATCTCTTTTGGAAAAATTTACCAGCTCTCTTTGAAAAACGATTTAACACCTCAATTTTTAATCCGTGCTCTTCAGACGGCTCATAATTTATTAACAAAGAGCACCAAATTCGCGGAGGCGCGCCGGGCGGATTCTCAACAATTACAATTGGCACTTCAGAAAGCCACGCTCTTTCAAAAAGCGGTTGAAGACGTGATTTTTTCTGCATTTAAAGAATTGGAAGAAGCCCAGCAGGAAATTGTCAAATATGATCAAAAACTCCTGGCGAAATTGGAACAGGCATTGACAGAAGAAACACTTTCATCCGTGATGATCCAACAAACTTTAAAAGACGTTTATGAAGATCGGGCGGAACTCTCAACCGCGGCGATTTATCTCCATAATGTCAGTTATAATTTTGAATTATTGGTGAAAGAATTGAATACAATTGATTCGGCTTATCAGCAAATAGAGTTGGGAGTTTCCACTGAAGAAGAGGCAAAACAGGCTGTGGAGGAGGTGCTAAAGATTTTGGAAATAACAGGGCCGTGTTCTCCAGAAATGTTGCAAGATCTGTGGATGTCTGTCCAACATCTGCATTGGTATATTGAAGATATCCTACTGGTGAATCTCAAAGAAGAGCGTCACTTTGAAGAGGAATACGCAGTTTATATTGCGCCTGTTAAAACAAGAATTGAAGAGAAAAAAATTCAGAAGAGGTTAGACGAGCAAGAACAAATTGAAGTTCAAAGATTGGACGAAGAAAAAGCCACCAGACCTCTTCAAGCTGAACCAGAGCCGAAGCCGAATCTACCGAATCTACGGCAGCCAGATATCATTGTTCCGAAGAAAAAGATCCCCACTGAGGAAATCGAAATCCCAGAAAAAAAGGTTCAGAAGCAACCAGTCAGTGTCTATGATCCTTTTTTGCCTGGAACAATGACTGATTTAAGAAGAGAGTGTAAAAAGATTGGGACCGAACGGGCGCATTCTATATTAGAAGTTTTGGAGCGTCCGCATGCCTTTTTTAATTTCCTGGCGCGCTTGGAAGGAGAATACGATCCTGAATCTCGATTTACCGAATTATTGTGGATGGATGAACTCTCAAAAAGCCAATCGGCAATGGATTTTTTCTTGGGATTCGCCAAAGTGAAATTTTTACCGTATGGATATTTTGATGCCAATAGCATCTCGATTCCCTACGACGACGAAACAAAAAAAATCGAAAAACAGGTAGGGGTCGATCTTTATTTAAAAATCTCGACGCGGTATCTGGAAACCCCCAAAAGGATCTTTAAACGTTTGTTGCAAATGATGTTAGGTTACGAAGAGACAGCGGCACTCAATCCCACCGAAAATAAGGAAATCATCAATCTGATGAAGATGGATCATATTCTGACCAGCGAAGAGCAACGTAAATTGCATAAAAAAATACCATTTTTATCTTGAACCAACACTGCAAAAAATCAAAAAGCGAGGCGGCCTCCAAAGGCAATTTGGAGTTCCATCAAGCTGCCTCTAGGAGTGTGGAGTGTCGCAAAATCCAATCCTAAGAGAAACATGAATGTTGACCCTGCGGTCCATCCCAAGTGAATCACGTCTGAGGAGATCTTACCGGTTTTATTGCCAAGATGAGCCTCAGCCCACTCCAGATGGCGCAATGCCACCGTTGCTCCTTTAAAAGCTCCCACCAAACGTTTCTGATCATAGATGCCAATCTCAAGCCCTTTTCCAGGAGAATGAAATGCCCAACCCGCGGCTTTTCCTCTCGCTGAGCCGATTTGTTCCGGGCTATATAAACCGAGTAAGTGTAACCAACGGTTAGGGCCAATTTGTTTGATTGATAATTGGATGGCAAGACCTCCGGCAATTGTGCTATAACTGCTAGCCCGACTGCCTAGGCTGTGGTAGGCTTGGATCTCTGGAAGTAAAGAAGCGGCATCGATAGAACTGGTTGCAACGATAGAAAAAATGATAAAGCATAGTAGCTTTTGAAAAACAGGTGTCATAGTCATTTTTAAAATTCCGTTTTATGGAGATCCTGAAAGAGGTGAATTTTGTTTCAAAGAACGATTTGCGAAAGATTCGGGGAGGAATTTAATGGCTCACTCAAAAATAAATACAAACAGAGATTGAGGAGTTGAACACACTCTTTGTTAAGAAAAAGATCAAGTTGATAAATTTGAAAATTCATTTCAAGAAGAAATAATTTCTCATGAAACATAAAAGCACACGAGGGAAGGTTCAGAATCTTTCTTTTGAAGAGGCCGTGATGATGGGGTTAGCTGATGATGGCGGCTTACTGATTCCAGAACGTATTCCTCAAGTTCAGCAGAACCTAAATGAATGGCGCACTCATTCTTTTCCAGAGCTGAGTTTGGCAATTATGTCTCAATTCATTGAGGATGAGATTCCCCATCAGGATTTAAAAGAACTGATTACACGAAGTTATGCGCCCTTTGATCATCCTGAAATCACCCCGGTTGTTTCCGTTGGAAATATTTTTATCCTAGAGCTTTTTCATGGGCCGACTTATGCCTTCAAAGATGTGGCACTCCAGTTTTTAGGCAATTTGTTTGAATACTTTTTAGAGAAAAATCAAAATTTTGTGACCATTGCCGGAGCGACTTCCGGGGATACAGGAAGTGCGGCTATTTATGGGTTGAGAGGGAAAAAGAATATCGAGGTTTTTATGCTTTACCCCAAGGGTCGCATCAGCCCGATCCAGGAACGACAGATGACAACGGTGCTGGATTCAAATATCCACAATTTGGCTGTTGAAGGCTCATTTGACGATGCTCAGGGAATTGTTAAAGCGTTGTTCAATGATTTGGATTTTAAACAAAAGTATCGCCTGGGTGCGGTCAATTCGATCAATTGGGCTCGTATTTTAGCGCAAATTGTTTATTATTTTTATGCTTATTTTAAAGTGCAACCAAACTGTGAAAAACCAGTTAATTTTTCAGTCCCAACGGGGAATTTTGGAGATATTCTAGCAGGGTATTATGCAAAAAAGATGGGACTGCCGATTGATCAACTGATCGTGGCAACCAATCAAAATGATATTTTGCATCGATTTTTCAGTAAAGGCGAATACCATCAACATGGCGTTCATCCCAGTATCAGCCCTTCGATGGATATCCAAATATCCAGCAACTTTGAAAGATTTCTTTATTATTTGAGCGGGGAACAATCCGAGCAGTTACGAAGTTGGATGGAGGCTTTCCACAAAACAGGAAAGCTGGATGTGGCAGAGGCAATGCTCGAAAAGGCGCAAACAGAAATATCTTCAAGCTCCGTTTCAGAAGAAGAAACGCTGGCGACGATTTTTGAATATTATGAAAAATACGATTATGTGCTCGATCCCCATACGGCGATTGGTGTCAAGGCTGCTCAACAAACCGCTTCTGAAATTCCTATGATTTGCCTGGCGACAGCGCATCCTGCAAAATTTGGAGAGGCGATCAGAATGGCGACGGGTAAAAAGCCCACCCTACCACCTTCTTTAGCCATTTTGGAAAGTCAAGAAACCCGCAGTCGTGTGCTTCCCGCAACAACGGAAGCCGTGCGAAATGAGATCGTTCAAACTTTAAAATTGAGATAACCGTCTTCCTAAAAAGATGTATGCAAAATCAAGAAGAGATTTCTTACCAAGCATTTAAAAAGAAGCGACCACGGTGGACAAAAACCATTCGCAGGAATTTGGAATACAAAGCTCTGCAAGGTGGAATCGCGCTGGGGAGGTATCTCACTTTTGAAAAATTGCAATTTGTCGGACGATGTTTGGGAAGAGTCGCTTATTATCTGCTAAAAAAAGACCGCGGGATCATTGAAAAACAGTTGGCTTTGGTTTTTCCTGAAATTCCCATCACAGACCGTCAACAATGGACTCATGAATGTTTTCTCCATTTCGGACAAATGTTCTTTGAGATTTTAGGAATGGATCATGTGATGGTTGAGTCCAATCAACGCTTCAAGATTTATGGAGAGGAATTGTTGCAGGAAGGCCATGATCGCGGAAAAGGAACGATTGTTTTAGGATCCCATTTAGGCAATTGGGAAATGTTATCTTCTTATATTACCAAAACCGGTTATTCGACTAAGGTCGCCGTGACCCCGCTTTATGATGAACGCTTGAATGATTTTTTGATAAAACTCCGAGAAAAAGGGGGCGTGACCCTG